>Ga0207118_1157_pt1 | contig 12583 bp, 12 predicted proteins | sample Alteio_BWMinHeat_42_FD_153507 | JGI IMG/M metagenome (GOLD analysis project Ga0207118, IMG submission 153507) | Enriched cells from forest soil in Barre Woods Harvard Forest LTER site, Petersham, Massachusetts, United States -... | ecosystem: Environmental > Terrestrial > Soil > Temperate forest >...
AATTGAACAAGGTATAGATTTGCAGTACCCTGATTTTTTTGATACTATAAAAACAGTTTTATATGATTTTCAAATATTTGTATTGACCTCTTCTATGAAAAATCCAGAGGCTGTTATGAAAGTTTTATCTTATCCTCTTTAATAAAAACTATTTGATTCCCGTTAATCAGATAATTTTTCTATCAAAAGCTGTGCCCATGTAATGGGCAACTCAGTATTTACATAATTAATTCTATTAAACTTATTGGATTAAATTTATATGCTTTTTTATAAATTTATTAGATCCATTCTATCTATTTTTCTATCTTCAATAATTATAAGTGACCCTATTAAAGAAACTAAAAACATGAACCAAATTAATAAAAAATTTCAAGAAATTGAAGTAACCTATCAAAATAAATCTGCAAATATAACGCTCTCTGGCACATTAACCATACCAGAGAAAACCGGACCTTGTCCCGCAGTTTTATTAATTCCCGGCATGGGACCAGTTGACCGTGATGGCACAACCTATTACGGGCACAAACCATCTTTAGCTATCGCTAATTATTTAACGCAAAATGGCATCGCTGTACTGCGTTTCGACAAACGTGGAACTGGCAAATCAACCGGAACTTTTGATTTAAATGTCACTGCGCACGATCTTACACAAGATGCGCAAGCAGGAATCAACTACCTCAAATCATGCCCTGAAATTAATCCTAGCCAAATTGGATTGATCGGTCATAGCGAAGGTGGATTGATTGCGACCATAGTAGCTGCAAACTCGAACGATATTGCCTGGATAATTTTGCTATCAGGAGCGATAGTACATAGCACTGATGGATTAATAGAACAGGTCGCCGTACAACTACATGCTGATGGCGCTTCTGATGCGATGATTGAGTATGACAAAATTATACGTACACAGATTCTCAATTTGTTAAAGCATAACAATAACCCGCAAGACACAATTACTCAAATGCATACAATTTTTGCAAGCTATTGGGCGCAATTACCTGATGATCTCAAAGCTGAATCTACAAAACTCTCCTGGGCTTTCTCGCAAGCAAATAAAGATACTTTATTTAATTTTATGAATTCGGATTATTATCGATTTATGATCACGCATGATTCATCAAAAGATCTTTCTCAAATTAAAATCCCATTATTGGCACTGTGTGGCGAGTTAGATTTTATGGCGCCGCATACCGTATTTCCCGTAATTAATCAGGCAATGGCACTTTCAGGGAATAAAGATTATACAACTCTTGAATTATCAAAATTAAATCACTCGTTTCAGACATGCACAACGGGAGCAATGACTGAGTATGCAACAATCAAAGAGACAATTTCACCAATTGCGTTAGATGTGATGACGCAATGGATATTGCAACATACAACCGGCAAATAAAATATCGAGGGAGCAGTAAAAAATCGCTGCTCCCTCGATATCACAAAAAAACTCATGATTGACTTTTACCCCCTATCAATTCTATCATTTGATAAGAATAAATCATGTTATTATATAAAAATATTAGGAGAAACAATGTTATTAGATTACGCTTTTTTATTTCTCATCTTTGCATTGATAGCAGGAATATTAGGCTTTAGTGGTCTTGCACAAGAAAGTGCACAAATTGCAAAAATATTATTTGTTGTTTTTTTAGCAATCTATATTGCATCATTACTTTTTAATCGCGTTTAACAAAATAACTCATAACATCATTCTGACTTTAGGGTGTCAAAAGTATGAATATCATGAAAAAAACAGTCAACAGAATTGCCATCGTATCACTTTTGGCACTCGCCAATAATAATCAGGCAGCACAAGCGCCAATGAGCATGGAAGAAGCAATTGAATGTAACAACCCCGCCGCCGCGCAAGCCTTATTAGAAAATAAAATAGATCCAAATCAATTAACCAATCGCAATAAATTAACTAACAAATCTCTTTCTGATATTTCACTTTTGGAATGTGCCATAAGAAAAAGACGAACAACAATAGCAGAGCAGCTTATCACTCACCAAGCAAATGTACACCAAATCATAGATTTAAAACAACAACGTACTCCCTTGGCAATCGCCGCATTACGCAACAATATCGCTCTGGTAAACACCCTGTTAAAAAACAAAGCTAATCCGGAAGCAATTGATCTCACCGGACAAACACCACTCCATTGGGCCACTACGCCGATTGACCCTATCGGCAAAACCCCAGAGCAACTGGCTACCGAACAACAAAACAGATTACTAACAATAGAAGCATTAATGCTCGCAAACGCAGATCCTTATTATAAAGTTCAAAATCAAACAGTCATTGATAAACTTTTGGCAAAACCAGATTATGATGCCCTACGGGTCATTAAACAAGCTCAGGACCAGTTAGCAAAAAATAAGCCACTACCGCAACTTATGCTTGACAGACCAACTTCTCTTGCAGACTCAAGACAAAAATCTTTATTAACACTGTCTCCAACAACTCCACTAGCAGTTTTGCCGCAACAACAAATGGTCGACAAAACAACACCTGCTGAAAATCAAGCTGCTCCATCATCGCCAACAAAAGACAAAATTGATGATCGATGGTCCCTAGTTACGCTTGAAGAGGATTCAGAAAGCGAGGGAGACTGCGACCATTGGTGTAAATCAGGGGATAATAAACTGGTAGAAGCAAAAGATGAAGGCGATTAAAAAAATTATTCTCATGACACTCGTATTAGCATCTTTGATAATAATACGTTACGAATATAAAGCACAGGCAAAAACAGCAGCAAAAAAGAGCGAAGCGCATATCTCTCTTGCATGTGCTATGGCTACGCAAGATATAAAAACTCTTGCTCTATTAGCAGCACAAAAATTGTGCATGCACCATACATAAAAACACCATACATAATTATCACCCTTAAACGATTAAAAAAGCCTCGAAATCACCCCTTTTTTTATATTTTTTATTTTTGGTATAATTATTATTATCACAAAGTGAAATAATAACGTCAAAATAGGGGTTCTTATGAACAAACGCAAATCGATTCTTTTATTCTTACTCGTTTCAATAATCACATTAATCCCCTCAGCAAGCCTTGCTGAATCAAGTTTTGCCGCCAAAAGCGATCCATTATCCCGTATCGACTACAGCAAAGCATTTGATCAAACTAAATTACACGAAGAATATAAAGATCTTATGATTGCGCTCAACTGTCACGAAAACATCTTTAAAAACACTCAAACAATCAACAATCATATGGGGTACAAACAGATAGAAAAAGCGCAAAAAGAATTTACCAAAGCATGCGTAAATCAGCTGGAAAAAGCACGATTCCAAACCATCATGATGCCAGCATATGAAAACATGGGTATCCTGGCACTCATAGCAGCAGCGGCGAAAGCAACCAGCAAATTTGCAGGCAAAGAATCGGTGGGCGGCAGCCTCGGTGTGCTCGATTTTTTCATGCATGCAGCGTTCAGAATGACAGAAATAGTCAGCTCCGGTCTTAATCTTATCTACAAACCAACCCATCCACTCAACCAGTTTGAAGAATCATTTGCAAAAAACCAATGCTTTATCCCCAAACCATTATGGCCAATTATTATCGAAAAATTCACCCTTGCACGCCAAAATCAGTTTGAACAACTGAAAGCGATGAACTTTCTTGAATTTGCGCTGGGACTTACGATATACCAACAACCAGCAAACACGAATCTTAAAACAGTAACAATAAATCATACTATTCAAGAATTACATACACGCATAGATCAATTTTTTGCGCACTATAATGATAAATCAAATGGCGAATTTTGCCGACTATTAAAAATCAATATTGCTAAATTCGTTCTTGCGCTGGCAGGCGACACACAGATATCTCCACGATATATCTATCTCCATGGCCCGGGGGGAATTGGTAAAACCCATTTTGTCCGCACGTTGGCACAATGGATCGAAGAACTTATGCCTGATACCGCTTGCTTTAATGATTTGATCATCACCTCTACAAGCGAACTGGAAGGAGATCAAGCACAACCGGGCTCTATGCTCCGGGTGCTCCGCAATCAACTCATGGGTAAAAAACGGGGATCAATTGTCTTCATGGACGAAGCAACCTGGCTGAATGAAGGTAGTATGGTCAGCGCTGCAAAACGAGTCTTTAATGGTAATCAGGCAAAATTGTCGACCAGTTATTTTGGCTCCGGCATGGACGGCACCGGTATCGATTTAAAATTGCCGCCGATGCTTATTTTTGTCGCAAGTAATGCAGAGATCTCCGATCCTGCACTCGCAAGTAGATTTGATACCATTGACTATCCGATGCCACTGCAAAGTTCTTTGGTTGATCATGCACTACAAATGATCAAAAACAGTAAAGTATTACCAGCAACACGATCTGTATCGACAGAAAAAATAGAAAACTGGATACAAGAAAATAAAATTAACAATTTCCGGGCAATTGAATCAAAAATAGAGCAATTTATGCTCGCCAAGAATTAACAGAAGTTCATACAAAAATAAGAGCTGGGCTTGGATCACATATAACATGTTCCAAGCCCAGCGTTATTTTATCGATAACTTTTATCGATTACTCGATAATCTTACCATCTTGAATCAACTGCTGATTCTTACGGCCAACATAGAATGCTGCACCCAACCAGATACCGATTAATCCAAAACTAAAGAACGTACCATATACCATCAACTCACCAAGATCATGCTTGAAGAAATTGTTGATCTGTCCACCAGCAGCTTTTGAAAAGCGACCACCGAACATATCAGTCCAACCCTTCGATTTGAATTTCGCGTCTTTACTCGTTGGAATATACATCATCTCTTTTAATGGATTGTTAATTGCATAACTTAATGCTTTGACCACCATAAACGCACCAAATGTTGCCCACAACAATTGATATGCTGTTGGAGAACTATAGAAATAAAGAAGCAAGCCACCAATAGTTGCAGCGAAAATAACCGGATAAATCGCTAATGAAATTCGTACACCAAATCGTTTAATAATATAGCTAGTACCAAGCAACGCAATAAAGAATGACAATAAATTCGAGCTCACGCCAAAGATACCTTCAAACTTGCTAAACGCAACTGCTGATGAATAATCAGAAGTACGAGCAGCCTGCGCATGCATTTGATAATCAACAATCTGCATACATACTTCATAAAAAGTAGAGATAATCAATACGCCAAATAGATAGGGACGAGAAACAAGTAATACAAGACCTGAAGTAAAGCCCTCAAAGAAACCTTCTTTTTTCTTTTCACTTGCCGCAGCAGCTTTGTTACCAACAAGCTCATCTGCAGGAGTAGTTAACATGAAATAGTAAATCATGCCAACAATAACAGGCATAAAAATAGCAGGTAAAACCAGGAATGGCCACATAGCGCCGACCGACTCAGTAAAGAGGAGTAACGCCGAACCACCGATAGCACCGATTTGCATACAAGCAACAATTAATGGGAATCCTCGTTTTGCGGATTCAGTAGTAGAAATGCTGTTCGTGAATGACCAGAAAAGCGCTGGCAATAACGATCCGAACGTTTCAACTGAAAAGTAGTGAACCCAGCCAGTTAACGCAAGCAACTCTTTTCCTAACGCTTGAGAACCATAATATTCTTTAATGAAAACAACACCGGCAATTGATGCAAAAAGTACACCATAAAATGAACAGATAATATAAAACAACTGATGTTTTTTAAAGAGATCAACAAGCTTTGAGTAGATTAATACGACGCCCAATACAATAAAGGGAGACCAGAATTTTGCTACTGGTTGGAAAAGAGCTCCTTGGTGATCCGCCCAACCAAGCTCCACCGGAAAAGCAACCTTATAAAATATCGTATTCTTTAACAGTCGCATTAACCAATAGGCACCAATAACACAAAATCCGGTGATGGCCAACAGACCAAACTTACGGATTTCTTCTTTTTTTAAATCAGGGAAAAACAGGTGAATACCTCGTGTAATCATAAAATAGATCCTTTAAAAAAGGGTGTAAAAATACAAACACACATACCACGTTGGCATGTGCTATAAAACTAAATAAGAAGGACCTTCTTGCTGAAAAGCATATGCAAGACAATTAAATATTATAGAGACGTAGCTTGGACAAGTCAACATCTGCATACAATTTTTCATATCTTAGAATAACTATTATACTTATATATAATCAAATCAAGCAAAAACAGATAAATAGCCCTAAATACTGGATTTCCTATGAAAAATATTCTTCTCCTCGCCTCATCCTCCGCATCTCGTAAGCAATTACTCACTGATGCTGCAATCCCCTTTGTAACCGTACCTCAGGATGCTGATGAATCAGCGTGCGATTGGGGTATGTCATTACAAAAAGTGGTCGAGCATATTGCAATCTTTAAAATGGCCCATGTTATCATGCCAACCGGCGCTGATGGACAAGAAAAATATGTGCTGACTGCAGATACGTTAACATTAAATAAATCAGGCGAAATTTTAGGCAAACCAACATCACGCGAACAAGCGATAGCGCATATCAAATCGATACGCGCAGGAGTATCGACCGGTACTGCATTTTGTTTAGAAAAAAAACTATTTCATGATAATGCCTGGCATACAAGCGAGCAAATCGTACGTTTTGTACAAGCTGAGTATCAATTTAATGTGCCCGATGCCTGGATAGAACGATATTTTGAAGCATCAGAGATTTATCAAAAAAGTGGCGCTATTGCAATTGAAGGCTTTGGTGCTCTATTCTTAAAAGAAGTACGTGGCTCTTATTACACTATCGTCGGCCTGCCACTATTTGAATTACGCGAATCGCTTGAAAAAATCGGCTTTTTTGACCAGCTTTGACACGCGCAACGAGTCACCTATACTGACAGGTAAAATAAATCACCATACAAAAGAGGTTTTATGATGCAAAATATCAAATTAATGATCCTGCTGCTCCCATTATTACTAGTTAATCAAAATTATGGAACTACAATGTACAATGATCTTGTTATCGATCAACCAAATCAGACTATTCGTATAGACTCCCCCTGTGATCAATTAATTATTAAAAAAGAAGCAGTTAACTGCCATCTCACCATAAATGCACACGTTCATGATAACGTGTTTGTTGAAGCGGACAATTGCACCATCGATTGCTTAAAACATGCATCATTTGGTAAAAAATCATGGTGGTATAACTGGCTATGGTCATGGATGTCTGGATCGGACAATGGCAATAGATTTTATATTCATGGCAACAATTTTAAACTATGCAGCTACAAAAAATCGATAGACGCTTCATTCACCATTCACGGTAACACCGCTAACTTCGATACTTCTCTGAGCGGTTCTGCAACCATCATAGGCAATGATTGCACAATTAATGGCTCCGTTAATGGCTCTGCCCGCATCGAAGGAAACAATAGTAAAATTCACGATTCTGTTAACGGTTCTGCCACCATCTTGGGTAACAATTGTATTATTCAAGATTCAATCAATGGCTCTGCCACCATATCCGGTGATGATTGCCACATTTATGGATCAGTGAATGGCTCCCTGAGAGTATCAGGCAACCATTGTAAAATTAATGGCTCTGTTAATGGTGCTGCCACTGTCAAAGGAGATACTATAATCAGCGGAGGAATTTGTGGCAGCCTAAATAGAACACGATAAGACATATGCAATAAAGTGAAAAAAATGAATCCGATACTTCTTGATATACCAACACCTATCAAAACGCCTCGATTACTCTTGCGCCCTCCGCAAATTGGTGACGGCAAACAGCACAATATTACTGTACTTGAATCTTTTGACGAAATACACAAATGGCTACCCTGGGCAACTCATAAGCCAACAGAGGATGAATCAGAAATCACCATGCGAACATTTGCGGCAAAATGGATTTTACGAGAATCGCTCATGTTACTCATATTTGATACTACCGGCACAACGTTCCTTGGTAGTACTGGATTTCATTGTAACTGGAATATACCAACATTTGAAATTGGTTATTGGATTGCGACAAAATATACCAATCAGGGTTTTGCTACTGAATCTACTCTTGCATTAACTCATTATGCGTTTGCGCAACTAAAGAGTTCACGGGTAGAGATAAAATGTGATGAAAACAACAGATCAAGTCGTCAAGTTGCTGAAAAATTGGGCTATGTACAAGAGGGAATTTTTAAAAATGATTCTTTAGCTTTTGATACCAAGCAATTACGAAATACGGTTATTTATGCTCGCTACAATACAGATAATTTGCCAGCACTTGATGTCACCTGGTAAATATTCACCAGAAACGTGATAGGAGAAACCGGCACTATTAATGGGTACAAAGCGGACGGCTACTTGGGACAATATCTGATTATATATCCAACTAAAAAAATCGTTGGGGTTAGAATGATTGCTTGTGAGCATCTGGTCAATATCGACCAAGATTGGTTCAGAACCTTTCCCGAACTATTATGCCGACTATGTATTATATGATATAATTAGAATATGAAAAACACACCACCACCATTCCAAATTACTCCCTTAATTGTAAGTTTATCATCGCAAATTTATTATACGCTCGGCGTAATTACCGGAGCAAAATTATCTATCGCCCCAAGGCAACAACAAAAAAATAAAATCAAAACAATTCAAGCATCGCTTGCTATCGAAGGGAACAGATTAACGGTCGAACAAGTGTCAGATATTTTTGAAGGCAAACGGGTGCTAGGATCAATCAAAGATATTCAAGAAGTTCGTAATGCTATTAAACTCTATGAAATGATCTCTAATCTGAATCCCGTTTTAATATCTGATTTCAAAAAAGCACACAAAATATTGATGGATGGATTAATTGAACAAAATAGCATGTGGAGAACAACGGGAGTTGCGGTCTTTAGCGGACAAGAAATAGTTCATATGGCTCCATCAGCAAAAATGGTTCCCTCATTAATGGAACAGTTATTCGATTTCACCAAAAAAGATAAAACTACTTGGCTTATTAAAGCCTGCGTTTTTCATTATGAGTTAGAGTTTATTCATCCATTTATTGATGGCAATGGTCGAATGGGAAGATTGTGGCAGCAACTTTTGCTTATGCAGGAAGATCCAGTGTTTGAATTTGTGTCGGTTGAATCAATAATCAGAGATCATCAAGCTGATTATTATGAAGCGCTTGCTGCATGCGATAAAGCAGCAGAATCAACGATATTCATAGAATTCTGTTTAACTCATATTTTAGAAGCACTGCAATTGTATACGCAATCTGCAAGATCACCCGTGCAAGATTTTCACTCAAGATTATTATCTGTCCAGGATACATTTGGCAATAATTGGTTTACGCGCAAAGAATATTTATCGTTGCATAAAGATATATCAAGCGCTACGGCCAGCCGAGATTTAATTACTGGCGTTACCGAAGGTATCTTAAAGAAAAAGGGTGAACGAAACCAGGTAATGTATCGCTTCGTTTTATCTTGATTTTCGAGCAAAATCCCTGTAATTTGGAATTTTAACTTCCAAATTACAGGGTAAATGTTATAATTTAGGGAAAAATAATGGAAAGAACCTATTTTCTCGATAAAATCGATTTTCAATATAAAGTGCACTCTCTGTGCGGCCTGCTCGGGCCACGGCAGGTTGGCAAAACAACCTTGGCAAAACAGTATGCACAAAAATACCCAAATGCCCATTTTATTGATTTAGAAAACCCCGTTGATCTCACACGGCTTGAAAATCCCATGCTCGCACTATCGAATATTCAAAGCGACTTGGTTATTATCGATGAGATCCAGCGATACCCCGAACTATTTCCTATTTTACGCGTGCTCGTCGACGAAAAACCACGTAAGTATCTAATTTTAGGAAGTGCATCTCGTGATCTATTACGACAATCATCAGAAACGTTGGCCGGACGCATTGGTTATTTAGAGTTAACCCCTTTTTCAATTACAGAAACGGGCGAATATAAAAAACTATGGCTTCGCGGCGGCTTTCCCATTTCGTATCTCGCAGAATCAGAGCAGACAAGTTACGCATGGCGTCAAGCATATATATCAACTTTTATGGAACGAGATATTCCTAATTTAGGCTTTAACATTCCACCGGCACAAATGCGGCGATTATGGATGATGCTTGCGCATAATCATGGCAATATGCTGAATAGTTCCGCGCTTGGCACCGCACTCGGCATTACACATCATACGGTGCGCAAATATCTTGAAATTTTAACCGGCACCTTTATGGTTCGCCTGCTACACCCCTGGTTTGAAAATATCAGCAAACGTCAAGTTAAATCACCTAAAGTATATATTCGAGATAGCGGATTATTGCACACATTATTGGGCATTCAACGCGAGCAAGATTTAATGCTTTATTCCCATTTAGGAGCCTCGTGGGAAGGATTTGCGTTGGAAGAGATCATGAAAACCTATCATGTACAACCGGAAGAATCATTTTTTTGGGCTACCCAAAGTGGTGCTGAACTTGATCTTTTGATAATAAAAAATGGCAAACGAATTGGGTTTGAAATTAAATATACCGATACCCCACGGCTGACCAAATCAATGAACATTGCACTGCAAGATTTACAGTTGGATCATCTCTATCTAATTCATCCGCATCAAATCAGTTTCCCACTGGCTGACAAAGCAACCGCTGTTGGACTCGAAAAGCTTGCAACTATTGCATCATTATTTGATTAATTTGATCTAACGACTGAACCTCTTGTTCAAAATATTTCCAAAACTCTTTGGGCAACTGCTTGTAATCATCGAAATGAGTCAGATACGAAAAATCGATGCCGCAATAGGTATTCCAAAATAAAATTGTTTGATGCTGCATATCTTGTTGTGCAGCATCTTGCATAATTGCCGCTATCGGCTTTGCACTATACGTACCTTCGAGTTTAATTTTTTCTGTTTCATAAAAAAGTGTAATAGCAGCGACTGCTTCTGGAGTAAACAAGCCGTATTCAATGCCACAAAAATTTTTGTTTATGATTACATTATTTTCAGGAAATTGGATAAGCGGGAAAGATACGTCAAAATCGTGTAACATGCTATTTGTTTGCGAAAATAATCTTTGAATAGTTGATAAAATAGCAGCATCATGGTCAAGCGGCTCAACACACACCGCAATAATTTTTGACTGCACGTTTGCTACTTGCAAACCAAGCAATAATCCCGCAACGGTCGCACACGATCCAGTCGCAACATAAATAAGATCAGGAACATCTATTTCATGCTTTGCAATCTGATCTGCCAGTTCAAAAGCAGCGTTCACATACCCGAGTGCGCCGATCGGCGTTGAGCCGCCGGTTGGGATTAAATAGATACTATTGTCAGAATCTAAAAGTGCTTGTGAAGCGAGATCGCGTACTTGATTATTGGGAAAAAATTGTAACTGAGCATCATAATACTGATCAAGCAGCAGATTATGACGCACGATATGAGAATTTGGTTGATTTTTTAACATCAAAATTGATGATAAACCCAACTCATGTGCATAAGTTGCCGTTGCCAATGCATGATTTGATCCAGCGCAACCATACGTAATAATCGTGTGCGCATTTTTATGAATTGCATCTGCCAACAAAAATTCTAATTTTCTCGGTTTATTCCCGCCGTATAAACGTAACCCATTACCCAAATTTTTTCCTGTTAAATCATCACGTTTCATAAAAATATTTTTGCAGCCAATTAAAGCACCAAAATTGTGTAATTGCTCAATTGGCGTTGGTAAATCACAAAATTTAATATACGAAATTTTATCTTGTAATGCGGGAAATTTTCCGAATAAATATGACATTGCGTTTACTTTTGTTGTTACCAGAATAATTAAACAAAACAAAACTTTTTTTATATGCATAAATACTCCCACTTTTTATAAAATTATAATTATCAGCACGAGCGTACCATCAAAAAGAATGCTTGCCAAAAGATCAATAATCGTAGTATTATTGGGCGCGAACTTAAGGAGCAGGCGTGTCACACAACAACAATAACAAAAATATACAAATACAAGCGTTAATAAGCTTCTTAACGTTTATCACGAACGCCTATTGCGCGCAACCTACTCCAACCGCACCTACCTATCTTTTGCACAGCGCCGTACAATCAGGCGTACTACAAAACATTGCACAAGCATTACAAACTAATAGCGCTGATATTAATGCGTTAGATCAGGAAAAAAGAACGCCATTGCACCTCGCAGTAACCAATTATAAATTACTTAATGTTCAGAAATATGCAGAGATAGTCGATCTTCTCATGCAGCACAACGCTGATGTCAATCAGTATTGCGGTGAACATGATGAACCTCCGCTATTTTCTGCCATAAGACATAAATATGGCGCGCCCTATCTTGCTTTATTAAAACATGGTGCCGATGTCAACGCTCGTACCCGTCCTTACTTCTACAATCCCCTATTACTTGCGGCCCATTATTGCACCTATGACGCAATTGAACCATTATTGCAGCATAAAGCTGATATTAACGCCACTGATTTGGCGGGCAATACACCACTGATACTCGCAGCCTATTTTCCCACCGCCGGTAATTTTAAAACAGTGCAAAAACTGATTGGCGCAGGCGCTGATTTAGATCAAAAAAACAATGATAAGGTAACTGCTTTACAT
>Ga0207118_1158_pt1 | contig 12528 bp, 8 predicted proteins | sample Alteio_BWMinHeat_42_FD_153507 | JGI IMG/M metagenome (GOLD analysis project Ga0207118, IMG submission 153507) | Enriched cells from forest soil in Barre Woods Harvard Forest LTER site, Petersham, Massachusetts, United States -... | ecosystem: Environmental > Terrestrial > Soil > Temperate forest >...
GGCGCGGACGATGTTCGCTTGTCCAAATGGGAGGAATTCTTCTGGGCCTGGTTCAGGTCGGGCACAGAAAACGCGTTGGCGGTAGAGTCCCTTGTGTTCCAGAAAGAGGACCGGATTCGGATCGCGGATGGCAGTTTTGAGAAGGCGTTTCGCATCGGCTGCGTTGGACGGAATGACGACTTTAAGACCTGGGCAATGGCTTAAGAAAGCTTCGGTACTTTGCGAATGGTAAGGGCCACCTTGGATATAGCCGCCATAGGGCATCCGGATGACGACGGGGCAAGACCACTGACCATTGGAGCGGTAGTAGATGCTGGAGAGTTCATTGAAGATCTGATTCATCGCCGTCCAGGAATAGTCGGCAAATTGGATTTCGGCGACGGGCTTATGGAAGCCATCTGCGGAAAGGCCGATGGCCAGACCGACGATGGTCGATTCGGCAAGCGGAGTGTTAAAGCAGCGGTTTTGGAACCGGTCCGTTAAGTTGCGCGTGATGCCAAAAACGCCGCCTTTTCCGGCAGCTACGTCTTGGCCAAAAATGACGACGCCAGGATCGCGCTCCATTTCTTCTATGAGTGCGTGGTTGAGAGCGTCCATGAGGACGACTGATTCTTCAGAAGTGTTTTGGACGCTTGGCGGCGGCGTGAAGGGTTTGAAGATTTTGGTGGCAGCGGAAGAGCGAGGCGGGAATGGGAGCAGGTCTGCGGCGTCAGTCGCCTGTTCGATGTCTTGGAAACATTGGGTGCGCAATGCTTGGATTTCTTCTTTGCACATATGCTCTAAAAGAAACTGCTCAAAACGGGTAATGGGATCGCGCTCTTTTTCTTCGGCGAGCATCTCATCGGTTTTGTATTTTTTAGGATCGTCGCTGCTGCTGTGGGGGCCGATGCGGGGAACTTTGGCCACAACAAGACTTGGACCGTTGCCAGAGCGGGCTTTGGTCACCGCATTTTTTAAAGCATCCGTTATCTCTAAGTAGTCGCATCCATCAATCTCAAAAACACTCAAGCCGTCATACCCGCGCGCCATTTTGGCAATGGTGCCGCCAGCTGTTTGGTCGCATACAGGAACCGAAATCGCCCAGCCATTGTCTTGGATCACAAAAACAATAGGTAACTTATGCAAACAAGAAAAGTTAAGCGCCTCATGAAAATCGCCTTGAGAAGTCGAGCCATCGCCCCCAGAGACATAGACAACTTCACTTGCCCCGCGCAACTGGGCAGATTTGGCCGTACCTACAGCTTGCAAGAATTGGGAACCGACGACGCTCGATTGGCATGGAATGCGCAAATTGACTTGAGAAAAGTGCTCTGGCATCATCCGCCCGCCAGAATGGTTTTCAATATCGCGGGCTAAGAAGGCAGCTAAAATATCTTGGAGAGTGCAACCGAGTCCAATCGCAAAAGCCCGATCTCGGTAATAGGGATAACCCCAATCGGTGCCTGGAATGAGCGAGAGGGCTGAAATGGCGCCGATCATCTCATGTCCAGAAACGGACAAATGGAAGGTGGCGCCCTTATTTTGACGGACAAGCTTGCTCATCTTGTCATCCATGAATCGGGTCCAATACATGGTGGTCAAAACCCGGCGGGCCAATGTTAAATCAAAAATTGATTCCACTACAGTCATGTCAGGAAGGATATCTGATCGGAGGATATTTGACCATCATTTCTTCGTCTTGATCTGCGTGACCTTTTTGATTGCAAAGCGGCGGCGCTTAGGCCCTGTAAACTCTTCAGCCTCAGCCTCTTCTTTGCGCGGACGCCCCCTCTTCTTGGGCAAGACGCCGCCAATCGCATCTTCGATTTTCGGCGCTTTGGCTTCTTGCAGCACTTCAATGGTGGTTGTCTCTTTGAACTTAGGTTTGAAGAAAGGTGTAAAGGGAGATTTTGTTTTTTCGATACCAAACATTTTTTCTGCTCCAGCAAGACGAGTGGAAAGGTGGCGAAGGGACTCGAGACGGGCCGAAAGGGCTTCGAGTTTTTCGTCGACGCGGATTCGATTGGAACCGCGCAAAGAAGCAAGCAAGTGTTCTTCGGACTCGAATTTGGAAGAGAAAGTAACTGAGGCAGCCGAGGTAATGTCTGGGATATAGAGAAATGAGCGACAAACTTGGGGTACTTGCGTGTAAATATCTCCTGAAACTTGTGGCTCCATCTCGACTTTGACGATTTGTTTAGGTGGGCGACCCCGTTTTGGACGAGGATTCAAGGCTTCATTGGAGTAATAGGTCTTGGCCTTTGCAATCAACGCATCGCGCCCCTGCTGAATGTCCTTAGGTACTTTCGATTCAAAGAGTTGCCGTTTCAATTTTTCGATGAGCACCTTGGGCAAATCTAGGTCTTCTTCAAAGACAAATTGGACTTCGAGGGTGCGAAGCCATTCGATGATCCGGATCCGGCTTCGCTCTTGGTAATAGAGCTGCCATTTTTCTAATTCACTCAGGTGGTCGTAGATGAATTCAAGAAAATTTTCGCGCGCTTCCTTCTGGGAAATCAGATCGAGCAATTTTTCCTTCGTATCGATGTCATAGACTTTTTCATGGATAAATCCTTCCATGAATTTCTTGACTTCATAAAAAGTCATTTTAGGAAAAAGGCCGTAGCGACCGCTGTGGGTGCCTAACTCCGTTTCAAGAGCTTCTAACTCCTCAATCCCCTTATCGAGGTCGACATAGAGGATAAATCCTTCCACTTTGTCTAAGTAAAAGTCGCGCTCATCGTCCGATTTGGCAAATGCGTCCATGAGTCGATGATAGCGCAAGATGAGGGGGTTTTTAGCTTGAGGAAAAGAAGATTTCATGCGGGTGTCCGAAAAGTTTAACCCATCGTACCAAAAAAACTCGTTCCATGACAACAAAAAACTCTTTTGATTTTTGGAGCGTTCGTCTATAGTAAAACACATTTTGAGGAACGTATGCTTGATTTGAGAGAACTTCGCAAAGACCCGAAAACCTTCGAAACAAAGCTTAAAAACAAGGTAGCTGAGACCAGTTTAAGCTCTATTTTGGCCCTAGATGAGAGGCTCCGCGCCTTAAAAACTGAGGTGGAAGAGCTCAAGTCCAAGCGCAACCAGTCGTCTAAGGAAATTGGCGAGAGAAAACGGAAGGGCGAAGACATGGGTGCCTTTATGCAGGAACTCGGCAAAGTGGGAGACCGTATTGCCATTCTCGACAAGGAAATCGCCGAAGTGGAACCCAAGCTCAATCACGAGCTGGCTATCCTACCCAACGTGCCGATGGACGATGTCCCTATTTCGCCGAGCCCAAAAGACAACGTCTGCATCAAGACCTTTGGCGAAAAACCGACATTTGATTTCCCTTTTAAAAATCACGTCGAACTGAATGAAAAGCTCAAACTCTTCGACTTTGCCCGAGGTGCGAAAGTTGCCGGTTCGGGCTGGCCGCTCTATACCGGCTTGGGCGCAAGATTGGAATGGGCGCTTCTGAATTACATGCTCGACGTCCATCGCAAAAACGGCTTTACGCAGGTGATGCCGCCGCTTTTGGCTCGTCCTGAGATCATGTACGGCTCCGCACAGCTGCCCAAGTTCGAAACTCAACTCTTCAAAATCAACGATCCCGACTATCACCTCTATCTTATCCCCACTTCTGAGTGTGCAATTAACGGAATGCATTGCGATGAAATTTTAGAAGAAGAGCAGCTTCCGCTCAAATACACCGCCTATACACCTTGTTTTCGCCGAGAAGCTGGCGCTGCCGGATCGACCGAACGGGGCCTCATCCGCACGCATCAATTCAACAAAGTGGAGATGTTTTGCCTCACCAAGCCGGAAGATAGTCAGCGCGTGTACGAAGAAATGCTCGCCTCCGCTGAGGAAATTTTGCAAGGGCTCGGCATCCATTACCGAAATATGCTCTTGACCACGGGAGACATGTCTTTTGCGGCGGCCAAAACCATCGATATCGAAGTGTGGCTCCCCGGCCAAAATCGGTACTATGAAGTCTCCTCTGTCTCCAATTGCACCGATTTCCAAGCGCGCCGTTCGCAGATCCGATTCCGCCATAAAAATGACAAGCCGCAATTCGTCCACACGTTGAATGGTTCGGGGTTGGCGACTTCGCGCTTAATGGTGGCCATTTTAGAAAATAATCAACAAGCGGATGGATCTATCCTTGTGCCAAAAATCTTACACAGGTATTTGGAAGATGAAATCTGTGTGATCAAATGAGCGACTTTCTTCAGTTTCTAACAAAATGCCCTACCGCTTGGCATGCGGTTAAAGAGATTGGACATCGACTGACAGGCTTTACAAAATTGTCAGAAAAGGATGCATGGCACTTAGAGCCCGGAAAATCTTATTACGTCGAACGCGAAGGGACGCTGCTTTGCGCATTTAAACTGCCTAAACAGAAGCCGGTTGGCGCGGTGATTCTGGCCAGCCATACCGACAGTCCGGCTCTAAAAATCAAACCTCAACCAGACATCAGCACGAAAGAAATCGCGCAGCTAGGCACGGAAGTGTATGGTGGACCGCTCCTCCATTCTTGGTTCGACCGAGATCTGGCCATTGCAGGCCGCATTGAAACAGATAAGGGATCGCAGCTCGTATTTTTAGAGGAATGCCCTGTTGTTATCCCGCAATTGGCCATCCATCTCGATCGCACAATTCATGAAAAGGGCATCTTCGTCCACAAACAAGACCACCTCAAAGCGATCCTCTCGATTGCCGGCAAACACACACTCGAATCGGTGCTAAAAAAACACCTCACTTTCAAGACGCTTTACGCCTTTGATCTCCTTTTGGTCCCCACAGAAAAACCGTCTCGTGTCGGCATCCAAAAAGATCTCTACGCAGGGTACCGCATCGACAACCTCAGTTCCGCTTATGCGTCTCTTTCGGCCATTCTCAAGGCAAAGCATACAGACAAAATCCAAATGGCCATCTTCTGGGACCATGAAGAGATCGGCTCCGTCAGCTCCACTGGCGCAGGATCTCTCTTCGTCGATCAGATTTTAGAACGCATTTGCAACAGCTCTCGCGAGGATTTTTACCGGCTCAAAAGCAACTCCATCATCCTCTCTGCCGATGTGTCCCACGGTTGGAATCCCAATTTTGCCGACAAATACGACCCGCAAAATTCCCCTCTTCTCGGACAAGGCGTCGTCCTCAAATTCAATGCCGGCCGCAAATACGCCACCGATGCCGCCTCCTCAGCGACTCTCTCTAAAATTGCCGCCAAACACAAACTCAAGCTGCAACCCGCCGCCAATCGCTCGGACATTCCTTCAGGCAGCACCGTCGGACCCATTATGTCCGCCAACACCGGCATTCCGACCATCGATATCGGCGTTCCCCTCTGGGCCATGCATTCGACCCGTGAAATCATCGCCGTCAGCGATCAAGAGGATTTGGCTAAATTGTTAACTGCAGGTCTCAATGAGTGGTAACCACTTTGCTGGAAAAAAACCACTTGAACATGTAATTGAAGCACGCAAAAAAGGAAAACTCGCCGCCAGCGAAATCCATGGCGAAGAACTTCCCGGCCACATCAGCGCCGCCGCTGACAGCGCCAAAGAAACGGCGCTTCTCTTTGTGATTCTTTGGATATTGTCTGCGCAACATCTGGTGGTCTTTTTATGCGGGTGGCTCGTTTGGAAAACAGGACGAAGTGCGATTTTGGGGTGGAGACGCCTGGAAAGATTACATCGGTTAATTGAAGAGGAGCGGTGGGAAATTGAGCATCACCGCCTGCAAGAGCGCGAAGAGTTGAAAGCGCTGTATCATGCAAAAGGCTTTTCCGGAAAACTCTTGGATGAAGTGGTCGATGTGCTCATGGCCGACGATAACCGACTATTGCAGGTGATGTTGGAAGAAGAATTGGGCCTAAGCCTAGAGACGTATGAACACCCGCTCAAACAAGCATTTGGCGCGGCCACAGGCGTCATCGGCGCGGCTGTCATCTTGTCATTCGCTCTTTTTGCCCTTCCCTATTGGACCCTTTTCCTCGCTACCACCCTCGTCATCGCCCTCTCGGCCGGCACCACCGCTCAGCTCGAACGAAATCAACCTATTCCCTCCATCATCTGGAACTTGGCCGCTGCCGCGCTTTCCGTCGGATGTGTTTATTTCTTAAACCAAGTCTTTGCCACTCTTGCCTGAGTCAAAATATACTCCAGAGCTTCTCTTTCAAACCCCAATCGCTCGTAAAAAGGGATTGCGGAAAGATAAGGCACAACTTCAACCCTCGTATACATGGAAACAAGAGCCGTTCGGACCATCTCCCTTACGAGCAACGTCCCCGCGCCGCGAATGGCTTTTCCTTCATTTTCTTTGATCACGAGATTGGAAGGAGCTGTCATTAAGTAATTCATCTGAAAAACAGATTTATATTGCATCCAAGGTGCCTGGCAAAAAACTCCGATTCCTTGGATATTTCTCTCTCGGTCTTCAACAAACAGATACTTATAATTATTGCCCTCAAATTCTCCGATCGCTTTTGCAATCTTATTACTGTTTACAACTTGTATATTTTTTTCACGCAACTCGGCCAATAATTTTTGCCAAATTTCCACCTGTTTCTTGATTCTTTCGATCTGATCTGAAGATTCCGCGTGGACCACCCTCAAATCTTGGGTCTTCTTGATTACCTTCCCGACCTGGATCGCGGTGTGAATATTTGCTCTGATTTTCTGCCAACCGACGTGCATGGTTGAGAAGTATACAGGATAATGATATATTTTTAACATGTCTAAACCCTACCTTTTTGATGAGTTCTTTGCTTCGGGACGCGAGGAAAGCATCAGCCCGTTTTTAACGCCGGCATCGCGACGGTGGGCGCACAATTTGCCTTTGAAAAGCGCGAGCGTGGCAGCTGTGTTCTTGGCCATCTCTTTTGGCCTTTCCTTTGTGCACTCACCACTCTCTTATTTGTTTTTGTCTTGCGTCTATTTCTTTTCGGGAGTACCTGCCTTGATCGCCACCTTTAACGACCTGAAGAATTTTGAGATCAACATCGATGTGTTAATGACCCTTGCGGCGTTTTTGGCTGTGGCGATTGGAAGCGGATTGGAAGGCGCCTTGTTACTGGTGCTCTTTGAATTGTCGCATGGGATGGAGGAGACGGTGTCTCGAAAAGCGCGCAGTGCGTTGCATAATTTGAACAATCTGGCGCCTAAATTTGCCCATGTGATTGGCGAAGATAAGGTCGTGTTTGAGAAGGCAGTGCGGGAGATTGGGGCTGGAGCCAAGTTATATATCAAACAGGGCGAAATTGTGCCATTGGATGGGAAGGTGTTGGAGGGAATGTCCTCCGTCAATTTGGTCCATTTGACGGGAGAAAGTGTGCCCGATTTGAAAAAACCAGGCGATTCGGTGCCTGCAGGCGCAAGAAATTTGGAATCGGCTTTGGTGATCGAAGTAACCCACACGAGCGATGATTCGACATTGACGCGGATCGTTCAGTTGATTACGGCCGCGCAGGAGGCTAAGCCCAAAGTGCAGCGATGGCTCGACCGATTTGGCAAGACTTATGCGACGACGATCATTGGATTGACATTTGTGTTTGCGATTGGCTTACCATTGGTATTGACGATCACACTGGAAGGAAGCATTTACCGCGCGCTGGCATTCATGATCGCCGCATCGCCTTGCGCATTGATCATCGCGACGCCAACAGCGTACTTAAGCGCCATTTCCGCCTGCGCCCGAAAGGGCGTGTTGCTTAAAGGCGGCATCATTCTCGATGCATTGGCCAGTTGCCGTCTCGTCGCTTTCGACAAAACGGGCACGCTCACAACGGGCGAATTGCAATGCGTCGGCATCGAGCCGGTTGGCCAAATCTCGATTACCCCCAATCGCGCCCTGGCGATTGCCGCTGCACTCGAAAGACAGGTGGTCCATCCCATCGCATCGGCCATTTGCAAACTCGCGAGCGTCAAAAAACTGCAGCTTCCCGAAATCACAGCCTTCAAAACAGTTCCCGGTTATGGTCTAGAGGCGATCCTTTCAGACGGGACTCCGATTGCCATTGGTCTGCCTGAACATATTGGGGTTAGTATACCCAAAGCTGCAGGCCAAGTCCTTGCGGTATTACGCGTAGGCCCCGAACTCTTCGCCTTTCGCTTTACGGATCAAGTGCGAGACAAAATGCCCGAAATTTTGCGCAAACTGGAATCCGCTGGCTTAAGTCCCCTCATGCTCACAGGCGACCATTCCCAAAATGCCAACTTTGTCGGCCATCTTCTCGGCATCCGCAATATATTCTCCAATCTCCGGCCCGAGGACAAACTCGCCAAAGTAGCCGAGCTCTCCGAAACACAAGGTCTAGCCATGGTCGGAGATGGGATCAATGATGCTCCGGCTCTTGCTCGCGCCACGGTGGGCATCTCGATGGGTCGCATCGGTTCTGCCACCGCCGTTGATGCTTCCGATGTCGTCCTTCTCAATGATGATCTCTCCCTCCTTCATTGGCTCTTCTCCAAAGCGAACAAAACCAAAGCAATTGTCCGTCAAAATATTATCCTTGCTCTGGCCGTCATATGCCTTGCCACCACACCGGCCCTCTTGGGTCTAGTTCCTCTCTGGATCGCCGTCATCCTTCACGAAGGGGGCACCGTTCTGGTCGGATTAAATTCTCTTCGCCTTTTAAAATGAATTTCTTTAATATGTCCGGTCTTATGAAAATTTTGCTTTTGCTCCTCTCTTTTGCGCTCTATGCAGTAGACTACGACTGCATCTTTGTGGGATCGAGTCCCATTCCTCTTTTTGAGGCACTGTACCAATATGAGAGCGGCAAGAAAGTATTGATCTTGGAGGCAGCAGATGATTGTGGCGGCGCTTGGAGGTCCATCGATATTTGTGGTGTACAGCATGCAGATTTAGGTTGCCATCAAATCGGAAACGATCAAAATTTAGCCGATTTTTTACGTGTGTATGCTGGCTGCTCTATCGTCTCTTTAGATCAACCGAATAGTGCTTTCACAACAAGGTGTTCCAACGGATTTTATTTTTCTAAGGGTTGCTACGAATTGATTCACAATCTCAAGAGGAGGATCGCTGCTACCTCTATCGAACTTTTAGTCAATCATACCGTAGAATGGGCGCAAGTGGATCATGATTGGGTCGTGATCAAAGCACAGGGAAAGCAATTCAGCGCCAAAAAACTGTTCTTTTCTCCGTATTGTTATTTCACGAACGGAAAAATATCCCGCCAAGTCCAAAAAACGAAATATTATCATTTGTATGTTTTGATTTCCGATCCAACGCCTCCCCGTTTTTGCTACAGTTTTGGCATACCGGAAACTTCTCGCATGATCAACCTTACCCACTTTGTCGGACTTGCCGAGAGCGGTCGCCAACTCATCGCATTCCAACTGTACAAAGATCCGACTCTGCACGATGGGGAAAAATTTTTGACCGAATTGAAAAAGAAGAATCTCGTCGATTCTTCAGCCTATATACTGACTGCAGAGCCTTATATTTACGAACAATGGCCTTCCAATCCGCCCAATTTATTTCCTGGTCAACAACAATTTTTCGAAAATCTGACTACGCACAGTTTCCAATCCATGTCGAGTTACATTGAAAAATGGAAACAAGTTTTAAAACCCTATAAAGAGGTCATTTTACCATGACAGCATTTTCCATCATCCGAGGTGTCTCAGTAGGAACCGGGATCACTGATGTAAAGCGGATCGAGGACTCGGTCCGAGCAGGTCGCAATGCCATCCTGACTGCAATCACGCAATCGGTGCAGGTGCAATATGCCTTTACTCTCTCTGATGAGGCGTTGAGAGTTGCCGGCCTAGAGTCAGTACACTGGGGTGTGAAAATCGCTACGTATTTGACCCCAGCGGTTTTAGCCTTGTTCAACAAGGGTGGCCGCGGTAACTGCGTGACTCTCTTCATCCAAAATCACATCGGCACGCTGTGCCAAATCGCTTCTGCGGTCTCAGCAATCGCTCTCATCTATTTCGGTTTTTTGGCCTTGGGAATTACTTCGCTTGCGATTTTGGGCATCGGACTTTTAGATCGTCTCGGGGTCCTTCCCGCCTTCATCCGCCACCCCATTCATGAATACAGTCCTCTTCTTCGGGTGGCCACAGGGCTAGTGGTGGGCGATCTTTTCGAAAAGATTTTCGCCATCGCCACACTCGTCGCCTATTGCTACGAAAAATATCTGACCTGCGCATCCCCGAAAGAATTGGAAGTAGCTCCGATCGATCGGACAGATCAAAGGCAACTGCTCGATCTGCCTCTTTTGGAAAGAATCCTCAACGACACCGTTAAATTGGAAATCAACCCAGGCCATCTCAACTATCAGATCATGATCCCTGCTTCTGATGTCGACTACAGAAAACTTTTAACGCTCTTCAACGACATCGATTGGACGCTCCATATGCATGTGATGCGGAAAAAATTTGAACAAGACAACCGTTTTAAAGAGTTAGGAAATCGAGAAGCCGATCTAGTTCAATATGCAAGGCAAAATCTAATAAACTACCTCGACTCCATCCACAAGGAGCACATTGCAGAAGGCGAAATTCACGATTACGAACGGCTCCAAAATTACTTGAAAACTATTACAGATCACCTCGAAAGAAAAGATGAAGTCACCCGTGCCGATGCACTTCTTAGATTTGCTGTGGAAGGAGGGAATTACTGCGGCCCGGAAAAATTCCACGTCGCCGAAGATGTCTATGCCCTGATTGTCCAAGAAACGGAAGGCATTCCCGTCGAAACCAAAACTCTCTTCTCTCTCCAAGATGCACGAACTCGTTGGATGGAAGGAAAATACGCGGAAATGATTGAAGAGTTTGCGCAAAGCAGCTCTTGCCTCCACGTCGTCATGCGATGGCTCTTCGATTTCCAAGATCTACACGTCTATAACCAATTCCTCAACGTCTATGGAAACGAATTTGGCCTTCGAAAAGGATCTGCCGACAACGATCACCTAGCTGCGATCGATCCGCTCACCAAAACCATCGTTAAAAACTTCATCAATCAGTACCGCACGATGTTTAAGAAAACCTATGACACCGACTTTGTCATCGATCATCTTCAAAATCGGATCGGCCGCCCAGGCCTTCCCGGAAATGACGTCTTCACTTGGTGGCACCAATGGCTCGAGAGGCAATCCATCGACGATATGCGCAAGGAGGCCCTCACTCAAGAATTAAATGCAAACAACCTTCTCGGCAGGCCCCTACGAACCGGCTACATCGACGCTCCAGGCCCCTTTGACAAGCGATTTATCGCCGCCCAACTCGTAGCCCAAGGCGTTCTTCGAGTAAGGGATTGCTAAATAATAAAGTAACCCATTTAGCGGCCATCATAGCCGCCCATCTTCGAACGATCTTTCGTCGGCCATATTGCGGCAATATGACCTTCCTCAAGATCGTTCAAATCTGGACGCCTCTGAGGCCACCAAATGGTTTACTTTACTATTTAACAATCCCTAAAACAGTAGTCAAAAAATGCTCCAACCCCTAAAAGGAAATTTTAGGGGTTCTCCAGAATGAAGCGGTCTCATTTATCCTCCGAAGAATTGAAATTAGCCATCGGCGTCGAGTCGAAGGAATTTGAAGACGCTTTCCATTGGCTGGAAGAACATTTGCCTCCGAGTTTTTTCGAAGAAGTCGACTTCAAGACACAGATCTTGATCGCCCGCAATTTAATGAGCTTCCAATTACAGGATCATTTCTCTCCAATCCACCTGAAAAATATGGCTGTTGTTTTGTGTTTGGATGGACCCGACGCCGATTTGCGCATTTTGAAAAACTTCCACCGCGTCGCAATTCGTTATTACCGCACGTTTGCCTCCGATGCTCCCCCTCCGTATGTTAAAAAGGGGCACTTGCGGGTCGCGGTGGTCTATTTCAAAGATGAACCGAAAGAAGAACACGACAAATTGGAATCTAAACGAAGAGATGAGCTCATTGCATTGATCAAAGAGCGCAATCAGGCATTCCATGCCAAAGATTTAGAGTTATTGCTCAATGATTTGACTCCTCGCTTTGTCAGATCTTTGAAGAATGGACGGCTTGCGCTCGCCCTGGATATGTTTTACCGAGCCAAAACGCGCGATGAATGTCAGTATGAAACCCGGAAGAACGAGAATAGTCCTTCCTTGCAAATAGTCTTTGCTTGGCGCAATGTGCCAAAAGCGGGATTTTTGTACCGGCTGGCCAAGATCATCCACGCGCATGGCCTCGCCATGCCATATGTAGTGGCTACTTACATCGAACCCTATTCGGTCAACAACATCGCCATTGTATCGCTGGGCTTGCATGGCCTGAATGGAAAAGCTGCCTGGGAAGAAACAGACATCGACGATCTCTTGCGCGAACTTTGCCTGTTGAAATACTTTGAAACGGACGATGCGATTGCCGAAACCTTTGTCAAGACCAAACTCTTGACTGGCAATGAGGCCCATTTAGTGCGTAACTTCGCCAGTTTTGTCCATCAAACTCTTCTATATACCGATCCGAATCTCTTCTCTTTCGAAAACATTCAAGAAGGTCTTTGCCGTCATCCAGAACTCACTGCCCACCTCTGCAAAGTCTT
>Ga0207118_1159_pt1 | contig 12476 bp, 9 predicted proteins | sample Alteio_BWMinHeat_42_FD_153507 | JGI IMG/M metagenome (GOLD analysis project Ga0207118, IMG submission 153507) | Enriched cells from forest soil in Barre Woods Harvard Forest LTER site, Petersham, Massachusetts, United States -... | ecosystem: Environmental > Terrestrial > Soil > Temperate forest >...
CCTCGGATCCATCGCAATGCGACGTGGATTGATGGGAGGGTTTTCTCAACGGGTGGAGATTGAGGATTTCGAGTACATTCTCGAGCCTGCAGCGGCTATCGCGAGGGCGCTGGGCGCCCGCGGTCCGGTCAACATCCAATGCCGATGGGTCGAAGGGAAGTGCCAGGTGTTCGAGATCAACCCTCGATTCTCGGGAACCACTCCGTTTCGAGCATTGGCAGGCTTCAACGAAGTGGACATTCTCATACGAAACTTCCTTTTCGGTGAGGTGGACAGTCAGCCGCCGGTGGTTCGGACGGGGATTGTTGGAATTCGCGGGTTTGAAGAGCACATCGTGGATCGCAGGGTTTACGATCGACCAGAGGGTTCCTCCCAGGCATAGGAGTGGCGGAGATCAAAGATCGGTTGTATCGGTGAATCTATCGTTAAGCACACACTTACCCGGGGGTTGGTTGAAGCCAAATAAGCATTTATTTGATCAGGAGTACTCCATGAAACAGCAAAAAGCAGTAAGAATCAATGAAGCCGCATCTACCCACCTTGACATGATAAGAGCTGTTGCTGCTCTGGAGGTGATGGCCGGTCATCTTCGAAACCTGCTCTTTGTCCGACCGGAGAGCATCCTTCACAGATCCAAGTGGATCACGTTGGGATACGCTCTCACGACGTTCAGTCATCAAGCAGTGATCGTCTTTTTCGTACTTAGCGGGTTCTTTATCGCTTCCAGCGTCATGGGAAAGATAATCGACAATTCCTGGTCTTGGCGACACTACCTTATCGCACGTTTATCCAGGTTATATTTAGTACTCATTCCGTCATTGCTTCTTTGCGTGTTTTGGGACCGATTGGGAATGATCGTATCGCATTTCTCACCAGACTACACGAAGTCGTCGCCGCTCCTTGTAGGTACTGGATCTGTTCTAGACAGGACTTCTGTGTCGGTTTTTCTTGGAAACCTGTTTTTTTTACAGAGCGCTCGCTTTCCTGTCTTTGGATCCGCCACACCGCTTTGGAGCTTGAGTTATGAATTTTGGTACTATATGATGTTTCCAATCCTTTTACTGATCATTTCAGTAAACACGGGTCAAACCTATCGCGTCGGATACCTTGCCCTGATAGCTGCAATAGCATGGTTAGTCGGTCCTCAGATTTTGCTCTACTTATTGATCTGGCTTTGCGGAGCCGCCGCGGCTTACATTCTTGGTTGGCAACTCAGATACAAATTCACTGTCTCGTCAAGAATGATGGCGCTGTCCACTGTGGCACTCTTAGGCGCGTTGGGACTGTCCAGGGTCTGTTCTATGCGATCGGAGATTGGTGCTGACCTCATCGCAAGCATTGCATTTGCAACATGGATACTAATCCTTGCTCATGCCTCCGCCCGCCCGCCATCCGCTATTTATGCCAAATACGCACGAGGGCTCGCTGGCTTCTCCTACACCCTCTATCTCGTGCACTTTCCCTTCATCTTGTTCTTGAGAACCGGCTTGTTACACGGACATCCCTGGCAACCCTCCGCTCGTCATCTGATGTTCGGACTCTTAGTATCCGTCGCTGTAATAGCGTATGCATACGCAGTCGCAAGCATCACTGAGGCAAAGACCGCTGCCGTCCGAGCGTTCATAGTGTCGCGGATGGCTCCGGACTCGAAGAGACGGACCGCACTGGTGGAGTAAGTAAGAAACCTGGAGATGCTTCGAACAAAGACCCGTCATGCCCACATTCGGCGCCCGATATAGCTAGGGCGCGAATCCCCATCCGGTCCTGACTGTAGCGGTCGAAGGTTCCGATCAGGCTGCTTGCTGAAGAGTAAACGCACGTTCGCTACTTCCGGCAGGGTCAGAAGAGATGCCAACTGCGGAATGTGGGGTTGTGATTTTGGGATCCCGAATATATGCGTTTCTTATCGCCGGGAGTCCTCCAAACCCGAGGGTGTGCGTCGGTCAATTGCCTTCGCGAACACCTCCTCGAATCGTCGAGCACCGATTGCAATCGAAAGCTCTTCCCGATAGAACCGTGCCCCAGCCGCCCCCATGGCTTCCCGTTCAGCGGGCGACAATGAAAAGAGGCTGAGTACACCGTTCGCAATGCTCTCTGGATCCTCAGGAGTGCAGGCTATTCCGGCTCCGGCTGCCTCGATTAGATCCGCTGCATCTCCCCTTACACCCATCAGGATGGGCCGACCCACCTCGAGGTACCCCTGTGTCTTCGACGGAATCGTGATCTCGAAGAGAGGGGCTTCCTTGAGATGAACCAGAAGAACGTCCGCAAGGCGCAGAACTTTCCCGATTTCCGACTTTGGTACTCTCGGCACAAAACGAACGTTGTTCAATTGTCTCCGAGATGCGTATTCTTTGAGTTGCTCGACCTCTACACCGGCCCCAATAAATAGAAATTGGACGATAGGTGCATGTTTAGAGACGATTGCAGCAGCATCCAGGACCGCTCGGAGAGCCTGGGCCTTGCCCATTGTGCCGGCAAAAGTAACGTTAAAGCGCCCCGCCATTCCGAGGTCTCTCGTCCAATCCTCCGTGTGTCTGTACATGCCCAGCGGTGTTTTCTCGCACCAATTATAGACGACATCAATCTTGTCAGCAGGAACTCCACGTTTGCAAAGCACCTTCTTATAGCCCGGGGAAAGTACCACAATATGAGCCGCCAAACGGTACGTGATATTGCATAGAGACTGCACCAGAGAGAGCCCGATCGGATGGGTGAACATCCCCGTTGCGACCAGCGAGTCGGGCCAGAGATCCTGAACATCGCAAACAAAGGCGATGCCCCGGAAGACGCGAAGTGAGATTGCCGGCAGAATAATCGTGGCGGGATGCTGGCAAACGTAGGCGACATCCGCCGGCTTTACCAGCAGGGGGCCGAGAATCGCCGCCGACAGCGAAAAGCTAAGATAGTTGGCGAAACGTCTCAGGCCCGACGAATCGTGGCTGGGATACAGGGCCACGCGGATGATCGGAACGCCGTCCATGATTTCACGCTGAACCAGTCGAACTTTATAGCCATCGTACAGTTTGCCGCCGGGATAGTTCGGGAAACCCGTGAGCACCTCGACTTCGTGTCCCAGCCGGATTAACTCCTGTGCAAACACGAGGCCTTTGTTCGCCGGCTCCGGGTCGAACCATTGAGTGAGTAACAGGATTCTCATTGTATTGCCGGAGCCCCGGCCTGCCAATCCATTTCGGCGGCCGTCGCCGGGCGATAGCCCATGACGATGCGGCAGACGGTATCCGCCACATTCCGGGCCTCGTACTCCGCAGGCGGCTGCCATTCCCCCGGCTTGCGCGTGACGAACTCCACCGCGTTCATGATCTGCCGCGGATCCGCACCGGTCAATATATTGGAACCGCACTCCACTGTTTCCGGACGCTCCGTGACGTCGCGAATGGTGACGTTCGGCACACCGAACAGGCAGGCCTCCTCTTGAACTGTGCCGCTATCCGAGAGAATGCAGAACGCCGACTGCTCCAACCGGATGAAGTCAAAGAAGCCGAGCGGTTCAACGAATTGAATCGCCGTGCGCTCAATGTCGAGTCCGAAGCTATTGACCATGGAGCGCGTCCGGGGATGAAACGAGCAGACGACAGGGATTGCGTATCGTTCATTCAACATGGAAAGGGCCTCGATCAGATTTGTTAGACGATCTCTGCGATCGACGTTCTCCGCCCGGTGCATCGTCACAAGAAAGAACTTCCCGGGCTCAAGATCCAGAGTGTTAAGGACATTGCTCCGGCCGATCTGCTCATTATAGTGATCGATAACCTCCTTGATCGGGTTACCCGTGACGTAAATTCGATCACCCGATATTCCTTCCCGAAGGAGATTCTCCCGACTGCGATTCGTGTAAGGCATGAGAACGGTGCTGCTGTGGTCGATCACCCGTCGGTTCACTTCCTCGGGTACTCGGTCGTCGTAGCAGCGATTACCGGCCTCCATGTGATACACCGGAATGCCAAGACGGCACGCGATCATCGCCGTGAGGCCGCTGTTCGTATCCCCCAGGACGAGCAGGCGATCCGGGCGATGTTCGAGAAAGAGCTCCTCGCTTTTGGCCAGGATCTGACCGACTTGATCGGCAAAACCCTTGCCCCGGATCCCGAGATACTGGTCCGGATCCCGGATGCCCATCTCTCGAAAGAAGAGTCCGTTCAACCGGTCGTCGTAGTTTTGACCGGTGTGGACGAGAATTTGCTCGGCATAGCGATCGACGAGCGGTATGACCCGGCTGAGTCGGATGATCTCCGGCCGGGTACCCAGGATCGTCATTATCTTCATCGGAGCAGCTCGGTTTCTTGCTGCGATTGATCCTCCAGCATCAAATGGCGTGCCTTAAGCATATCGATGGTCTCTTCAAGAGTCATCACATCGTCCGAGGAACTGTACTCTTTCTTCAGGCAGCCGACGACGGCGGTTTCTCCAAGGAGTTCCGGGAGCATCGGCAGGATCGCGTACCATCGGCCGCGCTGCACCGACCGTTCCGCCTCCTCATCTCCGATCATGATTTCGTGGATCTTTTCACCCGGTCGAATCCCGGTGACCTTGACTTCGATATCCCTGTTCCCGATGAGCGCTGTGGCGACGTGCGCCATCAAGGCGGAAGGTGCCTGAGGGACGTACGTTTCGCCCGGCTGCGCCGTCGAGACAGCGGCGAAGATCGTATCTACCGCATCGTCCAAACTCAACAGGAAGCGCGTCATATCGGTTGTAGTCAGCGTCACCGGACCGCCATGGCTGATCTGATCGTGAAACAGGGGGATGACGGATCCACGAGAAGCGAGGACGTTGCCGTACCGAACGCACACGAAACGCGTCTGTGGGCAGCGCATATTCGCCTGGATGAAAACGCGCTCCTGGACGGCTTTAGTCATGCCCATCACGTTGACCGGCTTGGCCGCTTTGTCCGTCGAGACACCGACGACCGTTTCGACGGACAGCTTATGAGATTGGATGGCGCGAACGATGTTCTCCGCCCCGGAGATATTGGTCATCACCGCTTCGTATGGGAAATACTCGCATGTCGGCACCTGCTTGAGTGCCGCCGCGTTGAACACGACGTCGACGTCCGGAAGCACCGCCGCGACGCTGTTGAAATCCCGGACGTCGCCTATGCGGAATTCCAATTTCTGTTGGAAATTCCGGTAGATGACTTCATCGGTCGCTGAGATCTGGTTGTGATAGTCGAGCCGCATGTAATGCTGCTTGGCCTCGTCCCGCGAAAAGATGATGATCTTTGCCGGGTCTCCCATTTCGCCGGACAACAGACGGTGCGTCAACACCTTTCCGAGGGAACCTGTTCCACCAGTAATCAGAAGACACTTTCCATCAAATTGTGACACTATGAATCTCTCCAATGGTCGTAAGGCGTTGGGTCCTCCGCCATTTGCCGAACCAGTTCCGGCCATGACGGAGTGCAGTACCCGGTCGCCCGTTGAAACTTTTGACCGCTCAGGCTGCGGTCGCAGATTTCGGCATCGCTCGGTACGATCTCCATGTCGAGTGAGTAAGCGTTCCGAAGCAGGATGAGCAGGTCGAACTTCGATAGGCTCGCGCTCGCAACCTGGTAGAGCCCTGAGAGCCCGGGGTGATCGACGAGGAGTTTGCCGACCAGTTCGGCGAGATAGTTTGTGGTTAAGCCCGAATATATCGCTCGGGTGTAACCGCCGACCGTCCCACCTGGACGACTCAAGAACCATTCTAACAGAGATTGGAAATGGGACAATTCACGTCCGATGATCGAGGTCCGGAGAGTGAGGGCGTTTTCCGTGGAAACTTCGCCGAGGCACTTCGATTTCCCGTATAAGTCCTCTGCATCTGACGGGTCTTCTTCGGTGTATCCGCCGCGGCGACCGCTGAAAACACAATCTGTACTAAAATGAATCAGACGGCCGCCCCAAGTCCCGCATGCTTCGGCCAGACGGTGTGGGAGGAGAGCATTAATGGCGATGCTCGGTATTGCAGCTTTTGCCGCTGCCCTTTGTTTGATAACGCCAACGCAGTTAATGACCACTTGCGGACGCATCTCGCGGAGGAGCCGCTCCAGGCGTCCGAAATCCATGGCGTCGACCCCCTCGATCACGGACTCTTCTTGAAAGAGAGGGATCCGGCAAAAAGGAGGCTCGCTTACGGTGCCGCGTATCGTAGCGATCGTTTCGGGAAATATAGGAATGAGAGTCTGGAAAATCTTATGTCCAAGCATCCCTCCGGCGCCCAGGATCACCACTTTCATGTTGCCGCTACCTCTTTCCGTGCCCAATCGATGTATTCCGCCAGACCGGTCCTCAAACCGACCGCCGGCTCGAACCCGAATGCATCCCGCGCGGCGGTAATATCGGCCAGACTGTGCCGCACATCTCCGGGACGCGGAGGGCCATGCTTAACTTCAGGCGCCAGACCCCCGACTTCCTTGATTAATTCGATGAGAGTGTTAATTGTGACTTGCGTTCCGCTCCCGAGGTTGAATGCTCCCGTGACCCCCTCGGTCAACCCCGCTTTCAGATTCGCCTGCACGACATCGCCGACGTTCACGAAATCGCGCGTCTGCTCGCCATCACCGAACACGGTGATCGGTTTCCCCCGGAGCATCTGGAATACAAAGATAGGAATCACGTTGCCGTAAGCATCGAATCGCTGGCGGGGACCGTAGACGTTGAAGTATCGGAGGCACACTGCTTCGATCCCGTAAAGCTTTCCATAGACAAGACATTGTTTTTCCTGGCAGAGCTTCGATGCTCCATAAGGCGAGTCCGGCTCGACCGGGTGATCCTCACGGATAGGGAGTGTCTTCAGTTCTCCGAAGATCCCCGCCGACGAAGAGGAGACTATCTTCTTCACCCCGTGCCGGCGCGCAGCTTCGAGGACGCGGAGTGTGCCGATGACATTGATTTCGGAGTCGCCGATCGGATCATCGATGGACCGTTTGTTCCCTACAGACGCTGCCAGATGAAAGATGACGTCCACTCCTTGGGTCGCTTCGTTTACTGCCTGCTCGTCCCGGACATCGCCTTCGATGATCCGAATCCCCCGTAATTCTGTTACGTTGGATCGATAACCCGAAGAAAAGCTGTCGAGGACGCGGGCTTCGTGACCAGTAGCGGCCAAACGCCGGACAATATGTGATCCGATGAATCCGGCCCCGCCCGTAACAAGCGCTAACATTCTAGAAACACCTCCTGAGAAGACACGTCATATCTAATTCCCACAAAAACTCTTGTAGATGTACTTGGCCCATGACCGATATCCCGGTTCGATGAACTGCGAGCCATGGGTGCCAATCAGCCATTCGCGAACGGGAACGTTGAACCCTGTTTTGGGCCGGTTCACAATCGACTCGGGCAACGGCTTCGAGAGTGACCTGGCTGCATCGCGCTTTGTAGGCGGTCGGTCCGTCCACATCAATGGCGCAAGGTCTCTCAGTAGTTGTATATCGACCAACGGAACACGGATTTCCAAGGAGTGAGCCATTCCAGCCCAGTCCGCGTCTCGCAATAGCTGGTTTCGCATGTACCAGGTCATCTCCAATGCTGCCACAGTGCAATGATCGCTGTCAATGCCCCGGATTGTCTCATTGAGGGCGGCAAGCGTTTGCAGCTCATTCCAGCCATCCCTCACCATGTCGGGATCGAGCAATCTGGGAAGCTCCCACGGCATGAACAGTCCGCGACGGAGAAGATAGGCTCCCGCGTAGGAGCCGCCATACTCGAAGAGTCCGGCGTACTTGACCGATGTGAAGCGTTTGATGATCGGCGCGGAAACCCAGCGAAATCCTTTCCCGAACCCCGAATTCGGGCGAAAGGCGTGTAGTTTACGGACCGACATCGGAATCGATTGAAAAGATGGGTACCCTCCGAAGATCTCGTCACCGCCCAAGCCCGAGAGAGCGACTTTTACACCCATTCCGGACGCCACCTTGCTAACGCAATAGGTGTTGATCCCGTCGATCGTCGGCTGGTCCATCGCTTTCAGCATCGACGGGAGCTCGTCTTGAAAGTTTTTAGGATCGACTTGTGGAACCCGATGTTCGGCATTATAGTATTGGGCAATCGTCCGCGCTGCAGGAGCCTCATCCATTTCAGTATCCCGGTATTCGGGAAAGGCCATCGTTATCGCTTTGAGGCTGCGGTTTGAACTTTCCATCCCTAGAGCGAGCACCAACGACGAGTCAAGGCCGGCCGAGAGGAACGTGCTGACTTCCACATCGGCGATCAGATGCTTCTTAACCGAGTCGCGCAGTGCCTGGTGGAGACGTTCGCAGGCTTCCTCAGGAGAGATCTCCGGACGCTGACGGCTATACCTTCGTATCTCGTCGACAATCTCGCAAAACGGCTTCTCAACCCGGATTCCCGAAGCGTCAATCCACAAGAGATGGCCGGCGGGGAGTTCCTTGATGTTCCGGTAAAGCGTGTTTCGAGGCGGCATGTGGCCCCAAAGGAAGAACCCGACGTGCCCGGCTGGATCGGGTGAGGTATCGATTGTTCCAGAAGCCAGGAGGGCCTTGACCTGAGAAGCGAAACGCACCTGCGTTCCATTGTCCGAATAGTAGAGGGGCTTGATGCCATATGGGTCACGCGCCAGCAGCAATCCTTGTTTGTTTTCGTCCCAAAGCGCAAGGGCGTACATCCCCTGAAGATCGTTCAGGAAGTCGCGACCCTTCTCGACGTAGAGATAAAGGAGCACTTCGGTGTCGCTTGATGAACGAAAGCGATACCCTCGACACTCAAGGTCGTCACGAATCTCGCGGTAGTTGTAGATCTCTCCATTGAAGACGATCCGGACTTTTCCATCAGGCGTCGACATCGGTTGGGCGCCGGCATCGCTCAGATCGATTATGGTTAGCCGGCGGTGGGCAAGCCCGACTCTCCCGTCGTGCGAGATCCAAACTCCCGAGCTATCGGGCCCTCGACGAACCATGTGGTCGCGGATTTGCAGCAATTCGATCGGCTGCACGGGAGACGCATCCAAATCGTACCCAACGATTCCTGCTATACCACACATCGAGTGTCTTCCTACTATAAGGATAACAATAGGGTGATGGACTTAAGGCACCGGTTACCAGCCTTGAACCGGGGCGTTTTGACCTGGATTCCACTCGCAAAACACCCATTTTCAGCGCTGGATACATCGTCAAACGTGCGAAGCCTGAAGGAGCCGGAGGCACTGTTCAGACCATTCTGCCATATCCAGTGGGAAAATGAAACCCGAAAGTCTGCCTCGTGAAAACAAGTAGTACGGACGCTCTCCCAAGCTTCGGGCGGTTCTCGACGAACAATGGGAAAACGTCTAGGCCGGCGTAACCCCCGCCGTTTTTAAAACCCCACGGATATATGTTAGAGTCTTTTCGGCTTGACGCCTCAACCACGAGGATAATTCGGCGTTGATTGCACCCGGATAAGCATACTTGCCTCTCCTGCTATATAGATAGCTTTACTTGGAGTTTCTAAATGAGTGTTATATTAGGGATAAACGCCTTCCACGCCGGCGCATCCGCCGCAGTCTTGATCGATGGTCAGCCGGTCGCCGCAATTGCGGAAGAGCGGTTGAACCGTAAGAAGTACTATGCACACTTCCCCACCCTGGCCATCCAAAAGTGTTTGGATATGGCCGGTGTCACCCTTGCCGATATCGATGCCGTTGCCCTGGGACGGGATGCCCGAGCCAACCTGAATAAAAAGGCCGAATACCTTATTAAGAACCCGAGCCGCTTGCTCAATCTTCTTAGAATTCGATCGTCACGAAGCGAATTGGATGATTTGAAAGCCTATTTCGCCTCGACCTATAAGGTGGATTCAAGTAAGATGAAGTTCAAGCAGTTCAATGTGGAGCACCACGTGGCTCACATCGCAAGCGGCTATTTCATTTCTGGATGGGATAAGGCAGCCGGATTCTCCATCGACGGCTCAGGTGATTTCGTCACCTGTATGCTGGCGGACTGCGAAGGCGATGACATCCGGATCAAGCGCCGGGTCTACGTACCGCATTCGTTGGGCGCCGTCTACTCAATGATCTCACAATTAATCGGCTATAACAGCTATGGTGATGAAGGGAAGGTGATGGGGCTGGCTCCATACGGCGAAGACTCCTATCACGACGTCTTTGAAGATATGGTCAGTTGCACGAACGACGGCTTCACGCTCAATTCGAAGTTTTTCCTTCCATTCGGCGCAAACCAGGGTTTGAGCATCGACGACGATGGCGCGATGGTTGTCGAGCGTCAGTATTCCGATGAGACCGTCAGGTTGCTGGGTAAGCCACGGAATCCTCAAGACGACCTGACTCGGCGAGATATGGATCTGGCCTTCGGTGTCCAGAGACTGTTCGAGCGCGTGTATCTACACGTACTGAATCTACTCCATGAGATCGTTCCCGTAGATCGCGTCGCGATGGCAGGCGGCTGCACACTGAATAGCGTTGTCAACGGCAAAATCTTCGATGAGACCCCGTTTCGACAGACATGCATTCAACCCGCGGCAGGCGACGAAGGATTGGCGCTGGGATCAGCCCTCTATGTAAGCCGATCCATTCTGGGAGATCGCAACCGCTACGTAATGGAGCACTCCTATCTCGGGCCGGAATTCAGCGACGGCGAGATCAAGGTCGCCCTCGATGCCGCCGGCGTACGCTACGATCGCTTGGATCAGGAAGCCCTCGTGGAGGAGACCAGTAAGGAGATCGTCCGCGGCCAGGTGATCGGGTGGTTCCAAGGCCGGATGGAATGGGGTCCCAGGGCGTTGGGCAACCGCTCCATCCTTGTTCATCCCGGACTGCCAGACATGAAGAGCACTCTGAATGAGCGGATCAAGCGCCGGGAATGGTACCGTCCGTTCGCTCCAGTCGTTCTGGCGGAGCGTCAGGGTGATATCTTCGAGCAAACCCATCCGTCACCTTTCATGCTTCACGTCTACAAGATCAAGCCGGAGTGGCGGGAAAAACTGTGCGCCGTCAACCACGTAGACAACACCGGCCGCCTTCAAACGGTCTCTCACAGAGAGAATCCACTCTATTACGATTTGATAAAGAAATTCGATGAAATGACTGGAATCCCCGTGCTTCTAAATACTAGCTTTAATGAGAATGAGCCGATCGTTTGCACGCCCGTGGAAGCCATCGATTGCTTCCTTAGGACACGAATGGACGTGCTTGTCGTTGGCTCGTACTTGTGCCGCAAGAGCGAAAACGCCCGAGGATGACCCGTTGGAAGATCGAGGAGCTTAGGCCTTTTCGGAACTACATAGTGGAATGGATCGATGGCGAGAAAGTCCTCCTGTCCCGTGGTAACGTCCTCTACGAGGCCCCTTCATTCGACGGTCCATTACGAGAGCGGGGCCGATTACCCATTTCACTGCTAAAGAATGCGATGGTCAAGTTCCGTCTCGGCCGGCGTTTGGGCCGTCTCAACTTTTACAACGTCCTTCGCTGCCCCGACGATACATTGTTTACTACCTTTGATAAAAGCATTGGACTGTTTGACGGCGACCGTTACATCGCCGTGGAGGGGATCACTCGCCCGTGCCGGGTCCTTCGCTCCGGCTGTGCGATGAACGAGGCCGGCGATATCTTTTTCGGCGAGTACATTCCAAACATGGAACGTGGGCCGATTTCCATCTATCGCCTTCCGAGGGGTTCCATCACGGCGACGCCGGTTTACACATTTCCTGCCCGAACGGTTCGCCACGTCCATGGGATCTATTACGATGCGTTTCGTCGAGCGCTTTGGATCACGGCGGGTGACATCGGCGAAGAGTGCCGGCTGATGGTAACTGACGACGAGTTTCGAACACTTGATATTGTAGGGTCCGGTGACGAGACGTGGCGGAGTGTTTCAATCGTATGCCGAGCGGAGTGTATTTATTACGGAACCGATTCTGAATTCCGCCGAAACGCCATTTACCGATTGGACAGGACGACGGGCCGGAGAGAGAAGATCCATGAAGTGGATGGCACGGTGTTCTACTCATATACCGTCGGCAATGATACGTTTTTCGGTTCCACGGCTGAACTCTGTCCGAGTAATCCGGAGCGAACGGCGTCCGTCTGGCACATCGATGAAAGTGGGAACTGTCAAGCGATCTTAACTCTCAAAAAGGACGTCTGGCCTACGAAGTACTTCCAGTTCGGCCACTATTGCTTTCCCTGCCTATCGTCTCCAGGGAACGGTGACGCACTCCACTTCCATGCGATTGGATTGGCTCGCGCCGACGGAAAGACATTCCGTGCTACGCATAGCCGACTTGTAGAATAGGCTGCCGGCGTATACGTACTTCAATCACCGATATAGGGCGAGATGGAATCCGTCATCAGAAAAGTCACGATCGTGTTCGATTGCGGGGTATGTCACGTTCAAGTCAGGGTCTTTTCATTACTCGAGTCAAGTGACGCCGGCGGAGAGGACGAGATGAAGGGCTTGGGTGGGTCGAGCCGCGTAGGTTCGGATCGCGGCGGCGATGCTGGGAACGCCGGTTCGACGGAGG
>Ga0207118_1160_pt1 | contig 12458 bp, 11 predicted proteins | sample Alteio_BWMinHeat_42_FD_153507 | JGI IMG/M metagenome (GOLD analysis project Ga0207118, IMG submission 153507) | Enriched cells from forest soil in Barre Woods Harvard Forest LTER site, Petersham, Massachusetts, United States -... | ecosystem: Environmental > Terrestrial > Soil > Temperate forest >...
CGCATTAGAACCAGCGCTCTATGACTTCCTGGCTGAACTGCATCTCCAAGTGAGTAGGTCATGACAGACACTACGTCTCTTGCAGGCGCGGTCGCCGCAGGAACAACTCCGAGAATTTCTTCGAATTTTTTATATACCGCATCAGGGACAATAAAATAAAAACCTACGCAACGAGCACTTTGTTGATATATGTTCCCTTTCCTAATGATCTGCGGAATCAATCGCTTGTGAACGTTCGCCCAATTTAGTCCATGATCGGAATCTGGAATACTTTGAACTGCAATCCCTGAGCCGAAATCTGCATAAGCCTGATGGGTATCTCGATAGTTGCCAGTAATATCAATACTTTGAACTTCGATTCCGATGAAGTCCCTAACAACAAGTTGGTCGTTTACACGCTCGTATCTTTGGAGAACCCAATCCATGCTCATTTGGCCGTTTGCATTAACACCAATTTCGCGCCCGGAATTTTTCCCAAATGCGATTACGATGTGACGACCTCCGTCCTGATAGGCAGCCTCTTTAAGCTGGCTCAATGTCCCGCCAATGACTATCACAGGATTTAAAGCGCCCCACACAGCCAGTGCGGCATTCCGAATTGTCGTGTAATTCTGTGCGTATAATCGATTTGGGCATATAACAATATCCTTGCCAAAATCCCGTTTTATTCCGTTCGATACAGAACACGTTCCATATATCTTCGAATTGTCATGATTGGTTTTCGTACACTGCTGACCAATAAAGGGGCATTGTTCATTACCCCAAGCAGCTCTTGCAACAGGGCTGACGTCATTCGGTGCAAATCCAAAAATTTCAACAATATCCTGCTTTATAGCGCGCATTCAATTCGTCCTTTTGGGCGAGATCCCATTATTCTCATCATAAGATGGTATCAGAGCATTACCACCGATGGTTCCCTAAGGAACAACTTCTACTATTTTTAATGCACGCAAATGTCCAACGGGCAATCAATCATGGCCTATGTAAACGGCAGATTTTTTTTCATATGAAAAACCCGCATCAATACAAAGTGCCTGACTGCGCTGTACGGTATTTAAATTAATAGGCAAGCAATATTCAGATTCGGCGATAATCGCATTCTATTTGGCAACAATCGATCGAATTTACTGGAGAAAAAATGGCACGGCAAACTATAACTAAGAAAGTATATTGCAAACATGCCGTGTTTTTGGACCGACGAGATAAGCCGACTATTCAAAACAAGATCATGGAGGCAGTCGGTAAACTCAAGAAGATCGGTAAGCGAAAAGAAATTCTTGGGGAGGACGAGCGCTATGTCCGTGCCATCATTTATCACCGGGCTCATGCAAATATGATATTCGGAATCTTGGCCTCATATGAACGTGGAACGCATCAATTAACTGTTACCGAGGATGATGATGCAGAAATGCTCACAGTGGAACAGGTTGCACCTCCAAACAATGACGACGATAAACGTCGGGAGTTTCTGGAAGGCCTGTGTTATTTCGGATGCTATAAGAACCATGTCGTTGTAGTGCCGTCTCGCGCACTTGGAGCAAAACCGTTTGAGGCACATATCAATTGGCTTTTACAGGCTTCGGGAGCAATTTCTCAAAGCAACCGTGTAGGACTATCTGATCAAATTGCCGAAGCAACGAAGGCAAAAATTCGTGCTGCACATGTCAAAGAAGTCGAGATTGGCGCACCGTTGATCGATACGAATGCAATCACTACCAGCCAAGTATCTGGTCACCGCGTGTCGTCATTTGAATATAGCGGATTTGGCCTTGATATGCTGCGCCAGATTTTAGGAAATGACAAAATCAATGGCATGAAATTAGTAGATGCAATTGACGGGAATATCGAAGTTAGCCTCAAAGTTCGCTATAAACGTGCGACGACGGAGAAAGCGCATAAACTATTGGATAACATCGCGCTCGCCGTGCGAAATATTGACGAAGATGAAGTCAAACTAACACTTGCGGGTGGAGGAACGGTTAAGGGGAATGAGTTGAAGCTATCGGCTATGTTAAGCGTCGAAGCACGAAACGGAGTACCGAACCCAGATCAGCTATTCGAAAAAATGCATACTTGGTTAACTGACCAGATTCAAAATCAAATTATTGAACCATGAAATTCAATGATCGTCACGTATCAGGCATTGCGAGAACGATATTTTTAGCCTTCTTTGTGGTCGGTATTGCGGCATGGGGAGGTATTGCTCTCAGTAAGTATATTCAGCTAGAACTACTGGCTGCCTTGTTGAAATATAGTACAGCGGTCGTAGGGGTTATATGGCTTTTTTCCGTAACCGTTTACAACAAGTTATCAGACATAACCGACATTTCAGGGCTTGATTATGAACAGCATCGCCAAATTGAAGTAGAGGTTCGCGGCAGGCTACATTGGTTTTGGTTTAGAGCATTAGTGCTGGGAATTTTAGCGCTTGGTATATATCTTCCTGCAATTGCTGTTGAAATCAAAATTAGCTTGACCTCTTCTATGATTGCAATCGGTTTCAGTTCCCTTGCATTAAGTCTATTTTCATTGCGGCGAATTTGGCGAGAACTGGAAGATATTCGCCAACTCAGATCCTACATAAAAGAAATTGAACGCCGAGAAAAGGAACGCACTGATCAAATAAAAGAATTGAAAGAAGGAAGCAAAACAGAATGGAAGCCCGATAATGCTCTAGATGGTTTTCGTTCATCACCTAATGAAGACAAGAGCATCTCGTAATTTTTATCTGGGTTATCAAGAGTCATTAAAACAGGTCTGTGCAAATCTGCGGCGAACGCTGGACGGAGTGGACCAACCCGTCATCCTTCTCTACATCTAGGCGACTCATTTGCTTTCGATGCCTATTGTGAAATGGGAATCGTTGGCTGATCAACGACCACGATCATCGACTTCATCAATGGTAATTCCTTCCTCAGTGACGAATAGTTCTTCAAGGCGGCCACTCAAGGATTCCGATGGATCAATTTCGACGCATGCGTCTTCTCCCTTAGATAGCCTAAGCTCCAAATCCAGTCCTATTTTTTGCAACACTGCCTTATTCTCAGAGATTGCCTTGCCGTCTTTATGCTTTTCTTTCATAAACTCGGCAATCTGCTGTAACCCTTCTGGGTTGACCGTATAAAGATTTACAAACTCAGTCATAGTTATTCTCGAAGTGAATATTTAACATACTAATTTCATAGTATGCGCTCAAAAAATGGCAGTCAAGCTCGATGATCATGTGCTGCGATAATTGCCTCTCTACGTTTACCAATTACGCCCGTAGCTATTAAGAATTTCGAGGACTAGAACAAGTCAGTACATATTTGCTTCAGGCGTATAGGATTGTCTTCGACGTACTGAGCGGTCATCGCAATTGATGAATGGCCCATCAATGTAGATACTGCCTTAATATCGACGCCTTTTTCAATCAGAGTGGTAGCGAATGTTCGGCGACCAGAATGGCTTGATGCGCCCTGTAATTTTGTATCGTTAAAAATCCGACGGAATAATTGTTGCATCGTGTTGGCCGTGAATTTACTACCCTTCTGCGATTTAAATAACGGCGCTTCATAATTGAATAAAATTCCTTCGTGCTTTTTTCGGTCATCGAGATAATCGCGGAATGCAGAAACTACTTTGGAATTAGTCAGAAATACATTCCGCTGCTTCGCGCCCTTGGTCATATGTCGAAGTAGGTTAATTTCTTCCAGCAGATTGCCATCGACGTCCAGGACATGCAGCACTTTCAATGATGCCATTTCTTTTGCGCGCAATCCAAGACCGAATGAACAGTAAAGCAGAGCTACGTTTCTTTTTGCATGCGTCTTTTTTTTGACTACATTCACGACCCGCTGGAATTCCCGCTCACTTAAAACCTTCGCCTGACCTTCCCGCATAATTGACCTCAGAATGTTTATGAATTGTATCGACGTGATACTTTTAAAACATTCTATCCAGCAGGTTTTGATTCGTACATCGGAAAGGTGGCATCAGGTATAACAATGTTTATTAAATGTATTAAGTAAACATTCTTCCTCGATAAATACATTCAACCTATCTGATTGAAGATTGGCTTGCGCTACGCGCCGCCAGGTATCGGCAATCAGGTCAATAGATATGTATCTATCGGAAGACGCGCTGAACGTCCTCATTAGTATTGCTTTACCTATGGTTTGTAACTAATCCCAATTCCAAAAATAAATAATAATAAAAATACCTATGAATACTCAACGCGACGGCCTAGCAAAATATCCCAACTCATTCGCCTACAACAAAGAAATTGCATTGGCATTTGCTGACATGTTTGAACAGCAGGATTTTCAATTTCACGTCACTGCGAATTTCAATCGAAAGACGACGTTGAATAATGGCCGTGACAAACTCAAAGTATGGAGTTCGCGCTTGGATAGAAAATTATTCGGCAGTCGGTATTACAAGAAAGGGATAGATGACCGAATTTTCTTCGTGGCGGTTCCTGAATACGGTGACACCAGTTTGAATCTACACTATCACATGCTGATTCGAATTCCGGAAAATCGACATGCCATATTTAACCAACTCGCCGAATCGATTTGGAAAGAATTCAACCCGACAGGCAGTCTATACATTCAATCAATTGGTGACACTTCAAATGACCGACGGAAGGTGATTGGCTATGACTTGAAGGACGCATGGAAAAATGACTGCCATGAAAATATTATTTTCTCCTCTGAGTTTTAAAATTGAATCGCGTAGCTCGTATTCACTCCAACCCAAATTGTTGAGCTTTACGACAGCGTTTTTTTCGCCGAAGTGAAATGCACTTCCGAATTTTACAAACACGTCTAGGTGCGACTGATTGAACAGTAGTCAGTTTTTCTGGAGCGATTGCCGCCAGCTCCAAAATTGATATTGCCTCAGCTTTTTCCTGTTCAGAATATGATTTAAAGACGAATCTGCCTCCGGCATACATTCTCTTCGCTAATGCAGGTGCTAGATCATGAAAAAGTGGTCCTCTCTCTTCAAAGAGAACAAAGCGCTCAAATGTGACAATCGAGCCGCGATCATTTTTTCCTCCACGTTCCCGCTTTGGACCTACACCGACCCAGTTAATTTTTCTGTCGATGCCAAAGCTACGAGGCTCCCATCCCGTGCCACCAACACCAATAACAGCATCAAAGGGAAAGTTACGTATTCGTCCCATGCAATCATTAATTCCAAAACGCCCTTCAGTGTCTGGATCGCCTGTGTGTGTTCGCTTATATGTCAGTATCCGCATAGGTGTAAATACAGCCTCATTTTTTATGCCTCGATATTAATTTGCCAGATTAACGAAAGCCATCCAGACCATTAACTAGCCTGTACATTTCTGCATACCTTTGCAGTAAAGTTAATTCGCAAACACTATACTACTTCACTCAAAAACTACTCATTTTTGTACATGGTCCCACCTCACCACCACCCGGCCACCATCACATCAATCGTCATTCATTTTCAAGTAGCCTGACCATCCAGCAACCTAGTACATTTTTACATAGCTTTGCAGTAAATTTAATTCGTAAACACTATACTGCCTCACTCAAAAACTACGCAAAAATGTACATTCCTCTGATGGTCAAGGATGCCTGTCACTAGCCCAGCAGCTCAGTCAAGTTTTTTGTCGCTACCAGTTCTCTCACCCGATTGTAGTCAATGAGATATTCATGACTGGCCAAACCTGTTGCACTCTTCGGCATTGGCTTTTTTTTGATCGCTACACCAAGCTCACCCATGATTGTATTGAAGACTTTCATTTTGGTCTCAGGTGCATTTGGTGTCTTGAAATTTGTGCCGAAGAACAGATTCACATTGCGAAGATTTGAATTAACATAGTTCGCAAGATTATCGATCTGCACCTGTGATACGACACATTTCAATTTTTCCTTTTGCTGCTTCCGTATTTTTAAAGCATTACGATATCCACGTGAATTTGAATTGTGCATTTTTTTTGCTTTATCGAAATCAGCTTCATTATCGAAATGAAGCTTGGCATTGCGTAGAACATCTGCATGATCGATGTTCGAAGCGATTTTGGCATTAACTAACATGTCTTGCTTCATAGTGCGATGATCGAAATCCGTGAATGCCTTTGTATTCTTAGGATTACTCCGTTCATGTCGATCACGATCAATCACATCAATTCTCGTCGCTTTCAGTAGCTTTGCATTTTTGATTATTCCACGAACATTTTTTTCAAAGTAAGCCTTGATCATCACCAATGTCACTTCGGATGGAGACTTCAAATCAAACGTTTGGGCGATCCAACATTTTTTCACTGCATTGCCATCATTACCCCTTAGATTTTTCTTATCCTTCATTGCATCAAATTGATCCATCGTGAGATTCGGCGCTCCCAAAATTTTAATGTAATTTTTATCGCCCGATGGGTCTTTGCCGATTTTCAGCAATTCGCCACCTGCTTTGGCCATGTCCTTATTTTTTGGCACTTCGATTACCGTCCAGCCTTCACTCTCTTTCAAATCGATAAATTGTTCAGTGCGATTGTCTTTCCATTTCTGCTCGCACCAAAGAATGCGTGCATACACATCCATGAACAATTCATCCTTGGCGCTTAACTTGCCATTGCCATCAAGGCCAATAAGACTCTTCGTCAATCTCTCTTTCAATACTGGGCCAGATCGAATGGCTTTTTCTGATTGAAATTTTGGATTTTGTCCCTCATGAATCCATACCTTCACTGAGGCACAATTACGTACTCGACTAATGGCCTGATCACAATCCTGATAGGTGTATACAGTCCGATCAAATATGCCATATACAGCATCGAACCATTTCACATCAATGCTGACACCCGTACTCAATGTCGATGTCGAAATTAATACCTGATAATTTGGTGTTTCCTTATTTGGGCTATTAAAGAATGCCTGCGACGTGTCATCCTCGCTTGTGGGACCAGTGAGCATCAATACCTTGATTGGATTGCCGTCACGATCAAGCATATGGTCAATAAGAGTTTTCACTTCATTTGCCAGCTCACGCAATCCGACTGGCACATACACGCGTTTACCATCAGCCACATCACATATCAATTCAGCCAATAGATGCTGCTTATTTTCGTACACATTAATGACACGATCAGTCTTCCATTCATTAATAATGGTCACCATTCGATCTTGTTCAAAACTGCTACGCAGTTTTTGCAGCAAGTAACCAGTGAGGTCACTGGTTAAATCCGCGTCAGAACATATGATTTGGTCAGCACTACTAATAATACGTTCCAATATTTTAAATACCTGTTCCTTGTTTTCAATCGTATCGCTGAGTAAATGCCGAAAGATTTGCTCCACCTCATCCAAAATTAATATTTGGTACTGATATGATCTGCTTTCTAATTTGTGCAAACTATCAAGGCTAATGACATATCGGTGCGCTGGCTTGGCGCCATCATCATCAAGGTAGCAGCGAAGATCAAATTCATTCGCCAATGTTTTTGCTAATGAGCGGCGATGGACTATCGCCAATACACTCGGGTTATAAACATCCTCGATTAAGCGTCCGATTCTGACTTTGGTAGACGTGAATCTAATTTTGGTGTGCTTGGCAATAAATTTTGACTTGCCGCTTCCCTTTGAAGATTTTAAAAAGATCAAATTCGCGTTGTGCAAGCGAATACCTTTCGCATCAATTTCATCAGCAAGTCGATTGCCGTTTAACCGATATATTCGCGTCGGGTCGGTTTCTAATTGTGTATCGCTGACATCCGATATTTGATCACCGTAATCGAGATATTTCGAAACATCTATTTTTTTAGGAACTTTATATGGAATAAAGACCCCATTGTCATAACTCAGACCGCCACTAACACGATAGCAAATTGATCGATTCGTCATTCGCTTGTTGCGAGTCTTTCCACGCCATTGAGAAAGATGCCCTTCAAAATACGATGCACCACATTCCTCGCACGCTCCGAATGTTTTGTTATCGCCGACATTAGTTGACCCGCATGCAGGGCAACAATTCCTTGGAGGCGTTATCGAAGGCTTTTCCGATCCCTGATTTTTGCTCTGTATGGCACGCATTCTCTCCAATATAGAGATGCCAGAATTTTTATTGTCAATTTTATTTTCTTCGGCATTACGCACTTTTTTGACAAAAACCAGTTCATCGTCGGCAAAGGCGTCTGAATGATTTTGGTCGCATTGAGAATCGGCAGTTACGTGACTCATCATTATTTCGCCTCCCGCGCAGCACGTAGACGTTTTTGCTCTGTGATCTTCGCAATTCCCGCAACGATGGGATCGCTTTTGATTCGATGCATATAGGCCCGACCGCATTTTTTGCAATGAAGAAATGGAGTGCCGTTAGATGTGATCCCAGCAAATTCTGATGGCTTCGGGTCGGCATGGAATGGGCATCGCACATACGAAATCTTCCTGTCGATATCGCGAACCATGATGTTTCCATTTGCCGTATCAAGAACATCATCAGGTTTCAACACAAGCCCGCTCGGTTTCGCACCAAATGCACCATACTGAATAGCTGCTTTAATCGGCATGTCGATTTTTATCGACTCAAACATTTTCCAATCAAGCAGCTTGCCTCCATTGCGCCATGCCTGCACATTCGATGTATGCTCTTCACGCACGGCAGGCAGAATAAATATTTGTCCGATGCTGAATGTCTTTGGATCGGTGAGCGCCGGACCATCGCCATCAATCCAATATTGAATTGCCGGTTTCAACTCTATGAATTTATCGATAGGCATTGGACTTTTCAAAAGAAGGACTACACGGAATTTATCGACCGCATGATGATTATTTTCGATGTCTTCTACTTGATGATTAAACGATGTGTAGCAGACGTACTCATATTCACCGAACACTGCCTGGACTTCAGGCAATAACATCCCGCCATCAAAATCGAGAATCAACAGGCTCATTTCAACGAGATTTGACTGAATACGGCGGACGCCGGGGCCAAAGTTTTTTACTGGGCTGCCATCCTTATGGGTACCTTTGTCAACTGTGGGGTCGTCGCTGCCTTTGTAGCGCCATCCATTCATTGCAGGCAGAAATGCTTTATCTTCAATTGCAATTGAGTGGGTGCCTAACAATGCGACAAGTTCATACCAAGTGCTGCGACATGGTTGGACTACGTTATCAGATAGATTCGAGAATGAAGAATACTGGATTGGGTGAGCGTCATTGGTCATGCTAGACTTCCTTAGAAAATAATTATCCCGGCTGAATCGCGTACCGACGATTCTGCGTCTTTGATTTGTGTGATGTTGCGATTGGAGCTATCGCGGGCGCATTACATGAACTATGCGGACTATGAAGACAATCCACTTACTAGGTCACTCAAGTCTGTGCGAACCTGGCTGTTACAAGTTCACACAGACCTTCATCTATTAGAGCCGCCCGATGACAGAATCATCCAATCAGGCAGGTTCCCCAACCACCGCAGCATTCGGTTCGATAGTTGAGTTTGCAGGCGAAGAGGAAACAACAATATCGACAGATTCGACGTCCGAGCTTGTCATCGGCTCAATCGCTGACTTAACGATCAATTCGATAACCGATGGGAGATTTGAATCTGCAATCCGATTCGCATCTGCATCGGAAACTGGATTCGCGTCTGGAGAGACCGCTTGATTGTCTTCCGAGTTGCTCATCGAATCACCAGATGCGGCAGGCGAATTAGGAAGCGGATCGGCGATTGGATTGATCATCGAATTGGGAACCTGATTCGCAATCAAAAATAAATTACGATCTTTTCCTCGAATCCAACCTGGAGGATTGCCACATCCAGACCATTTTGAGTCGGTCACTGGGTCGTAATATTTTACTGGGCGGGGTTGCGAAGCCCCTGAAACTTTATTAGGCTTTTCGAGCCGCCAACCAAAATGCTCCGCCGTGATGCCCAGTTCATTTACCTCAGCGATCAGCCTTGGAAGCGCGAGTTCGCGTTCGCGTGCAAGGCCCTCAATTTCTTGTTGGTCTAACAGCGCCAATTGCTTGTTGATGAGTGCGCGCTTTGCATTGATTTCTTCTTTGAATGACAACATATACTTACCCCTATGATTGAGTTGGAAATTTAAAGGCGAAACTCCATCTGCGAACCATGCGATGACCAAACATTGGTAGACGCATAGAAAGCAAATTCAATCGGTAAGACGGTGTTATAGCAGAGTGAGCAGCTTGGAACTGTCTGGAGAATGTGAGACGGTAATTGATACCGATTTCAAATACTCTGTGAGGCTCGTAGGCGAACTCCTGCATCCGGCATTCCGAATGAAAGAATTTCTAGCCTACCCCCGCCATTTTCCGAAAAACTGGAAAACAACGTGCGGCTCAGAGGCCGCCTGCAAACCCACAGGGCACGAGTTTTTGGACTCGTAAAAATTGGCAACGTCGAGGGGTTGAAGTTCAGACGTCTTTTTTAGAATAACTTCGTTCAATTCTATTTGTCAACAAATTTCTTACGAAGCTTTATCTGATTGTTCAGGCGCGTCCAGCCGCCTTTATCGTTTGGCCGCATTGATGGGGGTATTGAAGTCAGTACACGGAGCAGAATATCGACTTGATCCGGTTTGATAGATTCAAGGTTGGGGAACGCCCTATAGCGGCTCCAGGAAATCACTTCTCTTGGGACATTCAACTGATCGGCTATTTCGCGAAACAGCGGCGCTCCTGCATCAATAGCGGCATTGATTGATTGCCTGCTGGCCTGCCATTTATTGGACGATGACGATTCACATAACCGTTCAGGCATCCAAGGCATTGAACGCAACCCCGCCAGAATTGGCAAAAACCATAAGAGTTGCAGTGCTGCCTGTTTTCGATTGCGCTTATGAAGCGCATCTCCTGCGTTGAACCAGTTATATGCCGACACTTGATTTTTATTAACCGAAAAAGATTGATCGATCAGGCCCATCATTTTCATGGTGCCCGCGTCGAGTTCTTGTCTAAATTTGATGATATGTGGATTGCTTACGTTGAATACATTTCCGAAATGCCGATCCAATTCTGCGATGGCCGATTTTGATAGCGCAATAAATTCGCGTTTGGCAAAGTGCTTTATTTGACCCGCGCCATATTGACGATTAATCACATCGCACAAATCCGAATCTGGATACACCGGAGCATGTCGAAATAGATGTATCGTGCATCCGATCATGTCGGCATTCATCCCATTTTCCAAATCGGCGAATGTGACTTCATCATATGGCTTGTCGTGCAAATGATTTACGATGATGGAAAATCCCGCTAAAGCGGAATCAACGTCGCCATCAATGCGTAGGCCATATAGCTGGCCACATCGAAAATTTAGAAATATGAGTGCTCGACGCTTGGCTTTAATACGTTCAGGATTCACCGTTTCCAGATTGACGTAACCCAAAATAAGAGCTGCATGCAGCGGCCCTTTTGAATATTTTAAATAACGTGTGAATGAATTTTCAATGACCGTTTTTACGGCAACCCTGTAGCGATCAGATTCAAATGCGGCTTCTAGTGATCTCAATAAATCGACTGACATGATGAGTCAATTCTATCTAGCCTGCGGATATACTGCGTCGCGAGGTGCGACTATTTTTTGCCTATGAGCGCTGTTCTATTTTGCGTATGCGCTCATATCGAGCAGACGGATTCCAACGCAGCCGTCAATTGAGTAGCGCGAAAAGGCTTTGGCAATAGATAGAACGGGAACTTGGTTTTGTCAGCGAGGAGATAACCTGAGCCTGAAACAAAAATAATGCGGATGTCTGGAAAGGACTGAATGACAATGTCAGCGAAATCAATGCCTGACATGCGTGGCAAATTGATGTCTGCAAGTAGAACATCGAATCTCAAGTTCTTAATTAGCGACAAAGCTTGTTCCGCACTGCTGGCGGACTCAACGCGGTGACCTAGATGTTCCAATATTTCACAAGTGGCTTTTCGCGCCACCTGATCATCTTCTACTAACAAAATCACCATTATTTCTCGCGTCACAACCAAACACCTGGTCATACTTTCTAAAGGGGACATTTCTGTTTTTATTAAGGGAAGGCATATCCCATATGATCAGGATATGGTAACCATGTGGCAACACCTTTGACATTTATCAAGCCAGTAAGGGTCAAATGTAAATCATTGCAACTTAGCCTCTTCGCAGAAATATATAAAATAAATTTCCGATTTGCCGGATATTGAATTCGTCTTTCTGCTCATCAGAAAACGTATGGCTTGGCAATTCAGGCCGCGGCAGAATTCTTATCGAATCTAATGTGCTACGCAGTTTTTGATATTCCAATGTGGTCAAGCCATCCCTCAGCCTGCGATCCGATTCCGTGGAAAACATCCTTTCGACAGCACGCTTTGAAATACAACTGATGCCGAATATTGTTGGACCATAAAAATCCCAGCTAAAAATATATTTGCCGATTGTGCGATTGTAAATCCGGCGTATCAAAAAAAAGAACTCGGTCTGTAGCGCTAATTGTCATATCAACC
>Ga0207118_1162_pt1 | contig 12439 bp, 4 predicted proteins | sample Alteio_BWMinHeat_42_FD_153507 | JGI IMG/M metagenome (GOLD analysis project Ga0207118, IMG submission 153507) | Enriched cells from forest soil in Barre Woods Harvard Forest LTER site, Petersham, Massachusetts, United States -... | ecosystem: Environmental > Terrestrial > Soil > Temperate forest >...
GTGATCGGGGGTGAGAATCCCGGCGCGCGCGCGGCACACAGGGGGTGGTACCGCGAACTGTTCCAGCCCTGCGTCGCGGCAGGCCTGATGAAAGCCGGAGCGCTCGCCGGATACAGGACCGGTCTATCCGCGAACGTCACGCTATGCGCCGCCGCGGGGTTCGGGCTCTTTTTCGAGAAGATCGAAGAGCGCCGGCATGGCATCGAGCACCGCGTCCCACCGGTAGTCTTGCCTATGCGAACGTCTCTGTTCCGAGCGGGTTACGTGTGGCGCGGAGATCGCGAGACCTTTGGGCGGCGTGTTGCCGATGGCGCGAAGAATGCAACGGCACGGCTCTCTTTCACGCTCGACACGCACGAACTAGTCGTCGAACGCCGCCTGAACGACCTCACGCTTGTGCAGTTCTCGACCCGAGCTTGAACTAGCGCGGCCGCCGCATCCTCTCAGGAACTGAGTCGCCAACGCCAATTCGTGTGGTTGTTTCGTCGGGCGAGGTCACGTCCACGCTCTCCGCATAGGTGCCATTCGCTGAAGGCTCATAGCTATAGGAATAGACCTGGCCATTGCCAAAATCTTGTCCGCTTAAGATTCTGTTCATGTAGGAATTGCGCAGCAGAATGCGGTGGTTTTCGTCTTCGATCGCGGTCATTAAGTCGCGGTCGTAGGAATAGTATCGCCGCTTGCCGGAGGAAAGGGTAGCATCGCTCAGCATTCCATTTCCTTCATAGCGATACTCGGCCCAGTGGCCTTGATCGTCTTCGGCGCGAACGATGCGCGATTGATCGTCATACTTGAATTTGATCCCGTGTTTGTGTGGTGTCCGAATCTCCAGCAGATTTCGCTGCTCGTCCCGGATCAGTTCAAGCCGGTTGCCGTCTGCATCGCGCATTTCGGCGGCCGCGCTTTGTGCCATGCTTTTTGATCCGTAGGCCTCGGGAAAATGGATCGCCCAGCCGTCGGTGCGCCAGGTCGTCCAACTGTCTCCATTCCACGCGGTCACAGCCTTGTAGAACTCCGTCGCAGTTTCCGTATGCTGATAAATGGCGTCCGCATAGCTCGTTCCTTCCGAGACGCGCGGAAAATAGAGGAAGTCGCCATCTTCGAGAATGAGCTCCATTTCGGTATAGGGATAGCGCGTCCCGACCGGCGCGATGTCGTAGGGATGGTTCGTATTCTTTCCGAAGGCGTGGACCCGGTTTGGATGCATGAAGTCGCCGGAGTTGTAGGTGCGCGTCAGGGGCACCTCGAAGAGATCGTTCAAATAGAGATCCGATTGCCGCAAGATAAAATGGCCGTAGCGCAGGTCAGCTTCGAACCGGTCTACCGGCCCCGCGTGCGTCGTCGGGAGCCTGCATCTTCCGAGTTGAGGCGGGTCGGATTCTGCTGGGGACTCAAAGACGCAAGGGAAGGTGGCGCCGAGTGTTGGCGCAGCGGCGTCGGTGCGATTGAGCAATTCGAGCACGCGTGCGCTCGCCTGAAAGCGCTTGTCTTCGAGCGCCTTCTCCTCTGCCTTCGATTTGGCCCGTGAGGGACCAGGGCCTGCGGAACCATGAAGGTTGTAGAGCGCGATCCCGGCGCGAATCGCAGCGCCGGCGGAAACGAGGATGATCACGAACAAGGCTGCCTTCTGTTTTGCATTCTGCATCGTCACTTCCAAAGAAATGAGTGGTATCTGGCTCCAAAATACTAGGCCGGACCAGCAAGGCGTGCGGCCCCAAAAATCTTCGCTGTTGTCTTAACTTGGTCTTAATTCTTTGGCTAAGGCCGCAGTTACTCTCCCAGCTGGCGCAAAAAACACGAGAACAACCGTCGATTGCACTGCCGGAGACTTGGATCCTCAGCCTTGAACCGTTGGAGGGTTGCGCAGTAGTATCGCGCCCTGTAGAAGTACACTACGGTTCCGTCGTTCTCTCGGCCGGTATATTCATAGCGATTTGCCGAGCATCCGCTGGTGAGTGTGGTGTTCCCGAACGGATCATAGGCGTAGGACGCCAGCGTGCTCCCCGAGGAATTGGCGAGCGCTATTGTGCCTCCGAGAGCATCCCTAAGGAAGTTGGCAGCGCCGTTAGAATCTGTGCGCGCGAAGACTTCGTCGATTTAGCCGCTCAAGAGATTCGCAGTAACGGTCGTGCTGGACAACTCCTGCACAACGTTCGCGCCGTCATAGAGATAATTGGTCGTACCAGCCAGCGTGGTCTTGCCAACGCGCCGCCCGTAGCCGTCGTACCGGAGGCTCATCACGCAGGCGCCCGCATGGCTGCGCTCAAAGGGACTGAGAAGCCTCCCCTCTCCCCTAGTTCGTCTGTTGGCTCTGAAGCGTTGTTGCCTTGAGTTCTCCGCGGCGGGAGATCGCCAGAAGCGAGAATATTATGGCCGTCATCACAGCGTCGACCGTAAACAGCCGGTAGTCATCGCGAATAGCAGCCTGGACGATTAGCGTCAGAACAAGAGGAATTCCGAGGATGGCCATTGCAGTCGTAAAGAAGCGCCACGGAATATCTGGAGTCGGTTTCGATACGATTATTTCTGAATTGGCCACGAACTTCGCGACCTTGCTTCTGCCGGCGGCAAACGTCGGAACGTGCAGCGCACACACAAACGCGATAAACGCGAACAATTCAAATGGAGGGTTCTCGTCCTTCGCAAGAACTAGAGATAGTATCATCGTGGCTATGAGACCAGCATACATCAGCACAAGAAAGGAATACATCTCCTTTATGAGGGGAGCCCGCAATCCCGTTCGCTCGATCAGGCGGAGACAAAGCGAGCGGTACGGCAACAGGAACAGCACCACTAGGATCGGTACGACGTACTCGAAGTGGAGCTGCTTGAGCGCCGACCATGTCTCGGCGTATGCATTCAGGATAGCAATCGAGAAGATCAAGCCACTCAGCGGCCACAGAATCTTGTCAGTTTTTTTGCCGGCTGCCCACACAGCACAGCCAACCGCGCCTAAGGTGTAAGCGATGCCGGCGAGGGGCAAAGTCATAATCCAATGTGTGCTCATGGATTGCTCGGCACGGAAGCGGCGCACTGGATCGTATTCGCATAGTACTGATTCCATGCATTGGATACATCCCACGTTCCTTTGCCGAATATTCCTATGCCAGCTGCCAAGGGGCCGCCAGCGCCAAAGTAGGCGAACCCACCCGCGTGTGCAAAATCGAAGAGGCCCGCAGCACCTTCGTTAAAGAACGCTTCGCCGAGGGCCGGGAAGGAATACCACGCTACCACTGTCCCACCCAGCGTCAAGAGGCCGCCCGCCACTTGCTCGCCGCGGGCGGCCGAGATCGCACTGTCTAGCGTGGATGCAGCGCTTTGCATGCAAGCGTTGTAATCTTGTTGTGACGGTGGGCTTCCGCCCCCATTCCCGCCATCTCCGTTGTCGCCGCCGTTTCCACCAGGTCCTCCACCACCCTTGTCGTGTCCAAAAGGATCATTGAAATTGACCGGGTTGTTGCTGACATATGCGTAGAGATTAATCCCACCGGCGATTCCGATGGGATCCTCGCTGATAAATCTCTGCACAGCCGGGCTGTAATACCGGCCGCGATAGAAGTACACGCCTGTTCCGTCATTTTCTCGGCCGGTGTATTCGTACGAACTTGTCGAGCTACCCGAGGTGACAGACGTGTTCCCGAACGGCTCGTAGGCGTATTGGGCGAGCGTGGACCCACTCGAATTCGTCAGCGCAATCGTGCTGCCCAAGGCGTCCGTCAGGAAGTTGGCCGTGCCCGACGAATCCGTCCGCGTGAAGACCTGGTCTAAACCGCGGCTCAACAGGTTCGCCGTCACTGAGCTGCCGGATAGCTCCTGGATGACATTCGGACCATCGTACAGGTAGTTCGTTGTCGTGCTGGAAATCGTCTTGCCGATTCGTCGGCCGTACGCATCATACGTGAAGCTATTGGCTCCCAAATTCATGGAGGCAAGCTGATTGCGAGCATTCCAGGTGTACGAGTTCACACCGTCGCTGGTCATGTTGCCATTCGGATCGTAGTACAACGATGCCGTGCCCCACTCGGTGAGCTGATTGTCCGCGTTGTACTCGGCTTCGCTCACGCCGAGCGGCAGCGCCGTCTGCGCAAGGCTCCCGCCCATGCTCGTGCGCCGCCCGGCCAAGTCGTAGCCGTACGTCAGGGAGCCCAGATTCGTACTCCCGTTCATGTAGGTGATCCCGGTCAACTCTGATCCGTTGTCGTAGCTGTAGCTCATTACAAGGCCGTTCGGCAGCGTCAGCGAGGTGCGCCGACTGCCTGCGTCATACGCAAAGGATACCGCAGCGCTGCCCTGCGCGATCTGCGTCAGCCGGTTTGCGTTGTCGTAGGCGTAATTGATCCCCGCTTGGCCCGCCACGGTCATCTGCGTCCGCCGCCCCGCGGGATCATATGTGTAGCTGACGGCACCCTGCGAAGTCTGTTCTAAAATGAGCCGGTCGAACTTATCGAAACCAGGCGTGATCGTCCCGGCGACCGAATCGACTACGCTCGTGAGCCGATCACCGACATCATAGCTGTAGGTGATCGTGCTGTTGTAAGTATTCGGCGTGCCCACAGCCGTGCCAAACCCGGCAAGCGTTTTGCGGTTCAGGGAATCGTATGTGTAGGTCGCGATACTTCCCCGGCGGTCGGTGAACTGACTGAGATTCCCCGCCGCATCGTATTGATAGCTCTCGACGTTCGTCAGCGGATCCGTCCGAGTCAGCAGCCGGTCCATCTTGTCGTAGGTGTACGTCGTTGTATGGCTGTTCGCATCGCTCACGCTGAGGAGGTTGCCGTTGCCGTCGTAGCTGAACGTGGTGGCGTTGCCAGAAGGGTCGGTCACCTTCGTAATCTCGTTCAACGCGTCGTAATCGCTCCGAGTACTCTGCCCTAGCGGGTTAGTCACGGTGATCAAGCGTCCCGCGCCGTCCAGAAACCGGTTAGTCGTCCGGCTAAGGGGATTGGTGATCGAAACCAGATCGCCCGAATCATAGGCAAATGTCGTCTGGTTGTTCAAACCATCGGTGACCGTCAGCAGCTGGCCGGCCGTATTGTAGGTGAAGGATCTTTCCTGAGAAAGCGGGTCGACTACAGCAACGAGATTTCCATGTTTGTCGTAATCAAAAGTCGTCGTGTGCCCGAGTGGGTCCGTCACGCTGGCAACTTGATTATGGGCTGGCTCATATGTGGATGTGGTCGTGATCGCATCTGCCGTCCCGCTAAGCCGAGTAATTTGCGTGACGTTGCTATTTACATCGTAAGTGTATGAGGTTGTCCGGCCCAGCGGGTCCTTCACCGACTTCAGAAGGTTATCCGCGTAATACTGGTACGTGGTGGTTTGCTGTTCCGGTCGATCTACAGCATAAGTATCGGTAGCAGCATAGCCGCTGCCATTGAATACGATGCGGCGCACGTAGCCGCGCTGATCCGTGATGTCAATCTGCGAAATCAGCGGAGTGTAGCCCTCCGCACACCCCTCGCAGTTGCGGAATCCCAGGATGTCAAGGCCAGGCCCGCCACCCGAGTATCCAGTCCCGTAAGTCACGAAGTGAGTCTGGCTGGAGTTGGTCGATAGGGTATATGAAAACTGGTAGGTGCTGCCATCGGCCATGGTTTGCTTGATGACTCGACCGTTCGAGTCGTATTGGTTGATGAGGTAGCTGATTCCTCGCGGATCTGTGATGGTCAGCATGTCGCTGTTCGAATCGTAAGTGTAAGTTGTCGTTCCGCCCTTAGCGTCGGTTACTGTAGTTAGGCGTCCCCCCGAGTCATAGGTGTAGGCGACGGTCCTGCCGATGTTGTCCTGCGCTTGTGTGATTCGGTTGCTGGAATCGTACGTAAGCTGAATCCAGCGGCCATTCGGTGTGGTCAGCTGGGTCAGATTGTGGTTGGTGTCTCTAGTGAAGGTTACTGTGTTTCCATACCGATCTTTGATGCCAATCAGCGCACACTGCTGAGGGCTGGTAGCGTTGAACCCGTCTGGGAATACGTACACGGTCCCATTTTTTAGAGAGAGGTTCCAACCGTTACCATTCCAGGAGATCACCGAGCCGTAGAATCCAGTTGTCGTCGATGAATGAACAAACACTCCGTTTGCGAAACTATTCCCTGAGGAGATGCGGTCGTATCGGAGTCGTCCTCCATCTGGAAGAATCAGTTCGGTGTATGAGTAATTGGTTGAGTCGCCGACCAAGAACATATCGAACGGATGCGTTGCGCCCACCCCAAAGGCCCTGGACATCGAGTCATTGGGTCGATATGAACGAGTCAACGAGATCGGGAGAACATCCGTTAGAACCAAGTCTGTTTTCACATAGTTAAAGAGTCCGGTCCCGAAGTCGACCGGGTCGCCAGGAGGACCCGGCGGAGGAGGCGCACCTGGCGGTACGCCCCCTGGACTGGGCGGAGGAGGCGCACCTGGCGGTACGTCCGGCGGAAGGGGACCAGGCGCTCCCGGTTGCGGACCTGTGGATGGCGCGTTACTGCCGCCGCCAAACATCGCACCGGTAAATTCGTAGATTCTCACATTCGGATCGGGAATTACTTGCTTCCCGTCTGTACTGACCTTTCCGTGCCCATAGATATACCAACCCTTTACGTCAGGATCGTAATTCCAGAAATCAAACGGTGCGCCGGGCGGATGTCCCGAGTTCGGATAATACAACTGTGCCCCCCGTGGCCCGGAACCGCTATTGTTCGCCAAGTACGCAGCACCCGGCTGAATCGTGAAGTAGATCGGAACTGGCACGCCTTGAGGCAATGGAAATGGCGGTCGGCTTAACGGGATCGGTGTGATGCTAATCTCCCTTACAACCTTCCCCTCATGATCGGTAATGACCGTTCCCTTGGGGATGTGCAACTCGAGACCAGGTAACGTAGGAGTGGTGAGAACCATATCACTGATCGTAGGTGACAAGACCCTGATGGCGTGAACTACGTCAAGCGGAGTCATCCAAATCTTATAGGTGAGGACATTGGTTTTGCCGACGATGACGTCTATACCGATTTCATAGGTTCCATAAATTTGTCCCACGCTCTTGGCTGTCCTCCCATCGACGAACAGAACGTGATGTCCTGCCGTGAGCGGCCTTAGGAGGAATCGGCCTGTCGCGTCCGTTGCCGCTTTGATGCCCGAATTCTCGTCCTCGATGGTCAGGTCTTCCAAAGGAGCACCGTTCAGTTTCAAAGACTGCCCCGAAAGAGCCGTGATTCCTGGCGGGGCTTGCAGCGGAGGGAAATTCTGGGATTGACTGTCCAGAGCTTGATTCCCGTCATTTCCGGTGCCCAAAACGGATCCATTGTTTAGACCTAACGCGGTGCCGGCAGTCGTGAAATCAATCGTGGTTTGAGGTAACGGATTACTCGACACATCGGTTAGGCCAGACAGCGTGAGAGAATAACTGGTCCCAGGCATCAACGGAGATTCGGGAGTGACAAACGCTAGCATGCCGCCTTCCGCGGGAATAACCTGCACTGCAACTGGTCCTGAGGAGTTTGAAAGACTCATCGTTGTCGCGTCGACGGTCGTTACTAAAAGCGGTCTGGAAAAACGGAGTGCGATGATCGTGTTTACAGGCGCATTCTCGGAACCATCGGCGGGAATGGACTCCTCCAGCCGAGGGGAATCGTTGTTCGCTTGCAGAGGGGTGGTTTCGATCCTGAAAGTCGATGTCCTTGGATCGAATATTTCACCGTAGTTGATAGCGGCGCCGTTGCGGTCTGATCCTCCCCAGAACAATACTTCGCCATCTGGCAGCAGCGTTGCAGTGTGATCCCTGCGCGGAGTTAGAAGGCCTCGCGACAAAGCTGCGCCAGTAGAACCTTGCCAGTTCCACGATTCAACACTAGACAAGGTTTGTCTACCATCAGACACACCACCTGCAATCAACACACTCCCGTCGGTCAGGAGCGTAGCAGTTTGGTGAGCTCGGGGGGTTAGGCCCGATGTGGTGAGTATCTGGAACTGCCTTGACGTGGGGTCAAATATCTCGGCCGCCGGAACAACTTGGTCATTAATGTCCAGCCCACCGAACACGAATACCTTGCCGTTTGGAAGAAGCGTTGCCGTGTGCCACGCACGAGGGTGCAACAGACCTGAGGGGAGAGAGGTAAGGCTGCCTGTCGCAGGATCCTCAATCACTGCGGTACCGAGCACACCCTCCGGGCCCTCGCCGCCGAGGAGCAGCCAATGGCCGTCCGGCATGAGGGTTTTGGACTGTCCCATGACGGCGGCGCTTGCCTCCTGTCCCTCTGGATGTGAGGGAACTGCAGCTTGAGCAGGGGATCGTTTCGCACGCGGCGGAACCATCATCAACCCTACAAGCAGGAATGGCAACAAGCTGAGGCCATAATACTTTTTCATCTTCGGCTCCTGGCTCCAGAAACGCCGGTCATGGACTCGTCAGCTGGATGGTGATACCGCCCGTATTCGCCTGAGATGGCAATATAGCTACGGTGAAGGTTCCCGTTGCGGGGAGCGTCACGCTCGAAAGATTGAAGCTGCTTGAACTCGAAGTTTGCGAAGTCACGGATTCGCCATTCGGACTTAACAAACTCACCGTGACACTCCCGATGCTGTTGCTGGTTGCATGCACGGTGACTTGTTGGCCGGACGTTCCACTAAACGTGAGCGCACCCGCTTGACCCGGCGTCGATGTCGTAACCGGGACCGAACTGCCGCCGACCGTGATGGACCCAGTCACGTCCGCTGGCACATCATAGATTGCGATAGTGACGGAGCCCGTGGCTGAACTGGAGGGCTGAACTACGATTGTGTATGTTCCTGTGGTGGACAAAGATTGCGCGCCGATGAATGGAGCGCTTGTCGTCACAGTCTGCGTGACTACAGTTGAGCCGTCTGGTCGATTAATCGAGATTGCGGTTGCCCCTCCGGTGCTCGTCATTGTGTTACTCGACGTGAGCAAACTGACCCTGTGACCTGCAGTTGCGTCAAACACGATCAGGCCGATCTGGCCTGCCGTGCTGATAGTCACGGTCGCATTTCCTCCCAGCAACATTCGGTTCGTGTAACCCACGGATGAAGCGGTGAACGGGCTCGGCGGCACAAAGAAGTCACCCGTACTCGAAGCTGTTCCAGCGGGTGTCGCTACAACGAGGTGGCCGGATGTAGCCGGAGTTGAAACGGTGACCGAGAGGCTAGTAGTCGTCGCACTAGACGTGCGCGATGGAGCGATGTTGAATTTCACCTTGTCGTTGGCCGAAGTTATGTCGAAATTTGTGCCGCTGATAGACACGGACGTACCCGACGTGCCAACGGAGGGAGTAAAGCTCGATATGGTTGGTTGACCCGCCCCCGAAGTAGTGACGGCAAAACTCGCAGTGCTAGTGGCCGTCCCAGCGGAGGTGGTGACGCTCACGGTCCCCGTTGTCGCTCCTGAGGGAACGGAGACGACGAGCGAAGTCGCGGTGGCGCTCGTCACTGTTGTCGTGGTTCCATTAAATTTTACTGTGTTCTGCAAGGGTGTCGTGTTGAATGCCGTGCCGTAGATTGTGACCGTGCTTCCGACAAAGCCGCTATTTGGACTGAAACTGATGACTGAAAGCTGTTGAGCCGATCCCCGCGAGACCGAGAGGATGTTTCCAACGGCATCGTAGGCGTAACCCGCGACATTGCCAGCTTGATCGATGGCCGCCGTCAACCTCCCGAGTTGGTCATAAACATAGCTGATCGGCTGCGAGCCGACGGCAGTCAAGCTCACATTTTCAGTCGTCGTGTTGCCACTTGTAACCGATACGCCGCTCAGCCCTTGGTTGACATAGCCCGAGGCAGACACCTCGACCCCATAGGAGCCGGCGCTCAAGTTCGAAACCGAGTAGTTCCCGCCGCCGTTAGTGGTCGTAGTCCCGATGATTTCGCTGCCTTGGAGTACCGTTATCGTCGCTCCCGAGATTGCCGTGGTTCCGTTGGACTGAGTTACCTGGCCTGAGATGATCCCAGCAGTTCCCAGAGCCTTATTGAGCGTCGCGCCACTAGCGGGAATGGTCACCTCAGCTTGCAAGGCCGTGCCAAACCCCGACGCGGAGAACTTCACGTCGTATTCCCCAGTTCCGAGGCTCGAGACTGAATAGATTCCATTGCTCGCCGTTGTCGTGGTGGCTATGACGGCTCGGTCTTGGAGAACTTGAACGGTTGCTCCACTAATAGCTGTTCCGTCGCTTTGACGTGTCACAGTTCCGGATAGGCCACCTGTGACAGTAAAGACAACCGGATTGCTCGCCGTACCTGAGGCTGTGACGACGATGTTGCCGGTGGTCGAACTGGATGGCACAGGAGCAGCGATACTTGTCGAACTCCAACTGGTCGGGGATGCACTTGTGCCGTTAAATTTAATAGTGCTTGTGCCCTGACTCGAGCCAAAGCCCGCGCCGCTGATTGTTACGGACGTTCCCGACCCTCCGCTTGTCGGGGACAAGCCGGTGATGACGGGTGCTCCACTATAGGCTGTTGAATCAATGCTGTAGAACGTCGAGGGAGAACTCTGGTTATGATACTGAGTGGCGATCCAGTCTGCAGAACGTGCGATGCTCGAGATTCGTGCCTCGTCCAGTACTCCGTTGAAGTAGTACAGAGTTCCGTTTATATCGAGTGCTCCCAGGAGAGGAACTTTGGCAGCGTGATGCGGAGATGTGGTATCGGAAGACGACGCCACTTGACTGCCGTTCAGGTAGAGACGATACGTGCTGCCGTCAAATGTGCCTACGATGTGATACCAGTTCCCTGTCGTGATGTTGCTGCCGTAGGTATATTGCGCCCCGTGACTGCTGCCGTTATACGTGGTGAACAATAGTTGGGGGACGTTCCCGGTGCTCGCGTCATCCTGAAAATTGAACTGATATTGGGTGTTGGACCCGTCATAGCCCTTGGTGATCAGTCCATTGTAAGTGTTTGTCGACTGCGGCAACGCATTCGGCTTGGCCCAAACTTCCAAGGTCATGCTGCCGGTGAGGTCCAGAGTGCCGCTGGCGGTACCAACTTGTATATCTTGGCTAGAACCACTGAACGAGCCGCCTCCGTCTATCTGCCCTGTGGTCGCTGTTGCGCCATTGATGGTTCCACTGTTCACATTGGTGGTGGAATCACTCGCGCTCAGAGTTGACCCATTTGGCAGATGCCACACCCCGCCGTAATTGGCGTCCCACACGCCGTTCTTGTTGGATTGATCGGTGGTGATTACGGAATTCCCATAAAACATGTAAATCACAGTGTCGGCGGTGTGCGACAGCGTAGGAACATTCACCCAATAAATCACCGCTCCGGTGGAGGCGTTATAGCTTTCCTGTTCAAACGGAAGGATGTTTGTCCCTGCGGCGTCGGAGGCAAAAACAATGTCGTAACCGTTGGAACTGGTCACATTGCCGCCGTTGCCGGTCGTAGCCAAGTAGGAGTAAGTGCCTGAAATCAGTGCAGGAAAGTTGATTTGATCGGTGTTCGGGACCTTTGTGTGGTCGATCGTAATTGCATGCCGGTAAGAATAGCCGTTCGACCACGTCCCGGTTACGCTGAAAAACACTGAGTTACTATTCACACCCGAGACAGTTACGACCACATTCCCTGAGGTCGCTCCGGATGGGACCGGAACGCTGATGCTTGTGTCGCTCCAGCTCGTCGGACTTGCGCTTGTACCATTGAAACTAATTGTGCTGCTGCCTTGCGTCGAACCAAAAAACAGTCCTGTTATCGTGATCGCTGTTCCTGCAATACCAGAAGACGGCGAAATGCTTCCAATTACAGGGGGGTTGGGTCCTGCCACCGAGTAAAACGTCGACGGGGAGTTCTGATTATTGTATTCGGCAGCGATCCAATCGGCAGAACGAACCGAGTTGGAAATTCGAGGTTCATCTATGGTTCCATTAAAGTTATATCCCGAAAGAGTTGGATGCCCGCCTAATGTATATGGCCGGGTCAGTGAATCAAGGTTATAAAATGACTGGCTTCCGGTGTTGTCTGCTACCCCATTCAAATAGAGTTTTAGGCTCCCAGCGGTATTTGCGGTAGCAACGATGTACGTCCAGCTATTGTTGGGTACCGACGCCGTGGAAGTCACATCAATGCCAGTCCCGTTTATTTCAAAACCGAGCTTGCCTCCGGTCGTCACGTCAATAAGATAAACGCCTTCCAAGGAAACGATTTGCGAGGGATTGCCAGATGGAGTAGACGTCGGCTTCACCCATGCGGACAGAGTTAGTCCATTACTGCTGAAAACACTGCTCGCATAAGGGTTGTTGGAGGTGTTGATTTGATGGCCGTTGCCGCCATCGCCAGCAGCAGCTCCATCGACCTTTCCCGTGCTCGCAGTCATTCCGCTGTTGGTTCCATTCTTGGCGTTGGAGGTAGAATCGCTTGCGCTTAGGGTCGTGCCGTTCGGCAGGTGCCACACAGCCTCGAAGTTACTATCCCAGGTTCCCGTCCCGTTCGACTGGTCGGTAGTAATCGCCGA
>Ga0207118_1028_pt1 | contig 12367 bp, 14 predicted proteins | sample Alteio_BWMinHeat_42_FD_153507 | JGI IMG/M metagenome (GOLD analysis project Ga0207118, IMG submission 153507) | Enriched cells from forest soil in Barre Woods Harvard Forest LTER site, Petersham, Massachusetts, United States -... | ecosystem: Environmental > Terrestrial > Soil > Temperate forest >...
TCCATACAAGGCTCTGCCCCTCTTCATGAACGCATGCCTCATCCGTAAAGTCAAGACAAAGGATTTCCCGCATCTGGGCCGGATGTTTCTAGAAGAAAGAGGTAAGTTTAGACCTTGAATCAAACCGGTGCTTCTGTTAAAAAAGTTTCTTTACCTAGCAAGGCACCCCAGACTTTTCCGGGATCACGACCGAAAGAAAGGTCAATCTTATACCTATTACATCGTTGCCCAGCTTCAAGGAGGAGGCACTCTAACGGTTGGCAGTGTTACTGTCCCTTAGGTTTTCTTCCCAAAGCTTCACATACTTGTAGAAGGCCGTATTCGAATTGTAAAGCGAAACGATGAACCCTTCTGGTCCTAAAAAGATTCCTCGCTGCAGAAAATATGACCGAAAGAAGGTAAAGAGACTTTTCAGAAAGGCTTTAGCCAAAGAAGAGGTTCGGGCTGACTTGTGCTGCTGGGCAAAGAGAGTCGAGTAATTTTGCATTTTGGATAAGAACTCGGCCGTTGACCGGAAAGGAATATGAATGATCGACGCCTTGAGAGGGATGATGTTTTGGGAGAGGACCGATTCGTGGACGGCTGCATCGGAATAGCGGGCCTGTTTCCGGTGGTAGAGTCGAATGACCCGGTCTGGGAACCACCCGCAGCCCTTGATGTGTTTGTTGTTGTAGTAATTGTCTCGGGGCATTGAGTAGGCGGCGCTGGGATTTAGAGAGAGAGTTTGGATTTCAGCGAGCAAAAGAGGGGAGAGCGCCTCATCCGTATCGAGGGCCAAAATCCAATCATGAGTTGCATAGGCAGCTGCCTGGTTGCGCAAGGGACCAAACCCAATGAAGGGAAATTCCAAAACTTTTACATTGGGGTAACTTTTGGCAATGGAGATCGTTTCATCGGTAGAACCATTGTCCAGAACGATCACTTCGGGAAAGCTTTGCACGGAGTCGAGCGCCGTGCGAAGGGTCGACGCCGAGTTCTTCGCCAGAATACAAACTGTGATCATTTTATCTGTTAAATAGATCGGAATGGGTCCCCGTCCTTACTTGGTATCTCTTTTAAATTGCGTAGTCCTGATCGGAGTTAGCATTAGATACCAAGATCCTCAAAAAGATCATCTAAACTATCAAACTTTTTTAGATTTTTCCCTGCTTCGGATTGTTTTATGGCTCTAACAGTCACCTTATTTGGTTTTCTTTGCATAAACTCTTCAACGCTCATAATAACGAGCTCTTTCATTGTCGTTCCCATCATGGATGCCGCCATTTTTAAACGTCTGTGTTCTGTTTTAGGCAAATCTATGGTAAGTCTGGCTGTTTTTGCGCTCATTTTCTTCTCCAATCCTTGTTGTCGAATACATTATCACATATACGGAAACACGGAAATCTGTAAATTTTATTTTGGAGGATCTTTTAAGTCAATTCCGGAATTTTTGTAAGACAACCGCAGGGATCAAAAATCTCAAGATCACAGACATTCTTTATTCACTGGACCATGTAAGGCCCTGCGAAATAATGGTGTAACGATATATAACTCATTTATTTTTAGGTTGTTACGAAAATACACCCCAATTTTGTCCAAAATTAGACAAAATTGCCCCATAAAATATCAAAAATCGTCTACAGTGTTTCAGTAACCAGAGAATTCTTATGCGACAAGCTTTGACCTATGACGACGTGGCCCTTGTGCCCCAATTCAATAACATTCCCTCGAGAACAGAGCCATCATTAGAATCTTGGCTCACGCGGAAACTGAAGATCGGCATGCCGCTGCTCGCAGCAAATATGGATACAGTGATCAGTTATGAGTTGGCCGAGATTTTGATTGCGCAAGGGTCGATCCCGATTTTTCATCGCTTCACGAGCTTTGAAGAGCAGATGAAGTGGGTGAAGCATTTTGCCGGGAAGACATTTGTATCGTGCGGGATTCAGAAGTTGGATGAGACGAAAAAACTTTTGGACGCGGGGGCATTGGGCGTTTGTATCGATGTAGCCCATGGCCATTCAGATCGGATGTTTAGGCACATTGAGGAATTGAAGGCGAGCCATCCCGATGCGGAGGTGATTGCGGGCAATGTGTGCACGGCGATGGCGTACCACGATTTGGTCAATGCAGGAGCCGATGCGGTGAAGGTGGGAGTGGGACCCGGAGCCGCTTGCACAACGCGGATGGTGACCGGATTTGGCATTCCACAATTTACTGCGGTGCAAGATTGCGCGCGCATTGCGGAAAAATTAAGGGTGCCGCTCATTGCCGATGGGGGCATCCGAACGAGCCGCGATGTGGTGCTCGCTTTGGCGGCTGGCGCGAGCACGGTGATGGTTGGCAAGCTATTTGCGTTGACACGCGAGAGTGCGGCGCAAAAACGAAATGAGGGTAAAGAGGCCAAGTTTAGGGGACAGGCTTCGGCCGATTTCCAAACGGAGTTTTATGGCGGCCTCAAGCAGAAGACCGTGGCCGAAGGGATTGACTTTTGGGGGCGAGTGAGTGGGACAGCAGAGGAGTTGATCGATAATTTATTGGGCGGCGTTCGGAGCGGCATGACTTATGGCGGAGCCAGAAACATCAAAGAATTGCAACGCAAAGCCGAGTTTGTGCAAGTGTCGCCAGGCTACATTCACGAAAGCAAACCCAGACCTGATTAGAAAGAAGGGTTTTCAGTCGACGGTTTGACTCGTGGAGGTCGCGGTTCTTTCGGTGGAATGTCTTTTGTCTGAAAGAGAATCTCTGTGGCCGTTTCGTTGACTTTTTCCCAAAAAATGAGAGTATGTTGGTCTTTGATCTCCACGTGTTGAATGATTTCAAGAGAATTGGGTTCTTTTCCATCCTTGATGAGAGTCCAGTGGGCAAAGATGTTTTGGCCGAATTTGATTGTTTTGATGCTCACCCAAATCTCATTTCCCATGGTTAATATCAATTGGCTGGCCGTCAGATCGTATATCGGCGATCCATAGGGTTTGTCACGTTTGTCGAGATGCCATATGATCGTGCGCTCAAAAAGTCTACAGATGTGCGGAATCGATGAGTAATAGAGAGGGAACGGAAACATCCGATGAAGAGTGGGGATTTTGGCAATCCATTCCTGAGGAGTAAAGGATTGGGGATTTTTCGCCACCTCTATGGGGATCACTTCTAAGAGGCTAAATTTGGAAGGATCGATATAAGGCGGTTTCACAGGTTCAGGAGAAGAAGCGGGACTGCACTCGCTAGATACCGGACTTGACACAGGAACTCCTCTGGAGGAGACATGGAAACTCCTCTGGACGAAGAGTTTATCAATCTAAGACATAAAAAACCATGAAATCCTTTATAATGGGCCTAGGTAGCCATGGTAAAAGATTTTTTGCACGCCGATAAGAAGATTTTCGATTCGGTGCACGGTTTTATTCCCTTTGATGAGTTTGAAAAGGAATTGATCGATTCGATCCCATTTCAACGACTCCACTATATTCACCAATTGGGGATCGCTTACCTGGTTTATCCCGGCGCCACGCATACCCGTTTCGAACATTCGCTTGGGGTGATGCTGCTCGCTTCATTGATGTTCGATAAGATCTGTAAATCGGTTCGACCCGATGTGTTTCACTTTGTGCCGCGCAAAGGCTCTTCGGAATTTTTGTATTGGCGCAGAGTGCTGCGGATGGCTGCCTTGTGTCATGATTTGGGCCATTTGCCCTTCTCGCACGTGGCAGAAAAGGATCTTTTGGGCAAAAGCGGCCATGAGGAAATGACCCTTAAGGTCATCGATAGCAAATATTTAAAACCTGTTTGGGACAAGCTTCGCGCAGCTCCCTCCTATTTAGAGGATGTGACCGAACGGGATATCGTCGAAGATATCAAGAAGATCTCGGTTGGAGAGGCGAAGTGGAAACAAATCACGGGCAAGAGCTTTACTCCGTGGGAGCGGATTGTCTCCGATGTGATTACGGGGGATTTTTTTGGAGCGGACCGGATCGATTACCTTTTGCGAGATGCAAAAAGCACCGGAGTCGCTTTTGGGCTTTTTGATTACCACCAGTTGATCGAAATGCTCCGCATTTTGCCTAGCGTCGATCGGGGGGCAGATGAACTGCAGCTCGGCATCGATGAAAATGGGATCGAATCTTGCGAGGCGCTTTTATTGGCCCGCCACTTCATGCATCGGCGCATTTATCAATATTCATCTGTGAAGGCCTATAATTTCCATTTACGCCGCTATATGAAGGCCAATTTCACACCGAAAATGATGGAAGATTTAGAGACATTTCTTTCGATCAGCGATACCGATGTGATCTCATCACTCAATAAAGCGGCTAAAGATCCGAAGATGGCCGGCCACTTCGATGCCCAATGCGTCATCTACCGCCAACACCGTTTCCGCGCAATTGCCCTACCCGATTCGATGACTGAAAAGGACTTAAAAAACTATGAGGCGGAAAACAAACTCAAAGACACCGATATCGACTGGGAGTTTCACGTGAATGAAGCGCCTTCCGAACGGCTCAATTTTCCTGTATCGCGCAAACACGTCCTCATCCAAAAAGCCTGCAATTGTTCCGATCTTCTTTTAAAAGTGCCCTCTAGAAAATCGAATTGGGTGTATATTTCTCCGGAACACGACTATGATTTAGTCTCCTTTTTATCGAATTGGCATTCATGAATCGTCTTTTTATCTTCTTCATCATGCTTGCAGTCTTCTTCGTCACCGGAGAATACGGGATCACACGCCCCGCAAGCCAGGCGCTCCTCATTACTCACTATTCTTCTGCCATCCTCCCTTGGATCTGGCTAGCCACGATCCCTTTCAATCTAACAGCAATCTCTCTTTATAACCGATTTCTTTCCAAATGGGGACCCGTCAAAATGTTGGCTCTCATCGCCGGTCTCACGATTGTCATCAATGGATTCTCAGGATTATTTACTCCCTTTTTCCCATCGCTCATCCTCTTTCAATTTGCCTGGAAAGACATCTACGTAATCCTCATGCTCACGCAGGTCTGGTCGCTCATCCACAGTACAATCCCTTCAGCCAAGGCCAAATACCTCTATGGAGTTATTTATGGAGTCGGCACGCTCGGTTCTGTTTTGGGAAGCTTGATCCCAGGCTTTTTTGCAACCAGATTAGGCTCCGAATCGCTCTTCTTCTTCACATTACCGGCTTATCTTCTGCTCTTTTTCTTTTACCGGAAGGCATTTTTGCATAGTTCTTTTAAATCTGTGGACATCAAAACCCACGACTCGTTCTCAATGGTCTATCGGACACCCATCTTGCTTGCGATCATGCTCTTGGTTGTCCTCATGCAGATGTCTGTAGGGCTGATGGAGTTCCAGTTCAATCTCCATCTGGAACAGAATATCGTAGCCAAGGACCTGCGCACCGAATACGTGGGCCAAATGATGACCTATGTCAATTTACTGAGTGGATTTTTTCAAATCGTGGGTTCCATGATCATGATCCGATTCTTTGGCGTGTTGGGAAGCCACACATTGATTCCGTTATTTTTACTCACCAATGCAGCTCTTTTGCTCTTCATGCCTTCGTTCGCACTGATCTCTTTTGCCTTTGTCTTCATCAAAGCTGTCGACTTTTCGCTCTTCGGCGTCATGCGCGAAATGCTCTACGTTCCCCTAAAGCTCGATGAAAAGTATCGGGCCAAAGCAGTCATCGATGTGTTTGCCTACCGGAGTTCCAAGGCGCTGATTTCCCTCTCTATCATTGGGCTTCAATTTTTCCCAGCAATCACAATCTTGCCTGCGTTGAGTGTGGCCATTTTAGCAATTTGGTTGGGAACCGTCTGGTTTTTCCTTAAAAAGCATCACACACAATCCATTATTTCGTGACAGCTAATATATCCCTTTATTTTTTTAGCGAGAACTTCGATGCGGTCTCTCAGAAGGATGTGCTCCGTAAGAATGAGTACTTGTTTTTGAAGTTCTTCTGCGGATAGTTCAGAAAGATCTTCGGGGATAGTGGGTTGAGTTTGGTAACGAAGAAAAATTTCTGTAAACAGGGGCAAGAGTTCAGCACGCTCGATTGTTGGAATAATCCAAGCATAGTCCAATTCAATCCCATTGTGAAAGGCATGCAGAAGGTTGATTTTTGGGGCTAGTTCAAAAGAGCACCCTGCAATATGTCCATATCTATGGGGAAGATTGCATACTTCGAGGAAAGCCTGTTCATCTTTGATTGTCCGATCTTCTTCTGAATTCGTAAATGGAGAATCTGCTGAATAATGTTCACAAGAAAGCCCTTCAAGAAAATGTAATACGTGGCAAAGTTCATGCGCTAAGGCGATTTCCGTAGGAACATGAGCGCTTTTTTTGCCCTTTTCAGTTTCAAAAACACATGAAACCATTTTGAGGTCAAGAAAGACTTTGAGTCCCTTTGCTCCAGATGCTTGATCCGGCTCTATCGTGATCATGACTCTTTTCAAATTGAGAAAATGGATAAGTTGGTTGATGAGATTCCGACCCGGTTGGCAGGCCAATAATTGTCTTAGATCACTTTTTACCCGCTCGTTAAAAGGCGCATCCCCTTTAAAATCAATAAAACTGCAAATAACAGTATAGGAAGTATGAGCCGCATGGACAAGAGGGAGAGTTAGTGCATTGGTTGGGAAACGCCCCTTTTTCTCTTTATCCGTGACTACGACGATAGGAGTGTCTTTGAAATCAGCAGGTAAATCAGCAGTTTTCACTGTGTATTGTTGCAACCAATCTTCCATCTCGGTTTTGGCTTTCCAAAGTGCATCTGAATCAGAAGCATTGAAAAACCTTTCCCAAATGGTTCTGACTACTAGGTGTGAGTCTATTTGTTTGATTTGTCTATCAACCAGCGAAACCATATCTATGTATAGATAATGGGGCGAATGGAGGAGTTGATAGAATGTAAGGGCATCCTTTCCCCCAACGCGCTTGATCTGATGCAAAGCCGAAGCCAAAAGGCAATAGGTATTCAGTCCGTTTTTAAAGGTAGGTGAATAAATGGCGCTCATAGGGCGGGAAAGTATACCAGAACTACAAGAAATTGGAAAGAGAATGATAATCGGGTTCTTGGCTGATCTCGGGGACTAACTCGGAGTAGAGGACGTGGTCCTTCTCATCGAGGAGAAGAACGGCGCGAGCCAAGACCCCGGCTAGGGGACCATCTATGAGGAGAAGGCCGTAGGCCTTGCCGAAATCGTCGTTGCGCATCATAGAGAGGGTCAGCACGTTTTGCACATTTTCGGCCTGACAAAACCTTTTTTGGGCGAAAGGAAGATCCGCCGAAACGGTGATGAAAATGACGTTGGGATTCTTAGCAGCCATTTCATTGAAGTGTTTGGTCATTTTGCTGCAAACGCCTGTGTCAAGACTGGGGACGGTGGCAATCAGCTTCTTTTTGCCGTGGAACTCCTTGAGATGGCGATCTTTCAAGTCTTTATCGACGAGAGTAAACTCGGGAGCCTTTTTTTGAAGGGGAGGCATGTTGCCGGAGGTGTGGATTGGCTGGCCTTTCAGGGTAATTTGAGTCATACTCAATAGTTTACTTGTTTGACGGCTATTCCGCAATAGCCAGTTTTTAGCGAGCGGGAAAAGTGGAAGGAGAAATCTTCGGGAATTCGGCGAGTGAGGACCATTTTTAGCACGGATGAAACGGTGGGAATAAAGCCTCGCCAAACGGTTGCATTCAATTTATAAAGCTCAAAATGCTCTTCAAGTTCATGGGGCCTGATGAAGAGGGGGTAAACGTGCATATTCGGCGGTGTGTTAGGCACGAACCATTCAACCCCTTTGATGATGACAAGGTAACTGAGGGGGTTGCGGTTGAAGGTGTGGAAAAAAAAGAGTCCTCCTGGCTTTAGAACACGCGCGGCCTCGGCTACGAGCAAACTCGGCACTTCGACGTGCTCTAAAATATCCATGGCACAAACAGCATCGAATGATGCTTTGGGAAAGGGAAGGGAATAGGCATTGGCTTGGATGTAATGAGCCTTTCCTGTCTGTCTTGCGATTTCTAAACTCGAGTTCGAAAGATCGATACCCACAGTTTCAAATCCGTCCTCTGCCAATGCATTGCTTAAAAATCCCGCACCGCAGCCGACGTCGAGCACTTTTGCGTGCGACCCGATCTGAGAGCGGATTTCCTGGCTGACCCAAGGAGCTCGCACCTTATTTTCCGCACGTAAAAGGGCGATTGGATGATCCTCTTGGGTCCAATCGAGATCGCAATAGAAGTCGTTATTGATCTGCTTCACGCCAAAAATTCCAGTAAATGATTTGGTACAAGGCAAACAAACACATAGTTATAAATTGTCCGACGAGAAACAATTTGAGTAAAGAGGGATTGTCGAGCCAAGATGCAATCCAAGGCGTTACTTCAGCGCCTTGGACAACGGGCCAAATAAATCCCGCCGTTGTAAGTGTGATCGGATGGAGAGTAAAAAGAAGAGCGTGAAGCCATTGCTCCGTTGCGGGGCAACATTCTTTATGGACGAATTCGTCCTTGGTCACAAAAATAGAGGAAAAAATGGCGAGCAAAATATAAATAACCAGAGTCGTTTTATTGAACGGAGCGCAAAGAATAAAACCCATGCAAGCGAGCACGGTCAATGTATCCAGTGGATGTCCGATCCGCTCCCATTTTGGCAAGCCCCGATGCACATGAAAGAGCCCTTCGTCAAAGACCATAACGAGGGCTTGCCCAAGAAAGGGAATTAATGCTGTCCACCACATGAGCCTATCCGTAATGTAGAATGAAAAATATGGGAGAAGATTTTGAGATGATTTTTGGGGATTGTGACGAGGGAATATTTTTCATATTCCCGAGGAGCAATGCACAAAAAGCGCTCAAAAGATTCCCCAGATTTTTTATTATACATTGCGGATAGGCTCACTGTTTCTCCATGACTGCACCACAGATGCTAAGACCAGGTCCAAACGCTAAACTGACCACTTGCCTTCCATCTTCTGCGTTGTCTAACATCTTTTTCCAAATATGGGGCAATGTCGCGGAAGACATGTTGCCATATTGGCTCAACGCCCCAAAGCTATAGGCCATTTGCTCATCGGTCAAACCTAAAATTTCTTGCACGTGCGTTAAGATTTTCGGCCCGCCGGGATGCACAGCAAAAAGCGCTTGTTTCCAATCGCACCTCAGCCGTTCCATATAGCCCTTGAGAGTCCTCGCAATCAAAACCGGCACTTCCTTCGCAAGCGACATTTCAAAGCCCCACTCCACCACATTCCACGTCATCGCTGCCGTAGAATTGGGAATGATCTCTTCTCGAGTCGCAAGCAATTTTAATCCATCCGGCTTTTTAGACACGCTATACTTGATAAACCCGTCGGCAAAGAGGCTTTGCGAAACCAATTGGTCCGTCTCATGTTTAGAAGGGTTAGCCTGCAAAGAACATATTTCTGTATGCACGATATCGGCGCGCCGTTTGCTTTCATCGGAAAGCAAAAATCCTTTGGCCATCCGAAGCGCAGGAATAGATCCGTAGCAGCCCATGTGATAAGCATGGGTCACTGAAGTTTTTTCACCCCAATTTCGTTTTGAGACCACTTTTTGCGCGCCACTAGGAGAGGCATAGCCCGTGCATGTCACATGGATCAAATCATCGGGAGCTGTCGCCGTTTCGTAAAACTCTTCGAACACCCGATCTGCATGCTCACAATACTTTTTCAGTCGAACCCCTAAATCAGCCCCTTCGGACCTTTCTAGCAATCGGAAAATCTCCATCCGATCCCAATCTCTATGCAAATAATCGCCGAGCACGTGCCCGCGGGTCGCAATCCGATCGGGTTTGCAGCCCACCTTCCAAAGCCGCTCCTTCATCTTCTCCCTGAAAGCCTCATCGCCCCCTTCTGCTTTCACATGGGCTTCGACCAACCAATCCAGCGTATCTTTTTGCGCCGTTTCGTATTGCGGTCGAATGATCTGAAAATCAGAAATATACATATTGCAGAGTTTCAATCATTTATTTTTTTTGTGCAAGTTAATTCCTCATTGATGCATGGAGGAAATTATGAGAAAGATATTCTGGTTAGTCGTACTCGCTGGTAGCTATCTCTGGGTCCTTACATCAGGCCATGACGATTTCCTTTTAGACAAAGGGAAGTCAGTCTACAACACCATTGCAAAATGGATCGAAGACTCAGACGCCGACTTCCAGCTCAAAAACATCAATTCCAAAAAGAAATCCCGCCGCTGGGATTAATTTAGCTCGGAACTTCCGCAGGGCAGCACCACACCCAAGCCAAAGCGGACATGGGCAGGGCCGTCGTAGAGGTAGTCGTTGATGCCGGGACCGTAAGGGCTGAAGCCCCCAAAATCCAAGCGCAGACCCTGTAAAACATCAGACGTACGAGTGTATTCGACGCTAAAGAGGCGCGTATCACTATCTCCTGATTGGATGTACTCCATGAGAATGGAAACTGCGGCTTCCACAATACTTGGTTCTCGATACTCGGGGTTTGTTTTTTGGAACTCTTTGAGGAGGGCTTGTTGCTCGGGATAGCTTTTTAGTTTCGTGCCTGGAAGGCAGGTTTTGAGCATGAGGAACCAGCCCGAAGGGAAGGGCTGGTCTCCATATGTTTCTAGGACCTTTTCCCAATGGATATTTAGTTTGGTCGATTTGCCACCGTTTTTGGTGTTTTGGATGTAGGCCATGAATCGATTGAGGGTAAGCGGCTGTCCATCTACTTCGGGAGGGATATAGCTGAGGGTGTGGGTTTCGCCTACGGTTTTGCCTTTAAAGGCGGGACAAGGTTTGGCTAAAAGGGTTGCGATGTTGGAAGGACTGGGGACGTATTGGACTTCGCCTATAAACCAGTTCCACTTGTCGGGGCTGAAGGATGTGAGGGGGTATTCGGGATGGAAGCTTTGGGCAGCGGGGGCATATCCAGCAATGAGATTGAGAACATGGGGAGGGAATCGATCATTCGGCCATTTGCTTGTCTGTAGGATCTCCAAGGTCTTTTCCATCTGCTCAAGAGTCTGGTCTGTGGAAGCGGCTGTCGGCATTTGTTGCGAGGCACTAGCACTGGCGTTGGCATTTGCAGCTTGGATTGGTTGTGGAGCTTTGGCAATTCGGATAGCCCGTTCTAATCTTTCGATCTTTGCATTGACGTTTTCTAACGCAACATCTCCAGGTGAACTTGGCGATCGGTATTCCGCAAGAACCTTCAATGCGGCAACGAAGGGAGATGGACGGGGAATTTTCCGGATCGAGCGCCGGATGGATCTACTTAAGGAAAGCATCCTGTAAGGCAGATAGGTAAAGATTTCCGTCCGCAGGGCTTGAGGCAAGTTTTCCAAGGTGAGGGGACGCCCAACATGAGCGCAACTACAACTGCTAGAATCGGAGCTGCTTGCACTGGAAGCAGACCTTAGGCCTTCAGCAGCCTGGGCTTGGGCAACATGACCGGGACCTGTACTGGAACTGCAACTAAGACTTGACATTACCCACCTGCAAATGTGGAGAAGGAGTGGTCGGAATCGAAGTTTCGCAGGGCAGAACCACGCTCAAGCCAAGGAGCCCAGTTGCATTGTCGTCGTTGTAGCGGCCGACGAAGGGGCCGCCGGGACCAAAGCCCCCAAAACCCAAGTGCCAGTCCTTTAAAACATCAGACGTACGGGTGTATTCGTCGCTAAAGAGGCGTGTGTCGCTATCTCCTGATTGGATGTACTCTATGAGAATTGAAACTGCGGCCACCATGAAGTGAAGTTCGCGATATTCGGGGTTTGTTTTTTGGAATTCTTTGAGGATTGCTTGTTGCTCGGCGTAAGTTTTGCTTTTTGTGCCTGGAAGGCAGGTTTTGAGCATGAGGAACCAACCTGACGGAATGGGCTGGTCTCCACATGTTTCTAGGATCTCTTTCCAACGGATGTTTAGTTCGATTGGCTTGCCGCCGTTTTTGACATTTTTGATATAGTCCATGAATCGATTGAGGGTGAGTGGCTCTCCGTCTACTTCGGGAGGGATGTAGGTAAGGGCATGGGTTTCGCCTACGATTTTACTGAGAATATTACCGAATACTGGACAACGTCTGGCTAAAATGGCTCCAATATTAGAGGGGCTGGGGACATATTGGACTGTGCCTATGAAGCGGTTCCACTTATCGGGGCAAAAGGCCGTGAGAGGATATTCGGGGTGGAAGCTTTGGCCAGCAGGATCATATCCAGCAATGAGATTGAGAACATGAGGAGGGAATTGATCATTTGGCAATCTGCTTGTCTGTAAGATATTCAAGGTATTTTCCATCTGCTCAGGAGTCTGGTTTGTGGGAGCGGCTGCCGGCATTGGTTGTGCAGCACTAGCGCTGGCATTGGCATTTGCAACTCGAGTTGACTGCGGTGCATGAGCCGCTCGGATGGCCTGATTTAACACATAGATCTTTGCATTGA
>Ga0207118_1038_pt4 | contig 12349 bp, 10 predicted proteins | sample Alteio_BWMinHeat_42_FD_153507 | JGI IMG/M metagenome (GOLD analysis project Ga0207118, IMG submission 153507) | Enriched cells from forest soil in Barre Woods Harvard Forest LTER site, Petersham, Massachusetts, United States -... | ecosystem: Environmental > Terrestrial > Soil > Temperate forest >...
CCTGGAAGAGGACCGAAGCCGCCTCGAGTGCTGGGCCGAGAGGCTGTGCAGGCCGTTCCTGTTCCCATTGCACAAAGTGCTGCCGAGCCTGCTCGAATTTCAGCTGATACAGCAGCTGAAATCCGGAACCCAGTTCAGGATCGTCGAGCACGGCCGGGGCGGCGATCTTCGCGTCGGTATCGTCCACGTCAAGCGGCCCGGTTCGCGCCGCCGCATTCCCGGTTGCCGCCAGCATGGCCGCCAAAAGGAAAGCATACGAGCCGCGCAGCTGGCGGATCCGATTGAAATGGAACCACTTGCATTTGCACCGGGACTCTTTCCGGCGCCCCTCATTCGCCCTCGGAAGTAGTCGGCTCGTCATGGGCTGTTAGATGCCTCTTTGAAGGATGTGTTGCCGCGCGGGATTGCCAAGGCCTTCGTGCTTTCGCGCGGTACGGCGGGAGGGAATTGAAGTGGGTTGGGTAGCTGCCTACGACTTCGATTTCTCGGAGCCGTCGTCCCCGCAGCGGCTCCCAACCCGCGAGCATAGTCGCAGCCGGGATGGGATCTCGCCAATGGACCGCAAGCGCTAAAAAACAAGTACCGGCGTTTTAGTACGAAAGATAACCCGGCGCGCTGGCGTCTATCGTTTAGAGCCACTGCTAGAGCCGGCTGGCGGTATGCGATGACTCAGCCGCAGCGTCACGCTGGCCACTTTACCCGTACGGACAAAGACGTTGTGCTCCCAGTCCGAAACCATTCCCAAACCCTCCGCGCGGATATCGTATAGGCCTTGGCGGACTCCGGCAATGTGGAAATGTCCGCTTCCATTGGCACGCAACGCGTGCGGCGCCTTGCCGTCTGCCGCTTGCCAAAGGACCTCGGCAAAGGCCACGGGAGCGCCTTTGCCGTTGAGCACAACGCCATCCAGGGCGCCTTCTGTAGTCGCACCACATGCCGATGCTGCGGCGAACAAGACGCCAAAAGCCAGCGCCATAAAGAGAGCTTTACGCATGGTAGACCTCGGAAACTGCCCCTCGGAAACTCGGTTGCGCCCATTTTATCGCGCCCGGGTGCAGTGCGAGTGGGCCTGGAGGTCGAAGGAGAGGCCAAAGGATTAACTGTTCGCTTGGCCACCGGTTTTCTTTCGGATAAGGCCGATGAAGGTTGCAGGGTTCGCGGCACCTCGGTATTGTGGCGCGTTCTGGAGCACGAACTTCGGCCAGGAGGATCGATGCCGCGTTACTTATCTCTGCACACTCTCGCTTGCCTGACGCGCCAGGGAACCGCGCAACTGACGGAACGCATATTCTCCTCCAGCCGCGTCAAAGCTCGCCGCGTGCAGGTGAATATGCTGGAAGGGAAGATGCTGGTCGAATGCGAAGCGCCCGATCGGGATGCGCTCGAGGCTTGGCTCAAAGCAGAAGGTTTTCACTACGAGTGGCTGATGCGGATCGAGTTCGACTCCGAATCGGGGCCGCTGGCCCCGGTATCCTGAGGACTTGAAGCTTCTAATTCTCGTTCGCGAAAATGCTGGGATGTTCGCGCCGGATCACGGAGAGGGCCTCTTCCGGCGGTCCCACGTGCGCGTAGTCGGCGAACTCCATCCGTTGATGCAAGCTCAGGTTGAAGAGAAATTTGCGCCCCTCGAAATCGTAGGAATAGCGCATCGGCAACCAAACGCCGGGCGCGACCTCGCGCTGCTCGTAAGAAAATTTTCCGCCGCGGTAGAGCTTGGCGATAATTCCGCCGCCCCAGGAGACGTCGTCGGTCAGCTCGGCTTCGGCGCGGATCAACTGCCCGCTGGATTCATCGACCCATGCCGTGCCTCTGCTATGGGCGTACAGCGTGGCAAAACGCGTTGAAGACCGATAGGTCGGATCGGGATCGAAATTCAGCTTTACCACAGGGCGGCCGTTAACCGAGAGACGCCCCGCCCACCGGAAAATGAACGCCTTTCCGATCGCGGTGACCATATCGGCTCGTTCGTGCCCGCGGTGTTCTCTATAGTAGAAATTACCGACGTGGGGCTCCCGGCCGTGAGCCTCGGCAAGCAGGGCTTGCCCGGCCCCGTGCCATTGTTGTTCCAGGTAAGCGGCATCGCTCGTTTTACCATCGCGTTCGAGTTCTACGCGAATGATTCCCTCGCCGGCCGGGATCACCCTGTAAACAACATCCTTCTCGGGTTCTTTGCCAGTTCCATGGAACAAGGAATGTTCGGTGCGAGCGTACTCATCCAGCAGGAGATCGTTACGGCGCTGGTTCTCGACCGCGCGATCCACTAGGTTTCGAATCTGTTGGGCGGTGAGCGGTGTTTCGGAACGCTTCCCCTCGTCCTGATCCGCCTCCTTTGGAGGCATGGCAGGCCAGGCAGCGGAGAGGGTCATGCCGGCCGCAATAATAGCCAGCAAGCTGAAGCCGAGTTGTGCGCGTTGTCGCATCCTCATTCTCGCCGAGCGGGTTCCCGGCAGTTGCGTAGGGCTGAGGCGCGCGAGGGACCGCTTCATTATCTCATTAAGGGCATGCGACGGGAACTCATATGCTTCCCGCCGTGACAGGTGACCAAACATTGTGTGGGCCGCTTTCCTGAGAGCCGGTGCCTGCTTCTATTACCTTTGATGATACGCCTGCCCAAACGGGATGGCACGGAATCTGCGGCACGTTCACAGGGGGAAGTCTATGCCCTGCAGGTATTTGAAAGGAGAAGACTTTTTTCCACAAGAGGCTGTGAAATTCACAGGCGCGCCTGGAACCGTTATACTAGATGTAGCGGTGCCGGTGAAATTAGCAACAACATTTGGGATAATTATGCTTGACAGCGCGAAAATGCTCGCCTATGTTCTTTCCAGTTCCGCGTAGACTAAAGTTTATGCGGAGCCCGAAAGACCCAGCAGCAATTCAAAGAGAAAACTAGACCTTGATTAGTTCGCCGGCGCTGATCACGACACGTTGCTCTTAGTTGCTTCGTTTCGCGGTTATCGCTCGTGAGTTTTTTTGCTTTTTGGGCAGTAAAATTAGAGGTCCCGCCGACGGGGCCTCCGTTTGGGGAGTAGACAATGGCGGAACCCAAGATGGCGCTCCAGAACAACAAGGCGATCTCAACGACCACGGCAGCTGAAATTCGTTCGAACACTGGCCTGGACTTCAAACGCCATTTTACCGATGGGCGCGTTTCTCCCTTTGATGCGGTGGAATGGGAAAGGCGTGTGGCCCAGATTGGCAACGAGAAGGGACAGGTGATCTTCCGTCAGGAAAACGTGGAAGTGCCCAAATCCTGGTCACAGACGGCGACCAATATCGTCGCTTCGAAGTATTTCCACGGGAAGCTGGACAAGCCGGAGCGCGAGGGCTCCGTGCGCCAGCTGATCGGCCGCGTTGTGAACGCGATCGTGAACTGGGGCGAGACCGGCGGATATTTCGCCTCCGCGGCAGCCCGCGATGCTTTTCGCGATGACCTTGCCCACCTGCTGGTGCAGCAGAAAATGAGCTTCAATTCGCCGGTATGGTTCAACGTGGGCGTGCAGCCGAAGCCTCAATGCTCGGCCTGCTTCATCAACTCCGTCCAGGACGATATGAAGTCGATCATGGACCTGGTGAAGACCGAGGGCATGCTCTTCAAGTGGGGTTCGGGCACGGGCACGAATTTCTCGGCGCTCCGCGGGAGTCACGAGGCTCTCTCCGGAGGCGGCATCGCCTCGGGTCCCGTGAGTTTCATGAAAGGTTTCGACGCTTTTGCCGGCGTCATCAAGAGTGGCGGCAAGACGCGCCGAGCCGCCAAGATGGTCATTCTCAACGCCGACCATCCCGACATCATGGAATTTGTGGAAAGCAAGATGCGCGAAGAGCGCAAGGCGCACGTATTGATCGAGCAGGGTTATGACAGCTCTATCGACGGCGAGGCCTACAGCTCGGTTTTCTTCCAGAATGCCAATCATTCCGTGCGCGTCACCGACGAATTCATGCAAGCGGTCGAATCCGACCGCGATTGGTGGACCCGCAATGTGACCGACGGCTCGCCTGTCGACAAACTTCGCGCTCGGGATCTGCTAAAGAGCATTTCCGAATCGGCCTGGCATTGCGGCGATCCGGGCATGCAGTACGATTCCACGGTCAATCGCTGGCACACGTGCAAGGCGACCGCTCGCATCAATGCTTCGAATCCATGCTCCGAGTACATGTTCCTCGACGATACGGCGTGCAACCTGGCTTCCCTCAACTTAATGAAATTCCTGGGGCCGAACGGAGCCTTTGATGTGGAAGGCTTTCGCCACGCCGTCGACGTCACCATCACGGCGCAGGAAATTCTGGTCGACAACGCCAGCTACCCGACGCCCAGAATCGCCGAGAATTCCCACAACTTCCGCCCGCTCGGTTTGGGCTATGCGAATTTGGGCGCTCTGCTGATGTCCTTGGCCCTGCCTTACGATTCCGATGGCGGCCGGGACATGGCCGGCGCGATAACCGCACTGATGTGCGGCGAAGCATATGCCCAGTCCGCGCGCATTGCCGAACGGCTGGGGCCGTTTCCGGGATTTGCGACGAATCGCCAGCCCATGCTGGATGTGATTCGAATGCATCGCGATTCCGTGCGGCCGATCAAGCCCGAAAACGTTCAGGGCCCTTTGCTGGCCGGAGCTCGCCAGGCTTGGGACGATGCCCTCGCGCTCGGCGAGCGAAGCGGCTACAAGAATTCGCAGGTCACCGTGCTTGCGCCCACCGGGACCATCGGCTTCATGATGGATTGCGATACGACAGGGATCGAGCCCGATCTGGCGCTGGTGAAATACAAGAAGCTGGTTGGCGGCGGTGTGATCAAGATCGTCAACAACACGGTGCCGCAGGCTTTGATGCGTCTCGGCTATTCGCCCGAACAGAGTTCGCAGATCGTCACTCACATCGATCTCGAGGGCACCATCGAAGGAGCGCCCGGCCTCAAGTCTGAGCACCTGCCTGTTTTTGATTGCTCCTTGGCTCCTGCCGGCGGCGGGCGTTCGATTGCCTGGCGCGGGCATCTGAAGATGATGGCTGCCGCCCAGCCTTTCCTCTCCGGGGCGATCAGCAAGACCATCAACATGCCTGAGGAATCCACGGTTGAGGACATCATGCAGGCCTATATCGAATCGTGGAAACTGGGCGTGAAGGCCGTGGCCATCTACCGGGATAATTCGAAACGCAGTCAGCCGCTCTCCGCTGCCGGCGCGAAAAAAGAGACCGCGACAAAAACTGTGGAAGAATCTCAGGCGGTCCAGCAGCAGGAACTATTCACTCATGTGCCCCACCGGCGCAAGCTGCCCAGCGAGCGCCAGTCCATCACCCACAAGTTCTCCGTCGGCGGGCATGAGGGCTACATCACCGTAGGAATGTATGAAGACGGGACGCCGGGCGAAATCTTCATCAAGATGTCGAAGGAAGGCTCGACCCTCTCCGGCTTCATGGACGGATTTGCGCTATCGGTTTCCATCGGCTTGCAATATGGTGTGCCGCTCAAGGCGCTGGTGGATAAATTTATTAACACCCGGTTCGAACCGTCCGGTTACACCGGCCACAGATCGATTCCCTACGCAAAATCCGTTCTGGATTATATCGGTCGGTGGCTCGGAGGGCGGTTCATTTCTGCCGACTATTTGACGCCGAGCGGTGAGTTAGCTACGCCTGCCGGCATTCCGGCGGTAGTTCTCAGCGCGCCCGCACTAAGGGCGTCAGCGCACGGGGAATCCGTACCGCAGGTTTCATTCGACGGCGCGCCCACTTGTGCGGAATGCGGCATGCTCATGACGCCAAACGGTGGCTGCTACAAGTGCGAGAACTGCGGCAGCACCTCAGGCTGCAGCTGAACAATCTCCAACGAATTCAAGCCCTAGCGAACTGAAAATCACCTGGTCAGAATCGGGCAGGACGGTCTTTAGCCAGAAAATCAAAAGGGGCCCGTGCACCGGGCCCCTTTGTTTCACCCCAACTGTAGCAACAACCTCACCCGCCATTCCCGCTTTCCTAGCGAGAAGCATTGACCCCCGGGAAACAGTGTAGATATAAGTGCACGCTCCATGCCAGCTTCGTCACACCCTTGTAAATGCTTACAAGTAGTTCCATATCAGCGTGTTAGAGCTACATTATGACCGTGCAGACGACGTAGGAACTTCTTTTCCCTATGGTTTTTCACAGGCCGTCGGCTGCCGGAATACGGTCTTTAGTAGGAAATCGTAGGGGTTCTCATGCGCCGACTGCCGCCCTTACCGCCCTCGCAAGCCGTTCCGCCCAATGCTGTACGTCCTCGGCGCGCTCCGCCTCGACCATGACTCGGGCCTTCGGCTCGGTGCCCGAATAGCGCAAAACCACACGGCCCGAATCGCCCAGCGCCCGCGCTGCGTCCTCGAGCGCACGGGATACCTCAGGGAGCGATTCGAGCGGCGGCTTGGCTCGGACCTTTACGTTCAAGATCGTTTGCGGATACGCCTTTAGATCCTTCACCAGTTCGTCCAAAGGACCCAGGAGTGCGACGAGGCAGGCCATCTTAAGCGCAGTCAACAGCCCGTCTCCGGTGGTTGCGTCGTCGAGAAAAATCACGTGCCCGGATTGCTCTCCGCCCAAATTCGCTCCGCTGCGCAGCATCTCCTCCAGGACATAGCGGTCGCCGACGGGCACGCGCACCAGTGCGAGGCCCTCCGCCGCAAGCGCGCGCTCGAGTCCCAGATTCGTCATCGCAGTGCCCACCACTGCCCCGCCTTTTAGTTTGCCGGCAGAGCGGAGGTAGCGGGCGGCGGCGAGCAGCACGCCGTCACCGTCCACGGCCCGCCCCGAAGCCGTGACAAACATGGCGCGGTCCGCATCCCCGTCAAACGCCACGCCCAGGGCGGCACCCGCTAGCGGAACCTTTTTCTGCAGGTCTTCCGGATATAGCGATCCGCAGTTTGCATTGATGTTGCGGCCGTCGGGAGCGTCGTGAATTGCGATGACTTTAGCCCCGAGCGAACGGAAGAGAGCCGGGGCAAGCGACGATGCGGCGCCATTGGCGCAATCGAGAACGACTTTAAGGCCGGACAGGTCTGCCTGAGGAATCCGGCAGCCGCGCAGGAATTCGAGATAATCTTCGTCCAGCTGTCGATCCGGCGTCAGCCGCGCTGCCGGGGCGGGCGGCTGCCCATTCCGGTGCCGCAATATCTCGATTTCGATCTGTTCTTCGATTTCATCCGGGAACTTCATCCCCGACCCGGCGAAGAGCTTTACGCCATTGTCGTGATAGGGGTTATGTGAAGCCGAAATCACGACGCCGGCTGCGAATCCTTCCTTGCGCACCAGGCAGGCCACGCCCGGCGTCGTGATGACACCGGCAAACGAGTTGAGAATGCCTTCCTGGGCCAGCCCGGCGGCAATTTCGGAGGCAATATGCGGCCCGGATTCGCGAGTATCCGTGCCGATAAGCACTCGCGGACTATGATTCCGCAGGCGCAGATAACCCCCTATGCTACGGCCGGTCCAATAGAGGGTCTGGTCGTCTAACGGGTATTCGCCGGGTAAACCCCGGATGCCATCGGTTCCGAAGAGTTCTTTGGACATTCGAAAGGTTCAGTCGCGCCCGGGTTCGCGAGATGAGTCTGCAATCCTAGCACGTTGATTGGATTATTCCGATGCCTCGGGGGGTACCTTTGTCTGTACAAGGGAGACGTGGAACTCGGAAGGGGCCAGGCGCACCACTTCGGTCCCATATGGGACCCCCACCATGCTCGGGGACAGCCGAATGGGAACATCCCCCGAAGGAGCGGAAGCGAGATCTACATCGAGGGTCAGGTCGTTAGGGCCTAGGCGGCGAAGCAGCCCAGTCCGTCCCCGGAGCACCACCCGGACGGCGTTGGGCGGTGCCCCACCTATTGCGAGGCCGTCGGGTACGTTTACATATGCCACCGAGACGTTATAGCCCACCTGAGCGAATGGCTCGGCGGTATAGGTGGCCCACAGAAAGAACGAGATGCCCAAAGCAATGACCTTCAGGCGCAGATTGTGCAGGAAAACTCTGCGGAGAAGGCGCATCAGTCGGCTTTCCCCGTCACACGCGCGCCCGGAACAGAGGCCGGCAAGGCCAACGTCGTGCGGAACCGCCGGAAGAGATTGGCAAGCCGGTCGGTGAGCTGTTCCACACTCAGCCCAAGCTCGATCGTGCCGCCGACGGCCAGGGAAATGGCTCCCGTTTGCTCGGAGACGACTACAGCCACGCCATCGCTTTCCTCAGTCACGCCGATGGCAGCCCGATGGCGTGTGCCGAGCTGGTTGGAGATCAACGGGTTGAGTGTGAGGGGCAGGAAACATGCCGCGGCCGCGATGCGCGAGCCCTGTACGATCACGGCGCCATCGTGCATGGGCGAACCGGGGCGGAATATGGCCAGCACCAGGTCGTAACTCAGATTGGCGTCCAACGGGATTCCGCTCTCGATATAGGTCCGCAGACCGACGTCGCGCTCGAAAGCGATCAAAGCGCCGATGCGGTTCTGGGCAAAGTAGGCCGCCGCCAGCACCACATCATCGAAGGACGAGGCAGGACTATTCGAAGAGAAACGCGTCAACGAAAGATTCCGCCCGACACGATCCAACGCGCGGCGAATTTCCGGCTGAAACAGTACGATGAGAGCGATCGCGACGTAGGGGAGCAAAGTGTCCAAAAGCCACTCCACCATTTCGAATTGGGCCCGCCGGGCGCCCTCGTACAAGATAACCAGCAGCAGGATGGCGATCAGCATTTGCATGGCGCGCGTTCCACGCAGCAGCTGCAACAGGTAGTAAATCAGCATGGCGATGACCAGGATGTCCAGCGCCGCGCGCAGGCTCAGGCGCGCGAAAGGGTTGGAAATGATTGCGGCGATCATCTGCCCAGCGGCCATCTAGGGCTACGGTAACGCAGCGGGTCTCGGCGAGCAAGCCACCTTCTCACTTCTAGAAAGTGAAGATGCCATTGGATCGGCCACGGGTTAAGCTGGAACGGTCGTTTGGCGTGATCGGGCGTTTCCATCTCTCACGGGCAAGAAATTAGCGATGGCCACAACAGACGTCCAAATCGCCGCGACGAAATCGACACCGGCCCAGAGTATCATCGCGCTGGGCGTGGTTTTCGTCTTCTTCTACTACGCCTCCAGTATCGTGATGACGTTGATGCTGGCTGTCCTGCTTGCATATTTTCTCGATCCCGCTGTCGTCTTGCTGGAGCGCATTCACGTTCCGCGCGCGCTGGGAGCTCTGGTCGTGCTCATGCTGGCCATAGCTGCGATGGGCGCGTTGGGCTATCTCATAATAAACCGGACGCAGAGCTTCGCAAGCGAGTGGCCCCGCTATAGCGCAGTTCTCAGGCGGGCGGCGGAATCCACGGACCGGAAGATCGCCACCATAGAACGTGAATTCTCCATTACGGTTCCCGAGCAAGCCCGTCAGCAACCGAGCGCGAGCGCCAACGGAATACAGGAGTTGCGCGGATGGCTGCTGCATGGAATTGGCTCCATCACCTCGGGCCTGCTGCTTTGGGCGTTTCTTCCGTTCCTGGTCTTCTTCATGCTTGCCGCGAAACCGAGACTTTGGCGCGCTACGATCGAACTCTTTCCCGATACTTCACGCGCAGAGGTGAGAAGCGCGCTGGATGATGTGAACGTGGTCCTGCGGAGTTACGTGGCCGGGAGCAGCCTGGTGGCGGGGATTCTGGCCGCTGCCTGCTGGATTTTCTTTGCCATTCTGCACTTGGACTACGCGTTTTTGGCGGCTCTGGTTTCGGGTTTGGCGAACATGATTCCGTATGTAGGCGCAATCCTCGCTTGGGTGCCTCCGTTCTTGATCGGGCTCGATAAATGGCACAGTGTTGGACCTTTTCTGATCGTGGCCGGAGTACTCAGCGTGTTTCATATCATCGCAGCCAACGTGCTTATGCCCGCGATCGTGGGCCGCAGCGTTCACCTGAACCCTCTGGCGGTGACCATCTCGCTTTTGTTTTGGGGATGGCTGTGGGGCGCCTTTGGACTCATCCTGGCCATTCCGGTTACGGCGACGCTCAAGGTGATCTGCGATCACGTGCCGAATTGGCAGCCTTGGGGCCGCTGGCTCGGTGCCTGAATCATTTCGTGGTTAAATCCGCAACGATTTCCGCGATCTCGCCATCTTGTTGGAAAAGACGAATAGCGGCAATTCCCGCGGCGCCGGTCTCGCGGCACGCACTGGCATTCTCGAGTGTAATTCCTCCGATGGCGATCACCGGGATGGATACGGCACTGCAAACTTGCGTCAATTTTGCCAGCCCTTGCGGCGGACCAAAGGGCGCCTTTGAAGGGGTCTCGAAAATGGGGCCGAAGAAAAGATAATCCGCGCCTGCTTCAGCCGCGTCGATAGCGCCTTCCATCGAGTGACAGGAGGCGCCGACGAGAAAGTTTTCCAATCCTGCCGAGTGCCGGGCATCCACTAGCACGCGCACCGGCAGAGATGTTTCGCCAGCGTGCACCCCCGCAGCCCCCGCCGCCCAGGCCACGTCGAATCGATCGTTGACCAAAATGCGCACATCCCCGCGGCCGGGGGCCTTCTTGCGAACTCCAATTGCCGCGCGCGTAAGATCCACCAGGTCTCGCGCCGGCAAATCTTTCTCCCGGATTTGAACCCAATCGACTCCCGCGCGCAGAGCATTTTCGATGCGCTGCACCAAGGCGGCCTCGCGGTTTTGGCCCGCCTCCAATCGCAAGGACTGGCGCTCCGTTACATAACAAAGAATCAATTGATCGGCTTTTTTCAAAGCTCAGGAGCCGGGATTTTCTCCCGCAGGGGTTTGTCGCCGCAACATTCCGGCGGCGACCAGGATATCGAGCGCGCCCAGTCCGGTGACAATGCCGCGCACGGATGGATTCAGCACGAAGGGGCGGAGGCCGGGATAGTGGCTCAGAAAATAGTTTCGATCCCACAGGCTGAGCCAGGGCAGGAACAAAAGAATCACTCCCACCTCGAATAGCAAGAGCATGCAGAGAACGCGGATGACCCGCGCCAGGAAGGGGCGCGTGTTAGCGCTCGTTTCCGAGTGAGGAGAGCCGTTCGGCAACGTCGCGATAGTCAATGTTCATGCCGTAGACTTGCGAGAAGCTCTTTCGGGCTCCGGCCATATCGCCGGCGAGTTCTTGCGCTACACCTAGATCATACCGCAGAGCCAGAATACTTTCTTGGTCCAGTCCGGGCATCGCCAAGGCGCGTTCGTACCACGTGGCAGCGATCGCCGGCTGGCCTTTCTCCATGAAGGCCAGCCCCAGGAGCGTGCAGCACTGCATCGCGTAGCGGAAAGCCTGGCCCTTACTGCTGCCCTTTGCAACTTTTTGAAATTCGCTGATGGCCTCTTCAATGAGACCCATCTCCCGATAGGCGATACCCAGGTTATAGTGGGTCTCCAAATCCTCATCGTCCGCTCCCAACTCGCCGACCTCGGACCGAAATTGATCGAAAATCTCGCTGAGCGGGCTTGTTTGCCCGTCGGACGACTGAGGCGAGCTTGGCGGCGCCGGTTTAGCAATTTCGTTAGCCTGTAGTGCTTCGCCGTGAGCTTTCTCCGAGTCCCGATCTCCCTTGAGCGACGGCAGGGCGGCGTCCAGATCGCTCGAAAGGGCCTCCAGGAAATCTTTTGCGTTGGACGGGCCACCACGGGATTCTTTACTGGCAGTTTGCGAAGTGTCCAGCTCGAGCTCGAAATCTGCGTTCGAGGTCTTCCTTGATGCCGGCGCTGGGGGATCCGCCCGGAGTGCTTCCTGCATCTCCGCCTCTTTGTCGAAAACGGCTGGGCTTTTTGCGGCTGGGATATCAAATTCCGGCGCAGGCTGGCCGCGAGATTCGGCGGAATTCCGAGCTTCAGCGGCCGGCGCGTCCGCCGTTTCATTTGTGGTCGTATCAAGCTCGGTTGCAAGCGCCGCCCATTCTTCTGAAAGATCCAGTTCGTGGACGGCGGACTCGTTGGTGGCCGCCTTCTTTGCTGCCGGCGCGGCAGGCTCCTCCGTTTCCGCATCTTCCGCTGGCGCGAGCGGTTCGTCTGGATCGGCTTCGGCGGCAGCCGCCGATACAACAACCGGGAATTCCTTAGCACCCTTTTTCGTTGAAGGACTTGTTAGTTGCGTCGCACGTGCGACCTGACTGTAGCGCTGGCGCAAATCGGCGAAACGTTCGGCGGCCGTTGTATTTCCGCGCTCGGCGTGAATCTGCTCAAGCTGTGCGGCCAGTTCCGCCGTTCGTTTTTCGTCTCCCGCGCCAAGATAATGATCAAGCAGGCGCTCGAGCGTCTGTGCATGTCCCGGAACTCGCTGTAAGACCACTTCGAGGAGGTCGATGGCCTTTTGAGTGAGACCATAGCTCGAGAAGAGATCGATATCTGTGAGCGCCT
>Ga0207118_1166_pt1 | contig 12219 bp, 6 predicted proteins | sample Alteio_BWMinHeat_42_FD_153507 | JGI IMG/M metagenome (GOLD analysis project Ga0207118, IMG submission 153507) | Enriched cells from forest soil in Barre Woods Harvard Forest LTER site, Petersham, Massachusetts, United States -... | ecosystem: Environmental > Terrestrial > Soil > Temperate forest >...
CGCGTGATGGTGAATTTGAGCGGCGGGACGGGCGAACGGCTGCAGCGAACGGTCGCGGTCATGAAGGGGCGCTATCCCGACCGCTTTGTGGTGTTCGCGAACATGAGTTACGACGACTTGAACACGCCCGGGTTCGGGCAGCGGGTGGCGGCGCGGCTGGAGCAGGACGTCAAAAACGGCGCGCAAGGACTGAAAATCTTCAAGGATTTCGGGATGGAACTGAAGTACGCGAACGGGCAGCGCGTGCATGTGGATGACCCGGAGTTTGATGCGGTATTCGAGAAATGCGCGGAGTTGAAAATTCCTGTGCTGATTCACGTGGGGGAACCGTCGGCGTTTTTCGATCCGTGGGACTATCACAACGAACGCTGGGAGGAATTGAAGGAATTTCCGGGACGCGCGCGGCCGCCCGCCAGGTATCCGCCGTTTGAAACGCTGATGACCGAGCGCAACCACTTGTTCGCCAAGCATCCGAGGACGAATTTCATCGCCGCGCATCTGGGGTTTCACGGGAACGACCTGGAGCGGTTGGGGAAAACGCTCGACTCGCTGCCGAACATGTACGTGGACATAGCTGCAGTGCTGGCGGAGCTGGGCCGGCAGCCGTATTCGGCGCACGATTTTCTGGTGAAGTATCAGGATCGCGTGCTGATGGGCAAAGACATCTACGACGTCAACGAATACAAATGGTATTTCCGCGCGCTGGAAACGCGGGACGAGTATTTCGAGTACTATCGCAAGCGGCACGCGTTCTGGCGCATCTACGGTTTCCAGGTACCCGACGAAGTCCTAAAAAAAATCTACTACAAGAACGCGCTGAAGCTCGTGCCGGGGATTGACGCGAAAGCGTTCCCGGAGTGAGCGTGCGATAGGTTCCCTATTCAAGGCGCCTGCTTTGTTCAAGCGCCTGGAAGACTTACAGCTTGCTACTCTTCGTGATCGAGTGGCTTGCCGTCTGGTCCTACTTGAACCTCAGATTTTTTCCCGTCGGTGTCGACCCTTGCTTCGTAGGCCACCAGCTTGTTCTTCTTGGTGATCGATTCGACTTTCAGAATCTTGCCTTTGCCGGCCTTGGCCTGCAATCCCGCTTTCACTTCTGCCGCAAGCGAATCCAAGGCAACTTGCTCCTCGACTTCGACGATGGAACCATCGGCGGCCATCGAAATGTCCTTGCTATGGCCGTTGACCGTCAATTCCACCTCGTAGAGAGTTTGGCCCTTTTCGACTTCGCTGGAAAACCCGCGAATCGTTGCTCCCGCACTCTGCACCGCCACCGTCTTTTCGACCGCCGGCGGAAGGTCCGAGCGCTTGATTTTCTTTTCTTGAGCGGGGGCGATACCCGCAAAGAGTAAGCCGCCGACCGCAAGTGCCACCAAGTAATTTGTCTTCATGATCTCTCCTGAACGCGGGAAACAAAGCCCGCATTGACGCAAAGCTACTCCCGGCATCCTAAACAGAAGTTAAACGGGTATGGCATCCGGCGAGCGTTCCGAGGCGCCCACTTCGAGGAGCGAGCTAGGAAAGGCGCACCCCCCTGTTTTTCATAAGTGTTGCATCTAAAGGACTTAGTGTTTGCATAAGTGCTTTAGAATCAACAGTTACGGGCATTCCTGTAAGTGTTGATTCTAAATGGGTTAGGTTGCATTTGAACCTGTGCGAGAACTTCTTCACCTTAGCCCACCCATCGCAGGCCGGAATGGGCCGCGAGAGTTGCGTGGGTGTAAGAAAAGCGGCGGCAAGCTGCCGCACCCCATACGCATGTTTACCTGTGTTATAGATTGTATGAACATACCTAGGCTGTCAAGGAAGACTTGCTGGCGGATCTGCGTCCCGCCTAACTTGGTACCGGATTTGCAGGAGTAAAGAGTCATGCTGACAGTCGGGCTAACAGAAGCGAAGAGAAGAGAAGGTTCGAGGAATTAGTGGAGCGCGCAGGGCAAGGAGAGCGCATTTAGGATTACCAGGTATGGCAAACTAAAGGCAGAAATTGCACCATCCCAAGCGAATCGGCGCGGCACGAGTGCGACACGGAAGGCCCGCAAGCACCCTGGAAAAGCGCCTTCGCGAAGCCCCCAAAATAGGACATTTGCACAGGGACAGCGGGCCTGAGGAAAACGGGCAAAATAATTGTTGCGGGGGCTTGACGAAAAAAAGAAAGCTGGTATAGTTACAAATGGCCCGGGGGTCTGTAGGACCGCGGGGCTAACAGGGGCATCACAGTCGGATACGAACGTCAGTAGCGATCCTAAGTGAGGTTCTTTACGAACACGGGCTAGAACGAAGTCGAGCATCGCGTGGAGCCACTCAAGTGTGGGTGGCTGTACCCGGCGCTCGACGCCGGGTTTTTTATTTTGCGGCAGTGATTAGTAGCGAGTGGCGGGCAAAAAGAAGTTCCGCAAGGAATTTCCAAAGCAAGTCGCAAAGCTCTTAAACACGAAAGCAAAATCCCAGCGCAAGCTGGGAAGCAGAGCTGGAAGGCTAGGCCGCGCAACGCGGCCGAGTAAGTCCCACCAGACGCGTCTCCGTATGGAGACATTCCGATGGACTCGGAATAAAAGCTCTTTGACAACAGAAAGGCTGGCAAGTCCACGCCGATAACCCCAGACCCGATCAAGGTCGGGCGGGGTGCCATGGTGTGGATTACTTACAAGTTTGCTCGAGTCGAGCAAAACTGTGGAAGAAAAGGCGGACTTTCCAATTGTTTGTGGATCGTAGAGACGAAAGCCTGAACTCAATTCCAGAAACCCTAACAGGTGAAAGGGAAAAAAGTTCGAGGATGTATGGAGCTACGAAAAGCAGGACGTAAGAGTTCTTCTTCTTCACGAGGATGGACGAAGACGGATTGGGTAAGTTTTATGATTAAGCTACTAAGAGCGTACGGTGGATGCCTTGGCGCCAGAAGGCGATGAAGGACGTGGCAAGCTGCGATAAGCCTCGGGGAGCCGCAAGCAGGCTTTGATCCGAGGATTTCCGAATGGGGAAACCCGGCGAGATGAACTCTCGCTACAGCCCGCTGAATACATAGGCGGGTATGAGCTAACCCAGGGAAGTGAACCATCTCAGTACCTGGAGGAAAATAAATCACAGAGATTCCGAAAGTAGCGGCGAGCGAAATCGGAACAGCCCAAACCCAAGTGTTTACATTTGGGGGTTGTAGGACCGCATGAGTAGAGTTACCAAACCGGACATTAGGTGAACCCGCTGGAAAGCGGGGCCATAGAATGTGAGAGCCATGTAACCGAAAATGGACCGGACTCGAAGCGGTATCCTGAGTACTACGAGACACGTGTAATCTCGTAGGAAACTGGGGAGACCACTCTCCAAGGCTAAATACTCTCTGGCGACCGATAGTGAACCAGTACCGTGAGGGAAAGGCGAAAAGAACCCCTGCGAGGGGAGTGAAAAAGAACCTGAAACCGTATGCTTACAAGCAGTCGGAGGGCCATGCAGGGACTTCGGTCCCTGAAAGCCTGACGGCGTGCCTCTTGCTTAATGAGCCGGCTAGTTATTCTTACGTGCAAGGTTAAGCGCAAGCGAGCCGTAGCGAAAGCGAGTCCGAATAGGGCGACAAGTACGTAGGAATAGACGCGAAGCGGGATGATCTACCCTTGGCCAGGTTGAAGGCCGCTTAACCGCGGCTGGAGGACCGAACAGGTGTGAGTTGAAAATCGCTCTGATGAGCTGAGGGTAGGGGTGAAAGGCTAATCAAATTCCGTGATAGCTCGTTCTCCCCGAAATGTCTTTAGGGACAGCCTTGCGTGAATTGCCACGGTGGTAGAGCTCTGAATGGACTAGGGACCAACTCAGGTTACCGAATCCAATCAAACTACGAATGCCGTGGACAAATGCGCGGGAGTGAGACTACGAGGGATAAGCTTCGTGGTCAAAAGGGAAACAGCCCAGATCGCCAGCTAAGGTCCCTAAGTATGTGCTAAGTGGGAAAGGAAGTGTATTCGCTCGGACAGCCAGGAGGTTGGCTTAGAAGCAGCCATCCTTTAAAGAAAGCGTAACAGCTCACTGGTCAAGCGGATATGCACCAACAATCCAACGGGGCTCAAGCACATCACCGAAGCTGCGAAATGGTTATTTCTTCGGAAATAATCTTTGGTAGGGGAGCATTGCGTGGAGTCTGAAGGTAGACCGAGAGGACTACTGAACACTACACAAGAGACCCTGCCGGCATAAGTAGCGATAAACGCGATGAGAACTCGCGTCGCCGAAAGTCTAAGGTTTCCTGAGGAAGGTTAATCCGCTCAGGGTTAGGCGGGTCCTAAGGTGAGGCCGAAAGGCGTAACTGATGGACAACAGGTCAACATTCCTGTCCCGCCTGGTGACGTTTGACGATGGGGTGACACAGAAGGATAAGAGAGTCGGGTGATGGACGTCCCGATTGGCCACTGTAAGCCGGATCCCGGAGGCAAATCCCCGGGGTCATTCAACGGTCAGAGTGGTGACGAGGCCATACGGCCGCAAAGTCTCTGATTTCACGCTGTCAGGAAAATCCCCTAAGGAGTCATCCAGGTGCCCGTACCACAAACCGACACAGGTAGACGAGGTGAATATCCACAGGCGCTCGAGAGAACGCTCGCTCAGGAACTAGGCACATTAACCCCGTAACTTCGGGAGAAGGGGTACCGCTGTAGGGTTTATAGCCCGAAGCGGTCGCAGCGAATCGCGATCTGCAACTGTTTAACAAAAACACAGCTCTCTGCAAAGTCGAATACGACGTATAGGGGGTGACACCTGCCCGGTGCCGGAAGGTTAAAGCAAGGGCTTAGCGCCGCAAGGTGCGAAGGCTTGAACTGAAGCCCCGGTGAACGGCGGCCGTAACTATAACGGTCCTAAGGTAGCGAAATTCCTTGTCGGGTAAGTTCCGACCTGCACGAATGGTGGAATGATAGATCGACTGTCTTGGCGAACGGCTCGGCGAATTTGTGGTTCCGGTGAAGACGCCGGATGCCCGCATCTAGACGGAAAGACCCCGTGCACCTTAACTGCACTCTGGTCATGAGTAACGGAACAATCTGCGTAGCATAGGCAGGAGCCTGTGATTCCCTGGTCTCGGCTGGGGTGGAGGCAACAGTGAAATACTGCCCTGATTGTTCTGTCGTTCTAACCTACCGCCCGTGACGGGCGGGGAGACACGGCCAGACGGGTAGTTTGACTGGGGCGGTCGCCTCCTAAAATGTAACGGAGGCGCCCAAAGATCGGCTCAAGCGGATTGGAAACCCGCTGTGGAGTGCAAGAGCATAAGCCGGTTTGACTGTGAGACTTACAAGTCGAGCAGGGACGAAAGTCGGGTCTAGTGATCCGGTGGTCCCGCGTGGAAGGGCCATCGCTCAACGGATAAAAGGTACGCCGGGGATAACAGGCTGATCTAAGCCAAGAGTTCACATCGACGCTTAGGTTTGGCACCTCGATGTCGGCTCATCGCATCCTGGGGCTGTAGAAGGTCCCAAGGGTTAGGCTGTTCGCCTATTAAAGCGGTACGTGAGCTGGGTTCAGAACGTCGCGAGACAGTTCGGTCCCTATCTGGTGTGGGCGCAGGAGAATTGAAGGGAGTTGTCCCTAGTACGAGAGGACCGGGATGAACAGACCTCTTGTGTACGAGCTGTCCCGCCAGGGGCATCGCTCGGTAGCGAAGTCTGGAAGAGATAATTGCTGAATGCATCTAAGCAAGAAGCTCGCCCTAAGATAAGTTCTCCCAATCCGCCTTCGGGCGGATAAGAAGGGCAGTCGAAGACTACGACTTTGATAGGCTGGAGGTGGAAGCACAGCAATGTGTGAAGCTGACCAGTACTAATCGCCCGTTCGGCTTAATCATAAAACTTTCTCAAACCGTCTTTGAGGAAGAGCAGAGGTGGCTCGCAAGAGTCACAACAACAAAGAACGCCATTTCTGCACAGTGTTGTTCGACCTGAAGTCGAACTTGTAAGGCCAGCCATCTTCTGTTGTCGCACTCGCGATCCTTTGCTCGGGATGAGCAAGCGATTCCGTACGCGAGTGTTCCAGTTTCCTGGTGATCATACCGCGAGGGTCACACCCGTTCCCATCCCGAACACGGTAGTTAAGCCTCGCCGGGCCGATGATACTGCACGGGCAACTGTGTGGGAACGTAGGTCGTCGCCGGGATTAATTTACAAGAGGCCGCCCGATAAATCAGGGCGGCCTTTTTTGTTTTCGTAGAGAGCTTCCCAAAATGGGAATGCGGTGACCAGAAGGCGTCATTAGAAAAAGTACTATTGACCTTGGCATTTCGCAGGATTATTTTTGACTTGCCACCTTCCGGGCCCGGGAACTCTTCCGCAGTGAGGCCGCCGATGACTGTCAAACTTAGCAAAGACCCCGCAACAATTGCCTTGCAAGAGCGCTGGGAAACCTTGCGCAGCCACAAACGCATCATCTCCCGCGTGAAGCTCCTCGTAGAGTGGGAAAACGCCGGAGCCAAGGAACGCGCCAACGCCGTGACCGTGGATGTAAGCCACTCCGGCTGCATGGCCGTCGTGGGAGCAGACCTTCCGTTACACAAACGCGTCCGTTTGATCCAACAGGAAACGGGGCGCAAGGCGGAAGCCGAAGTCGTCTGGCGCAGCCACGAAGCGTGGGACGCGGGATTCGAATTGGTGAAGCCAGATGCGACCTTCTGGGGCCTGAAATAACCGGCACACCGCCAGGCCGGATTCGAACTTATTGCGGCCACTTCTCTTTCGGCAAACTCTTCTGAATTGTCTCCAGGTTTTGAAAACCGTCCTGGCATGCCACTGGGATGGAGAAAGACCGTCTCCCTCCCGGAATTCAAAGCCTACTTGCCGCGGTTGATCCATTGATCGATTCGAGGTGAGATTTGAGCGCTGAAGTGCGCGACCCACAGGGCGGCAACGATTCCGGTGAAAACATCCATGGTGTAATGCGCGCGCAAGATCAGGACGGTGGCAATCTCGAAGGCGGCCAGCGGCACCGCCGCGACGGTTAGCCAGTTCTTGCGCAACCGGGATATCTCAATGGCCCCAAAAACCGCGATGGCCGTATGTCCGGAGAAGAAAAAGTCATTGGCTACGTGATAGGTAACCAGCAGCGAAGGGAAACCCGGGTAGTGCCAAATCATGCCCGGTGGCGGGGGCAGCGAGCAGATGGCCTGCATCAACTGGCGCAACGCCATCAGCAAAAACAGGCCGAGAAAGGGCCGGATACTGCCGCCGAACAGCCAGCGCGCCAGAAGGAAGAGCCCCAAGCCATCGATGAACGCGGAACTGACGATCAGAAGCGCGTTAGCGGCCGCAAGGTTTTGCGAAAAATAGGAATTCAATCCCGAGGTCAGGTTGTGCAGTGCGTCTCCCAGCCCAGCCGCAGGGGGAGTACGCGCCCCAATCAGGGATTGCGTCCAGAACCAGAGGCCCAGAACTGCCGCCGTCAGCACCAGCCGCAGCAACCATCTGCGCGAACGCCCCGGGCTTTCGGTTTGCGTCATCAATACCTTCAGGCACCTTTAATGGTTCAAGTCTATTCGTGGAGCGGACGCTTGGCCATCTCCAGCGCCAGTTCGCGAGACTTCCGCAAATCCAGCTTGCCCGTTCCGAGATAGGGAAGTTTCTCGACGCGCAGAAACTGGTCGGGCCGGGGCCGCCAGAGCGCGGGCAAGTCGCTCTTGCCGAGTTTTTCCAGGCATTCTCCCAACTGCTGCTCTCCGAGCGTATGCAGCACGATGAGGCGTTCACCTTTTTTCTCATCCGGAATGGCGGTGACCACAAAGGTCTGGTCGCTTGCGCCCGCCAGCTCTTGAAGCAGGTCTTCTACCTTGATGTGCGGGACCATCTCGCCGCCGATCTTGCTGAAGCGGCTCAAGCGGTCAGTGATGCGTAGGAAGCCGTCCTCATCCAGCCGCGCGATATCACCGGTGTTGTACCAGCCGTCGCGCAGAACTTCGGCGGTTTTCTCCGGCTTGTTGAGATAACCCTTCATGATGTTGGGCCCGCGCACCAGCAGCAGCCCCGGTTCATCGACTCCGACGGGCTGCCCCGTGTCCGGGTCCACGATCTTTACCGTGATTCCGGGCAAGGGGTGGCCGATGCTCCCGCGCTTCGCCCCCACCTGGCGGAAGGACGCCGCGCGAAAATCAATGGTATTCACTGTGACCGCGGGCGAGCATTCCGTGCAGCCGTAGCCTTCGTGGGGCCGGATGCCAAAATGATCTTCGAACGCTTGAGAAATGCGATCCGGCAATTTCTCCGCCCCGGCCATAACGAAGCGCAGGCTGCCGAATTCTTCGGGGGTGCAACGGCGCGTGTACGCATTCAGGAAAGTGGGCGTCGCCAGCAGCATGGTCACGGAATATTTGTTCACCAGTGCTCCGATGACGCGCGAATCGAGTGGATTGGGATGGAACACGACTCCGATCCCCGTAGCGGCGGGCAGGCAAAGTGTGCCCGTAAAACCAAAGGAATGGAAGAACGGCAAAATGCCCATGATGCGATCGTCGGCATGCAGCATGGACACCTGGCTGAGCTGCGCGACGTTCGAAGCGATGTTGTAATGCGTCAGGATCACGCCCTTGGGATCGCCGGTCGACCCGCTGGAAAAAATAATCGTCGCGATGTCGTCAAGTGTCGCCGGCCGCTCGGAGCCCGCGTATTTTGCGACCAACTTGGATGGAAATAGACTTGCCACCAACCCCGCAAACAGACGTTCGCCGTTTCCTGGATCCTTGGCTACGTCTTCGATAAAGAGGATTTCACCGGGTGGCTGAATCTTGACCTTCTCCAGAAAGACCCGCGCGGTAATAATCGTTTTCAGGTTGCACTGCTGCGCACACGAAGTCAGCGTCTCGTTCGAAACCGTGTAATTCAGGTTTACGGGAACTTTGCCCATCAGCATCGCCGCGAAATTCACCAGCGCTCCCGGCACCGACGGCGGCAGCAGGATTCCCACCATTTCCTGTCCCTTCCAGTGCTTTCGCAAACGCCGCGCCAGAACCAGCGCCCCCACCAGCGCCGAAAAATAGTTGAGCTTGGGCCTCTGCCCATCCGCCATCGCGAAGCGGAAGGGATGCCGCCGCGCCGTATAAATGAACGATTGCCACAGCGCGTGCATGCGCTTCTTGCGGCGCGCAAACGCTTCCGCGCCCAGGTCCTGCACCGCCCGGCGAACTTCCTGTGACGTGGAAGTCGCCGGCATAGGCTTTCCAAAGGTTACGCGCACCGGATAGGGGATGCGCCGCGGAAATTTCCAGAGAAACTTCCCGCCCGCAAAACTGAAAATCGACCCCCATACGCCGTCGAGATTCACCGGAATAATCGGCACATCCACGCCCTTGATGATGCGTTCCATGCCGCGCCGAAAGGGCAGCATTTGCCCGATGCGCGTCATTTGCCCTTCGGGAAAAATGCACACGACTTCGCCGTTCTTGAGCGCGTCGGTGGCCAGCCGCAACGAATGAATCATCTCGCGCGGGCCCTGATCCGACGCGATGGGAATCACTCCCATGATTTTTGCGAACGGTTTTACCAGCGGATGCTCGTACGAACCCTTGAACATGATGAAGCGAATAGGCCGGTCGATCGACGCAATCAGGAAAATGGCGTCCGCCATCGACACGTGATTCGGCGTCAGGAGCGCCCCGCCGCGCGCCGGCACATTTTCCCGGCCCTGGACGTCTAGGCGATACAGCGTGTGCGTGGCAACCCAGAGCAGCAGCCGCAGCATAGAATCGGGAAGCAGATAAACCGTATAAATCGTGGCGGCCAGGGACATCATCGCCGTCCAGAAGAAAAAAGAAGCCAGCCCGGTATGAAGATAATGCGTAGCCCCGGAGTATATTCCCGACGCGGCGATCACCCCGACGAAAGACAGAAAATTGGCAAACGCAATAACGCTGCCTTTGTGCGGCTCTTCCGGGCGGTGCTGAATCAGCGCGTTGATCGGGACGGCGAAAAATCCACCGGCAAAACCAAGCGCTCCCAGGAGGAGCAGCACTTGTAGAAAACTCAGGCCGTGAATGGTGATCGCAAACGAAAATAGGGACATGGCGATCGCGCCAAGAGGAATAAGCCCGTACTCGATTTTTCCCGCCGAAAGCAATCCGGCCGCATAGCTTCCTACCCCGATGCCAATGGCCAGCGCCGCTTGTAGATAGCCGCCGTGCGTCTCGTCGAGGTGCAAGACCTCACGGCCATAAAATACGATCACGAACTGGAGAAGGGCCCCCAGAAACCAGAAGTAAGTATTCCCGACAATCGCGAGGTGCAAGACGCGGTCGGGCCGCACGAGCTGTACCTGTTTTTTCAGGTCAGCAAAGATATTGATCCGGAACTTCCTGGAGGGATCGGCGGGAGGCACTCGAGAGATGAAAAAACTCGCCGTTAGGCCAATCAGCGAGCATGCCCCGAAAATCAGGCCGGCGATCGCTTCGCGCCCGTGAAAAGCCTGAGCTAGCACCGGGCCGATCACCGCGCCGGCGATAATGGCGAGGAATGTCGTAAGTTCAAGGATGCCATTGCCCCAGGAAAGCAGTTTGGCCGGCAGAAGCTCTGGCAGCAGGCCGTATTTTGCGGGGCCGAAGAAGGCGGCCTGCGTGCTGGCTAGGAAAATTACGGCGAAGGCCATTCGCGGGTTGCCCCGCGTAAAGGCATACATGGCGAAGATCATTGCGCAGATTTCGAAGATCTTCGTGCCGATCGCCACGCTCCGCTTGCTATAGCGATCCGCCAGATATCCACCTGCCATCGAAAACAAAAGAAAAGGGAGGGCAAAGAGATTCCCAATGACAAAGACCAGGAGATCCTTCTGTGAATCAGAAGGATTGGTCCCCAGGATCAGAAAGATGACAAAAAACTTCAGGCCGTTGTCGTTGAACGCCCCCTGAAACTGCGTGGCGATCAGGCTCCAGAAGCCGAGGCGCCAGTTTCTTACGGGTTCGGAAATGGAGAGGTTTTCGTCAGCCGGCATGCACGCTCACCTGGCGGTGCGATTAGAGCGTAGGAGATTCCTCTAGTCTAGCAATCTTGTGAGCGCCGGGTGGAAACGCATCCCCGCCCTGTGCCGAAAGCTGGACGCTGCTTCATCAAACACAGCTCGCTCCGATTCACGGTAGGATAAGTCCTCTCAAACAGGAGGAAGAATGAAGGACGACCGCAAAACTCAGACGGTTTTGATCACCGGGGCAACCGATGGTTTGGGAAAGGCCGCAGCGGTCCTGCTTGCGGAGCACCGCTATCGCGTGTTCGCGGCAGGCCGCTCGGCGGAGAAGCGCGAGCAGCTCGACGCGCTCGCGAAACAAAAAAATCTCCCGCTCAAAACCCTGGAAATGGATGTGTGCGACGACGCTTCCGTCCAAAAGGCCGTGTCCGCTATTTATCAAGAGGCCGGCCAGATCGACGTGCTGATCAACAATGCTGGGCTGGTGTACGTCGGTGCCGTCGAGGATCTGCGCCTGGAAGACTGGCGGCGGCAATTCGAAACCAACTTTTTTGGCGTAATCCGCGTCACCCAGGCCGTCCTTCCAAAAATGCGCGAACGCCGTGCCGGGCGCATCTTGATGATGAGCTCTGTCTCCGGCTTCGTGACCCCTCCGTTGCATGCGCGCAGCGCCGCGGAACAGAACCGCTTTGGGCAGCCGAAGACGGTGCTGCACGTGGTGGTCTACAAATTCAGGGATAACGTCTCGAACTACGACCGCGAGAGGGCCATCAACGGTATCAAGGACATGGCGGGAAAGATTCCTGGGATCAAGAATGTATGGATAAAAACCGCCCGGAATCAGATCAAGGACTTCAGCGGCGTTTACGCCATCGAGTTCACCAGCGCGGAAGCCGCCGCGGACTATTCGGAAAGTCCGGTGCATGAGGCGTGGTCGAAGACGTGGCAGGAGCAGCGCGAGAACAGCTTATCTTTCCAGGTGACGAATCCGTAGGAGCTTGGCAGGCTAGGCTTGGCGCGTGATTCCGTACCTTCGGCGAATCAAGGCGTCGGCCATGGCATCCGTCAGCAGCCACATGGCCCACTTGGCGAAGGTTGCTAACGAGGTTACGCCGTAGCGCGCCTTGGGGCGCGGTGCTTCGATGGCTTGCAGCATGATGCGGGCGCAATCTTCGGGAGTGGTTTTGGACTGTGCGCGTATGCTGCTCGCGCTTCCCAAATAGGACGCATAGATTTTGGCGTAAGGGCCGTTCTTGAATTTCTCCTGGTAGGGCTCCGCAATGCTCATGGCGGTGCTCTGAATGTTGG
>Ga0207118_1156_pt1 | contig 12218 bp, 12 predicted proteins | sample Alteio_BWMinHeat_42_FD_153507 | JGI IMG/M metagenome (GOLD analysis project Ga0207118, IMG submission 153507) | Enriched cells from forest soil in Barre Woods Harvard Forest LTER site, Petersham, Massachusetts, United States -... | ecosystem: Environmental > Terrestrial > Soil > Temperate forest >...
TCGCAATGTACCGCTGCGCGATGAAACCGGAAAGCTCGTCAGATGGTATGGAACCGCTATCGACGTCGAAGATCGCAAGCGGGCTGAGCAAGCCCTTCGGAAAAGCGAGGAGCGGTGGAGATCCGTCTTTGAGAATTCGGCTATCGGCGTTGCGCTGACTGACCTGAATGGCCGCTATCTAGCCACCAATCATGTCTACCAGACAATCGTGGGCTACACGGAGGAGGAACTGCGTGCACTTTGTTTTCTGGACGTAACGCATGAGGACTACCGCGAAACCAACTGGGCGCTCATCACCGAGTTGCTGGAGGGAAAACGGCCGCAGTTTCAGATTGAGAAAAAGTATCTGCGCAAGGACGGCAGTTCGATTTGGGTAAGCAACAACGTTTCTCTTGTGCCGGGCACCGAGAGGGTACCGCGATTCATAATGGCGCTGTCCGAGGACATTACTCACCGAAAACGCGCCGAAGAAGCTCTACGGCGGAGTGAGGCTTATTTGGCGGAAGCACAGAAATTGACGCGCACGGGCAGCTGGGTTTGGAATGTGCGTACCGATGCTCTCTTCTGGTCGCAAGAGGTCTTTCGCATTTACGACTACGATCCCGAGAAGATGGCTCGCCCCACTTGGGACTTTTTTGAGAGGGTTCACCCCGAGGATCGACCAAAGATGGAGCGGAGAAAGAAAAGAATGGCGTCCACGCAGAAGGAGTGGGCAGATTCTGAGATAGATTTTCGAATCGTGCTTCCAGACGGAACGATAAAGCACCTCCACTCTATCGCTCATCCAGCGATTGAGTCAGGCGACGAAGTAATCGGCACCGTCATGGATGTGACCGAACAGTGGAAGGCCAGAGCCGAGTTGGAGAACGCTTTCGAGGAAATTAAGCAGCGGACGGAAGCTCTTCGGCGGAGCGAGGCTTATTTGGCGGAAGCACAGAAATTGACCCACACAGGCAGTTGGGCGGTGCGGGTCCCTCAGATGGAAAACACGCAGGGTGAGGCCGGTCAAGGGCATGAAGTGCGCCCAAGGTTCCGCTGGAACGCTTCCTATTGGTCAAGAGAGATGTACCGGATCTTCGGCCTCGATCCTGGCCTCACGCCACCATCTTTCAGGGAGGTAGTCCGCCTGCTGCACCCGGAGGACGCGCATTATTACGCACCTGTGATCGAGCAGACCATTCGGGACAAGATCGACTTTGAGGCCGACTATAGGCTTCTTCTGCCAAGCGGCGCCGCCAAGCACATTCATGTGGTCGGACACCCGGTGGTGAATGCTTCCGGTGATGTCATTGAATTAGTCGGTACGGCGATGGATGTCACCGAGCAGCACGAAGCGAGAGCAGCTCTGCAGACTGCGTTTGAGCAAATAAAGGCGGAGGAAACAGAGCTTCGGCGCATGACCGACGCCATCGCCAGTTATATTTATGTGTTGCGCCCGGATGGGAGGGCCCTTTATGCAAACCAGACAGTGCTCGATTACACCGGTCTCACTTTGGAGGACGTGCAGCGAGAAGACCAGCGCCCACGGGTCTTCCACCTCGAGGATTTGGAAAGGCTGCACGAGGAGCGCGATGAGGGTCTCGCGCGCGGCAAGCCTTTTGAACTTGAGCAACGAATGCTTGGAAAAGACGGTAACTATCGGTGGTTTCTTGTCCGCTACAATCCCCTTCGCGACGACCACGGGAATATTATTCGCTGGTACGCGACTGGGACGGATATCGAGGATCGCAAGCAGGCCGAGGAGAGGATCCGTGGCGAAAACGTTGCGCTGAGGGAGCAAATCGATCAGGCCTTCATGTTTGAGGAAATTGTTGGCGCGTCACCGGCGCTGCAAACCGTGCTCTCCAGCATTGTGAAAGTGGCCCCCACCGATTCCACGGTGCTGATCACGGGCGAAACCGGCACAGGAAAAGAACTGATTGCTCGCGCCATACACAAGCACTCGAAACGTTCCGGCCAGGCGTTCATCAGCGTAAACTGTGCTTCGATTCCTTCCTCCTTGATCGCGTCGGAGCTGTTTGGCCACGAGAAAGGCGCCTTCACTGGCGCGGTACAGCGTCGCCAGGGCCGCTTCGAAATGGCGCACTCGGGTACGATCTTTCTGGACGAGGTCGGCGAGCTTCCCGCAGAGACCCAGATTGCGTTGCTGCGAGTACTTCAGGAGCGGCAGTTCGAACGAGTGGGAGGTAATCGAATTATTCCCAGCGACGTTCGCGTCATAGCCGCAACCAACCGTAGTTTAACTGCGGCCATTGCCGCGGGAACGTTTCGAGCCGACCTGTTCTACCGGTTGAACGTTTTCCCGATTGAGGTGCCTCCTCTCCGCAAACGGAAGGAGGATATTCCGATGTTGGTCGAGTACTTCGTAAAACGGTACGCGGAGAAAATGGGGAAACAAATTCGCAAAATCGACAACAATACGCTGGAACTGTGCCAGTGGTATCCATGGCCGGGAAATATCCGCGAGTTGCAAAACATTGTCGAAAGATCGGTGATCTTGTGCGGCGGAGACACTTTTTGGATTGAAAAGGCCTGGCTGGCAAGCGTGCAGGCACCCCGGCAGGAACTGGCAGGTCCGTTGCCAGGCACCCTCCAGAATCAGGAAAAAGAAATGATTGAAGCTGCCTTAGCGAAGAGTAAAGGGAAAGTTGCAGGCCCAGAAGGTGCGGCAGCAAAACTCGGAATTCCCCGATCGACGCTGGACTCGAAAATTAAGCAGCTGAACATCAAGAAGCAGAAGTTTATCGCGGAGCGGTAGCCGCCCTTCGTTCTGGACTCCCGAGAATTCGGCACTTCCCGAATTTTCGTCATCCACTTTCTCCTCTAAGCCTTTCCTTTCAGTGCTTTGCATGTGGCCTCCGTGTTGCATCCTTGTCAACCGACAGCCGCGATGGCAACGCAGCAACGCCTTGGCTGGCTGGGCCAAACAACATAACGATGACCTTGAGGATCGAGCGATCGGTGCGGCAGGGAATCCTCGTTTTTACGCTAAGTGGGTACATGAAGGCGGAGGAGGTCGCGGAGTTGAAGGCGCTCTTTGATGCGGACTACAGAAAGATCGTTTTGGACTTACGAGACGTGAGGCTGGCAGATCGCGACGCAGTGAAGTTTCTCAGAGAATGCGAGGCGGGTGGGATGAAGCTGGAGAACTGTCCGGCGTACGTCCGCGTGTGGATGGAAAGGGAAAAGATTTAAGCGAGCAGCATTTGACAGCTCCTGTTCGAGAGAGGTCTATCGTAGTGATGAGTACATTTTTTTCGGAGCAGAGCCAAGCCTCAGCGGTTGACGATCTTCGAGCGTGGAGCGAGAAACAGTTGATCGCAGCCGCCAAAAGTGGGCGAAGAGCTCCCTTCGGAGAGCTTTGCGAACGTCATATGAAACAAGTCTCCTGTGTGACTCGCCGGATCATACGAAACCGTGAAGACGCAGAAGACGCAGCGCAAGAGTGCTTTCTGAATGCCTTCGTCCATCTCAAGGATTTTGATGGAAGATCCCAATTTGCAACCTGGCTGACCCGCATTGCGATCAATGCCTCCTTGATGAAGCTTCGTAGAAACCGCGGAGCGCGAGAAGTTCCCATAGACGAGCCAAACCCGTCTTCTGAACCCGCAGCGCAACGAGAATTTCGGTACGACGCCCCGGATCCGGAAGAGAGTTGCTCCCTTCGTGAACGGAAACGGATCGTGAAGTCAGCCATTTCGGGGCTGCGGCCGCGAACTCGCGACGTTGTGGAGCTCATTCACTTACAAGAACACTCCATCAGAGAAACTGCACAAATTCTGGGGATTTCGACCGGGGCAGTAAAGGGGCGGATGTTTCACGCGAAAATCGCGCTGCATCGAATGCCCTTGCTGCAAAGTGTTGGCGGCTCCAATTGTGCCAGGCAGGCTGAGGCATCTCAATGACAGCAACAATCAAGGTGACACCTTCCCCTTTTGCGCAAGCCAAGACCGAATTCGATTCAAATCTGATGCACTTCATTAATGAAGACTTGGCGTCCGTGCCAGTTTCCGGCATCCCGGAAGAGTTTCGTAAGCTATCGCGTTTCTTGCCGGTGATCGTGCTTGTTCCGAAATCGGCTGTTCAGGATAAGAAGACCCGGAAAAGACCGGGACCCAATAAGTCCGGCTCTGGCCTCATCGATACCAGCGATGTCTGCTTAACGCTGGATGCAGCGAAGGCCTGGTTGAGAAATCCCAACGCCACGGACACGTTTGAGTTTGGGGGAGTGAAAGGATGTTTTTCAACGATGGAAATTCATCGCAACGGTCGGCCCGTTATTCTCACATGTAAGGAATTCAAAACTCTCGCGTATCTGATCAAAAACCCTCGGAGAGTAGTCTCACGGGACGAACTACTCAGCGAAGTGTGGGGATACGAGAACTATCCCTCTACAAGGACTATCGATAACCACATTTTGAAGTTGCGCAAAAAACTAGAAACAGAGCCTGCCCATCCCAAGCACTTTCATACCGTCCATAGCTCTGGTTACAAGTTCCTGCCCTAAGTCTGCATAGTGGAGAAACTAAGAGATGGCCATGTCCGAGCTTCGCTTCTGCCGCTTTATCCAACAGTGGAATGTCAGGTGTAACCGAGGCGAGAGAAATATGACCGGAGCAGAAAGTCAGAAGAGTGCACAAGGAGAATTCCATGCAACGGGGAAACGATTTGCAACAGCAGCGGGTGGTCGTGGTGGGTGGGTCTTCGGGGATTGGTTTGGCAGTGGCCCAACAGGCGGCTTCGCAAGGAGCCAAGGTCATTATCGTCTCTAGCAATGCGGAACGGGTTCAGAAGGCCGTTGAGTGTATCAGTGGCGAAGCACAGGGACAGGCGGTCAACGTCTCGGACGAAGGAGCCGTTGCAGCCTTCTTTGCCAAACTTGGCAGTTTCGATCATTTGGTCTTCACCGCCGGCGATGCGCTGCAATTGAATGACCTTGCAGCGACAGACCTCGCCAAGGCCCGGCACGCTTTTGAGTTGCGCTATTGGGCTTCTCTGGCGGCGGTCAAGTATGCAAGCCCGCATATCCGCAAGGACGGCTCGATCGTGCTCACAACCGGAGTCGCAGGCCGGCGCCCGCACAAGGGATGGACAGTGGTCGCAAGCATCTGCGGAACTATCGAAGCCTTGACGCGTGCCCTGGCGGTCGAGTTGGCGCCGATTCGTGTCAACGCGGTATGTCCTGGCGTCGTTCGAACGAACCTCTGGCAGAGCATGGATGCAGACGCAAGGGAGCACCTGTATGAGAGCGTGGGCAATAGCCTGCCTGTGGGCCGGGTCGGCGAGCCTTATGACATAGCCCAAGCCTATCTATTCTTGATGCAAGAAGGATTTAGCACGGGGCAGACCGTTGTGGTCGATGGTGGAACAGTCCTGGTTTAGAGGCGGCTGCAAAGTTCACCAATAGAGTGCAAGTCAGCAGTTTCGAGATCGAAAGGAGAACGTTGTTATGAAAACCGACGATTCACGAAGTATGGCAAGAGCAGCAATCATCACCGGCGCATCGCGCGGCATAGGGGCAGCCGTCGCTGAACGGCTCGCGAAAGACGGCTTTTCCGTAGTTGTAAACTATGCAGGCAGCGAAGCAGAAGCTTCTGCACTCGTCAACAGGATTACGTCGGCGGGGGCACACGCGATCACCGCAAAAGCTGACGTCAGTAAGGCGGACGAGGTTTCGCGGATGTTCGAAGTCGCGGAAAAGGAATTCGGAGGAGTCGACGTCCTGGTCAACAATGCTGGCATCATGTTGCTGTCGACTATCGGCAGCACTGATGACACGGCCTTCGATCGGCAAATCGCCGTCAACCTGAAAGGCACGTTCAACGGACTCCGGGAGGCAGCCAAACACCTCCGCAAGAATGGGCGGATCATCAACTTCTCCACGAGCGTTGTCGGACTCAAGCTCGAAACCTATGGCGTTTACGCCGCGACGAAAGCAGCTGTCGAGGCACTTACGGGCATCCTTTCGAAAGAACTGCGCGGGCGGTCGATTACGGTAAACGCCATAGCGCCGGGGCCTACCGCCACGGATCTGTTCCTCCACGGAAAATCGCAGGAACTCATCGACCGGATGGCGAAGATGAATCCGCTTGAGCGCCTCGGCACGCCGCAGGACATTGCGGCGGCCGTCTCTTTCCTAGCCGGCCCCGATGGGGGTTGGATCAACGGCCAGGTGCTTCGCGCGAATGGCGGAATGATCTAAATCAGAGTCCTTCTGCTGAAAGTCTTTCCTAAAAAAGCAAACCATTACTCGAAAGGAGGAGAACTATGAAGAAGGTAATTGTCGTTACGGGGGCTTCCAGCGGTTTCGGTGCGCTTGCGGCACGGGCACTCGCTAAAGCGGGACACGTTGTGCACGCAAGCATGCGCGACACCTCCGGTGGGAATAAGGGGCAGCTGCAAGAGGCCGCGAAGTTTGCGGTCGACAACAAACCGGACCTGCGCACGGTCGAACTGGATGTTTTATCGGATACGTCGGCGAATGCCGCGGTCAAGAGGATCATCGATGATAACGGGCGTTTGGATGTGGTGGTGCACAACGCGGGCCACATGATGTTCGGCCCGCTCGAGGCGTTCACCCCGGAACAGCTCGCGGAACTGTATGACGTCAACGTACTGAGCACGCAGAGCGTCAATCGTGCTGCTCTGCCGCAATTGCGGAAGCAAAAGCAGGGATTGGTGGTCTGGGTATCGAGCAGCAGCCCGGCCGGTGGTACTCCTCCCTACCTCGCACCGTATTTTGCAGCGAAAGCAGGGATGGATGCGCTGGCGGTGGTGTCGGCGCGCGAGCTGACCCGCTGGGGCATCGAGACGTCGATCGTGGTGCCCGGTGCGTTCACAGGAGGAACAAACCATTTCGCTCACTCCGCCAGGCCTGCCGATACTCAGCGTGTCGCTGAGTATGACAACGGACCGTACAAAAGTTCTGCGGATGATGTGATGAAGGGCTTTGCCTCGATTGTTCCGCCGGACGCGGATGTCGCTGCGGTTGGGGAAGCAATCGTGAAGATTGTGGATGCTCGATTTGGAAAGCGTCCTTTCCGTGTGCACGTCGATCCCACACAGGATGGAGCCGAGGTTGTGAACATGGTCAGCGACCGCGTACGGGCGGAATTGTTGCGCCGAATCGGTCTCGTGGACGTTCTCACACCTCGGGAACTTGTTTAGCAGGAAAGAATCCAAGTCACCCGGAAAGATGTGAGCTAAATCGCGCAGGCAAACGCCTGAAACTGCATAGGAGAAGAGATGCCTCGCGCAACACTATTCCGCAGCCGTGTTACAAGGCGGAGCGATTAATTTGAGGAGCAGTCTATGGAAACTATCCGGCTGTGATTTTAGTCTTATGATCGTTCGCCGTCATGAGCGGAGCTGCCTTTCGACGGTCAAGGAGAAAACAATCCAATGTTTGCAATTACAGGAATCACCGGCAGAGTTGGTGGAGAGGTCGCGCGCAACCTTCTGGCCGGTAACCAGCCAGTCCGAGCTGTGGTGCGCGACCTCCGTAAAGGCGAACCCTGGGCACAGCTTGGCTGCGACCTCGTGCGTGCGGATATCAATGATGTGGGGGCGCTCACCTCAGCATTCAAAGGGGTCGAAAGTGTGTTCGTGCTCGTTCCGCCGAACTTCGATCCGTCGCCGGACTTTCACGAGGCGCGGGCGACGGCCGCCACGCTGAAATCAGCGATCGAGGCAGCGCTTCCGGGCAGAGTCGTATATCTGTCCACCATCGGCGCACAGGCGACTCAATCGAACCTGCTTACGCAGCACACCATTATCGAGCAAGTGCTTGGAGAGTTGTCGATCCCGATTACTTTTCTGCGGCCAGGATGGTTCATAGAGAACTGTAGCTGGGATATCGCTTCGGCGACCAATGACGGCGTGATTTCGAGCTTCCTGCAGCCCATCGATAAGCCGGTACCGATGGTCGCCACAGCCGACGTTGCGTGTAGCTGCCGAACTGCTCCAGGAAACCTGGAACGGCCGCAGAGTCGTCGAGTTGGAGGGGCTGCATCGTGTGACTCCTCACGAGATCGCAACCACCTTCGCCGACCTGCTTGGCCGTCCTGTAAGAATGGAACCGGTGCCGCGCGAGACTTGGGAGTCGCTATTCAAATCACAGGGCATGAAGAACCCCATACCCCGCATCAAGATGCTTGATGGCTTCAACGAAGGCTGGATCGAGTTCGAGGGCGCTGAGGCTGGCTCTCGAAAGGGAAAAGTCGGGCTGCAATCCGTGCTGCAAACACTCATCGAGTTGAGATGAACTAGTGATGGTTCTCTAGAGACTCACGGACTGCGAAGTCGATAAATTTCACTACCCCGAAAAAGCGCTGCATCCGCTCCCGATTGGCAAGCGCCTCCTTGGATTGGGCTTGGATCACGAGCAATAAGGACAGTGCTCGCAAAGAACGATACGCCATGGTTTTTGTCCTCGCGGCTGCGACAGGACTACGATGCGGGGAGCTGTTCGCCTTAAGAATGTTGATTTTAACGCTGGCACAATTCGCGTGGATGAATCAGCCCATCTGCGGACTTGCAAAATCGGGCCGTGCAAGAATGCGGCGCCTTATCGGACCGTTCTTCTCGCGGATTTTCAAGACAAGGAGGCGCTCCCGATGCTGAAGCGCTTCTTGAAAGGGAACCAAAATCCGAGCGCCCTTGTATTCCGCTCGAAACGAGGTTCTCCATCACGTGAAACCAATGTGCTGCATGAATTCTTGCATCCAGTTTTGAAGGCCCTCGGGCTTCCACAAGCCGGAACGCAGGCGTTCCGTCACGGCTGCAATCGGAGATGGGAGCTAGCCAGGATGGATCCTGCTGTGCTTCGCCAACAGATGGGACTTGGCTCTGCGCTGATGACGGCAAGATACACCGGAGAAATCCCACTCGAGCAGGTGAAGACCGCGTTTTCCAGCATGGAATTGGAAAATGTGGAAAAATGGCGGGTGTGTACTCGCAGTCGCTTAGTTATGTATAATCAACAAGCTAGAGAAATGAGCGGGCGTCGTACAATGGCAGTATAGAAGCTTCCCAAGCTTCCTATAGCAAACCCTAACACGCTGAACTGGCGGCACTTAGCTAAAATGCTACTCTCGGTAATTGGAAAATATTGGAAAATGAAACCGGTCGAATCGGGGTCACAAGCCTATAAACAATTTTTGCATTAGAGAGAGGACGGCAGAGAGGGTGGGATCAAACTCTCTGCGGACCCGGCACTGTGTAAATTTCGGAGTCAAAGCAACCTGATCAATCCACTTGTCAGACAAGCGCGTTCTACAAAGCGGGATGTAAATTAAGTTCGCCCTCGACCGGGGAAGCGAAGAAATTCGTGCGGCCATCCAGCCAACTGATGGAACCGAGGGTCCGTGATTACCCGTTTCCGCAGATTCAACTCGCCGGCGCGACGACGGCCATTGAGTCCCTCTTCCCTTCGGCTTCCCACATGCGCGGCTATCTTCAATTCCATGATAGGCGCGGTTAGCGGCGGCGAGAAGCCAATGGAGCTAGGATTTGAGCTGTGGTTGGCTCCTCGCTTCATTCAACACATTCTTCAGCGCATTCAAGTCTGGTTCAGCGGCTTCATTTTTAAGATTCTCGACGCGATCCAAGTTTTTGGCCTTCGCTACGAATTAGTACGGGCACCGGACCTGGCGCGCCGGCAGGAGTGAGCGAGGAAACTACCGTGTGGATCGCTCGTCCTTCATTGCTGAGAACGAATTGGACGACAATGATTGTCCCCGGAATGCTCGCACCCGTACTGGTGGTTAGGTCGGGGGACTTGATCGTAAATGTTCCGGTACAGTCGGGATGCACTGTGTACGTGCCCTTTTCCTCGGTATGAAATCCCGTGATGGGGTCCACCGGAGAAGTTCCCGGGGGCGCCGGGGCGTTCGGACTCGAAAGCACGAAGTCCACCTGCTTGAGATTGCCCTCGCCATCAAAATCGGTCATGGCCACTCCCTCGCGTTGAATGATGAGTCCGCTGGGCAGGAAAATCTGGCCCGCCACGGTAAACGCGTAATCGCCCTTTAGCATGGAATTCGAGCAGCCGTCATGATCATTGGATTGCGCACGTGCGACGGTGCCTCCCGCCAGCATCACAACAAGAATGGCCGCACTGTTCAAAACATATTCACGTACGTATCTCATGTTTCTTCCTTTCTGCTAGAGAAGATTCTCTGCGAAGCCTGACAGAATAGTGATCTGATTTCGCGGAAAGCCGTTCGAGCTCTCTACTGGTAATAGCGGAAAAAACGGGGGGCCGACGTAACCGCTGCTTGTGTTTTGGCAACTGCATGGCAACCGTGTTAATGTGGCCCGGAAACGTCCCGCGTTACACATTCTTTTGGATGGTTTCTACTCCAGTGACTGAGCCCCCCGGACATGGGATCACGGACTTGCTTCAGGCCTGGCGCCAAGGGGACGAGCACGCCCTGGAATGCTTGACCCCTCAGATCTATCGGGACCTTCATCGAGCGGCCAAGCGTTGCATGAGACGGGAGCGCGATGGACATTCCATGGAGACTACCGGTCTCATCAACGAGCTATACCTGCGTTTAACCGACCTGAAGCGTGTAGATTGGCAGAGCCGAGCGCATTTCTTTGCGTTGTGTGCGCGGCAGATGCGGCGCATTCTTACCGACCAGGCGCGCGCGCGCCGGTCGCACAAACGCGGCGGCGGAGCTCAAGCAATGTCGTTGGATTCCGTTCCAGTGGTATCGCCACAACCTCACCCCCGGCTCCTGGCTTTGGACGGAGCTTTGGACGCCCTTGGAAAAGTGGACTCCCGCAAGAGCCAGGTGGTTGAGCTGCGCTTCTTCGGCGGTCTGAGCGTGGAAGAAACAGCGGAGGTTCTGCAAGTTTCGCCGGATACCGTGGTGCGGGACTGGAAGCTAGCCAAGGCTTGGCTGATGCGCGAACTGAGCCGGGATGGGCCCGATGGATGCTAGCCGCTGGGCGAAAATCGAGCGGGTCTTTCACGCGGTCCTTGGGGCTGAACCTGGCCAGCGCGCCCAAATTTTAGAAAATTCCTGCGCGGGCGATGAGTCCCTCCGGCAAGAAGTCGAATCGCTGCTGGCCCATCACGCAAAGGCCGACACGTTTATTGAGACGCCGGCATTTGTGTCGGCCAAATCCGCACCTCCTTCACCCGGGCCCGCTTCCACGTCGGGAAAAGGAACGCGTTTTGCGTCCGGCGAGGTGATTAGCCACTACCGCGTCGTCGAGGAAATTGGCGGCGGCGGCATGGGCGTGGTGTATCGTGCGGAAGACATCAAACTGGAGCGCCACGTCGCGCTCAAATTCCTGCCCGAAGAGTCAGCCAATGATGTAGTCGCACTGGAACGCTTTCGGCGAGAGGCGCGTGCGGCTTCGGCTCTGAATCATTCCAATATATGCACGATTTATGAAATTGATGAATTCGATGGGCGCACCTTCATCGCCATGGAGCTGCTCGAAGGTCACACGCTACGCCATGTCATCAATGGCAAGCCGATGGCCGTCGAAACGATTCTCGATCTAGTCGTCCAGATCACCGATGCGCTGGATTCGGCCCATGCCAGGGGCATCGTGCACCGGGACATTAAACCAGCGAACATTTTTGTGGTATCCCGAGGCCAAGCCAAGATTCTCGATTTTGGACTTGCCAAGGTTGTGCCTCGCGCCTCATCCAGGTCCACCGCCTCCCAACGCACCGTCGATTCCGGCGATAGCGACCAGCTCACCAGCCCCGGTTCCACACTGGGCACTGTCGCCTACATGTCACCCGAGCAGGTCATGGGCAAAGATCTGGATGCGCGAACGGACCTTTTTTCGCTGGGTGTAGTTCTGTACGAAATGTGCACCGGCACACTGCCCTTTCGCGGCGACACATCGGCGTTGATTTTCAAAGCCATTCTTGATCGCGACCCGACACCCATCGTCCGGATCAATCCCGATGTACCCGTGGAACTGGAACGAATCGCGAACAAGGCACTGGAAAAAGATTGCGAGCTGCGCTACCAATCGGCCGCTGAACTACGGTCCGATCTGAAACGCATGAGGCGGGATTCTGATTCGCGCACCTCGAAAGCGGTCTCGCGGCGTACGCCCCCCCGCATGGGATTGGCCCTGCTTGCGCTGCTCATGATCGCGATCATTGCGGCCGTTGCCTTTACCTTCTATCGTTTGAGGCGCGCAAACAGCGCAACTGCCTCAAGCTGGCAGCAACTTACCTTCTT
>Ga0207118_1094_pt1 | contig 12068 bp, 12 predicted proteins | sample Alteio_BWMinHeat_42_FD_153507 | JGI IMG/M metagenome (GOLD analysis project Ga0207118, IMG submission 153507) | Enriched cells from forest soil in Barre Woods Harvard Forest LTER site, Petersham, Massachusetts, United States -... | ecosystem: Environmental > Terrestrial > Soil > Temperate forest >...
GCTTGGGTACCCAACTCGCAAGGGCTCGCCCAGCGCATCGAAATCAAACCTATACGTCAAACCCGAGGCACCATTGGGAATGGCTACTGTCCACGCGGAATTACCTGTACCTTCGCTTTGGCTGTTAGACGTGGTTTGATTCGGCAGGGTGCACTCATTCGGCATCGGGTGCACGAAGGTTATGGGTCCGCCATGTGTAAGAGGCGTGACCGACGTGAAAACAATTTGTCGCGGGGCCCCATTGGCGTCCTTGTAGGAGATAGAATGGTTGGTGAGGTCGAAGCTGAAGACTCGACCCACGGAGTCAGTAATCGTGGTCAGTACGCCATTGGACTTCGCAGCACTGATCACGTTCCCGTTCGTGTCAACTATGCTGTCGAAGGGTTGGAGCTTGTAATACTGTACGGGGATTCCTCCCACCGTGGTGTTCACGAACCCTAAAAAGTGAATCGCAGTTCCGTCTTTCAGGCGCACAACAACATCATTGGGATTCCTTAAGTCTAGCCTTATGAAACTCGCGTCCGTGGCGTCGCGCATCGTGTCGTTTGGATTTACGCAAAGACTGTTGAACGTGTGTTTGCTGCCGTCGCTGCTCGTAAAAATCCAATTCAGTCTGCAATAGGGAAAAGTCGTGCTTAAGCCGCCCGTCGTTTGAAGGGTCGGCACGGAGATCCGGATATTGGGCGTGATGAGCGGAACGAGTTGGTCTTGTTGCCAAACAGCGTCGTACGATTGCGGGCCCAAATACGCTATATTCAACGCCCAAGTCTTGCTGTCGATCTCAATTCCAATTTCGAACTTGCGGCCTGCCCGTTGAGGAAGAGAGAGTAACGGAAGATGGAAATTAACATTTCCATTCGAAAGATTGATTTTTTCGTTGACGCCGTCGTATGTGCCGTAGGGCTGGACCCCCGTGACAGTATTGGGAGTTATGATAGTCGAGTCTTGAGGAGTCTGAGCGTCGGCCGTTTTTCCGAGTAGAAGGTATGACAGGAAAGCCACAGCGACGATCACATATCTCTTGGCGTGCTTCTTGCGCGAGGATTGGGCGAAAAGAACAGGAACGAAGCCATTAGGGGACATGGGGCCTCCAGATTGTGAGTCCACGCGCCCGTTCTGAAACCGGAGGACGTAGATTATTACTGTGATCTATTAAATGAATCGTAATATTCATACTCGCTGACTTCATAGTAGTCAATAGTACTAGACTATAAATAAACAGAAGTTTATTTATCACTTGGGAAGAGAACGTGGCCGAAATGGGCGAAGGTGCCTCACGGAGACCAGAAGGGCCGTTGGTCTCCAAAGCCTGAGCGCGACCCGAAGAGTATTCGGACGACGAGATCACAGTGCCACTCAACGCGGTGGAACCAGGAATCTCGCCCCGTGGAGCCCCGAGCGGTATACCTGCATATATTCATACATTAAGGATAGAGGGCGTCTGGCGTTCCCTTACCGAGTCCTGCCCTTAAACCACCCACCGATCAAGTAAGGGTCCTGAAATGGGGCAATTCCCGTTAGAAAGGTTAGCAGACGAAATTCATACATTTGTGGGCAGGCTAGAAACGGCCGCTGTGCAGTTCCTTTGCTGATTCCAGTTTCCTCCGTGATTTCGCGCCATGAGTGGCCCTGTGAGCGCAAATGGGCAATTCTTGTGGCGTCCACGATCTTTTTTGGCCAGCCGAGCCGCTTCCCCCGACCGCGGGTGCGGGCCAGGCCTGCTCGTACGCGTTCGCTGAGTCGGATTCTTTCCTGCTTCGCGATCGGGGCGAGAATCCAGATCACCGCATCCTTGAAGATCCCGCACGAATCGAAGTACGGCTCGGTGAAACTGCGATAACCGACGCCGGCCCGAGTCCCCTGCGACTCGAACAAAATCTGTCTCTAAGGTCTATCGGTGTGCTATATGATTTTCTTAGCTCCTCCCCGGCAGATTCTCGGTAGAGTCGAAAGTGATTCCGCCAGGAACGAGTCTCATGAACTTAGGTCCTTACACTCTGGTCGGCGAAATCGGTCGCGGTGGTATGGGAGTGGTCCTGAAAGCGACCAACTCCAGGGATGGCCGATTTGTTGCGATCAAACTGATCCGCGGCGAAGGAGTCAAGGACGAGCGATCTCGAATCGCATTGGTCCGTGAAGCGGGTGCAACCGCGTCTCTGCGACATCGAAATATCGTTTCCATATATGACGTGAACCAGTACAGGGGCAATCTTTACATCGTGATGGAGTTTCTGGAGGGCGCGTCGCTTGAACGGTTAATTTTGCGGCGCTGGCCGCTGGAATTGCAGCAACGACTCGAAATTATCGTACAGCTTTGCGAAGCATTGGCGTATGCGCACGAGCAAGGCGTGGTTCATCGAGACATTAAGCCCGCCAACATCTTTATTCTGCACGACGGGACCGTCAAAGTCTTGGACTTCGGGGTAGCGGCAGTGGCCCAGATTTCCGGGTCAAATTTGGCGGGATGGGGCGGCACAATTCCATACATGTCCCCCGAGCAAGTCAATAGAGGCGATATAGATGGGCGTTCTGATATCTGGTCCGCAGGTGTAACACTGTTCCAACTAATTGCGGGGAACCTGCCATTTACTGGAAAAAGCGCATCGGCGATCTTTGAGCAAATCCTAGATGCCCCAGTACCTCAACTCCCTAAACTCTTTCCGCTCTCGAACGAACTTGATTATGTACTTCTGCACGCTCTCCACAAGGAGCGGGAGAAGAGATACTCCGGCGCGCGCCTGCTAGCGGAGGATTTGCGCCAAATGATCCCTGCCGCCAAAAGCTGCCCCTGGACACTACCCCCTACTGAGGCAAAAGTAACTAACGCTGTAACTCAAGCCACTCTGGACACCTTTTCGTTGAGGCAAAAGGAGGATCACCGCTGGGACCCTTCTTACGGCCCACAACGGCCAGTGGCTGACGACCGGGGCGAACCGCGGTTGGCTAGCGCTGGAGTTTACCAGTCGCTTGATCTGGGCTTCGCACGTGAATCGCGCGGGAATGTGGTTATTACATCGGGTCGATCGTTCTTCACCTCAGCCATGCAGAAGGTAGAGGCGGCCCGTCCGATCGTCTTGGCGGTGGTAGTCTTCTTAGTTTTGATTGCGCACCTAATTTTAGTGTATGCACAAAAGCTGAATTGGTCGTTTCTTGCCATGTTAGGAGCCGCGATGGCAGCGGTGTGGCTGGGTATGTCGGCGGCGATAGCAGCCATGTGGCTGCTGGAGAAAGTGAACTCGTACGCGCGGTGCCCAACGTGTCGGCTTCCCATGTGGCGAAGGAGTGTATGGACCCGGTTCGTAAAATCGAACGCGGAGGTGGTGCTTGGTTATCGCGATTGCGTCGCGGCCTTACAAAGCAGTTTCTGGGAGGACGCCGCCAAGCTACTCTGCATTCACGGGGCCGAATACACTTCGCCATACGCTAGTCGATCCATTGAGCGTCCGTTGCGTTATAACCTGGAATTCTACGAGTGCGGAACCTGCGTCCAGCGTGCCGCGAGGCTAACAACGGACGGATTGGTTGCAGAGAGCTGGCTCACTCGCCCGGAATTCGTTCAGGCGAATCAAGGAGCGAAAAACCAAACGGCAACTTCCTTCCGGACGATCGTGAGGATTCCTCGCCGGATGTTTTTCATCTGCCAGGATCTGCTCAGGGAGACACGCAAAATTCGCTTCAACGAGAGAGTAGCTGCGTTCAGTGTTGCTGCTTGTCTCATTCTGATCTTCGTAGCGTACAATTCGCGAAGAGACTTCATCACGAAAACGACGGGAACAGCCAGACTGGTGAGATTGGCAGACAATGCTTATTTTGGATTTGGAGAAGCCCGAAACCTGCCATTGGCCGCCGAATACTATAAGAAGGCGGCCGGGAAAGGTGATGTTGAATCCGCGAACAGGCTGGCGGAGATGCTCGAGCATGGAATGGGAGTGTCGGTGGACTTGAATGAAGCTCTGCGGTGGTATCAGTTTGCCGCAATCCATGGCAATGCTCGCGCCCAGTATAATCTGGGCAGAATCTACGAAAACGGGATAGGAGTCCCCGTTGATCAGAAAAAGGCCTTGAGGTGGTATCTCGAAGCAGCTAACCAGGGCAACCAGCATGCAGATTATAGTCTTGGTACATTTTATGAGAACGGAATCGGCGTGCAGAAAGACCAAAAGCAAGCAATGGCGTGGTATCGGAATGCTGCCAGGCTGGGGAATGTAGATGCCCAGAACCGTCTACTGTCGCTGCAACTCCAAGCGCAGGGTGCTAACAAAGAGCGTTAGCGGCTGCGGGCAGGCTCCTATTGTCGGTGAGTCAGCTGTTCAGCCATGGCCCCTGAAACGACTGCCTGCCCACAAACTAAGCGAGAATCAGCTAACCGAACCGGAATGAGGTGATTCGGGCCAGGAAAGCCATCCGCGTCAAATTCATAAGTTTTTGGGCAAGCTAGAAACGGTCCGCTGTGCAGTTCCTTTGCTGATTCCGGTTTCCTCCGTGATTTCGCGCCATGAGAGGCCCTGCGAGCGCAAATGAGCAATTCTTGGGGCATTTGGTCCGGCCGAGCCGCTTTCCCCGACTGCGGGCGCGTGCCAAGCCGACTTGTACGCGTTCGCTGAGTCGGATTCTTGCCTGCTTCGCGATCGTGGCGAGAATCGAGATCACCACATCCCTGAAGATCCCGCAGGAATCGAAGTATGAATCGGTGAAACTGCGCGTTGAGAAGAGTAAAGGCTTGCTGCGTTGCCATTCCCGCGTCGAGAACGGACACACGGTCCCGCCGTTTCGCCGTTGGAAAAGCTGCCAAGGGCGTCGGTCAAGAAATTGCGCATGATTCAGGGCGGAGGCGGCTTGAGTACGCTTCCCATTGCAAAACGCTTGTGCCGTTCATTGCATCGGGCATATCAAACAGGATTTACTCCCGCGTCAAGTTTGCGAGCGCGCCGAAAACGCAGACACCGCAATCCATTTCGCTTTCTTAGCGAAGCATTACGTCAAGGTAGCAAGAACGGTTGTACTTCGCTTCCTCACCAGACTGTAGGATTGAGTGGGTTTGTGCCGGATTGGACTACTTTTTTTTCGAGAATTCTGGGTTCTTCGAGCGCAGAGTCAGCAGGTTTGAGCGGATCGTATTTCAGCTGGATGGTCAGGTTCTGGAGGCCCTTGGCGAGCCCTTGCGCCTCGGTCAGACTCTTGGCAAGCAGGGCAAACCAACCAGGGTAGATGGTGCCATCAACAAGGTAGGCATATTGCGCGCGGCAGTGGTACGGGATGGTTACCGGCATGCCCGGGCGAATGGCCATTCGTGGAACGTACTCTTCCGGGACACCTTCGAAGATTTCTACCTTGCTGACCCGCGCACTCATGATCGGCCAAGAGGCGATATTTCGGCGACGGAGAAAAAATCGTGTGTAAGGGATTCCGAAAAGCAGCAGGGTAAAAATGAAGAAGACCCAGCCCAACGAATCCATGCCCAGGAAAGTCGGTCCTTTGAGCAACATGGCGATGGACGCAGCACTGGACACAGCACTAAGTAAATCACTGGCTGTGCGCGACGGCACGCTTTCGTCGTGCGGAAGTGTCGAAGCAGTTTACAGTAGAATTGACGGAGCATTTGCGATTGAAACCACCGTCTCAGCTTCGCTTCGCTTTGCTGCATAGTGGGGGAACTCCAACAGTGGGCCAACGGTTACATTCGTGCCGCCCAGGACGGAAAATTAGGTTGGTTCGGCAGCGCGCGCTCCATTTTATTGGAACTCGCGCTACCTCGACAAAAATCTAATCATCTGCAGAAGCAATGTGTGTGTGTGTCTGTCTGTTTCTTAACAATTCGCACAAAAAAGCGCGGCCCCCGAAGAGACCGCGCTTCTACCTCCCACACCATACCGCGCCATACCACGCCTTGCCAGTCAGGTAAGCATTGGTCGCTGGATCGCTTTGACTATGGCACTGGACTCTTTGAGCCGCTCGCCTGCGTCGTGTATGGATCGCTGGACGCGCTGCACCTGACGGTTCGCAGTATGACATCGGGAGAGTTCTGTTGTCTGTCTGCTTCCTGACAATGCTGAACCCCTCAAAACTCAATTGCTGGGCAAGTTCAGATTGAGGTGCGGGGAGGGTCCTGTCAAAATTGGTCAGTGCATGCCCCTGGCGATGAAACAGCTTGCCTTCAATCTGGTGGACCAGAACATTCCGACTCCAGCCGTTCTGGATTGCTTGCCGAATGTACCACTCCCGCTCCTTTGCGTCCTTCAGAGTGTCTAGAATTCTGACCTGATGCCCCCAGGGCAATTGTGCAACAACCTGTTGCACAAACTCTTTGTCGGGGTATGCCTCAGCAAATGCTCGCATGTATTTCAAGTTCCTGGCCCGAAAGCCTCGCATGTCTGGGAATGCTTTCGTCAAGTCGTCCGATAGGCGGTCAATGATTTTTGTACCCCACCCTTCGTCCGCTTGGCGATTCAGGATGTCACGGCCAATGCTCCAATAAAGGACAACAAGTTCCCGGTTCACAGAAAGAGCCGCCCGAACCTGGGCTGAGCGGATGCGGTCCTTCAACTCTTGTAAAAAGCTGTCGTACACGGCGGGAAGCGGACTGGATTTGTCCTTGGTCATTGTTCGCGCTGGGTTTCCAAGTCTTGATGGCATATCCCACCGATCTGGAATCGGTGGCTCGACAACTTAAGAGAGTCCACCGTGGATGTATGGCCGCTGACCGTCGCACTGGCGAGCTCAGTAACCGACCCCAGCACAATCGAACTCGTACTCGTACCTTCGAGCCACTCGTGCCACCCTCGAGGCTCTCTTTGCCGCCTTTTGCAGCCTCGGCAAATCGATAAGTTGCTGGGAAAAAGGATGATTGCTACTAGGGGCGGTGGGATTGAACCCAACACCCAGAAAACCTGACGAATCGACGTAATAGTTGCTCTGGCCACGGGCCAGGTAAATATCCGATGATGAGGCACTTCCCGACGGATTGGGCGCGCGCAGATCATACATTTTGGGGCAGGCTAGAAATAGTCCGCTGTGCAGTTCCTTTGCTGATTCCAGTTTCCTCCGTGATTTCGCGCCATGAGTGGCCCTGTGAGCGCAAATAAGCAATTCTTGTGGCGTCCACGATCTTTTTTGGCCGGCCGAGCCGCTTTCCCCGACCGCGGGCGCGGGCCAGGCCGGCTCGTACGCGTTCGCTGAGTCGGATTCTTTCCTGCCTCGCGATCGTGGCGAGAATGGGCGAACGATGCCGTTCTCCGGCATTCTATTGAGGAGCAGATCCAGCGGGTCTCGTCCGAAGCTCTGGATCGAGTCCCCGAATTACGGACTCCGTTTGTGGAGTGATCTCAAGGCAACCGTGTTATTGCTGATGGGCCAGCTGCCGCATGCCCGTAGGTTGCCAGGCGGGAGTCCCGTCTTCCCACTGGTTGTCCGTGATTTGCTCGACATGGGTTCCGTCGTACCGCATCACGAACAGTTCGCCGTAGGGCTGCGGCGCATCCGTGTAAACCCCTTCATCCTTGAAACCCATTCTGGAACTGGCGAATGCGATCGACTCTCCATCCGGTGACCAAGCCATGTGAGCTTCGTTACCGTGCGTGAACGTAAGGCGCTTCAAGCCTGTCCCGTCGGGCTTGATGGTGTGAATCTCGTATGCGTCATCGACTAACCGCGCGAACATGATCAGGTCGCCGCGTGGCGACCACAGCGGGAAATTGTCATATGCGTCAGTCAGGGCCGTGACACCTCTTGTTTCGAGGTCCATGATGCGCAGACCATACCCATCCTTCTCAAATGCGCGATAAACGAAGCGATGGCCATCCGGGGAGAACGACGGGAACGCACTGTTCCCCGAGCCTGAGGTCAGTTCCCGAAAGCCCGTCCCATCAGGGTTGATTATCGCGATTTGCGCTCCGCCCTCTACGCGATCGCCGAGCTTGAGAAACAATTCATGGAAGCTTTGGAAGAAGGCTCCGAACGCCCCGATGGCAAAGATGATCTTGTCGCCTTGTGGTGACCACTGTCCGGCAAGCACATTTCTGTCCTTGTCCTGATAGATGGCTGCGGACTGTCCCGTTGCAACCGTTGTGACCAGAAGACTCGCACCAAACGGATTGCCCGAGGGGCGGCTGTTTGTGACGAACCGGTCGCCGGAAGGACTAAACGCGGGTATATATGTGTCTGTCAAGCTCAATTCGTAATTCGGATTGACCGTGAAGGTTTTCGTAAGCGCGGGCATCGTCACCGTGAGGCGCTTATGAAAGACGACGCGCTTGCCATCGGGCGACCACGATGCAGTTCGGATGTCCCCGCGAGGCCCGCGCTTGCCACTCGTGTAGTAGATGCCCCCGCCCGGATCTGCCTTGTCCTTTCTCACATAGCCGATCTCATTTCCGGAAAGCGGAGAGGGATTGATTTTCACTCCCGGGCCGGCGGGTAGATCGGTGGACACTCCGGTGTCGATGTCGATCGAAACCAATCTCGTGTCATTGCCGGGCGCGATTTTTGACAAACGAGTCCCGAGCGTCTGCTCCGCCGTCATGCAGTAAGCTACGACGTGCCGGCTATCCGGCATCCATTTAGGGCTACCGCAGAAGCCGCCGCTTTCGGCAATTTCCTTGAGCCTTGAGCGGTCGGGGTGAATGATGTAGATATCTGTCAACTGAAGGCGCTCCCAGCGCCCGTGAGCAAACGGCGCACTGTGACCGCGGCTGGAAGAGAACGCGATCCATTTGCCATCGGGAGACCACGAAGGCCGGAAGGCGCCGCCCTTTTCTGAAGTCAGAGCCTCCACGCGTAGCGTCGCGAGATCCATCGTCCAGAGCCTCGCCGTTCCGCCGCCGCGAGTACTAACGAAAACCAGTTGTTTGCCATCGGGAGAGAACGCCGCCTGATCATCGTAGGCTGGATCAGTGGTCAGTCGTTCGAGGCCAGTGCCATCCGGTCTAACGCGAAAAATATCCGCCGATCCAGCGCGATCTGAAGTAAACACGATGGATGATCCATCCGGAGCCCATACCGGATCGTAATCGGAATCCTTCGAATCGAGCAGCGGACGTTCGTCGCTGCCGTCAGATGCAGCGATAAACAGTCCAACCTGGCCGGGGTTCCCAAACGAGCGGGACACGGCAATGTTCCGTGGCATGGGTGTTTGGGCAGCGAGAGCTGCAAACAGGGCACCCGTGATCAGAAGGGAGCGCATTGGGGAGGATTCTAACTCAATCGTCGGAAATTCACCGCCTGACACGCCCTTCGACCCACCCGGCATGGTCGAACAGTTGTTAGCGTGCGTCCTCGTAGTGCTCCTAACTTTTGAAACCATCGTGTAGCTCGGGTTTGTGCCTTCGGCTTGGGACAGGCATTTCGACCGGCTTTATGAGCAAAATGAACCACAGGGGGAAATCCTGCGGCGCGTTTAGTTATACGTTCGGCGCTGGATGCGGTGGCTGCTCGGCGGGTCAGAGTCGTGGTTGTGGCTGATGCGTTCAGGTGGCCTGCGGCTGGCGGAGTGCATCCTGTCTTCGCTTCCACATCAACACAGCGATCACCCCTAGCCCGGTCAGCGTGAGCGGGCCGGTGGCAGGCTCCGGTGTTGCTACTACGGCCGGCGTGAAATTCGCCCAGAAATCCCTCTGGGGTGTGGCATCAACAAGCCCCTGCCACTCAAACAATTCGATAGGGGTAATACCACTGACAACCCACGGCAACGCGCCGACCCCCTCGCCCCCCCACAGCCACGAGTGCCCGCGAGCCCGCCGTTGCGACTCCATATGCGATACCAGTGGGGTCGTTTAAGGACTTTCTCATCAGGGAAGTGTCGATCGCAGTGACGATCGCAAGGAGCGTCGGATCATTATAGGCATATGCATTAAAGGTGTTATCGATGATGCTTGTGAAGGTGACGTTATATAACGACCCGTTGAGGGTGATGCTGTCGATCGCCGTTACATCCCCGCCCCCATTCAGGACGACGACGCCGTCGGCATGGGCTGGCGTGCTTCCCAAGGCCGAGAATAGCAATATTCCGGTTATCAACCAGAGGGACTTTCGCATTGTTGAAATACCTACAGCGCACGAGTTAGGCGCACACAACCACTCAGCCGCAAGTTTACCGCCAATCCCACCATGCTGATAAGAAACGACTTCCCGCCGCACCCTGCGCAAATAATTGCAGCATAGTGGTAAAGGGGTTCCTTAATCCGCTCGTTCTCGGGAGCGGGCAAAGGAACAAGCCTCTTTCCGCGGACTTCTTTCTGTGGTCACCGATTTCTTTCACGCGGCCCGCTGGCGGCGATTCTTCCGCTGTTCCCTCGCTCGTAGAGTCAAAAAATTCGTCATGGTCGCTGCCCCGATCCAGATCATTGCTCTGCGTATGATGATGATGAATCAGGCCCGAGAGGTCTTTTTGCTAGAGAGATTCCGGCATCCTTAATATATGTGCTGATCGTGTGCCCGCCGAAAGCTGTCCCGTCGATTCTTATGCCGCTTCTCTCTCGTAGTACTTCAGCAGGCCTCCCAGCCGTTCTCGACACCGCACATCTCCCGTGTTCCCCCTTGCCTCCGGCGAAGGAAACAAAATCCGATTGTCTTTGCCCTGATGGTCGCGCTCCCCGTGGTAATGTTCCATATATTGCTGCAACGCTCGCCGCAGCGACCATTCTCCAAACAGGATCAGTCTCGACAGACATTCCTCTTTGACCGACCTTACCCAGCGTTCCGCGTACGAGTTCAGATTCGGGCTTCTTGCTGGCAAGCGAAGCGGATTCACACTTCCCGTCTTGATCAGTTCCCGAAATGATTGGCAGAACTTCGCATCTCGGTCGTGCAGTAGATAGCGGCAGCCTTTCAGGCATCCCCACTCCTCCATCGTCATGTTTCGCCCCTGCTGCTCCATCCACTCCTGATCCGGGTACGGCGTGAATCCTGCCAGTTTCACTTGGCGAGTCTCCAAGTGGAAGAAGAACAGCACATAGTAGGTCGTCAACCCTTTGAGCGTCAGGACTTCCGTCGTGAAGAAGTCCATGCCCACCAAGACGTCCCGGTGTGAGCGGATAAAGTCCTTCCATGAGACCGTTTGCTTTCGCTTCGGCGCCGGAGAAATGCCGTGGCGACGCAGGATGTTGCCCACCGTCTGATCGGATAGACGATGCCCTAGATTTGCTAAGGCACCTACGATCCGATCGTAGCCCCAGCTCGGATTTTCCCTCGCCATCTGCACCACCAAGCGTTCTGTTTCCTGATCTACCTTGGGGCGCCCTACACTTCGACGGGATTTCGACCCATCAAATTTGTTCGCGATGAGCTGCCGATACCAACCCAGAATCGTATCGGGCTTGGCCGTTGCCGCCACGTCCTCCAGAGCCTTTCGAGGCAGGCGGTGAGCGATCGCGGCCAGTGTCGCCTTTTCTGCTTCCGAAAGCAGCAGCCGATCCTTGACCTGCCCTAGCAGGATCCGGTTCTCCGCCGCCAGATATTCGTTTCGCAACAGGAGTTCTTGATTCACTGTTCCGCTGACATAGGCGAGCAGGCGCGCCCAAAGCATTCCAGAGCCTCCCTAAACTTGATCGTCGAACCGGATTGTACATGCTCTTGAGGTTTCAGAATCAAGCTGTGCGAGGAAATTATGAGACCGGAAAACAAGCCTTTTCAATACGTTTGAGATTTTTGACCATACGGCCACCGTTTTGGTCACGGGCGAAACCGGGACAGGCAAGGAACTTATCGCGCGCGCGATCCATCGACAGTCGCGGCGCTCCTCTCGCGCTCTTGTAAGTGTCAACTGCGCAGCCATCCCGCGCGATTTGATCGCCTCAGAATTGTTTGGACATGAGAAAGGCTCTTTCACCGGAGCGGTGCAGCGGCGGGTGGGCCGGTTCGAATTGGCGGAGGGAGGCACGATCTTCCTCGATGAAGTGGGAGAGCTTCCTATGGAGACGCAGATCGCGCTATTGCGTGTCTTGCAGGAACACGAATTCGAGCGTGTTGGCGGAAGTCGATCCATCCAAACAAATGTTCGAGTGGTTGCTGCCACGAACCGCAACTTGCAGATGGCCATCGCGGCTGGATCCTTTCGCAGTGACCTGTTTTACTGG
>Ga0207118_1172_pt1 | contig 12007 bp, 11 predicted proteins | sample Alteio_BWMinHeat_42_FD_153507 | JGI IMG/M metagenome (GOLD analysis project Ga0207118, IMG submission 153507) | Enriched cells from forest soil in Barre Woods Harvard Forest LTER site, Petersham, Massachusetts, United States -... | ecosystem: Environmental > Terrestrial > Soil > Temperate forest >...
GCTCTTGGCGTCGACGCTGCCTGAGGCGAGCGCTGGCGGGTAGGGTGCAAATATGATGGATACGTCCAAGGCTTGGCCGCGCGCCACCACCTGCCTGGTTCCACAGGACGGGACGGGCAGCACCAGACATGTATAGGCGGAAAGTTGGTGTCTTTCTCGTCCCGACGGTTGTGTATATCCATTTCGCGCTAGAACTAGTACTTGAGAACTAGTTGAATCAAGCGCGGTTCACGGACGTGGCAGTGATTTGCCGAAATTTGCATTTGTTGGTATCGAGTGCTGGGTTGTCGCTCCCGTTTAAGATTTCCGATTGAAGGTATTAAAGAATTCCGCGCGGAATAACAGCGTGGCATCTCCCGCAGCCCTCCGCATCACCGTCATTGGAAGCGCCCACGACAGACGATCCGTCGCCCAGATAAACCGAAGGGTGGTGACTAGCGGCTGTCCCTCACTTATTCTCCCCTTACTCGACCCGGAACGTATGGGCTTGGTTCCACGCCATATTGCTTACGCAGGCGCTCATATTCTTGGTCATCCCAGAAGCGTTCGTCGTTTCCTTCAGCGGTTATAGGCTTCTTCTGGGGGGAAAGCTGCTGGTAATCCGACATGTTCGTGCAGTTATAGCGCTCGTTGATCGATTTTCCGCGAGCCCATGTGAATACCCGAGGAACCGAGACCCAAGGTTTGGTAAGCACTTTGGGGTCTTCGACAATGGCCTGATAGACGAACCTATCTGCCGTGGGCCTACTCATGCGCTCGATGTAATGCACCTCGGGGCTGGGAAACCACCCCAGATATTCGGGATATCCAACCCACGCGCGCGTATCAAGACTGACCGTATCCACAACCAGTGTGTCTCCTTCCCAATGGCCGACGGAATTGCCGTTCCATTGGGGATCCATGTACTTCGGATGGGGGCGGCCGTCGGTCGGCATGTACCGCCAAGTCGTATCGCTTTCGGTGATCAGCACCAGCTCGTGGGCGTTTTGAACGAGCTGAATGGAGTAGCCCGACCCGATGAAGTAGCTCAGAGCACCGCGGGGCAAGCACTCCAAATTAGGAACCAATAGTTCGAGATGGCCTCCGGTCGTGGCACCCATCAATTTGATCTTGGCCGCCGCCCATGACTGAAGCGAAGGACTCTCCTGCGGTGTCACTTTCGGGTCATACTCACGGTAGTTAGCATTCGGGGGCATGTGGTTAATGTCTGGAACGATGCCTTGGTACCAGACGCCCGAAAAGTCCGGATGCCCATCGGTCAGCCTAGGCGTTGGCTCGCTCTTCTTCGGAGTATCCTTGGCGGGCGGGGCGTTTTGAGCTCGGGTAACCGTCGAGATCATGCACGAGGCTCCCGCCAAAATAACCAAGGTGAGAATGTATCGATTTTTCATCTGAGCCGCCTCCCGTGATTTGATGCCGTGCTCGTTCTCGCGTCGAGTGATGATTGCTTGGAGTGCTCTAGATATCGTCTGGGCTCTCATTACTTGAGGTTTCGCAAAATCTGCTCGGAGTCCAAGTCCCCTTGATACGTTTTGGGGCCCATCGGCGCTATGCGCCCGTCGGTAGTGGGCGACTTTCATTTTTTAAGCCGCCGCTCTTTTCTCTTCTGCTTCCAGCAACGCCACGACTTCCTCTAAGGACCATACGTGGTCGGAGACTCCTGCTTCCATCGCTGGCGTGACTTTCAGGGTTTGGTGAATCCGGCAGAAGTTATAGTGCATGTAATGCAGCGAAATCGCCGCGATGTGATTCTCTAGCTTCTTTGAGAAAGCGTTGGTGAGACGCGTGAAGCGGCGCATGTTCATCCGCATCGTGAGATTCTGGCGCTCGACATGACTGGTCGAGATGAAGCGCGGATTAGGACGCCCCGAGATTCCTACCGTTTCACAACCGATGCACTCTGCCGGGCTGTAGCGCGTGTTTGCTGATTGTGGCGCATCGTTGCCGTAAATTTTCACCAGCATGGAGTAGTCAATGTTGGAGCCGAAAGCGCTCTCTACGGCGTCCAGATAGACGCGATGGCCGTCTGTTGTTAGCTGTACGCGATTCACCAATCGCCCCGCCAGATCATGCATAAAATCACGCGCTGAGACTGCGCCACGGCTGCCGATTAGCCAGCTCACAACCAATTTCGTTTCCGGGTCAATCGCAACCCAGGTCCACACATCGCCGAATCCGAACTGCCCCTGCTTGTCGGCGGGGACATTCTTAGCTTTCGCGTAGCAGAAGGACCAGATTTCATCGCACTGAATCCGCTTACACGTAAGGTTTCGCAAGGCTTTGTTTTGATATCCCGCACAAGCTACGCCCATATCGAAAAGCAATTTGAGCACGGCGTCTTTCGACACACCGATCATTCGGGCCGTAGCGCGAATTGAGTTGCCCTCGACAAGGGCAGAGATAATTTGCGTTCGCTTCGATTGGCTTAGTTTGTTCATGTCCACACGATACCATAGCGCTCTGGCATATGGCAAGGGATAAATAAGTCCTACGAAGGTATTGACGGAGTCCCATGCCATAGGCTATAAATGATTAGGCCGCCACTCTGTTTCAATCCTTGGCGGGATTCAGAGTAACGGCCCAGAAAGCTGAGGGTACTTATGAGAGTCTAATTGCCCCTTGAAAGGGCGCGGGGGTAGGGTGACCTGCCCCCTTTAAAACTCTCAAGTCACTTATATCAAAACGGCTAAACTAGTGTCAAGGAGGAGTTTATATGACCATGACTAGCTATCAGTCTGTCGAGACTGCCCTTGCCACCCTGAAGAGGGAGCGGGACAAGCTGAATGTGGCCATAGCGGCCCTGGAGGGAGTGGTGACAACGAATGGCACCAGTGGTACAGCAGCTATTAGGGCCACAGACGCCCCCGCGCCTGTGGTATCTACTCAGTATGCTAGGATGACTATGAAGGAAGCATCTGTACACTTCCTTCGATCATTGCCAGTCCATGAGCCTCAGTCTACCCGCATTATCGCAGACGCGATAAGGGCTGGGGGGATACGGAGTCAGTCGGTTAGTCTTTACCGCACTCTGTACAACGTGCTCAATGTGGATTCAGAACGAGATAATGGGCTAATTGCGAAGATCGGGTCTAACTTTGGCTTGAAGGAGTGGGGTAACGTCTAGGACTTACCCCATCGCTTCTTAGCGGCTTTTGAACCTAATTCTGAGCGTTCCTCTGGAGTGAGTAGACTCATACGTGCCTTGCCGCCCTTTAGACCGCCTAACCTCCCCAGAGCCACGGCGCTGGGGTTCTTAACCACAGTTTTTGAGGTGCTCTGCTCCACGATAGAATGAGCCAATTGGTTCACGTCCAAGCTTTGTGCCTTCTTTCTGCGCCGTACTTTCCTTTTGGCTGTGCGCTTTCTTTTCTTCATGAATGTATGATCGCATAAGTTGCTCAGCAGCTAAAATTCAAAGTCGCCCACTACCCGCCCGTCGGCGAACTTGACAAACTGTGTCGCCGCTCGGGGTATTCCGTTCTTGGCTGGACATGCGGTGGTGGTGATGGGTTTCCCCATGTTTTCGAGGAAGTATGTGCGGGTGGCCTCGTCTGAGCGACGCAATATGTTAGGAGAAGCGATTTCGAATGCCCACTTGGTCACATTTCCGTTGTCATCCTTCACATTCAGGTAAAAGAAACCGTGCGGGTTGCCCCAGTCCAGTTTAGTCAGGGTCCCGGTGTATGTGATGAGCTTGTGACCGTCGAACTCCGCCGCAAAAGAATGATGCGCCCAGGTGGGTACCAACGAAATGAGCAACCCAAAAGCTAACAGCAGAACACCCTGCAACTTTCTCATGGTCGAGACCTCCGCGTCATTGATGACAGGAGCCGATATAGACGATCCAGTACAGGAATTTGTCAGGTTCGTCAAGCGTAGATTTTCCGGCCAAGAGAAGTTTCCCGCTTGCTGTAAAGCATCTGCTTCAGAGTAGAGTCCTCGTAGCTCACAGCACGCAGACTGGCGGAGCGGGCGATGAAAGTGCGGGAGTGATCCTGCGAGCGATGGCCAAGCAGACTACCTGGTGGCAAGCAGCAGACATCATCGGTATTCAGTGACTGGCAATATCGTCGGCGCAGGCGCTGCTAACGGTTCGGTTACGAGGGGGGGCACAAGCACATTTGTATCTGACCATTAATGTCCACTCCCTACTTTTCAGAGGGGCTATTGTTTCTATTTCTTTCCGCCGGATTCGATTGACTTCAGCTTGCCTAACTCCTCTGGCTCCTGGTTATTCGAGCAGTAGAATTCGAACAAATCCTCGTCCTTGCGACCCAGGGAAAACGTCTTAGGGGCAGAGGTCCATGGTTTCGTGAGCACCTTCGGATCCTCGATTGTATATTGGTAGGTAAGGTAGTTCAGGGAGGGACGGCTGATACGCTCAATCACATGCTCTTGATCGCTGTGAAACCAGCCGGCCTTGTTATTCCACGTGCGCTCATATAAGAGCAATCACGTCTATCACTAACGTATCTCCCTCCCAATGACCAACCCCGTCTCCATCGAACGTCGGATCCGGATCCTTTTGGTGGAGATGCGTTTGCAATTCGGTCTTACGTCTTTGGAAGATTTGGAGCGCCGGAGAATAACCCAAGCGCTAGAGGTTACCAGGAATACGTGGCAATCACTCGGGAAGCCCCAGGACTATCCTGCACGAGTTTAACTGCGAGCACGACTTGCAGGTTCTTGTTTGCCCAGTCTCTCGGAAGACGGGCGCCAAGCGAGGCCATCGCCTTGGGGTCCGTGGAGATTTCGCTCGCGGCAATCGTCCCAAAGCCCGTCAGTCCGCTCATCGCAAACAACCATCGGCCCGTAGTGGGATCCAGAACCCGAGATATCAAGGCGTAATCTTCGCTCACCTGCGAATAGGGCGCGGCCTGATCCAAAGCCCAGTTCCTGCTTTGGGGATTGTCGCTATCCTCAATCCACCGCAGCCCAAGCTGCGATTCTCTGCGGAATCGGAAGTGCAGATCGTCACCCAACTTCATTACCCAATCGTTATCAAAGCTGCCGAGGAGAACTGCGGGAGCCGATCGCAAGTCCGATAGGCGGGCCTCATCCGATGGACGAAGGATAGATTCTTTCCGATGCAACTGAAGGAACGAACTTAACGCGGAAGCTGCGTTCAAGCCAGCCGCAGGCAATCGACCGTGATTCTTCAGAATGAAGTCGTGAAACCGTTCTCCCGAATCTGCGGAAACAGACGGAGACAATGGCGGCGCGGAACTGGGAGCAGGGCTGCTCGGCAGATATAACACTACCGGACCACGACCGCCCAGCACCGGAGCCCAGAATTGGTCGATAACAGGTCCGGGAGACAGTGGTCGCCACAGGATCCAGGCAACCAATGCAAAGGTTATAGCCGCAACAGCCGGCCCAAAATACCAGAACTTGCGCCCTCCCGGTTCCGGTTGCGGTTCCTGCGGAGACTGCTTGGGCAAGCGGAACTCCGCCACATAGGAACCATTGGGCACCTCAATGCGAAGTTCCTGTTCGCGCCCCGGCTCCTTGTAATACAGGGCCAGTCGTTTCCGGACCTCGTTCGCCGCGACACGGACGATGGCGTCGAGACCCGGCTCGTAGTCGGGACTCCGCCCGAACACTTCAATCCCGATAATTCTTTCCTTGAGATCCAGGCTCCGCCCTTCTACGCTCCGCGCGGCGATAAACCTCAGCAGACTGCTAGAGCGTTTGCTCTTACAGAACAGAGGGTCGGTTATAACTCGCTCGACTTGCTTGCGTACGGCTTCGGCCTCTGCTGGGTGAACGGGTTGTGCGGACTCATTCCGGCCATCTGAGCGTATTCCTCGTCCTTGCATCGCAACACGGCTCCCTACGATGCGCATTATAACACAAGGTCCCGAACATGGTGTAACAGAGGAGTTTACCCCCGTTCTCATTCCAAACTGGAATTGCTTTTCGACTGCAGTTGCGGGCTACCATTCCGGGTTTGGATGAGTGACTGTGAACCGCTTGGGAGCGTTCCTAACATCGGTTACGTCGGCGACATAACTGTTATGAACTTGACTGACCAAGTCTCATAAGGTATCAGTCCGGCTCGTAGATCAGTTAATTTCAGTGCCCTGAGAGGTTGTGTGTAGGATTTTCCCATCCGCGACGGAGGTCTAGATGAAGAGGTTCCTGGTTTTTACCGTAGGCGTTTTGATGCTCTCGGTGTCGCTATTCGCGCACCATGGAACCGGGACATCGTACGACATGAATAAGGTGATCGTTCTGAAGGGAGTGGTCACAAAATTTTCATTTGCCAATCCGCATTCACAATTGTATTTCGACGTGACAGATGACAAGGGGCAGGTTGCACATTGGGCTGCGGAAATGAGATCTCCGCGCAATTTGGAGGCGTACGGTCATACGAGGCAGGAACTCGTAGAGAAGTTCGCGCCAGGAACGCCGATCACTGTTACCGGAGACCCGTCCAGGGTGGGGGCGCCGGTCTTGGTCTTTGGGAAGGCAGTGCTTGCGGATGGCTGGTGCCTATGTAACAACCAGGGCGGTGCGGGCAAAGACAAGCCGTGAAACGAGACGGCGGTGTATATATGACCGTCACGAATCTAAAATCAGCCGGGGTACATCGGCTAGAGGGGTTAGAGCCGCGAGGAAGTCTCGCACCGACGCCCGGTTCCGGTGGTATGAATTTTTTAGGCGACCGTTTGTTCCTCACGACATTTATGTTAGCTGAGAAGGCTTAGACGAAAACATTGGGGAGGATCTAAATGGGAAGTCGCCTCATGAGATCGGTCATTTTCTTCGCTGCAGTTTCGGTGTTGTCATCGCCCGCAGTCGCTCAAGTTTTCTTTCCCCCGGCCGGCGGCATACCCCCGTCGGCGGAGGCACGAGCAGCAGCAGCAGCGGCACCCAAGCCCGCATATGATCCGCATGATCTGTCTGGGGTTTGGTGGTCGGGCGATGACAACCAGGACCCAGACGCCTCCATTCGAAGTGCAAAACGCACTCAGACTGGAGAACTAGCCCCTGACCACCTTATGGGCGGCAGTCCGGCTCCTCCTATGACGGCATGGGGCCAGGAACAGTTCAATGCCCATAAGCCCTCATCACGCGAAGCACCAGCATCACGGAGGGTCCCCCCAGCGCTCGGAAACGATCCGCTGGGAACGTGCGATCCCCTGGGTTACCCGCGAAATCTGGGTGGCGGGCCTTTCGAGATGGTTCAAACCCCCGGCAAGATAGTTCAGATATTTGAGAATGGCCGCAGATTGCGCGAAATCTGGACGGACGGGCGAAAGCTTCCCGCAGATCTGGACCCGAGGTGGTACGGGTGGGCGGTTGGTCATTGGGAGGGAGACACTCTCGTGGTGGACTCTACGGGTTATGACGAAAGAACGTGGCTCGACGGCGCGGGCTATCCACACAGCGAGGGGATGCATTTACAGGAGCGTTACAGTCATCCAGACGCCATGACGCTGGAAATCACCATGACCCTCGACGACCCGAAAACATATGCGAAGCCCTGGGTAGGCCGCAAACAAACATACAGGTTGCTGTTGCCAAAGGGCCTCATGGTGCTCGATGAGATTTTCTGTGTACCCTCGGAGGAACAGAGTTTTAACGAAGGAGTGAGGAATCCCGCCGCTGGCGTAGCAAGCAAAAACAAGTAGAGGACCCAGAACTAGGCGATGGCTCTATATCAATCACGTGGAGGACCCAATTGTGAGAAAGCCGCAAGGTCTTCTGCTTTGGCTTTTTCCGTTAGCCGCAGGGAACGCTCTGCGATTCCACCGCTTGGGAGCGTTCCTAACATCGGTTACGTCGGCGACATAACTGTTAGGAACTTGACTGAGCAGGTCTCATAAGGTATCAGTTCAGCCCCTAGGTCGGATAGTTTCACAGCGCAAAAGGGGAGTTCTGGTGAACTTAAAAAATACGTGGGTGCTTTTGTGTCTTTCTATCCTTTGGGCTCCGAGTCTCCTCAGCCAGACGGCGGGTACAGGAGCACTGACGGGCACGGTGAAGGATTCATCCGGTGCTGTGATTCTCAACGCTACGGTCACGGCAACGAGTGTGGACACCGGCCAGGTACGAACGGCGATGACGGGAGCAGACGGCGTTTACAAGTTTAGCCTGCTGCCACCCGGAAATTATCGCGTCAGGATTGAGGCCGGCGGCTTCAAACCGGTGGAGTTCCCTTCCGCAACCATCACCGTGACCGAGACGGCCGTGCTGGATCGCGCCTTGGAAGTCGGGGCACAAACGCAGTCCATCACCGTGCAAAGTGAGGTTGAAGCAGTTCAGACCGCGAGTTCTGCGCTGGGCACGGTGGTGAACACGCAAACCGTAGTGGCACTACCTTTGAGTACTCGCAACTTCACGAACCTTTTGGCCATGTCCGCGGGGGCCAACGCCGACGTCACCAACTCGGCGACGGTAGGGAAGTCTTCGACGGACATCTCCGTGAACGGTGGCGACCTCAGCCAGAACACCTATCTTCAAGATGGCGTGCCCGTTGATACCTGGCTCAGCCTCAACAGCACCCATGAAGGCTCTATCTACGGAGCGTTTGGAATTCCCAACCCGGATACCATTCAGGAATTTAAGGTTCAGACCTCGACTTATGACGCAGGCTATGGGCGCAATCCCGGTGCCAACGTAAATATCATCACCAAGTCGGGCACCAATGATTTCCATGGGACGGCGTTTGAGTTCTTTCGCAACACGGCTCTCAATGGCAACGACTGGTTCCGGAATGCCACGGGCGGATCGAAACTGGTTCTGAACCAGAACCAGTATGGAGGGGTGTTTGGCGGACCCATCAAAAAGGACAAACTCTTCTTCTTCGTATCGTATCAGGAGACGAACCAGAAGAACGGAATTTCCGGCTTTGGCTACTCTAGCGTTGTATTGCCTCCCGTTCCCGGCGGCAACCGTGGCACCTGTCCAGTAGGTTGGACGGCGCTGTCGCAGTGCGATGCGGCCGCACAAGCCTTCGTACCCGCGTTGGGGGCGGCGGTTTGCCCGTCGAACAATCCAAGTAACAAACTCGACAAAACAAACGTCGGTGGCCTGCAGGTCGCTTGTAATGGATCCAACATCAATCCTGTGGCCATCAAGATCCTCCAACTCCAGCTCGCCAACGGCAACTACTTGATTCCAGGCTCGGGCTCGACCACGGGACAATATCTGCCAGCCACGTTTACAGATCCCGCCACCTACCAGAATCATCAAGGTATGGGCAACTGGGATTATGTGATCAACAGCAAGCACACCTTGTCGGGCCGCTACTACTTTGAAGCCGATCCGACTACTGGATCGTTTGCCTCAAACGGAACGAGTATAACTGCTAGCAATGTTCTGCCCGGCTCCCCGGTTCTCGCACAAAAGACGAACCAGGCAGCGGTCCTGAGGCTCACTTCAATTGTATCGAATAACTTCGTAAACGAAGCCAGAGTTTCTTATCAGCGCACCATCGCTTCGGCGAATGAATTGACCCCTTTCACGGATTCGCAGGTAGGCGTCACACCTATATCTGCCGGAATTGACTATCTTTCCTACTTTGGCATCTCGGGGCTATTTAGCTTTGGCGCTCACAACAACTTCGACGTAGATAGTCGGGCCAACCAGTTTGAGGTGGCCGACCAGGTTTCCTGGACGCGTGGCAAGCACACCCTTCGGGCCGGTTTCGAGGCGGAGCGCATGCAGGGTGATGAAAGCACTCCCGGTGCGGAGATAGGAAATCCAAAGTTTAAGTCTTTCCCAGACTTCCTGATCGGCCGTGCAGGATGCGCCGCGGGCACTTTTGGCAACGGCGCCGGCCAGTGCAATACGGCTAACCCTGGCAACACGAACGGCACGACGCAGAGCAACCTCAACGCTCCAAACGCGGCCACTAACTATGATTTTCTCTTCCGTCTAACCGTCCTCGACGGATTTGTTCAGGATGACATCAAGGTCAACTCGAGATTGACGTTGAATTTGGGAGTAAGGTGGGAATGGGATGGGTTCCCCTCCGAGAAAAATGGAATGATAACCAATATCTGGCCAAGCCTTATAAACCTGGCGCCAGTGCCGGGGTCGGGGTGCGTAACCCCCACCGGACCGATTGGATTAGGAGCGGCGGGAACAGGCTGCTCCCTTGGGGGATTTGTATTACCCAGTAATTTCCAGGGTACGATCCCTACGGGCATTTTCCAGGCCTCGAACCCTTATGTAACCCGGTCCAGCCCTCCGTGGGACGACTTTGCCCCGCGGATCGGCTTTGCTTGGCAGCCAACCGCGAGCAATCGGCTGGTAGTGCGGGGCGGGGCGGGGTTTTTCTATGAGTTAGTAAATGGGGTTGATGATGCCATACACGCATTGAGTGGTACACCAGCTGTAGGCACTTTTCCTGTAGCAGTTTCCGCCACTTTAGCTCAACCATTTGTTCCTCCTGCCGTGATTTCTGGGCCTCCGAATACCTACGGATTCACCCCACGGTGGCTAGACTTGACTACTGGCAATAATTCAAACTTGGCGCAACCTGTGGAATCGGAAAATTTCACCGTGCCGGTAACTTATGAGTGGAACCTGAATACGCAGTATGAGTTTCTGCGGAATTGGGTTCTGGAGCTGGGATATGTTGGCTCGCATGGTATCCATCAGGAGCAATCAGGGATAGCCTCCTCGGTGCCATTCAACTGGGCGCCCTTGGCAAGCCCGGCCAACCCAGCGATTACCGGAGTCACCACTAACACCGTTGCGAACGTCCCTCTGCGCGTACAGTACTTGGGCATTTCGCCAAAAGCACAACTACAGGGGAACGTCTCCTCTTACCTATATAATGCCCTCCAGGCGACGGTGCGGAAGCAACTTTCCCATGGATTGCAATTTCAGGCAGCCTACACCTGGAATCGCGCCTTCGTCACCACTCCATCGAACGTCGGATCCGGATCCTTTTGATGTGGCCTCCCATCAGTATGCACGAGACGCCAGTCGTGGTTTGTTTCCACGAGTTGCACCAAAACTCCTGGTCCTTGGACGAATTGGAATGGGAATGCGAAGAGAACCCAATTGCCAGGAATGCCCAGCGGGGCACATTCAACACGTGTCAGATTCAACTGCAACTCCGTTGGACTCATGGCCTTAATCTTTGCGGCCGCCGATAGCTGGAAAGGAATGGGGGGGTCTTTAACCCTTTCTCCCGGGTCGCTGCCAACCATTCCGTACGGTCCTGGGTACCATATTCCGGAAAGGTCCACATGGCCGTCACTGGAGCGTGGCGGGGCCCCGCCTGGAGGCAGAGGAGTCTGACGTCCGTTCCCGACAATAGGTTTTCCCCCTTGAGCACCAACGGTAATGGAAACCACGGACAAAGCTGATAAACCAACTATAGCGGTTATGAGATGGGAGAAGCGTCGTTTCATTTTAATCCTCCTTAGGCCTTAGGCGAGAGCCCACCAAGGATATCAACGATTATTGGGTGCAGGTCCTAGGCTGAGCGCCAGCCGTCCCTTCAATACTGAACATCACAAAATAGCTCTGCCTCAAGCCTCTCTAGCTCCTCGCAAGCACCGGCCACTATTTGTATTGGAATTGGACGCAGATAGTGCAATCACACATCGCTCAGGTCAGTTCCTTGGTTGCTGTTCCCCGGCGGGATGGAAAGCGCCCGGGAAAAGGCCTTCGACGTCCTGCCCGATTCTGTGCACCGTGCCGTCGGGCAGCGTAATGGTATTGGCAGCAGCCCTGTTCTTATTACCGTTCTTGGCGGGGCAGCCTCTAACGGTAACGGTCTTACCATAATTATTGACGAAATCTGACTTTGAGGTTCCGGCTCTTTTCAACGTGGTTAAAGCCGAGGTTTCAAAAGTCATAGTCTCCAGATGGCCATTGGCATCTTTTACGTCCACGGTGAAATAACCGTGCGGGTTCTCCCAATCAATGTTCGTCAGCGTACCAGTGTAGTCGGCGCATTTGCTCTTATCAAACTCGGCCGCAAAAGCGTGATGCGCGAATGCCGGAGCCACTGCAATTAACATATAAGAAGCCAAGACAA
>Ga0207118_1173_pt1 | contig 11985 bp, 10 predicted proteins | sample Alteio_BWMinHeat_42_FD_153507 | JGI IMG/M metagenome (GOLD analysis project Ga0207118, IMG submission 153507) | Enriched cells from forest soil in Barre Woods Harvard Forest LTER site, Petersham, Massachusetts, United States -... | ecosystem: Environmental > Terrestrial > Soil > Temperate forest >...
GATCCCCAGTCCAAAAGCCGAACCAATAAAACTCTGGTTGGCGAAGGTGGGTTACGATCGCATACAAGAAATGACCGACCCAGAAAAGTCATTGGATCGGGCTCGTGAAACCTGGCAAAAACATGGGCGGAGTGAAAAGTGGATTCAGCAGCGCATGATGGGTCAAGAAACGCGCAATAAACTCACCGACTACTGGAAAGACCACGACATTAAAAAAAACCAAGAATTTGCAATCCTTACCAATATCATTCACCAAGAATGGGCGGAAATAACAGTAAAACAGCACAAAGATCTCAAGGGCTTAAAGACGCAAAATCTTCGAGATCACATGAGTGAAGCTGAGTTGATTTTTACCGCGCTGGCCGAGCTGTCCACAAGACAAATAGCCGAAAGTGCCGATGCTACAGGAATGGTCGAAAACAAATCTGCCGCAAAAACGGGTGGTGGTATCGCAAAAAAAGCACGACTGGAGCTGGAAGAAAAAACTCAGAAAAAAGTCGTCTCGAGAGATAATTATTTACCTCCCATAATAGCACCAACAATTCAAAACACATCTGAGGAAGAGTAGAATCATTTCGTGCATATCCACGAAATGGTCCTCAGCACTATACCAATGGAATATAGAGCTTGGTCACCAGCTTGGCTGGATCAGTTTTGACGTATTCCATGTGGAGATATTCGCAAAATACAGGCCTCGTTTCATCAAAGGTTTCGCGGGCGTCGGGAAGCCACTTTAGAAAGATTTTGTTGAAGGCGTCTTCTAGGCCGGTGTAGGGTCCTTGATGCTTAAATATGGCGTATTTGCCCCCTTTTAAGACCTGGCGCCCCACTTCGCCTTTTTCTTTGGCTTGAGGAGCTAGGATCGCCGCGTCATATCGCAATTTGTCTTCGCTTGTGACTTGGGGATTGTCACGAGAAATGCCAAAATATCTCAGTTTCGATTTGTCTAGATGGCTTTCGTTGATGAATGTGATGATCGTTTCCCAGGCTTCTTTGGAAGATTTGGCGTAGCCGCCGCATCTACGAACGAATAATAGGTTCAGGTCGGGGATGTTTTTCTCAATTGTCTCTGGTTGTATCATTGGGTACTCCTTGATTTTTTGTGTTACTGCCGCATAGAGAGTGCGGTAGCTTTTGGGGGATTTCCCCATGTTTTGTTTAAACGCTTTGGTAAATGCAGACGGCGTGTCGTAACTGGCGTCCAAGGCGATATCTGTCACGGGCTGGCTTGTGAATCGCAGCTTGTTCGCAGCTTTCTCAAGGTTTAACCGTTTGACATACTTATGGGCCGTTTCTCCAACAATGGCCTGAAAAATACGATGAAAGTGATAAGGGGAATAGCAGGCAATTTTTGCCAGCTGTTCCAAAGTCATTTCTTCATCGATGTGCTCTTCGATGTAGATCAGAACTTTCAATATTCTTTTAACGTATTCCATGGCTTTTAAACTTGATCAATAAGTTACCTGAATGGAGGGAATTACAACTTTTCCATTCTTGCGATTGTTTCTACGTGATTTGTGCCTGGGAAAAGGAGATAGCCTTTGGCCTTGTCTATGGCCCAGCCGGCCTCCATTAGGGCTGTTGCGTCGCGGACAAAGGAATTGAAGTCGCAGGACACATATATAATAGTGCCGGAAAAGGTTTTGAGTTTGTTGAGAAGGGCGGGGTCGAGACCTTTGCGCGGCGGATCTAGGATGAGGCAGTCGGCATTTTGGAGATCGGCGTCTTTGGCGTCGATGAGATGATACGGGATGGGGAGGTTGAGGGCTTTGAAGGAAAGATGGGCATACGGATTATTCTCAATGAGGGCAACAAAGGCGCATTTGGGGGCGGCGAGGACGCCCATGATGCCGATACCGGCGTAGAGTTCGAGGAGGCGGGAGTTTGGCGGGACCCAATCTACGACTTGGAGGGCAAGTTTTTCAAAGAGGGTCCAATGGGCTTGGGCAAAAGCGCCGGGGTGGAATGGGAAGGTGCGCCCGCCGAGTTTTTGCCACAAAAACGGTTCACCGGAAAGGTGAGTCCATTGGTTGCTGAGAATGCGGTTGGATTCTGGCTTGGTATTGAGCCAGACGGAGTGCCAGAGGTCGGACTTGGGGATGGTGGGGACTTGATCTTTGACACTTAGGACTAGTTGCACTTTTTCGGTGACCAGGTCGACGAAGCATTGTATATATTGTAGAGGAATGCCTTTGAGTAAAGATACGGCCTTGTTGATGGAAGGATGGTGGGCGTGGCAATCGGGAATGGGGACGACGTCATGGGAACGAGCGCGGTAAAGGCCCATTTGGGAACCGCTTACGGCGAGTTTGGCTTTGATGCGCCAGGCTTTAGTGACTCCGACTTCGAGTGCAATGTCGCCAAAGAATTGCTTCATCTCTTGCCAAATCGGCGGAAGGTCGTTGGTCGTACAACCGCTGCAGACGCCAAAGTGTGGGCAAATGATTGTTGATAACTTGTTCATGACTCTGTTCACAGCTTGTCGATTTCTGCCGGCTTGTTCAAAAGTCCCCGGTTATGAACGGCCTGTCAACAAGTTGTCGACAAAAAAACCGTCATCTACGGCCCGCTATCTTATCAACATTTCCACATCGCTTAAAGAAGAAGAAAATCTTATAACTAAATTCTATTCTCTTTAGGTATAGTGGGTGTCATGCACTTTTTGACCGCTCAGCTTTTTTTTGACTTGGAGTCCTTTAGGCACAAGGCTCTTTGGGCGGATGACACTCCCGTGTGGTCCGCCCTCCATAAACTAAAAATTTACCTTAATAACCTAGAGTATCGGATTGAAATTGATATCCCCGCCGGAGTCTACCTCCAAAATCCCCATCTCATTTCCATCGGCAAGGGAACTGTCATTGAACCCGGCACCCTCATCCAAGGCCCCTGTATTATCGGCCAAGATTGCACGATTCGCCACGGCGCATATATTCGCGAACATGTGATTCTTGGCAATCGCTGTTCGGTGGGCCATGCCACAGAACTCAAACACTCAATTATCCTCGACGAGGCGGCTGCGACGCATTTTGTTTATATCGGCGACTCAATTGTCGGTAACGGAGCCAATCTTGGCGCTGGAGTCAAATGCGCGAACTTGCGGCTCGACCGGAATGAAGTGACGGTGCAGTGGGAAAATACAAAAATGCAAAGCGGCCTGAAAAAATTTGGCGCTATTATTGGCGATCGGGTGCAGATTGGCTGCAATTCTGTGTTGAACCCCGGAACGCTGATTGGCAAGGATAGTGTTTGTCGACCTTTGGTTAATGTAGGCGGGTATATACCACCGAATAGTCATGTGAAGGAAAATGTATGTTTGAAAAATACCGCGTCAGGATCGAGTCTGAAATAAGAAATACTGTGGCGCAAATGGGCGAAAAGACGCGCTTGCGCGATGCCTGCGAGTATGCGCTGACGAATGGCGGAAAACGGTTGCGGCCTTTATTTGTGCTGATGATCGCCGAAGCGTTGGGCCGCGGACTGGACGCAATGCCAGCAGCGCTCAGCGTCGAATTTTTCCATACGGCGTCTTTGATTGCAGATGATTTGCCTTGCATGGACAATGATGATGAGCGGCGGGCCAGACCGTCGCTGCATAAGGCTTTTAAGGAGGGGATTGCTCTCCTTGCCAGTTATACGTTCATTGCAATGGGTTATGAAGGCATTTATAAAAACGGATTGGGCAGACCACCCGAGGCTACAATTTTGAGTCTCGAGATCGCGACGCGATGCGCCGGGATTTTTGGCGCTACGAATGGGCAATTTTTAGATTTGTTTCCTCCAGACCAATCATTGGAGACGATTCAAAAGATCATGACACAAAAAACAGTCACGTTGTTTCAGATTTCCTTTGCATTTGGGTGGCTTTTTGGCGGTGGAGATCCAGCAAGACTCAAGGAAGTTGAAGCTTGCGCACATCATTTGGGAATGGCATTTCAAATTGGGGACGACCTCAATGATGAGGGGCAAGATGCGGGAATCAATATGGCCGGCGTGTTAGGGCGGGAAAAGACATTTGTATTGTTTGAACGTGAAATGGAAAGCTTTGTTACAGGATTGAAAAGCTTGAATCTCTGGAATATAGAATTTGAGAAAGCGGCCGACTATTTATACGGGTTGCCGGCCGCCCAAAAAAATTAACCGGCTGCTATTGGTTTAACGCCTTCGGCAATCTTTGCATGAATAGCCTTTTCGATTTCATCGGCCATTTTTTGGTTTTTCTTGAGCTCATCGCGGGCTGCTTCTCGACCTTGACCAAGGCGGTTGGTTTGGTAGCTGAACCAAGTCCCTTTCTTTTCAATGACTCCGAATTCAACGCCCATGTCGAGAAGTGATCCGACGTGGGAAATCCCCTCGTTGAAAAGGATATCGAATTCGGCCGATTGGAAAGGAGGCGCGCATTTATTTTTCACGATTTTCACTTTCACTCGCGAGCCCACATCATTTGTATCGGCGGGCCCTTTGATGCCGCCTATGCGTCGGATATCCATGCGGATCGAGGCATAGAATTTCAAAGCTCTACCGCCTGTGGTTGTTTCTGGGTTGCCGAACATGACGCCGATTTTTTCGCGGATCTGATTGATGAAGATCGCGCATGTATTGCTTCGCGATAGCGTTGCAGTAAGCTTGCGTAGGGCTTGAGACATCATCCGAGCTTGCAGGCCCATGAATTGATCTCCGATCTCCCCTTCCAATTCTGATTTTGGGACGAGAGCTGCGACTGAGTCAATGACAATGACGTCGACAGCGTTAGAACGGGCGAGCATTTCAGCGATATTGAGCGCTTCTTCGCCATTGTCTGGCTGAGAAATCATCAAATCGTCGATGTTGACGCCGATTTTAGCGGCGTAAGCGGGATCGAGTGCATGCTCTGCATCAATATAAGCGGCTAGGCCTCCATTTTTTTGCGCACTAGCCACAATATGAGTCGCTAACGTCGATTTACCGGATGATTCGGGGCCGAAGATCTCGATGATTCGCCCGCGAGGCACGCCGCCGACGCCGAGGGCGACATCGAGAGAAATGGCTCCCGTCTTGATGACGCTTAGGCCATTTGCAGCTGAATGGTGTTTGCCGAGGGCCATGATAGCGCCGTCGCCAAATTGCTTTTGAATGTGGGAAATGGCCAATTCCAACGCTTTGCGTTTAGAAAGGTCTTGTGTTTGTTGGTTCATAAATCTGCTCCTTGAGAAAATTTTTTCTGCTGCTTTTTAGAATGAAATCTCTGGGCGTTCTAGTCAAGAACCCATTCAAAAATAGAAAAATGTTGGCAAAAAAAACTTTACGAACTACACTGCGAATTAGAGAACAACCTATCTTTAGATTAAGGAGAGTAGGAAAATGAATCGATTTATGAGAATAGTTAGCTTGGGCCTGGCAGTGTTTGCCATGAGCACAAGTGCTTATGCAGACGGCAATGGATGCTGTCCAAAACCATGTCCAGCACCTTGCCCAAAACAAGAGTGCCCAAAACCATGCCCACCGCCACCATGCCCAAAACCATGTCCGCCAGTGTGCCCAAAACCATGCCCACCGCCGCCATGTCCAGTACCTTGCCCACCGCCGCCATGTCCAAAACCATGTCCGCCAGTGTGCCCAAAACCATGTCCAGCACCTTGCCCATGCCCAGCGCCATGCGTGAAAAAATGCCCGCCATTTTTTGACCAAGGAATGTGCCTGGAGTGCAACAAATACCCAGCAGCTTATAATGCTGAAGCGGGTGTTGATTTGAACTGCGGATGGGATTTTGACTTCACCGCTAGCTTCATCTATTGGTATGTAGCACAAGACTACATGGATGTAGCGTTTGTGCGTCCATCTGTATCACCCGTTGGCCTTGCATCAACGTCTGGAGCCGTTGCCTATCAGAATTTCAAATATAAGCCTGGCTTTAAAGTGGGCTTTGGATTTGATACTGGCCATGACGGATGGCATGGAGACGTGCTGTATACTTGGATGCACCAAAGAACAACAGGTACCCACGCTGCTCCTGCTGGAGTTGATGGTTGGATTGCCAACGATTGGTTTACAGAGTTTGTAGGGTTTTTTCCATCTGTAACTTCCAAGTGGAAAATGAACATGGATCTGTTGGATTTCACATTCGGCCGTCCATTCTACCAAGGACAATGCTTGACCATCTTGCCATCTGGCGGTCTGCGTGCCCTTTGGCTCCGACAAAACTTGAACATTACTATGGTCGGATCTGCTCCATCAGGTTTTGTTACTTTAGAGAATGCCGTATCGAACAACAGTTCACATTGCTGGTCGATCGGTCCTGTCGCTGGAGTGACAAGCCATTGGATGGTTGGATCTGGATTCCGTTTCGAGGGTAAAATGGGCGCGAGCTTGCTTTATACTCGATACACCACCGTCTCTCACCAAGAACAAGACATTCCACCAAGACAAGGAGTTACGAGCAAGCTGAACAATATGAATGCTCTACGCCCAACATTTGACATGGGCTTAGGCCTCGGCTGGGGTACTTATTTCTCAGATAATGAGTACTTCTTCGACTTGGCAGTTCGCTATGACTTCAACCTCTTCTGGGAACAAAACGTAATGCGCACATGGGTCAGCAACCTCCAAGGTTTTGCCGATCCAACAGGCGATCTCCGCATGCATGGATTAACCATCGATGTACGCTTTGATTTCTAGACAATAAGTTCTAGTTTTTTACTCTCCAGGGCCGCTTCCGAAAGGAAGCGGCTTTTTTGTTATCAGGTACCGCTTCCGAAACGAAGCGGCTTTTTTATTTAATGCGAATTTGCTTCAATGCAAAAAAAGGTGATTTATGATTTTGGCTGGAGATATTGGCGGGACGAATACGCGATTGGCATTGTTTGAGAAAGGCGCGATTGTGGCCGAGGAGAAGTTTCCAAGCCGAGAGTTCAAGAGTTTGGAAGAGATCGTAAAACAGTTCCTTAAGGTCAAAGTGGCCGCCGCATGCTTCGGCATTGCCGGGCCTATAAGAGATGGGCGATGCAAGGCGACGAATTTGCCTTGGATTGTGGATATTGAGGTGCTTAAAAAAGAGCTCCAGATTCCACGGGTTCATTTATTGAATGACTTAGAGGCGAATGCCTACGGACTCAAAGTGTTGAAATCTGACGAATTATACTGTTTACAACAAGGCAAAAGACAAGTCGGCAACCAGGCGTTGATTGCCGCAGGGACGGGATTGGGCGAGGCGGGTCTTTTTTGGGACGGAAAAGCCCATTGTCCGTTTGCAACTGAGGGTGGCCATACCGATTTTGCGCCCCGAAACGAATTGGAGAGCGAACTCCTAATGTACCTGAAAAAAAAATATGAGCATGTGTCTTATGAACGGGTTGTATCTGGACCCGGTATCCACGCCATTTATCAATTCCTAATCGACACCAAGAGGGAAACGGCTTCACCACAAATCACTTCGGAAATACAAAAACGGGATCCAGGTTCAGTAATCAATGAATTTTCTCTCAAAGACAAGGCTTGCAGCAAAGCGATTGATTGGTTTCTTTCCTTGTATGGCGCCGAAGCGGGTAACATGGCTTTGAAATATCTTTCCTTAGGCGGCTTTTATATTGGCGGCGGGATCGCACCTCGGCTTAAAGACAGATTTAAGCAAAGCGAGTTTCTCTCCTCTTTTTCCAACAAAGGACGTTTTAAAGAATTGCTCCAGTCCATGCCCATACACATTGTGCTCAATGACAAAACGGCCTTGCTCGGTGCCGCGGCTTTTGCGGGGTCACAATGAATTCTAGTGATTTATGGGGTCCTTATGTCGCTGAAAGAGCTTGGGGCAGCGTTCGCGAAGATTATAGTGAAAATGGGGATGCATGGAACTATTTTACTCACGATCATGCGAGAAAACGGGCTTATCGCTGGGGAGATGATGGAATTGCGGGCATTTGCGATCGGTATCAGATTTTAATATTTTCTCCTGCATTTTGGAATGGCAAAGACCCTATTTTGAAAGAGCGGCTCTTTGGCTTGAATTCCGATGAAGGAAATCACGGTGAAGATGTCAAAGAACTCTATTATTATTTGGATGCATCTCCGACGGCAAATTATTTGAAATACTTGTATAAGTATCCGCAAGAAGCCTTTCCCTATGATCGATTGGTCGAGGAAAATCGAAGGCGGGGGCCAAAAGATCGAGAATTTGAATTGGTCGATACGGGAGCGTTTGATCAGAACAAATATTTTGACATTTTTGTGGAATATGCAAAAGCGGATCCAGAAGATATTTGCATTCGCATTGAAGCTGTGAATCGAGGGCCGAAGCCTGCAGCTTTGCATCTATTGCCGCAGCTTTGGTTTCGGAATCAATGGGCTTGGGGTGAAAAGCGGGGGCCAGAACCAAGGATCCAAGTAGAAGAGGGTTTGCTTGTCGCCGATGGACAGGTCCTTCCTTCTCCAAGGCCGCTTCTACATGAATACAACATTGGAAAAAGATTTCTCTCTGCAACGCCTGGTTACGAGGCATTGTTTACCAACAACGACAGTAACGCCCAAGATCTTTGGAACACACCCAACGCAACGCCTTATGTCAAAGATGCATTTCACCGTTATTTGATCCACGGGGACAAGCAAGCTGCCAATCCCAAAAAAACTGGGACCAAGGCAGCGCTTCATTATTTTTTCCCAGCCGTTGAAAAGAGCGTCATTATTTATTTGCGATTGGCTCCAAAGGCTTCTTCAATTCAAGAAGTCGATGCCATCATTGCCAAAAGGAAAGCAGAAGCAGATCAATTCTACGAAGGCATTCATCCCAAGCGCGCAACGGATGAAGAAAAAGCAATCCAACGGGCCTCTTTTGCCGGCATGATTTGGAATCAGCAAATCTACAATTTCTGTGTCAATGAATGGCTCAATGGGGACAACCTCAAAGCCCCGCCGCCGCCAGGACACAAAATGGTTCGCAACTGTCACTGGCGCCATCTCCTTTCAATGCAAATTTTCTCGATGCCCGACAAATGGGAATATCCGTGGTTTGCTGCTTGGGACCTCACATTTCACTCATTGACCTTGGCTCTGATCGATCTTCCTCATGCGAAAGAGCAATTTTCCATGCTTTTTCGCGATCAGTTTCAACATCCCAGCGGAGCTTTTCCCGCCTATGAATGGGAGTTTAGCGATGTCAATCCACCTGTTCAAGCCTGGGCTGCTCTTAAACTGTTCGAGATGGATCAGGATTATGAATATTTGGAGATGTGCTTCCATCGGCTGCTGATCAACTTCGCTTGGTGGATCAATAAAGTCGATGAATTGGGCAATAACATCTTTGAAGGTGGCTTTTTGGGGATGGACAACATTGGTTTTTCTGACCGATCCCAAAAACCACCGCCCGGATTTCTATTGGATCAGGCCGATGGATCTGGTTGGATGTCTCTTCTTTGCCTAAATCTGATGCGCATTGCTTTAACGCTATCGAAAAAAGATCCTAATTATCAAGGCTTAGCTTGCAAGTTTCTCTGGCATTTCATTTACATCACAGCTGCCATGCGTAAAGGATATTGGAGAAACTATGATATGTGGTGTGAGGAAGATGGATTTTTCTATAGCTATTTCCGCCATCCAGACGGGACTGCTGAGCGATTTGATGCCCGCTCTCTTGTCGGAATCATTCCCTTTTTTGCCTGTGATGTTTGGGATGAAGAAGAGCTTAGGCAATTTCCTCTATTCTGGGAACAATACGAGCAGCTTATCTATAAAAAACCGCATCTAGCCGATAAGTGCATTCAAAAGGTGTCTGAAACCAAACATGTATTTGGTCTTTTGAGCAAAGAAGAACTGGAAAAATTCTTAAAGAACATTTGGAGTCCCGACGAGTTCCGCTCTCCGTATGGCTTGCGCTCGCTCTCCAAGGTTCACGAAAAGCATCCGGCTGTCATGCACGGGATGACTCTCTCCTATGAACCAGGAGAGGCGTTAGAAAAGATCAAAGGCGGAAATTCGAATTGGAGGGGTCCCATTTGGTTTCCAATCAATTATCTTTTGATAGAGACACTACTGAACTTAAGCGATGCGTTCAAGGATACAATCCAAATTAAAGTGGGTTCTGAAGAGCCGGCAACGCTGCATGACATGGCACAGACCTCGAGAAAATAAGGAGTCGGTTGCTCAAGCCGTACAATGAGGGTATGTGCATCTGGCGTGTAAATGCCTAAAGATTCGTTCCCGCCCGCTTTCACTTTTTTTCCATTTTGAATCACGTACAATTGATAAGCGATGTCGGTAGGAAATTCAGGATTCAAAATGGCTTTCCAGCTCTCGGCAAAATCATAGGAAGTTACCGGATCTCCATTCGACCACTGGGCGTCGCGCAAGTGGAAGACGTATTCGAGCCGGTCCTCTGTGATTTCAACTGCTTCTGCAACAGCAAGTTCCGGGGTGCCCTGCCTAGAGATGCGCATCAACCCCTCATACAGCATGCGACAGAGAGTGACGTCATTCAAATCGCGAGCTTTGCGAGGGTCGAGTGTTTTCGGCTCCGTTTCGATGTTGATTCGAAGAGCCCTAGAAACCGGAGTCGGCGCCTTTCCACAGCTGACCAAAAGAACAAGAAACACAAACTGTACGATGCGCATAGGAACCTTCCCAAAAATGAGACGCACATTACCAGGTGTCAAATTTTGATGCAAATTTATCTTCTTCTCGTTTATTGGAAAGATATGCAGCAAAAAAATCAGCACTTTTTGTTTGGCCAAACCTATTTTGGTGCCTTTGAAGATGAAGAAGAAATTGATGGAGAAGAAGAAATCAGTGCCGTTCCTTGGGTTCTGATTCTTGAGCCGAATGAGATGCAACAAAAAATCGGACTATTCCTACATTGGATGGAATAACTTCTTGATTAAATTTACATTTTGAGTTTAAGATCTCTCCAAAACCGAAAATAATTCGGTCGCTGTCGAAAAACGGAGAGAAAAAATGTTCACCAAAACAAGATCATGGCTGATTGTTTCGCTGCTTGCAGCTGCCTCAGCTTTTGCGCAAGATGTCGAAAATAATTGCAGACCCAATCCCTGTGCCACGAAATGCCGCCCCACAAACAGCTTTGAGCAGGGTCATGAACTGTGCCAAAATCAAATGATGGCCGCTTACAATGCTCCAGCTCGCATCGAAGTGCGCGGCTCTTGGGATGTATATGCAACTGGCAGTTACATCTACTGGCAAGCAAGAGAAGAGAATTTGGACCTAGGATTGATTAGCAATGCTCTGGATCCATTTGGCCTTGTTTCTACCGTACTTCCAGCTCAATCATTATCCTCTGTCGTACATCCTCATTTTACTTTCCGTTCTGGTTTCAAAGTAGGACTTGGATTGAACTTGGATTACGACAACTGGGACGTATATTCAGAATATACTTGGTTCCATAGCAATATCGCAACCGGCATAGAGCCTTTCCCAACTTTTTCTCCTCTTGGTGGGTCTCCTTCTGGCCATGTGATTTATCCATCACAAGGCCATCCAGATAGCTCTCTCCCAATCACTTATTATCTTTCCGCCAATCAATCCTGGAAGCTGAAAATGGACTTCTTAGATCTCTCATTAGCGAGAAGCTACTACTCTGGAACCAAATTGACGATGCGCCCTTTCTTTGGTGTCAGAGCTGCTTGGATTCGACAAAAAATGTTCAATGAGTACAATGGATCTACACTCGAAACTGTTGCAACCGCCCACTTTAAGGACACAGTTCTTAACAAAACCGTTTCGCAAGGGTTAGGTCCTCGGGCCGGATTTGAATCCAACTGGCTCCTCGGCTATGGTTTCAGATTGACCGGTGACGCTTCTGCCGATATTCTCTACACCCGGTATAATTTTCTCTTTCAACAAAAAAGGGTCGATTTGAGCGGGGCTGGTTCTATTTTCACAAATGCCAAACTAAAAGAAGAGCATCTCGATTATTTAAGAGCTCATGCTGATTTTGAAATGGGCTTCGGCTGGGGTTCTTATTTCGATTGCAACAATTGGCATATCGATCTCTCTGCTTCCTATGGTCTCCAA
>Ga0207118_1175_pt1 | contig 11876 bp, 14 predicted proteins | sample Alteio_BWMinHeat_42_FD_153507 | JGI IMG/M metagenome (GOLD analysis project Ga0207118, IMG submission 153507) | Enriched cells from forest soil in Barre Woods Harvard Forest LTER site, Petersham, Massachusetts, United States -... | ecosystem: Environmental > Terrestrial > Soil > Temperate forest >...
AAAGGGGACGTGAATATGAAGATTCGATCCGCCTTGATTACCTGAAACGCCTGAATGAACGTTATGAGGCATGGATCAGCACCTACAAGCCGCGTCATATTATTATTGAAGTGGATGAACTGAATTTCGCCGAAAAACCTGAAGATATAGGTATAGCCATAGAAAAGATCCATACTGAGATAAATGGTTTATTTTAAAAGTACAGCAGACTTTTATAAACTCATTGATACGTCAACATTCGAAAAACCATGATACGTTTAGCCACCGCGGATGATATTGATGCCATTACTTTAATCTACAACGATGCCATTTTACATACCACTGCCACCTTTGATACGGATCTGAAATCAAGGGATGAAATGTTGCAATGGTTTAATAAACATAATGAAAAATATTGTGTGATGATCATGGAACAGGACGGTAAAACTGCTGGTTGGGCCAGTTTGAGCCAGTACAGTGACCGTTGCGCTTATGATAATACCTGCGAATTCAGTATCTATATTCACCCTGATTTCAGGAGAAAAGGATTAAGTAAACCTTTAATGAAAGCAGTGCTGGAACAAGGTAAAAAACAGGGTATTCATGTTGTATTATCGCGAATTACCGAGGGAAATGAGATCAGCGTAAGACTTCATGAATACTTTGATTTCTTCATGGTTGGGACCATGAAAGAAGTTGGCGTTAAGTTCGACAGGTTGCTTGACGTAGACCTGATGCAGAAAATATTATAGACGATCGTCCTCCCTTTTTCAAAAGCTTGCTTAGCTTTGCCCTCCAATAGCATGACTAAAATACTTACGACTTACGACTTCCGACTTCCTCTGATGGAGCATTTTTACACGATTCAGGGGGAGGGTTACCATAGTGGTCGCGCCGCTTATTTTATACGCCTGGGTGGATGTGATGTGGGTTGTGTATGGTGTGATGTGAAAGATAGCTGGGAAGCGGATAAGCATCCGAAGGTCGCTTTCAGTGATATGGTAAAATTTGTCAGTGATGTCAGGGCTGAAATGGTTGTTATTACGGGTGGTGAACCTTTAATGTACAATTTAAATGAGCTGACGGATCTCTTGGAAAAAGAAGGTATACAGCGGAATATTGAAACATCAGGCGCATATCCTTTAAGCGGAAACTGGAACTGGGTCTGCGTTTCCCCAAAAAAATTCAAAGCCCCTTTAGATGAGGTGCTGATAAGAGCAGATGAATTGAAAGTAGTGGTGTTTAACCAAAGCGATTTTGAATGGGCGGAAAAAAATGCGGCCAAAGTTTCTCCTTCATGTAAACTGTTTTTGCAGCCTGAATGGGATAAGTCACAGCAGGTGCTTCCTGCTATCATTTCCTATATAAAGGAACATCCGCAATGGAAGATCAGCCTGCAGACGCATAAATTTATGCAAATCCCATAAATTATAATTCAATGATAATCCTGAAAAGCTTGTAATACTTCGCACATTTTATAATTTGCAGGTCGAAATACAATTAGTCAATTGGCAAAAGTAGGTCCCATATACAAAAACGAAGCTGATCTGGTCATGGCCTTAAAGTCCAAGAACCGGGAGGCTTTCAGTTACCTGTATGATAACTACTCTTCGGCTTTGTATGGGGTGATCTATCGCGTTGTCCAGGGGGAAGAGGTAGCGAATGACGTGATGCAGGATGCCTTTGTGAAGATATGGAAAAATATTGACAGCTATTCCCGCGAAAAAGGTTCCATTTATACATGGATGTTGAATATTTGCCGCAATTCAGCCATTGATGAAGTGCGTTCGAAGCAATACCGTAAAGAATCACAAAACCAAAATATCGAGGATTACGTAAATGAAATTGACCAGGGTTCGCAGGTTCAAAGCAAGGTGGATCATATTGGTTTGAAAGAAGTGTTGGTCAAACTTAAACCTGAACATAAAATTTTAATTGATAAAATATATTTTGAAGGATATACACAGGATGAGGTATCAGAAGAGTTGAAGATCCCTTTGGGAACAGTAAAGACCAGGATCAGAAGTGCAATGATGCAACTCAGGCATGTATTAAATGTAAACTAAAACCATTGGACACGAAGGCATACATAGAATCAGGCATTTTGGAGAGTTACGCGCTCGGATTATGCAATGAGGCAGAATCTGAAGATGTGCAAAGGCTTTGCAAAACTTATCCTGAACTGCAAACAGAACTGGAACAGATAAGATCTGCCCTGTATGGTTATGCGCAAAGACATGCTCAGGATCCTCCTGCATTCGTGAAGAAGAATATTTTTGATACCATTGATCATTTGGAAAAAACCGCTGTTCGCATCCTGGATGAAACTGAAATGGTAGAGGCTAAAGTTATTCCCATTAGTAAAAATTATCGTTTCGCCATTGCCGCATCAATAGCCTTATTTGTATTGAGTTCAGTTGCAAATATCATATTATATCAGAAATGGAGATTGGCGGATGAACAGGTGTTGACTTTGAATGCAGAGAAAAGCTTATTGTCAGAAAATGATAAGACCAACCACGTGAAATTGGATCTCATGCAAAAAGATATGGATGTGATGGGTTCACCGGAAGTACAAAAGGTGATGATGAAAGGTGTTGCAAAATCCCCGGAAAGCATGGCGATGGTTTTTTGGAACAAAGCCACCCGTGAAGTGTTTTTACAGGTGAAAAATCTTCCTCAGCCTGCTACGGGCAAACAATATCAATTATGGGCCATTGTTGACGGCAAGCCGGTTGATGCCGGTATGTTACCTATTAATAATAGTGGTGATTCGTCCCTGATGCGAATGAAAGATTTCGGTTCAGCCCAGGCATTCGCCATTACCCTTGAAAATGAAGGGGGTAGCCCTGTTCCTACTATGACTGAGATGTATGTCATGGGCGCTATTTAGTTTTTTTATCCCCAATCAATTTCCCTTATTATTTTATCATTAAATATGGCTTGAAAATATTTTTTTCAATAATTAAATCCATGAATGAATTTTCTTCGTAAATGTTAAAGTAAAACAAATTAACCTTTACAAAAAAATGAAAAAAACAATTCTAATGCTTGCAGCCATCGGGATGATGCTGGCAGCCAAAACTTCAAGCGCTTTCACAACTTTATCAAACTCAGGTAGCATGAACATCACTGGTGATTTCATGAAAAAAGCAGATGGCACCTGGGCAGGAATGATGAAAGGTAAAATGTACTGGTACAAGCTCGACAAAAGTGCAAAATTATGGTGGAGCACTGATGGCAAAACATGGGCTGAAGTATCAGATGGTATGTGGGCTGATAAAGCCGGTCATTGGGTAAAGATCCATGAAAATAAGCTGATGTGGAGCGCTGACAGTGGCAAAACATGGGCTGAAGTTCCTGAGTGGAAATGGGAAGGACCCAAAGGCGAATGGTACAAGTTTGATAAAGACTGGAGCCTTTGGATGAACAAAAAATAATAACATGAACATGCTTTTCATCTATTGGAAAGCATCATGATGAACTATAAACAATTTCATGTATTTTGTTTATATGTATGAACAGCAGCCTCGCAAGGGCTGCTTTCATTTTTTATATGGAAAGTTCAGGTAAAAGAGCCCTCTCACGGAGGATACTTTTGTTATTTGGCTTTTCTGAATAAGTATCTTGTAAGGAATATTCCGTTTGAAGTTGAGCCGTTACTGGTATTAGTTTGAGACCCTGCTGTAACCTGGTAAAGCTCCCATCCATCATTGGTCCATTCGTTTATCTTATCTACTATCAGCCGGTCATTATTGGCAATATTACCAAAATTAATGCCAACCATGCTGTAAAAATTAAGCAGATCTTTTTCCACTAAAGTTCCTTTTTCATCAGTGGTTAATATTCTGGAGCGACCTAAACCACCCGAAACAATTGATTCTACTGTTGAAAACTGTTTATAGTTATAAACTACGGCATCTGCCTGTTTGCTTTCAGGCTTAAATGCCCAGAAAGTCAAAATAGCCACAACTATCATCATAGGTGGCACCCAAAATTTAAATGATTCTTTCATGATTTTTTATTTAATGATAGCCAAATATATAGATTTGAATAAAAAATCAAATAGCAGAATGAAAAACAGCATTATGAAAACACTTTTAATAAGTGCTTCTATTTTTATTTCTTCAGGTATTAACGCGCAGTTAGTAACCCTTAATCTGAATAATATTGAGGCCAGCACAAAGACTGAAAATTTTGCCGGCCAACCGCAAACGATCATGCTCAAAGTTGGCAGTAAGAGTGGAAAATTTACCCTCATTAACGACCGTTCCCTGGATGTTAAAGCCGTATATAAAATACGCAATTACAGAGGAGTGAGAAGAAGTAATATGAAAAAGTCTTCCATAAGGATCTTCATAGAGTACTATTTTACCTACAATGGCCAAACAGTTAATAGAAAAGAAGAACGCTTATTTTATATGGAAGATGAACTCAGGTTTGATGAATTGGAAAAAGAAAACTTCCAGTCAGGTATTAAGAATACAGTGCTTACTTTAAAATATTCTGCTGTTATTAAATAGCAATAAAAATAACCTCGTATTGGTAGAATAAAATCCGATGCTACTGCTTACACATTTTAACCTCTTTGCATTTTCTCCTTTTCAGGTCAATCTCTGTTTCAAATCCAGTCTATGTTTCCTGGCAGTATCAATAGCAATATCATAACCTGCATCGGCATGACGGATCACGCCGATGGCGGGGTCATTATGCAATACACGGGTTAATCTTTTTGCTGCTTCAGGAGTTCCGTCTGCAACGATCACCATTCCCGCATGAATGGAATATCCCATGCCAACTCCACCACCTTGATGGACAGAAACCCAGCTGGCACCTCCGGCAGTGTTGATCAATGCGTTTAAAATAGGCCAGTCTGCGACCGCATCGCTGCCATCTTTCATGGCCTCAGTTTCACGGTTTGGTGAGGCAACGGAACCCGCATCCAAATGGTCACGTCCTATCACTATCGGTCCTTTTACTTTTCCGGTTCTTACCAATTCATTAAAAGCCAATCCTGCTTTTTCCCTGTCGCCCTGTCCGATCCAACAGATGCGTGCGGGCAATCCCTGGAAAGCGATACGCTCCTGTGCCATATCTAACCAGCGATGCAGAGAAGTGTTTTTGGGAAACAATTCTTTCATCACCGCATCGGTAACGTGAATATCATTCGGGTCACCGCTTAAAGCTACCCAACGGAACGGTCCTTTGCCTTCACAAAATAAAGGGCGGATATAGGCAGGTACAAATCCGGGAAAATCAAAAGCATTCATCACCCCACGTTGGTCTTTGGCTTGTCCCCTTAAATTATTTCCGTAATCAAAAGTAATGGCTCCTCGTTTTTGCAATTCAAGCATCAGTTTTACATGATGTGCCATGGTATCGTAGGCAAGCCGGGTATATTTTTCAGGATCGCTTTTTCTCAATGCATCCGCAACCTCTTCCGCTAAATTCTCAGGGTAATAACCGTTAAGTGGATCATGAGCCGAGGTTTGGTCTGTTAAAAGATCCGGAACGATATTGCGCTCGATCAGTCTTTCAAGCAGGTCAACAATATTACAGCGGACACCTATAGATAAGCGCCTGCCTTCAGATTTCGCTTTCAACGCGGTATCAATGGCCTGGTCAATATCGCGGCTCATCACATCAAGGTATCGTGTTTCTATTCTCTTTTTTATCCTCCATTCCACCATTTCTGCAGCAAGGCATACGCCATCGCACATGGTTACGGATAATGGTTGTGCGCCGCCCATGCCTCCAAGTCCCGCGGTAACAGTCAATGTCCCTTTCAAACTTCCATTAAAATGCTGACGTGCAGCTTCTGCAAATGTTTCATAAGTCCCCTGGACGATTCCCTGCGAACCAATGTAGATCCAGCTTCCGGCAGTCATCTGCCCGTACATCATCAATCCTTTTTTATCCAGTTCATGAAAAGTTTCCCAATTGGCCCACTTGGGAACAAGCATGCTGTTTGAAATAATTACACGTGGGGCATCTTTATGAGTAGGTAAAATTCCTACTGCTTTTCCAGATTGGATCAATAAGGTTTCATCATCCTCCAGGTCCTTCAGTGCTTTTACGATCAGGTCAAAACATTCCCAGTTGCGGGCAGCCTTACCAATGCCCCCATATACGATGAGGTCTTCCGGTTTTTCTGCCACTTCGGGGTCAAGGTTATTGTGCAGCATTCTTAAAGCGGCTTCCTGTATCCACCCTTTGCAGCTTATTTCAGTTCCATGCGCAGCGTGTAGTTCTTTCCTTTTCATTGTTATGGTAATGTTATACGTTAATTCTATCTGTCATTCTGAGCGCAGCGAAGAATCTGCATTTGAAGTAATTTGCCAGCACAAGGCCGGATGCTTCACTGCGTTCGGCATGACAAACACCATTTATCCCTTTAAAGTAAGCCTTTTTTTCTCGTAATTAATAATGGCTTTATGATCATAAAGAAAATCACTGCCAAGCACTCCGTCTATCTGATCAAGTCCTAAAAGCTTGTAAGTAATATTTACATGTGAAAGGTCAAGCACAACCACTTCAATGATGGCTAATTTCAGTTTGTTGAATTTTACTTTAGCCAATTGCGTGGTAGCTGTTTTTACTGCATCTGTGCCTAGTCCTACAGATTTATTTTCATTTTTTTTGATGTATTTTTTTTCAATGAATTGTAATACTTTCTTTTTATCAAAAACGGTTTTTGAAGCTCCGGTATCAAGTAAAAGATTGGCTTTTTTTCTTCCGATCTTTACCCTGATAAAAAGATGATAATTATCTTTTTCGATCTCTTTGACATTTATTGGCAGGCTTGTTTTCATCTTTATATAAAATTCGTAGAGACATGTCATGACATGTCCCTACGAATGTATTGATATGTTTTTGCAAATAATTAATTGAGTGTGGCCAGCACGTCATTCATACTGCGAACGGCGTCCGCACTTTTGTTGAAGATGCTTTGTTCATCGGCAATTAATTTGTAATCAATGATCTTCTCCCAGCCGTTCTTGCCAATCACTACAGGAACGCCCATGCAAATATCTTTTTGTCCGTATTCTCCGTCTAAGGCTACGCAGCATGGCATCACACGTTTCTGATCACGCACAATACTTTCGACCAATAAAGCTACCGCAGCGCCCGGGGCGTACCAGGCAGAGGTGCCTAATAATTTGGTTAAGGTCGCTCCGCCCACCATGGTGGCATCTGAAATTTCCTTTAGTTTTTCCGCAGCAAGGAAATGTGAAACAGGAACGCCGTTTAAGGTTGCCAGTCTTGTTAATGGGATCATGGTTGTATCGCCATGTCCGCCAATTACTGTGGCATGAATATCAGCCGTAGGAGCATTTAGCGCCAGTCCCAGGTATCCTTTAAACCTTGCACTATCAAGTATTCCTCCCATTCCAATGATTTGGTTTTTGGGCAGACCTGATGTTTTCAAAGTCAGGTAGGTCATGGTATCCATAGGATTTGACACTACCATGATAATGGCTTTTGGCGAGTGTTTCAATACGTTTTCCGTTACACCTTTTACAATATTGGCATTGGTGCCTATTAATTCTTCACGCGTCATTCCCGGTTTGCGCGGAAGTCCGGAAGTGATCACCACCACATCCGAATTGGCTGTTTTTGAATAATCAGCAGTAGTGCCGGTGATCCTTGTTTTAAAACCTAAGAGGGAGGAGGTCTGGTAGATATCCAAAGCCTTACCTTCAGCAAAACCTTCCTTAATATCAAGTAATACCACTTCATCCGCTAACTGGCGGTAAGTGATAACGTCGGCACATGTTGCGCCCACTGCTCCGGCTCCGATAACTGATACTTTTGTCATAATAATGGATTGAAATATTTAAAAGATTGATGGATTAAAAATGTTGCGCGAAAATAGAAAGATGTGATGGAAGAAAAAATGATTTTATTTATTCTCATAATTTGAAAAGAATTTTTGGTGTAGCTGCGCTCAAAAACAGAGTGGCTAAAGAATCTTATATTATTTAGCTAAAGGTATCTTAGATTGTGCAAAATGGTTATATAATATTGAAACTAAATCTCCTGCATCCATTTGTATTTTCCAAAAAATACGTATCTTTGTAAAAACAATACGTATTATGACCACTAAACTCACATTGACCGTAGAAAAGTCAATCATTGAAAGGGCTAAGGTCTATGCTAAAAATACCGGCAGAAGCCTATCTGAGCTCATAGAAACTTACCTGGAGGGCATTACCAAAGACAGCGGAGATCAAAGCCTTTCTCCAAAACTTAAAAAAATAGTCGGTGCTGTAAAGCTTCCTAAAAATTTCGACGAGGGAAAAGAACTTCGGGCCTATTTGAAAAAAAAGTATACATGAAAAAAGTATTCGTTGACACAAACATAATTGTGGATCTTATTGTCGACAGGAAGCCCTACAGCAAATTCGCTATTGATATTTTCAGAAGTGCTGAAGAAAAGAAGCTGAAATTATTTACTTCCTCGCATTCCATCGCCACTACACATTATTTATTAAAAAAATATATAGATGAAAAGGAATTACGGGACATCCTCTATAACCTGTTGGATTATGTACAGGTGGTTCCTGTTGACGCAGATACCATAAAAAAGGGGCTTAGATCAAAACATAAAGACTTTAAAGATGCTATTCAAATGATCTGCGCTTATTCCATAGAAAAAATTGATTGTATTGTCACCCGGAACATAAAAGATTTTCGCGCCTCTGAAATCCCGGTTTTGTCTCCCGATGAACTCGTAAAGAAAATATAGAAAACTAAGACTTATCAAACTGGCGTTTCGACAGGTCTTCGACTACGCTTAGACTAACATTGCTCAACGACTACTGCCTTAACTTATAACCCAACATTCAAAACTCCTTTTTATAAATTTGCAGAAACACCCCTTAAACTCTTAATTCGTAATTCAACATTCATAACTCAGCATCCCCTTGCAAGACGCTTTCGCCACATTTGTCAATATCATTCTTCCGCTCCATCTCAATAAGCTTTATACTTATCGTGTGCCTGAAGAACTCATGGATCAGATGGCTATTGGAAAGCGTGTGATCGTTCAATTTGGTGCCAAGCGTATGTATTCAGCTTTGATACATTCCATTCATCATCAACCCCCCAAAGAATATGAAGCCAAATATATTCTGAATGTGTTGGATGATGAACCCGTGATCGATGAAAATCAGCTGAAGTTTTGGGAATGGATCTCGGGCTATTATATGTGCAGCCTGGGTGATGTGATGAATGCTGCGCTTCCGGCACCATTTAAATTAGAGAGCAAGACCAGCATCAGGCTTAATCCTTCTTTTGATAAAAACAGGGAACTTGACGATAAAGAGTTCTTAATTATCGAAGCGCTGGAACTACACAATGAGATCAGCATTGATGAAGCAGGTGAGGTTCTGCAATTGAAAAATGTCTTCCCAATCATCAAAAGCCTGGTTCTTAAAGAAGCGGTTTTATTAAATGAAGAAATTGAAGAAAGTTATAAGGAACGGACGGCCTCTTGCGTAAAGTTAAATGGTATCTATTTCAGTGATATCAAACTGGAAAAACTTTTTGCCCAATTGGAAAAACGGGAGAAACAAATGAATCTTCTGATGGCTTACCTGCATTTAAAGAACAGCCATCAGCATATTGTCAAAAAAGACCTCTTGCAGGTTGCGCAAGCTACTATGGCTCCATTGAATACTCTTATCAAAAACAATATATTCACTGAATACACTATTCCCGTTGACCGGATCAAGATAGAAGAAACTCCCTTGCAGGAATTTGAACTGAATGAGGCCCAGCAGCAGAGTTATACCGATATCAAAAAAGCTTTTGAAACCAAAGATGTGGTTTTACTTCATGGGGTAACTTCCAGTGGTAAAACCCATATTTATGTCAGGCTCATGACAGAAGCCCTGGCTCAAGGTAAGCAGGTTTTGTTCCTTTTGCCCGAGATTGCCCTGACCTCGCAAATTGTAAACCGGGTAAGAAAATATTTCGGTGCCAAAGCTATTTCCTTCCATAGCAAATTCAGCGACAATGAACGCGTGGAAATATGGAACAAGGTGAAGAACGGAACCTATAAAATTGTCATAGGCGCCCGCAGTTCCATCTTTTTACCTTTTAATGATCTTGGCCTGGTCATTGTTGATGAAGAGCATGAACAAACTTATAAGCAGCAGGAACCCGCCCCACGTTACCATGCCCGTGATGCGGCGATCATACTTGCCTCTTTGCACCAATGTAAAACCATACTCGGTTCGGCTACCCCTGCTTTTGAGACGTATTATAACAGCAAAAATGAAAAGTATGGACTGGTCGAATTAAAGCAGCGTTTTGCAGACATGGAAATGCCGGATATCATCACAGCAAATGTTGCGGAAGAGACAAGGGTAAAAACCATGCGAGGGAATTTTACGAGCTTATTATATGGTGAAATAACAAATGCATTGTCGCAGTCTGAGCAGGTTATTTTATTTCAGAACCGCAGGGGCTATGCACCGGTATTAGAATGCCAGACCTGCCACTGGATACCGAAATGTCAGAATTGCGACATCAGTCTTACTTATCATAAATATCTTGATTCACTCAAATGTCATTACTGCGGTTATACCATGAAGGTACCAGTAAATTGTCATGCTTGTGGCTCACATCTGTTAACCTTTAAAGGTTTCGGGACAGAGAAGATAGAAGACGAATTGAAAATACTATTTCCTGAAGCAAGGGTGTCCAGGCTTGATCTGGATGCTGCAAAATCCAAACATGGGCATGAAGAGATCATCAGGGATTTTGAACAGCATAAGTTTGATATCCTAGTAGGCACACAAATGCTCAGCAAAGGCCTGGATTTTGAAAAGGTTTCGCTTGTTGGTGTCATTAATGCCGACCAGCTGTTATATTTTCCGGATTTCAGGGCGAATGAACGTGCATACCAATTGCTCTCGCAGGTAAGTGGACGGGCTGGAAGAAAGGGCAGGCGAGGCAAGGTGATCATACAAACAAACTCTCCCAATCATCATGTGATAGAAGATGTGATCAAACAGGATTATGAAAATTTGTATCAAAGTGAGATGGCAGAGCGCAGCAAATATTCATATCCGCCTAAACACCGCATCATAAAATTAGTGATCAAGCATAAAGAGTATAAAACCGCTGACAGTGCGGCATACCAATTGGTTCAATTAGTCGGTGATATGTTCGGGGATAACCTGATAGGCCCTGCAAGTCCCCATGTATCAAAGATCCGGAATTATTATATCAAAGAGATCCTGATAAAAATTGACCGCAACAATAAAATGGCGGGTCAGTTAAAGTTTTTCATCAGGCAACAAATGCAGAAATTGCAGGAGCAGAAAGCTTATCGCAGTGTTATTCTTTTTGCAGACGTAGATACCATATGACAACTAAGGACGTTGAACTTTTATCAAAGCAATGGCCAACACAATTGCCGTAAAAAGGTTAATGGCAATAGTGAGCACCGATTTCAGGAAGGGCCATATCATCCCACAATATACCAGCAGGCTGATGCAGGCAATCAGCGCAGTATAAAAAGCATATTCATGGTTGGCTTTAATTCCTTTGTAACTAAATAACAGGATCAATCCGCAGGTGATCAGCACATGTCCATCCATCAGCAGCCGCAAAAGGTTCCTGTCATATTGCTTGCCATGATCGGAAGCCAATATGAATATATCATGCAAAATACCGTTGCCTGTTGCCCATATCCCAGCTCCGGCAACGATATAAGGTAAATATGTAATTAATTTTTCCATAAATGATATGATTTACTTTTCGCGCAAACTCATAACTCAAAATTCAGCATTCATAACTCAGCGTTACTTATCTTTTCCTTTAAACGAAAAAAAAACTACTTATCCTTTTAGCTCCCTGTTTTTCAATTAAGAAATAATATATCA
>Ga0207118_1178_pt1 | contig 11796 bp, 10 predicted proteins | sample Alteio_BWMinHeat_42_FD_153507 | JGI IMG/M metagenome (GOLD analysis project Ga0207118, IMG submission 153507) | Enriched cells from forest soil in Barre Woods Harvard Forest LTER site, Petersham, Massachusetts, United States -... | ecosystem: Environmental > Terrestrial > Soil > Temperate forest >...
GGGAACCGGTTCAGAATGATAAAGGCCTTCGCCCCTCGATGGACGATCAGCGTTTCCGCATCGTTGTTCCGCGCCAGCGCTTCGCAGAAAATGCACTCCGGCTGTCCGCCGCGCGCAGCTTCCGCCATGTACTGGTAGCGCCAGGGAGTCCAGATATAATCCATCGCCGCGTTTCCTTTGACCTCAATGCCGCGCGGACAGCATAACGCAGAACTGCGCCAGCTGTGGCACACGAACCCTCAATTCCGCTGAACTAGCCGGGCGCCCGTACTTCTGGCTGTGGTTTCAAACGGGCCGTCTATTGGAGTGAAGCCTTATGCGCGCGGCGAATCGCCCGCAGCGGAAGCTTGTGCCCCCGCGGTATTCACAAAATCCTTCAGCTCTTTGCTGGGCTTGAAGAACGGAATTTTCTTCGCTGGCACTTCCACCTTTGTACCGGTCTTTGGATTTCGTCCTACCCGTCCGCGGCGGTTCCGCGTTCGAAAACTTCCAAATCCGCGAATTTCGATCTTCTCGCCCTTTTGCAGAGCTGCGATGATGCTGTCAAATATAGTCTCGACGATGGTCTCCGACTCTTTGCGAGGGAGCTCTGTCAGCCGCAGCACCTCCTCGATGAGGTCGGCCTTTGTCAATGTCGCTTGCTTTATCATCATCATCGCTATGCCTCTTCGCCCAGTTCTAGAAAAGACCACCCCAGGTCGTCCACCCTCTTACGTCCGCCAGAATCAAAGTCCCTCTAACGGCCGCAAAGCGCTGCAGCCGCACAGCGACCGCCTAAACTTTGAATCCAAACGGCTTAGAGGGGACTGGCCCTTCGCCGGAATGCACCCTTCCTATCACTAAAACGACCCGAAGGTAAATGAAATTGTGACGGTAGGCCCTGTCGGCCCGCTCATGCAAAACTAGCGCGCCGACAGCTTGGACTTCAGCGCGTCCCCAATCGTCGCCGTTGACGAAGACTTAGACGTCGAAGTCGAGCGATACTGCTCGATTTCTTTGCGCTCGATCTGTTTCACCGCCGCGCGATAGCTCAATCCAATGCGCCGCGTCTCCGGGCTGATCTTGATAATCTTGAAATCGTATTCTTTTCCCGGTTCCAGCGGCCCCGCGCTCTTCAGCGGGCCCGTCGTCGGTCGGAAGCTCGATGGCCCTTCATCCCGCCGCTTGCGCTCCTCGATCTCTGTGTTGTGGCAGAGCGCCTCGATGTTTTCGCCCAGCTCCACAAACGCCCCGAACGTCGCGATGCGCGTCACTTTGCCCTTCACGATCTGGCCAACGCGGTTTTGTTTGAACCAGTCGCCCCAGATGTCATTCACCTGCTTGATGCCCAGCGACACCCGGCGATTCTCAGGATCGATCTTCAGCACCTTGGCCTTGACGTCATCGCCCTTTTTGAATACTTCGTGCGGATTCTTGATGCGCTCCGTCCAGCTCACATCGCTGACGTGCACGAGTCCATCGAATCCATCTTCGATCTCTACGAACGCGCCAAACTCCGCGATGTTGCGCACTTTGCCCGTGACGATCGTTCCCACCGGATACTTTTCCGCAACCAGCAGCCACGGATCCGCCTGCGCCTGCTTGATTCCCAGCGAAACGCGCCGGTCGCTCGGCTTGATGTCCAGCACCACCACGTCCACTTCGTCGCCCACCTTCACGAGCTTCGAGGGATGCGTGACCTTTTTGTTCCAGCTCATCTCCGAGACGTGCACCAGTCCTTCGATCCCCTGTTCCAGCTCGACGAACACGCCGTAGTCCACCACGCCGACGACTTTGCCCTTCACCTTGCCGCCCGCCGGATACTTTTCCGAAGCGCCCACCCAGGGATCGGCCATCAACTGCTTCAGCCCCAGCGATACGCGCTGCTTCTCCTTGTCGAACTTCAAAATAATAACGTCGAGTTCCTGCTCCGGCTTCACCACGTCTGAAGGATGTTTCACGCGGCCCCAACTCAAGTCCGTCAAGTGCAGCAAGCCATCGATTCCGCCCAGGTCCACGAACGCGCCGTACTCGGTCACGTTCTTTACGTGCCCGTGCACCACCTGGCCTTCGCTCAGCGTTTCCATCAACGCGCCCCGTTTCGCTTGCAGCTCTTCTTCTATCAGCGCGCGCCGGCTCACCACCACGTTGCCGCGTCGGCGGTTCAGCTTCGTGACGCGCACCTGAACTTCCGCGCCCATCAAGTCGTCAAGATTCTGCGTCGGGCGCAGGTCATATTGCGAGCCCGGCAAGAACGCGCGCACGCCGATGTCCACCACCAAGCCACCCTTGATGCGGTCCACCACTTTGCCGGTAATCGTTTCCTTGGCCTTGAACGCCGCGTCGATCTTTTCCCACGTCTTGCGCCGCAGCACTTTCAGGTAAGACAGGATCGTGAAGCCGTCCTTGTGCTCCCCGGTACGCTGCACTTCGATCGTGCTGTTCGGCTCCGGGCGCGGGATCTCCGTGTCGGAGAATTCCGCCGCGGGAATCAGGCCTTCCGTCTTTCCGCCCAGATCCACCACTACGCCGTGTTCCGTGTACGCGACAACCTTGACCTCGATGACCTCGCTCGAAGCCGCCGCTTCCTGCTTTTCGTCGTACTCCTGCAGCAGCTTGCTCATCTCTTCCGAGCCCGCCGCTTCTTCATCCGCGGACGCAGCTGCGGCATCCGCCGCCTTCGTCTCGCCTTGCGCTTCAGCAGCAGCGTGCGCCTCCGCTACATCCGTCTTCTGCACGGAGCTCGCCGTTTCGGCTTGTTCCGTTACGGCAGGAGCAACCGGTTCGGCAGCGTGTTCCACCGCTGCATTGGTTTCCGTATTTGCGCTGGTCGGAATGTTCTCGGCTTCAGGTGCGGGAGCGGCTGCGGCCGCATTCAATTGGTTGTCGTGGTCGGAAAACATGGTTGTTGGCCTCCGGGATGTCTATCCCTGTTTTGTTCGAAAATATTCCCTGCGAAATCCCTGTTGGGGGTCCGTGCAAGGAGGTTCACCGCTGAGCGGTTACTGGGACACAGATGCTGCGGGCGTTGAAAACGCTGCAACTGTAAAAGGATACTCGCCGCCCCAACCTTGTGTCAATGAAACTGCCGTTCCTCGCGGTCGTCGGCGTGGCTCTGCATTTGCTCACTGTGCAAGAGTTTTAAGCAGCTTCCACGCTCGCGCCCTCATCGCCGGCGTCCCCGCGCGTTCCGCTGCTTCAAGGATGGCCCGGACTTCGGGAAGAAGGCTTCGGTCAACCGCGGCCAGTTCCGTCAGCCCCTGCAGCGCAAAAGTTTTCACGATTGAGCTGCGATCTTCCAAGTATCGCCGCAATCCTTCCGCTGCGCGCTGTCGCTCTTTTTTCGTCAGCGCCAGCCGCGGAATCATCAGCGCCAGATGCCACCGCAGTTCCTGCTGCTCGGCTTCGACCAGAAGCCCCAACAGTTCAGCCTTGAACGGCGCTAGCAGGCTTGATTTTTGAACAGAAATCTTTTCCACCGCATCCGCCGCGCGCATCCGCACGACGGCGTCATCACTCCACAGATAGCCAATCAATTCAGGAAATCGTCGCGGCTCTCGCAAGACCAGCGCAACAACCTCGTTCGCGCGCCCAATCGACCGTCGGTCTCCACCCTTGAGCCAGTCCTTCAGTTTATTTCGTGCCATGAGGATTTGTTGGAAGAGAAGTATCTGTTCCTGGTCTAAGCCCGCGCGTGCCCCGCCTGCGTCTTTTCACGCCGAAAATCCGGGGCCGAAACTTCCACCGTGCGGCACATCTCATACAATCTCGAGCGCATCCGCGTTCCAATGCGCTGCTCCAGCGAATCCTCTCGTGTCGGCAGAATCAGCTTCCCGCCCGGAAGCCGCGCCGGTTCGCCTTCTGTCGCAGGATTATCCAGGTAATTCGTCGTAATGATCGTCGTGCGGTTCTCGTTGTACCGCGCGTTCAAGACAATCCCCACGATGTCGCGCACCCAATCCGACGGTTTGCTCGCGCCTAAATCATCCAGCACCAGGATCTCCACCGTTCGAATCGGCTCCAGAATCTTCATCTCCGTCGATTCGCTCGCCGGATTATAGCTCGCCTGAATTTCTTTCAACAGCTCGCGGTAATCGCAAAACAACCCGCCGTGCCCGCGCTTAATCAACTCTTTCAAGGCCGCAACCGCAAGATGTGTTTTTCCCACGCCCGACGGCCCAATGAACAACAGTCCTTTTTCCGACGATCCCGGATACTCCCGCACAAATCCCTGCGTCAGCAACTTCGCCTGCTTCAACGATTGCGCGTGCTGCGCCATCCATGTCTTCCCGTCCGTCAAGTCCGTGACGTAACTCTCAAAATCGCAATGCTCATACCGCTTCGGAATCCGCGCCCGCTCCATCACCCGCGTCGCGCGATCCTCCATCCCGCAGTCGCACGCTACCGCTACGCTGCCCCCCGCGCCGTCCCCGCGCGGCACCATTTTCCATCCAGTCCCCCTGCAAAGCGTGCAATTCTCCAGAGCCATAGTGTTTGTCAGTGTAGGCGCCGGGCTTCATCCCGGCGTTCTTCCCCTGTAGTGGCCGGTCTTCAGACCGGTCAGCTTTTTCTTTGCCTTTTGTATCCGCCGCGTCCGTCCGGCCCTTCTTCACACCTGCGCAACAGCATACGAGCACACATCGCGCACAGCAAGCCACCCTCATTGGGAAAACTGTGGAAGGAAATTCCTCTTCAAACTAAGAACTAAGAACTTACAACTAACAACTGACCTACGTCCGCCCCACCCGCGGCGTCGCCCGCACAATCGCATGCTGCGGCTCTCTCCCCCGCGCATGCGAAGCCGCCACCCGCGACAATTCCTGCTGCACCACGTGAGCGAATTCCCCCATCTGCCGTTCCATCTCGATCATCTTCTCGCGCATGTTCAAAATAATTTCGATCCCCGCCAGGTTCACGCCCATATCCCGCGCCAGTGTCAGGATCACATCCAGCCGCTCCAGGTCCGAATCCGTGTACAAGCGCGTGTTCCCCTGCGAACGCGACGGCTTCAGCAGCCCCACGCGCTCGTACAGCCGCAGCGTCTGCGGGTGCAGCTTATATAGCTCCGCCACCGCGCTGATCATGTACCCCGCCTTCGCCCGTTTTTTCGCTTTCACTGGCATCGCAGCTTTCCTACACTCCCGCCTTCGTGAACAAATCTTTTCTCGGATCCTCCGGCGCCACGCTCTCCAGTTCCTTCATCAAATTCCGCACTCGTTCATCCGTCGGCGGCGGCACTACCACCTGAATCTCTACGTACTGATCCCCGCGCTCCCCATTTCGCGCGCTCGGCACGCCCTTCTCTTTCAGCCGCAGGGTCTTCCCGCTGTTTGTCCCCGGCGGAATCCTCACGAGCGACCGCCCGTCGATCGTCGGCACTTCAATCTTTGCGCCCAGCGTTGCCTCGCTCACCTTCACCGGAATCTTCGTATACAAATCATTCCCGCGCCGTTCGAAAAACTCATGCGGCCTCACCACCACTCGCAGATACAAATCGCCCGCCGGCGCGCCCATCGTCCCGGAGTTGCCTTTGCCCGGAACACGCACTCGCCCGCCATTCGCCACGCCCGCGGGAATGCGCACGTCAATCGTCTCGGTTCGCCGCACCCGCCCTTCGCCACCGCAAGTCTTGCACGCCGTCCGTAGCTTGCCCGTGCCTCCGCACCGCGTGCACGGCACATTGAATTTCATCTTCCCCGCGGCCTGCTGGATCGTTCCCGTTCCATGGCACGTCGGGCACGTCTGCGGCGAACCCACCGCCCCCGTCCCGTGGCACGTCTCGCAAGTGTCCAGCCGCGTGATCGAGAGTTTTTTCACCGCGCCGCGCACTGCGTCCCAGAAATCGATCTCGATTTGATATTCCAGGTCGCCGCCGGCTTCGTGCTCCGGCTCCATCGCGCCTTGGCCGCGCCCGCCGCTGCTGAAAAATTGGCTGAACAAATCGCGGAAGCTCGCTCCACCCCCTGCCGCGCCGGACCCGCCGCCAAAATCAAACCCGCCAAAATCAAAATTGACGTCCTGCCCGTCGCCGCCGCCCGTGTGTCCCCCACTGGGCCCGCCCGGAGGCAGATTCTCGCTGTAAAAGCCGTATTGGTCGTACATCTGACGTTTCTTCGAATCGGAGAGCACGTCATACGCTTCTTGCAGCTGTTTGAATTTTTCTTCCGAGGATTTGTCGCCGGGATTCAAATCGGGATGGTACTTCCGCGCCAGCTTGCGAAAGGCCGCACGAATATCCTTCGCGCCCGCTTTCCGCTCCACTCCCAGCAGTTCGTAATAATCCTGTTTTGTCGTCGTCGCCATCTTCGCCTTGAGCAAACACTTGTAGGGGCGCCATGATTGGATCGGGCGCCCCTGCAACTACTACTTCACTTAGTTCGGCCGCTTCGTCTCATCCACGTCCACGTACTCCGCATCAATCACGTCGCCAGGCTTCTTCTCCTGCCCGCCGCCGCTCGATCCGGCTGGAGCGCCGCCTCCCGGACCAGCGCCGGCGCTCGCCGCGCCAGCCGCCGCTTGCGACGTCTTGTACAGCTCTTCGGCGATCTTATGCAGCGAGCGCTCGACGTTTTCCGTCGCCGAACGCAGCCGCGGCACTCCGCCTTCGTTGATGGCTTTCTTGGCGTCCTCGATCGCTTCTTCGGCCTTCTTCACGTCCGCTTCCGCAATCTTCTCGCGGTTTTCGCGGATCATCTTCTCCGCCTGATAGAGGATCCCGTCCAGGCGGTTACGCGCCTCGACCTCCTCCATTCGCCGGCGGTCGTCTTCCGAATGCGATTCGGCTTCCACGCGCATCTTTTCAGCCTCTTCCTTGGTCAAGCCGCTCGACGCGGTGATGGTGATCTTCTGCTCCTTGTTCGTGGCCTTGTCTTTGGCGCTCACGTTCAAGATGCCGTTCGCATCGATGTCAAACGTCACTTCGATCTGCGGCGTTCCCCGCGGCGCCGGTGGAATCCCGTCCAGCTTGAATCTGCCAAGCGAGCGGTTGTCGTTGGCGAACTTGCGTTCGCCCTGCATTACGTGGATTTCCACGCCCGGCTGGTTGTCCGCCGCCGTCGAATAGGTCTCCACCTTGCGCGTCGGGATGGTCGTGTTGCGCGGGATTTGCACGGTCATTACCCCGCCCAGCGTCTCCACGCCCAGCGAAAGCGGCGTCACGTCCAGCAGCAGGATGTCTTTCACCTCGCCTGCCAGCACCGCCCCCTGAATCGCTGCGCCTACTGCCACCACTTCGTCCGGGTTCACGCCCTTGTGCGGCTCTTTCCCGCCGAAGAAGTTGCGAACCAGTTGCTGCACCTTCGGGATGCGCGTCGAGCCACCCACGAGTACAACTTCCTGAATGTCGTTCGGCGACATCTTCGCGTCTTCCAGCGCCTGCTTCACCGGCTTCATCGACCGGTCCAGCAGGTCGCTGATCATCTGCTCCAGCCGCATCCGCGTCAGTTTCTCTTCCATGTGGATCGGCCCGCTCGCGCCTGCAGTGATGAACGGCAGGTTGATTTCCGTCTCCATCATCTGCGAAAGCTCGATCTTGGCCTTTTCCGCCGCGTCCTTCAGCCGTTGCAGCGCCATCTTGTCCTTGCTCAGATCGATGTTGTGCTGCTTTCTGAACGCGTCGATCAGCCAGTCTACGATTCTCTGGTCCACATCATCGCCGCCCAGGTGCGTGTCGCCGTTCGTGGACTTCACTTCCACCACGCCCGCTCCCACTTCCAGAACGGAAATGTCGAACGTGCCGCCGCCCAGGTCATACACGGCGATCGTTTCGTCGCTCTTCTTCTCTAGACCGTATGCCAGCGCCGCCGCCGTCGGTTCGTTAATGATTCGCACTACTTCCAGCCCGGCGATTTCGCCCGCTTGCTTCGTCGCTTGGCGCTGTGCGTCATTGAAGTACGCCGGAACAGTAATAACCGCCTTGGTCACCTTCTCGCCCAGAAAATCTTCCGCCGCTGACTTCAACTTGCCCAGAATCATCGCGGAAATCTGCGGCGGGCTGTACACCTTGCCCATGATCTCCACGCGCGCGTCGTCGTGGTCTCCCTTCACCACTTTATAAGGGATGCGCTTCATCTCTTCCGTCACTTCGTCATAGCGCCGCCCCATGAACCGTTTGATCGAATACACCGTGTTCTCGGGGTTGGTCACCGCTTGGCGCTTAGCAACTTGCCCTACCAGCCGCTCGTCCGTCTTCGTGATTGCCACCACCGACGGCGTCGTGCGCCCGCCCTCCTGGTTAGGGATCACCACCGGCTCGCCGCCCTGCATCACGGCCACCACCGAGTTTGTCGTTCCCAGGTCAATTCCAATAATCTTGCTCATGACTACCTGCCCTCCATCCTCATTTATGCTCTTTGCTCCGCCTCAGGCCCGTACAGTCCTGGGAGCGCCAACTCTTCTCCATCCCGCGGGTTTAGCGCGATGAATCTCCCGATTGGCCTCCCTTAGCTCTTGAGCCTAAGCCCAGTTCGAGGCACAGTATATAGGTTGAGTGTATGTTTGTCAAGTTTTCTTATAACATCTATAACCGGCTTGTTTTGTGTCCACTGCAGACCTCATTTCCTCGTTTCACTCCAATCCCAAGCTTTTCCTTGACCCGTGATTATCTTTCCTATATAATACCATTTCGTCACTGATCGCTAACGGGCTGACGGTGGGGTTTTGTCTCGATGAAGCTTCTACAGTATCTCCCGGCGCAACTCCTTTAGAATCAACACTTACAGAAATGTCCGCAAGTGTTGATTCTAATGGATTTACAGGCAGTCTAAGCTATTTAGAATCAACACTTACAGAAAACACGGGGGGAGGGGAGTACAACGCTTCTTTCAATCCACGGAATCAACCTCTGAGCTTTGCGGCCGAGACCTCATTGCTCATTTGCCAAATCGGGGCGGACCGCCTCGCCCCTCGACTGGAAACCTGTGATAATCTGGCGGTGATTGAGTCAACAGTATTCTGATTGGATGTTGGAGGACCGTGTGAGTCGTCGTGCTCTTCTTGCTTTGGCAGTCGTCGTGGCCTTCCTGGGTGGAAGGCTTCTATTGAGCCGGGGCATGCATCCTGTCCCGAACGCCCGCGCCAGCACTGAGCGCGTGACGCAACCATTGTCATCTGGCGAGGCTACTCCTTCCGCAAGCGACGCGCGCCCCGTTCCCGCGCTTCCCACCACTCCTGGCGCCACTCGCGAGACTTTCGCACCATCCGAGAGTCCAGCGCCGACACCTCCTGTGCCGCAAGACGTAGCCGGAATCCCCGACGTCGACCCGCACAAGGCCTTCGGCTCGAAAAGCGCCCCAGTGGCCATCGAAGTCTTCAGCGACTTTCAATGCCCCGCCTGCAAAACCCTCTTCATGGCCACCAATCGCCAGCTCTTCGAGAATTACGTTTCCACCGGCAAGGTCTATCTGATCCACCGCGATTTTCCTCTCCCCATTCATGCCTACTCCACCGTGGCCGCCCGCTACGGGCGTGCAGCCGCGCAGATCGGAAAATTTGAACAGGTCGAACAAACCCTCTTCCAGAACCAGGAGAAATGGGAGCAGACCGGCGATGTCGACGGAACCGTGGCCGGCACCCTTTCCGCTGCGGAAATGGCCAAGGTTCGCGCCCTGGTGAAAGGGGGCACCCTCGACGCCGCCATCGACAAAGACCGCAAGATCGGCCAGATGTACAACGTCAGCCAAACCCCCACCACAGTCTTCCATTCCAAAGGTCAGACCTACCCCTACGGCGGGTCCATGAGCTACGACACGCTCAAACAATTTCTCGATCAGCTTTTGAGCCAGAAATAGCCACGCTTTGGCCGGCAGAATGATTTCATGATGCAATCCAGCCCCCTCAATTTCCGCCGCGCCGTCATCTGGATTGGCCGCCTGGTCCTCGGCGGAATTTTTGTCTACGCGGGCATATCAAAACTTATTTTCCCGAACACGCACTTGTGGCCTATGTTCGTCCTGCGCTTTTCAATTTCCGTGAATCTCTCAAGCTTTGCGCAGCAAGTGGAATCCTACAAAATAGTCTCGCCCGAGGCGTCGCAAGTGGTGGCGCATACTTTGCCGTTTGTGGAAATCGCGCTAGGTCTGCTGCTGCTGATCGGCTGGCGCTTGCGAATCTGGGCCACGGCCATCACAGCGATCATGCTGGGGTTCTTGGCGGTTGTGACTCGCGCGTACCTACTGCACATGGACATCAACTGCGGCTGCTTCGGCACACCGGAGAAGCTCACCGGCTGGACCGTCGTCCGCGACAGCGCCTTCGCCGTGCTCGCGCTTGTCATGACTATTTTCGCCTTCCTCGAAGCTCGCCAGCCGCATCCCTGGTCCGCTCCCGAGAAAGCCTCACTGATCTCGGATCACTGATCTCGATTCACTCCAGAATGAAAACCCTCCCCGAATATCTCGACCTCGCCGAAAGAGCCCACGGCCATCTCTGCGCCGGCCAGGTCCTCGGCGTGCGCCTCGCCATGCTCGGCCTGCGCGAACTCGGCATCGACGATCCTGTCGCCGAACGCAAGCGCCTGGTCACCTACGTCGAAATCGATCGCTGCGTCACCGATGCCGTCGCCGTCGTTGCCAACTGCCGCCTTGGCAAGCGCGCGCTGAAATTTCGCGACTGGGGCAAAGTCGCTGCCACCTTCGTCGACCTCAAAACCGGCCGCGCCGTCCGCGTCGCCGCCAAGGAATCCTCCAAGCAAGCTGCTCGCGAACTCTTCCCCGGACTCGATAAAGAATCCGGCCAGCAGAAAGCCTACGCGCAACTCTCCGACGAAATCCTTTTCGACAAACAATGGGTGAAAGTGGAAGTCCAGCCCGAAGATCTGCCCGGCTTCAAAGGCCCCCGCGTCGTCTGCGCCCAATGCGGCGAAGGCATCAACTTCAAACGCGAAGTCGTGAAGGACGGCCGCACCCTCTGCCGCTCCTGCGCCGGCGAAAAATACTACGAAACAGTTTCCTGAGACTCCGAGAGTGTGCGTTCGACTTCTGCGCTAAAATAATCCTTCATGTTAAGTTTGCCACCTATTACGCTGCGCTTGCGCGGCTTCAAGCTGATTGACCGCGTTGCGCTGGCGTTTCTCTTGCTTTGCGCCATTGCGCTTGGCGCGGGCTGCGGCTTGCTCTTTGTTTACGCCGGCGACTTGCCGGAAATTCGCGCGCTGGAGACGTATCGCCCCGACGTTGTCACCGAAGTCTATGCCGACGACGGCCAGCTCGCCGGCACCTTCGCCATCCAGCGCCGCATCCTGATGACCTACGAGCAGTGCCCCAGAATTCTCTACAACGCCGTCACCGCCATCGAGGATCAGCATTTCGAAGAGCACTGGGGCATCGACTTCCCGCGCATGGCCAGCGCCGCCGCCCGCAATATCATCAACCGGCGCATCACCGGCGGCGCCAGCACCATCACCATGCAACTGGCAGGCAATCTTTTCCTGGACCGCAGCGACCGCAGCGCGCGCCGCAAGATTCAGGAAATTCTTCTCGCGCTGCAGATCGAGCGCCGCTACACCAAGCCGCAAATCTTCACGATGTACGCGAACCAGGTTTACCTGGCGCACGGCAACTACGGTTTCGCCGCGGCCTCGCAGTTTTATTTCGGCAAGCTCGTCACCGACCTGAAGCTTCAGGAAGCCGCGCTGCTCGCCGGCATGGTCAATGGCCCGAAATTCTCTCCGCTCTCGAATCCTGAACTTGCGCTGGGCCGCCGCAATCTGGTGCTCCATCGCATGGAAGAAGAAGGCAAAATCACGCCGCTTGAGGAAACCACCGCGAGAAAATCGCCGCTGGGCTTGCACATCCAATATCCGCGCAACGACCTCGCGCC
>Ga0207118_1163_pt1 | contig 11793 bp, 9 predicted proteins | sample Alteio_BWMinHeat_42_FD_153507 | JGI IMG/M metagenome (GOLD analysis project Ga0207118, IMG submission 153507) | Enriched cells from forest soil in Barre Woods Harvard Forest LTER site, Petersham, Massachusetts, United States -... | ecosystem: Environmental > Terrestrial > Soil > Temperate forest >...
GGCGAAATCGTTCGAGTAGAGCCGTATGGAAATTATTTACTCGATGGCGTGAGGGTCCAATGAAATTAATAAGGGCATTGCGAACCGCATCTGGAGCAAATTCGATGAGATGGATACGCCACATAACACCCTACCTCCTCGTTGGCGTTATGGCGACGCTTGCATTTACCTCATATAGCATCAGATATCGACTTACTGCTGACGCGTGGCATTGGACACATAACGACACAGTCCGGTTTGGCAACTATCTACTGACCATCCCAGTCGACTGGTTCGTCGCAGAAGCGCCGAGCAGTGGACTTGATATTGCTGATGCGGGGTTTGCAAGTCGGGTTCGATCTTCGTCGCGCATAAGTTGGATCAAGGCGCTCCTGACGCCAGGTTCTCTAAGGGCTGGTATTGAGGGATGGCAATCTTCTCAGCGGATGGAATTCGAATTAAAAGGTGCAAAGAATATTGAGCAGAATACTATTCAGCACGAAAATGAGCTGCTCGCCTGTGTCGGAGCCGATGTTTCCAACACCAGAAAGACTTCAGCGGCCGACTTCTTGATGCTTTGCGAATCGGCTGGCGGCGGGAGGATAAGATTTATTTTTGAGGGCTATAGGGAGGATCTTCCCAGCTTTTATAGATTCATAGGCCAGATCCGAGGGGCTACATGAGCAGCAGTCTATTTTAGATCGTAATTTACTGTGAAAATGCTGTAAAAGGAAGAACCTACATCATCGGAGTTCAGACCCTTTATGCGGTTGTGTATTTTGTCGTTAGCTTTCGCGCTCGTAGTCGCCCCGGCGAAGTTGGGGAGTGATACGCAACAGGCGCGTAGGTGGAAGAGTGAGCCAATTCACACGTTTCAACAACTCGGACTTCCTCCAATGTCAATTCCATCTGATGATCCTTTAACCGCGTCTAAAATCTCCCTAGGCCGCAGATTATTCACCGATAGGAGTCTGTCGGGTGATCAATCGATTTCGTGCGCTACTTGTCATGATCCAGCGAAGTTTTTCACCGACGGCAGGAAGACGGCACTAGGTGTTCGAAATCGGAGCGGGTTCCGAAATGCCCCGAGTCTGTTGAATGTTGGTTTTTTGACGACCGAGTTGTGGGACGGACGAGTAAGGACACTTGAAGCCCAGGTCGGCTTTCCAATATGCAATCCACTGGAGATGGATAGTTCTCAAGTGGTGGTGCTGGCTCGATTAGCCAACAAGGGCGGGTATCGGGAATTTTTCGAAGAGGCATTCGGTCCGGGCCCGATTACGTTCGAGCATGTCGGGATGGCTATCGCAGCATTTGAGCGTAGTTTGATCAGCGGCGACTCACGTTTCGATAAGTACTTTTATGGCGGTGAAGAGAACGCGCTCAGTGCTGCTGCAAAACACGGACTCAGACTCTTTGTCGAGCCACGGAAAGGAAACTGTGCATCTTGCCACCGAATCTACAAGCGTTCATCCTACACAGCCGATCTATATGGGGCTGACTCTGCCCCTGACGACAAACAATTCGCCCTATTTACAGATAATCTTTTTCACAATACCGGCATCGGGTTTGAGACTCCGCACACATTCAAGGATCTAGGTCGCTTTTTAGTCACACGCAGTCCCACCGATATTGGAGCTTTCAAGACGCCTTCCCTTCGAAACGTTTCTAAAACCGGGCCATACATGCACGATGGCAGCCTGCGAACGCTCGAAGACGTGATTCGTTTCTACGACAAAGGCGGAAATAGAAATCCTAACATCGATACATTACTTCACCCCCTCCACTTGACACCTGAGGAGCGGCGTGACCTCGTGGAATTCCTTCAGTCGCTCGACGGAGCTATGTCCCTCGATGAGGAAAAGAACGATGAGCCCTCGTAAGTTCAGTCCTTTGTGGCGTCATTTTAGCATCATGATTCTCTTCGTTTGTGTTTCGGGACTCAGCGGCGGAAATGGCGCATTTTCAAAGAAGAACGGTAGCTCAACCAGGCAACAATGGACCCAATCCGATTCTCGTCGTGAGCCCTATATTGCTACAACGAAGCCGAGAAAAAAGATAATTGCATCTGTCGAATATGACCCGTTATTCACAATCGAGATGAGTGCGGGAGCCAAAATCCATTACCAAGTTCCACTCATTCGCGGAGATTTGGTTTTTATGGAGTTCAAGAGCGGCCATTATTCAGCGTCTTTCGAGTCGGAAATTTGGCACGAGAGGTGTCTTCGGTGGTCAGGAGGACGGTTGGTTCAAGCGTGGGATTTTGTGACTGACTGGAAACCCGTTCCGATAGAATTCGTCGGAGCGTCTGAATCTCTTTTCCAACCAGTTTTAACTGATCGGTATTTATACGTGCCAGGTTCGGGCGGAACCGTATTTAAACTTGACCCCTCAACCGGTAAAGCGCTAGCACAGATCAAGCCGTTTGGTGAAGACCGCACAGATACGACGTTTATCTCGGGTCCCCTCACCGCAGATCAACGAGGGAACGTTTATTATAACGTCCTCCAAATTGATCGAAGTAAGCTGGAAACAGCAGATAGCTGGTTGTTCAGGATTGCGCCTGATGATGAAGTCCGGGAGGTCTCGTACTCAGAGTTGTTGGCACCTGCGAATCCTCCGAATAAGTGCTCTGAGCAATTCGAAGATTCCCGTGATCTGCCATGGCCTCCGTCAGAGGTCCCGCCTATTGCTCGGTGCGGTGTGCAGCGCCCAGGCGTGAACGTCGGGCCCGCAATAGCACCTGATGGAACGATATACACGATCTCGCGAGCCGACCTCAACAGTCGATACGGTTATATAATAGCGCTTGATTCTGGTCTTGGACTCAAATGGGCGGTGTCTCTACGCGACCATATGAGAGACGGTTGCGGCGTCCTTCTACCCATACCTTCCGCGCTATTGGTGAAGCCTGGCAATTGCAGGTTTGGTACTCGGATTGGAGTCGACCCAGAAACGAACGAGTTGCCGGCGGGTCGAGTAGTCGATCAATCCTCGTCTTCGCCCGTCGCCCTGCCAGACGGTTCTGTGGTCTATGGCGCTTACTCACGATACAACGGCTCTCGTGGACACCTATACAAGTTCAGCTCAGCGGGTCAATTCTTGGGAGCTTACGATTATGGATGGGATATCACTCCAGCCGTATTCAGGCACGATGGGACCTACTCGATCATCCTAAAGGACAATCATTTCTTTGCCAAACAGAACTATTGCGATTTTCACGCACGGGCTGACGCTGCGTGCGGCCCCAGTCCCGAAACAAGTGGACCGTTTTTTATTACACAATTGGATCCTCAACTCCACGCTGAATGGAGATTTCAAGATACAGAGGCGCGCAGATGCTCCAGAGAACCTACAGGCGAGCTCAGCTGCGTAAAAGATCCGCGACACTCGACCGGTTTCGCTTGGTGCGTGAATGCTCCAGGAATTGATTCAAAAGGTATCGTGTATGCCTCCAGTGATGATGGATTTTTGTACATGATACCTCAAGGACATAGGGGTGAATTTACAGCAGCAAGTCCCGATATCAACCGCGTGTTCTTGAAGCTGTCGATTGCGGCGAGCTACACGCCAGTGATTGTAAGTGGAGACACAGTTTATGTTCAAAATGCGGGTACCCTTTTTGCCGCGGCTGATTAGAGTTGGCCTAGGGATTCAGGTTGCGTGTTAGTCAAGAGAGATCGCTTAGAGGTCTCAATTGCTGAGGAGTTCGCGAACTCACTCCGGAGGAGTTCCTTCCAGCGCAAGATGCGGTCGATGCCCTTCTATTCCGTTTCCCACCATTTGAGTTTTTCGGACGAGATGGCTTTTATTGTCGAACCGCATTGCTCGGTAGAACTGTGGCTTCATGAGGCCGTCTTGAACCTACCAACAGCTTGTTTGGTGCTTGCAAGCCCTGCTGGACGTATAATCTACAAATCAGTTCATCCGGTGAACGAGGAAGCGAATGTTTTGCCAACCTAGGCTAAAATGGCGGCACCTTGGAGCTGTTTGTGCATTAATTCTTACAGCAGCCTCACAGTCAAAGGGTCCATTCCAAATCGCAGCCGCTACTCCTCAGCTTGGCGATAGACCCGCCGATCCACTTGCGTTCCTAAAACAGGTCGGACAGCGCTATGCGAACGCGGCGTACTATCACATAGACGCCATAACGGAGGAGCAGATGGATGGAGATTTTTCGAAGAACTGGAGCAAATCTGTCACCACAGCTGTGTTTGCTCCTGGGAAGAAGTACCGCTTCGAAGCTCATACAAATTGGGAATGGTGGATTCAGGTCTCGGATGGGAACAAGGAATGGCTTTATAGCCCCGCGACGCAGGAATATAAGGAACAAACGGCACCTGTTCGTGGCCCGGTCCCGTACGTGTCATCTGGCCTGCATTCATTTTTTGGGCTGACGAAGGCGCAAGAATCGATCAAAGATCTTAGTGAATTGCCTTCATCCGTGAGGCAGTCTTCCTATACCTCCGACGAAACTCTGGCATTGAATGGTAAACAAGTGAGCTGCTACGTAATTGATGCGGTGGGAAAGTACCAACCAGGATGGGTGCCAGATACAACCCGTCTGGTTACCATTTGGGTTGGCAAAGAGGATCATTTAATCCGGAAAGTCAGAGAGCGCATGGAGGGAGTGCTTATAGTGAGTCGGCCCCAGGTACGCTATATAAGCGACAAGACTACCGTTTATCCGGCTGTTGAGCTTGATATGCCAGTGCTTCCTGATAGCTTTTTTGCCTTTGCGCCTCCTTCAACAGCGAAACTCGTTCAAGAATTCGAACCCTCGAAACCCGTTCGACGGGATACTCTCATTGTTGGCAAGCCCGCTCCAGAAATTGGTCTTACGTCCCTAGACGGAAAAACGATCTGGCTCAAGTCGTTCCAAGGCAAGCCCGTATTGCTCGACTTTTGGGCTACTTGGTGCGGCCCATGCGTCGAGTCCATGCCATCGGTAAAAAAACTCTACAGCGAAGCCGCTAAATATGGATTGATATTGCTCAGCATTGACGAAGACGACGACGCAATAAGGGCGGCAGATTTCCTGTCTCAGAATAACGAAATCTGGCCAAACTTTCATGACGACGGAGAAGTCGTTCGGTTGTTTCCAAACGAAGGCATTCCTCACTTTGTACTGATCGATTCCGCAGGTACGGTTGTCTTTTCAAAATCCAGTTTCGACGAGGCCGCAATACGAGCTGCTATTGTCGCTCTGGGGCCTGAATTTGCTAGTGTCGCCGCCACGTCCACTTCGTCAAGTGCTAACCCCGTATCAAATAGCCCGAAAAATGCAGCACGGTTCCGTTGACAATATGGTTAACTGAATTCACCGAAAAAGCTCTCCAAAAAATGTAAGTCACCAGTGGAGTCGCCAGAAAATACGCATCCAGAAAGTTCTCTGATGCTATCCCTTAGTTTTTTGAAAACTGACTTGCATTGTAAGAACCGTGATCGTTGCGGGAACTGCGAGAGAGGTTCCATCGGGATTAATGGATCAATTGAAAACGCCTCCATAAAGAAGTGCGGCGTGCCGCCGAGTGTAGGAGGTAAAGTTAGTGCTGACACAGTGATGGTCGTGTCGGATGCAAGAGCGCCAGCGGGATCAGGTCAGTTGGTCTTGGGATGAAGAGAAGCTCTCAGTGTGAATGTGTACATCAGCTAAGGGAGCACCTAGTCACAAGGCAGGTGCCCGTTAAGTGCCCAGAATATCGCGTTCTGAGGGGTTTTTACGGCTCGGAAGAGATGCTAAGTCGTTTGAATCCAGCATAGCCGGTTGATAATTGGCGCGTTATGAGCTCGACGAGTTACCTGGCTGCTCCACTTCGCGCCATAGTTGCTACACGTGACTTGCCGCTCTTCTGAAACCGCACTCACTTCAGGTGCCCGATAACTGCCCAGAATTCGAGCAAGTTGACGCTCAAACTGCTCCATGTGTGCAGTAGTCCCCGAGGTCAAAACCGCGAGTCCCCGCGCCGGAGCGTCGCGCTATTCCGCCGCACGGTGAAAGGGCGGAGGGGAAATTGCTGTTCGCTAGGCGCCCCACCGACAACGGGGTTTATCCAGAGCCATTCAAGAATCTGGAACGTGGTTGTTGGGTACAGAATTGGGTACAAGTAAAAGCACGAAAGAGGTGCGAGCACATTCGGAAGCGACACCAGACAAACGAGATATAGTTTTTGACTTCTTCTCTCATAACCCGAACGTCGCACGTTCACATCCTGCCCCCGCAACTAGGTATCATCGTGTGTTCACAAGGGCTTGCTCGCTATGGAGTGGGCCCTTTTGTTTTGGATTTCAAGAACCCAATGGTCATCCTCTCACTTTACCCTGACGCTCAAGCGAAACGAAACGATCGGCAACACGATACACGTGGTTAGGGCAAGCCAAGAAACATAAAGAACCGGCAGCCATTCGGCCTCATGCAGCGGCACAATATCCTTGATGAAAGCGAGCGACAAACCCAAGGCACCGCTCGAAACTGCTAGTAATGCTTGATCAAAGCTATCCGTGCTGCTGTCGATACTGGCCCAGGCTTGCTGAAGATGCGCTTTGTAGAGTTCCCACGTTCGCGTTTCTGTGTTTTCCGAAGGCTCGGTGTCCTCTTCTGCGGGCGGTTGCTCTTCCATAATTTCCAGCGCTTGATTCTCTTGTGTCATTGTTGCACGAGGTGCGTAGGGACTGATCCTAGCCCTTTGTTGTTCTATACCACGCGCCGAGTTCAAAGCAATGTTGAAAGAGTCGCATTATGGCTCCGACGGTTAGGTGTAGGCGGCTCTAACGGCCGCGAGTTTGTCAGGATCGGGATTTGGCACATCATTCGCTGCCCTGAGAATCGTGCCGGTGCTCTCCACTGCGGATACTCCACATTTGCGTGCGGTTCTTTCCAGACCGCTTAGTTGTGTGATCGAGATGCTCTTCACGCGGCGCACACAACTTCTGGCACTTCCGTCCAGCAGTTTGAGCGCCCATTCTTTTCTGGTCATCTCTTGCATTTAACGCCTCCTTCACGTTTTGGTTCGAATTACGCTGCCGTCCGCAGCATCCATAAACCGTCTGAAGTGGTGACGAACCGATGATCTTTGCTGAGCAGGCGGCGGACGTAGGCCGTGAAAGTCTTGGAGCGCGAACAGTATCCATTCGCAATGATGCGCTGCGCGATCTCATCCGCGGACAAGGGCTCGGTCGCTCTGAGACAAATCAGCCGGACATGGTATAGCGCGGTTTGTTTTTTGTGGTCGCGCAGCCGCGATTTGATCGCTTCGGAGGACGTTTTCGAAGTCAAGGATGCCTCGGCCACATACTTCAACGCTTCCTGCGACAAGGACACGAGAACTGGTTTAGCTTCCCGTAGTCTGTTCCAGATCGCTTTGAGCCATTGCATAACTTTTTCGCGCGAGGCGGGGTACAAAAACACGATGGCGATCGCTGCTACTAGCATAAGCCTTCCAGCAGGGGGCAATTTCCTAATCATCTGAGTGATGCCCCGAATCGCCTCAACGAATACTTCGATACTGAACGTTAGCGCCGCCGTGGAACCCAGCTTTATCATAATGAGCACACTGGTCGATCGAGCGTAATCCCGGAGCACTGGTTCCAATTCTCGCCCCATGACGTTTGCCCCCATTTCCTGGAAATGAGGATCGCACGTTCTTACGAAGTGGGCTCCTAGCTCTTCCGCCGTCATCATATAGCTCGCGTCCTTAGGATCGACTGACGCGAATCGCCCTCCATCGCCGTTGGGTTCATAAAAGTGAATGAGGGATTCAAAACGATGCCACTCCGCCGTGGCGTCATCAATACTTGTGCCTGTCGCGGTTGCGATTTCAGCGAGATACTTTTCAATCTCCTGCTTCAGGAAAGTAGGTGCGACCGCGATTACAACTCCGGAATCGATCGCCTCATGTAGGCTCGTCCGGGCCTGTGGTTTGTTGCGCCAACGTAGCCGCCAACGAAGCTCACGGTGTACAGCGGAGGCGTCCACTACGACTACGATTTGTAGGACACCATTGAGCAGATGTCCCAACGCGGGGACCTCATCACGAAGATGCAGCAGGGGACGCAGCGCGTCTGACGGGATGGTGAGGCGGACTTTTTCGTGGACCACGTTGTCCCTCTATGCGGATGAGTTGCTAGGCGGGGATGCTCCGGTTCGTAGCCTTCGGCTGCCTGAGCACTTCATCTAACGAATTTTGGTAAGCGCTATTTTATCACTGGTTCGAGCATTCGTGGCGCCTGTTCTGTCAATTGGGAACCACCGACGTGACACGTCACCCCTGGGAGGGTTGTACAAAGCGCGCCGTTCTCGTGCCTCAGCTCGCCGTTCACCCGGCGGGAGAGTGTCAGTGCGATCAGGGGCTAGGCTATACGAACGGGAACAGTGCTGCATTCCGAATTTGCTGCGATCCGTACAGAAGTGGTACAAAACTCGCGGCCATAGCTTCGAATCGTTGCCAGTGATCCCTGTGTCGATTGCATACGCCATGAATCTCCCCGGCTGGAACTCGCTCGATTCTGTCAAAAGCATCGACTCACACATTCAAATTGCAACGTTGCTTTTTTGGGCGCTTCTGGTGGTGTGCGAAATAATCGGCGTCGCCTGGAAGAAGCGCGCCAAGCTGTTTAACATTCTTGCTCTGTGCGCCTTTGCAATCGCTGTTTTTGGAGAGAGTATCCATTACAAATATGATGACCGTAAGGAGGCTTTGCACGATGCCCGTGAGGCCGACTTGAGTGCGACATATGAGAAAGAGATCTCTGATATTAAGGCGAATACAACACCTATTCCCGACCGCCATTTGACTGCCGACCAAGCGAAAGTCCTAACGAAAGTGGCGGCTGAATTTCCCAGACAACCAGTTCGCATTCTGTATGCGATCGGTAATGGCGAGAGTCGAACATATGCAGAGGAATTTGCCGCGCTTCTTGCGGCACAATATTGGCAGGTGCAGGGCATGATGCCGGCCGAATTCAATTTCAAAGGTCTGGGAATCGCCGCCCAAGACACTACGGAAGTTCCGGAAGCTGCAGAAGCAATAGCTGAGGCGCTTGAAAGCAAGGGAACAAAGGTACAGCGCTTTCACGACATAAGCAGCGTCTCAATAGATGGGAAACACGCGAATTCTATATTTGGTCTATTTGTTTCCGAAAACGGCGATCAGTCGTCCCTCCCAAGAAAGTTTATCCCAATTCACAAACCGAGAATCAGCAACAACCCAGCCAAGGTCGACGCGATGTCGGATGAAATGTTAGAGCAGGAAGCCCACCAGCTGGCGAATGCGATGCGGGAATTCGAAAGTGTGAACAAGGGGCATTTTGAGCAAGAGTGGAGAGTCACCAATCGGCCTATCCCCAAGGGGTCGTACCGAGACGTCTTTGAAAAGGACTACAAACCCACCGCTATTCAGCTGCGTGCTGAATTTCATAAACGTTTAGGCCTGCAAGATGCAACCGTGTTCGCCCTTGATGCAGATACGTTGGCTGGACCATCTCCATTAACAGATGCGGCGAACTATTTAGATGAACTTGCTAAGCAATTGGCCGCTAAGCAGCCCTAGAAAGCTCAGCTAAATTGTTTTCACTAACATTGAGGTCGATGAGCCTATAAAGGCTAATTCTGGGCTGGACCGCGGTGCCGTGCCCGCTACGTTTTGATCTGCTCATTTCACAATGACTTCTTGTTCAATCGGATTAAGGAGAACGCCCAATCCGGGAACTCCGATACCAGCAACTGGCGGGATCTGGTTCGTTAAGATAAGGTCGACGTGAAAGGAACCGGTAGACACGGTTTGTCGCGGAACTGAACCCACATCGGCGGCTTCTTCTTCAGGTGGGGCGCATTCCTGCCAGTGGTCGCGATCAAATGTCCCCAGCAAATAAGACTGACCGGATGGCACCAGAACGCGCTTCCGCAGATGATCAAAGGCACCAGCAGTAACATCCTCTGTTACTACCTGTGACATCCATTTCTTGCTGGTGTTCATTTCCAACCGTAGGCCCCGGAGCATGACGTTACATCCCGCCAAGGAAAACTCCGTTTCCTTCAGGAACGCGCCGGTCCAGGTGATTTGTTTGGCATCCTCGTATTTAATTAATAGATCCCGAGAGAGTTGACTGATCCAATTCACGACAGGAAGTCCTTCATAATGCAGATCGTTTGGACTCCACTCCGGTGGAAATTGCTCGTTGCTATTGTCCGTTGGCAAGACGGCTAAGTCCCACCTATCAACTGAAAGCCGTTTTGCAATCACCGCACGCTCGATGACCAGGCGTATCCGCTGATCTCCGTGGACAAGCGCGGACATTACCCCAATACCCAACCGGTTGGCCTTCTCCAATGCCTTCCTCGTGAATCCAGAATTGCTGAAGATAATCGCAACGTCAGCCCGTAGATCGAGGCTCTTCGAGTGCAAAGCGTCCAGAACTTGTATATCCACTGGCACTTTCCGATCTTTGCATTCGAGTAGTGCGAATTGCTGGCGCCCATCGATGATGCCCCGGACTTCCACATCAACCTCGCGAGTACCGTCAGGCCCCTCGATCTCTCGGCGGACGTTCACAATAGCGGCCGGATATAGAGCTTTTGCGACCGCGGCGACTGCGTCTTCATACCATTGGCCGCGTTTGGTCATATTCGAATTACATTACAGGTCTTCGGTGTGAGGCGGCGCAGCAATTTCCCGCGCTTATTCGAGATCGATACCTTGGTTGATAATATAGATTTGGATCTCCTGTGAGGTGATTTGGCTCCTACAAACAGACAAAGGAACCAAAGAACCGCGACACAGGAGATTGGAATTTGGAGGTCTCTTGAGGCTGGAGCGGATGGCAACGGGCGTGACAGGTTGCCACTTACCTGGCGGGACCGTTGCTAGCGTAGGCCAGCTGGTTGATGTTCTTATGTTTTCACAGACGAGTTCTCTCCTGGCATAACCGGCCCGCGCTCGTGCGCTTCACTACTGAACGGACCGTGTGATAGATTCGTTCGGAAGCCACCACCGCTGATTCCGCTAAGGTCAGTTACTTTCTAGCGAGTTTGCGTGCCATCTGGAGGAGTAATTGGCGGTCGCTATCTTTGGTGCGGCTCAGTGCTCGGCGCAGCTGCATTAGGAATCGAGCATCCGCTCTATTAAAGCCCCACAATCGAGAGTTCGTCTTAATAGGCTGTGGAGGCGAAGGCGGCTCCTCGCCGGAATAGAAAATCTGATAAAGCGGCACCTCTAGAGCGCGAGCCCATTTTTCGAGGGTCTCAATGGTCGGTACGGTATGACCGTTTTCGACCCGGGAAATGTAGCATCGCAATAGTCCCGTACGCTTTTCGAGGTTACCCTGAGATAGGTTCTTTTGCTCTCGCAGAGCGCGGAGTCTGTCACCGATAATCATGGGACTAGCCCTTTTGGGACCGGGGGTCGCAGCGTACGCCAACGGATCTTTGAAAGCAACTATCTGAAACACTTATGGCTGTGCGGGCTGCGCCGGAAAATGTGTAAGGACGCAATACTCTCCGTTCAGACGCTCATTCCGCGGCTTTCCGTTGAAGGTCTCGCAGTAGCCGTTTTCCCACGGACTGCCCGGCTTTATCTACAGCGTTCCATTTTCCTCACCCACTTCAGCAGTTCCTATGGTTTGCATACATTGGTCCCTGTATTGAAGTCTACAGACTTTATCGGATACAACCTTCACGGCCAACTCGGCAGTTGAAATATCTGGGCGACAAAATTGAACATGGAAACTAGCCCCAGCTATTTCAAGCCAGGTACGGGAATATCGCAAGGGGTTGGGCAGCTCCTGAACGGCCTGACAGGGGCTCTCCGCATTCGTCGG
>Ga0207118_1179_pt1 | contig 11777 bp, 9 predicted proteins | sample Alteio_BWMinHeat_42_FD_153507 | JGI IMG/M metagenome (GOLD analysis project Ga0207118, IMG submission 153507) | Enriched cells from forest soil in Barre Woods Harvard Forest LTER site, Petersham, Massachusetts, United States -... | ecosystem: Environmental > Terrestrial > Soil > Temperate forest >...
TTTAATAGATCAATAACGCCTTTTCTTAATTCTTCCTTGTGTTTGGCAAAATCAACAATTTCCAACCTTTCATTGATGAGCGAAATTTCTTTCAAAGGCAGGACCATCCATTTTTTCAATAAACGCGAACCCATGGGGGTAATAGTTTTATCGATTACCATCAGCAGCGAAACCCCGTTCTCATTTGCAGGTTGAACCAATTCCAGATTCCTTATCGTAAACCTGTCGAGCCAGACATATTTATCTTCATCTATTCGGGAAAGAGACTGGATATGTCCTACCTGTTCATGGTGTGTTTCACCTAAATAATGCATGCAAACACCGGCAGCCGTGATGGCCAATGGAAACTCCTGCAGGCCAAAACCTTTGAGTGATGCGGTATTGAAATGTTGCAGCAGCTTATCATATGCAAACTGGTATTGAAAGATCCATTCGTCTAACTGGTAGGAATAAAATTTTTCACCAAAACGCTGTTTAAAATCTTTAAAGTGTTTTTTTGAAACCAGTATTTCCGAGGGTTTGAACCCCTGGATCAGTTTATCGGCATATTCTTCATTTCCTTGAGTAGAGAGAAACTCACCGGTGGAAATATCCAGAAAAGCGATACCACATTGTTTATCATTTTCAAAATGAACTGCGCATAAATAATTATTGGTTTTATGATCGAGGATCTTGTCATTATAAGAAACGCCGGGTGTAATGAGTTCGGTAACTCCGCGCTTCACTATTTTTTTTGTAAGTTTAGGGTCTTCGAGCTGGTCGCAGATGGCCACGCGCTGGCCTGCACGAACTAATTTTGGCAAATAGGTATCAAGGGAATGATGAGGGAATCCTGCAAGTTCTATGTGCGATGCATAACCATTGGCACGTTTTGTTAAAACAATACCAAGTATCTCTGAAGTTTTAACAGCGTCTGCGCCAAAAGTTTCATAAAAATCTCCCACTCTGAAAAGCAAAATAGCCCCAGGATATTTGGATTTCACCTGGTTATACTGCCGCATCAGGGGCGTTTCATTTTCTTCAGGTTCTTTTACTTTTTTCGACATACAGCGGCAAAATAAGGCATTCGGATATGAACACTAAAAGGTGTGAATAAAATATCAATAAGAAATAAATTACGAAGACTCTTATTTAGACCCCAAGCAGTGTGAAATGATAAGTAATGTAAGAAAAGATATAGTGTTCCCGGTTTTTTTGTTCATTATTTTTTTCTTTTCTGAAGTTCAGCACTGAAATCTTTCCAGGCTTTATTTTCCGGATCATCCATTTTATAAATAGCAAGAACTTTCTCAATCCCGCCTAAGTTATTTTGCTGAAATGCTCTGTCTGTAATGGAATAACAGGCCAGCGAAATAAACCCAGTGAGACGCTCATACATAGGATTCATCTTCTTTTTTGTATTTAATGAATTGATCTCCGCTTTCCACCAATCCAGGTCCTTTGTATTAAATGCTTCAATATATTTTTGCTTGATCATTTGTTCTTCGTTCACTTTTTCGAGAGTAATTGTCACTTTTTTCCTACTATATTGTTCAACATCTCCTGTACTCAGAAAAATGAAAGCATCATTAAAAACATCTGCTGTTGGAAATTCATGTTTGCCATTCCACTCAATTAAATAATGTTTCATTGGAGCCTTTTCCATGCTCCATTCGAAGGAAACCAGGTCGGTATAGTTCATGTCTTTTTTGCCTGCAAAACCAAGCAGGGAAACAAGGTGGTTTGCCTTCACCTGCGCTGCAGCCCCGCAATAAATGATAGCAGAAACATCTTCATTGGTCGCTCCGCTCATCAAAGCTACTTTTGCTCCACCACTGAAACCGCAGAAAGCGATCTTCTTTTCATCTACGGAAAATCTTGTTTTGCATTCCTTGACAAGATTAGCGGCGATCATATTTGTTTCGTCAAAGCTCAAACCATTTTTAGAATCGTTGGAAGCGACGAGGATATAATTATATTTTTCTGCCAGTTCGTGATATAAATTTAAGGGGACTGTTCCGTCACCATGCGGATCAAAGAATACGATTACCGGCAATTTTACCGCGTCGGAATAACTTTTAGGAAGATACAAGGCAAAGTTTTGTGCGGGGTCATTTTTTAAAAAAACAGATGGAATGACCTCTGATCTTTTAAAATGCTCTTTAGGTAAAGCCGGTTCAGTCACTGCAACAGTTGTTGTAGTATTTTTATTTTGTTTCGCAGGCTCGGAGCAGGCGGCAGACAAAATGAAAGAGGGGAGGAGTAAAATTATTGTTCGTATATTTATTAATGTGTTCATTATTCTTTATCAATAGTTTAATTAAGAAACCTGTTCGGGACTGCTTTCTTTCTTAGGCCGATTCCACCATCTCCACCAGCGGAGGACAGCTGTCGCCGGAGATTGCTTCACCTTAATTTTTGCAAATGCGTATAAACGGATTTTAAAAATACTTCACTCTTATATATACAAAGAGTCTTTCACATTCGCAGGGGATTGCTTCATTTTGCTGCGTTTCATTCGCAATGAAGGCTATGATAGTCATCATTCAAAACTCATAACTCAACATTCATAATTATCCATTCTCTAAGCTTCCGCTTTCTCCACAGTCTTGTACTCGGCAATCAATTTTTTCTGCATATCAAACGGCACAGGCATATAATCGCTGAATGTCATTTTGTATTTTGCACGTCCCTGTGAAATAGATCTTAAAGTAGATGAATAATCCTGCATATCGGATAAAGGAACTTTGGCATTTATTTTCTGGTAATGTCCTTGAGTGTCCATCCCTTCAATAATACCCCTGCGGGTTTGAAGATCACCCATCACGGATCCGGTTATTTCATCCGGGCACAATATTTCCAGGCTATAAATGGGTTCCAGTATTTGCGGATCGGCATCATGAAAGGCTTGTTTAAAGGCCATCATCCCCGCAATTTTAAATGAAATATCATTGGAGTCCACCGCATGCATTTTGCCATCATACACACTCACCCTTACATCACGTGCATAAGAACCCGTGAGCGGACCCTCATGCATTTTTTCCATAATACCTTTGAGTATGGAAGGAAGAAATCTCTGGTCTATCACACCACCCACTATACAGTTTAAGAAAACCAATTTACCACCCCAGGGCAATTGATGTTCTTCACGGCCGCGAACAGAGATACCTTTTGGATCAGGCATTCCTTCATGGTAAGGTTCTACCAATAAATATACTTCCCCAAATTGTCCTGCTCCACCGGATTGTTTTTTATGGCGGTAATTCGCCTGCACCGGTTTTTGAATAGTTTCCCGGTAGGGAATACGAGGTTTGATAAAATTAACGCTGAGTTTATGGATATGTTCCAGTTTCCATTTGATCATGGAAAGATGCAATTCGCCCTGGAAATGGATGAGGGTTTGTTTCAATTCCTGGGATACTTCCACGATAATAGTCGGGTCTTCCTCCTGTAACTGGTGAAGGGCCAATGATAATTTTTCTTCTTCCCCTTTTTTGCCTGATTCAATGGCTCTGCGGTCATTGGGTGAAGGAAATTTTATAGGCTCCAGTTCTATATTTTTTCCCTTGGCATGAAGGGTATTATTGGTATGTGTATGTTTTAATTTGATGGTGGCGCCGATATCTCCCGCCACCAATTCATTTACAGGCAAACGTTTTTTGCCTTCGATGATAAAAAGCTGGTTGATCTTTTCGGTAACCCCGCTGGATTCATTAAGCAGCTCCATTCCTGTTTTGATCGTTCCCGAATACACTTTAAAAAAAGACATATCCCCGAGATGCGCTTCAGAAAGTGTTTTGTAAATAAATATACAGGCCTGTCCGTTTGCCTCACATTTCAGTTGTTCGCCGTTTTTGGTTTTTTGCGGAGGCATTTCATTCGCACTTGGACAAACATTGTCAATAAATCCCATGATCCTGCCGGCGCCCATGTTCTTTTTGGCTGACAAACAAAAGAGCGGGAACAATTCGTGAGAGATCATGGCTTGTTTCAATACATCTCTTATCTCATCTTCATCCAAGTTGCCCGTTTCAAAATATTTCTCCATCAGCTTCTCATCATTCTCGGCAATGGATTCTATCAGTTCCTTATGCAAGCGTTCCGCCTTATCTTTCTCACTATCTGGAATGGGAAGTTTTCCCGGCTTGCCTCCATCTGTGGGAAATTTATACATGGTCATTTTCAACACATCAATAATGGCATTAAAAGACAATCCCTGGTTAAAAGGGTATTGCACCACCAGCACTTTCCTGCCGAAACGTTCTTTGGCCTGTTCTACGGTTTTGTCAAAATCGGCTTTTTCATGATCCACCTGGTTGACAGCAAAAATGATGGGTGTTTTAAACTGCTCGGTGTATTCCCAGATAATTTCTGTTCCCACTTCCACGCCAAAACAGGCATTTAATAAAACCACTCCCGTATCAGCCACACGAAGGGAGGCCACCACTTCTCCCACAAAATCATCGTATCCGGGAGTATCTATGATATTTATTTTATAGCCCCGCCATTGGGTGTGAAGAAGGGTGGAAAAAACCGAATTTCCTCTTTCCTGTTCTAATTCGTGGTAATCGGCAACGGTATTTTTTTCTTCGATGCTGCCCCTGCGGTTGATCAATCCGGCCTCGAACAGCATGCTTTCCGCAAGTGTTGTTTTGCCGGAGCCAAGGTGTCCCAGAAGAACAATGTTCTTTACATGGGAGGTGTCATGCTCTGCCATATTGGTACAAGTTTAGAGATGCTAATAAACAGGATTAGGCGCTTATTTCAAATTTTTTATCCTTTAAATAGATAATTTTTACCTTTACAAAAAAAAAATAAAAGAAGTATTTATAGCGCAAAGCCGATCGGATTAAGGCAGATATGTGCTATTTATGTTGCACATATATATGAATTATCGGTAACCGATAGCGGCATTGCTAACTTGAAACATAATACGAGAAATTAACTGACAATGGCAAAGTATCTAACAAACAAAGAAACACAAGCGGTACTTGAAAATGTAATCATGGGTGCAGAGAAAATTCTTGTTTTGGTTTCACCATATATTGCGTTGACGAGAACTTTGTTTTCACGAATCAAGGCGACAGCGGAAAAAGGGGTGCGTGTAAAAATTATTTACAGAATTGACAAAGTAAGGAAAGAAGAACTTGATCGCCTTAAAGCAATAAAGAATATTGAGCTAAAATTTACAGACGACCTTCATGCTAAATGTTATTTCAATGAGAAAGAAATGATAATTACTTCATTGAATTTGCTTGACACATCAGAAAAGAATTGGGAAATGGGAATCCAGGTAAACAGAATGTATGATAAAGAAATATTTGACAAAGCCATGAGAGATGTGCAAACAATATTTGTTGACTCTGCTTCGCTTCCTCATTATGTAATGAGAGCGAAAGCGAAAAACATCAAACCAAAATATGGCAACGGATATTGTATAAGATGTGCCGATAACATTCGTTTCAATGTTGACAAACCACTGTGTCATGATTGCTTTGAATCTTGGGACGAATGGGGCAACAAGAAACATACCGAGAACTTTTGTCACTTTAGCGGGGAAGAATCAGATGGCGAAACATGTTTTGAGAAACCAATCTTGAGTGAATATTATAAGAAAGCAAGAGCAGTATATGGATTTTGAACGATACAGTTTCATAGTGACCCCGTCTCCGTTCGCGTCCCCGCGAGTGGAAATTTACAATATCCTCAGCCTGAATTTATGGAAATAATCTACTTTTGTTTTTTCATAAACAATGAATACTTACAGCAATGACTTAAAAATTAAAGATGCCCTGCAGCTTTATTTTTCAAAGTATCATTTTGCGAATGGGGGTTATAACCTCAAATGGTTTAAAATAAAGATCGGATTTATTTATATTCCCTTGCCCAATACCAAAGACCGGATCGCAGCGGTTAAAATTCACGATATCCATCATCTCATCACCGAATACGAAGCCAACCTGCAGGGCGAAGCAGAGATCGCAGGTTGGGAAATAGCATCAGGTTGCGGTAAATATTATGTAGCCTGGATCTTAAATTTCGCTTCTTTCTTTTATGGAATGTTCTTCTTTCCCATGCTAATGTTTCATGCTTTTATGAGAGGAAGGAAATGTAAGACCAATTTTTATCACAACATAGTATATGATGAAATATTGTTAAATAAAACGGTCGGGGAGCTCAAGCAGATGGCAGAACCCAATGCCGTGGAAAAGAATTCTGTTAAAGACCATTTACTATTTGCCGGCTGTTGTTTGTTTAGTTTGTTAATGGGTTTCATTTTCTTTTTTATCCTGTATAAAGTGTATGAATTATTTTAGACTTTGTAGTATTCTTAGCCACAGATTACACAGAAAAAATACAAAAAATCTGCGGCTACGAATTATTTAATAACCCTACAAACCGTCCTGAGTTTTTTGCTATCAATTAGATTGTTCAATTCCCCTGCAATATCAGTAAATGCTTTTTTATTTCCGCAGTCGCAGAGCTCGGTCAGCGGCTCTGTGTCGATGATCAGTTCAAGCATTTCTTTCAGTGAAAGCGGGTTTTGAAGAGCAGCATATTCTTCATAGGTCAGTTTTAAAAAAGCAGTATTTTTATGGATGCCCCTATTGTCTAAATGATAGCTATCATGCAACAAGGTTGGTCGGGAAAAAGAACGGATGTCTATAGGATCAGGGTAGGAGACGATTGTTGTTTTGTCAACAGAAAGTGTAACGGGAACAAGATCCTGATAATCTTTACGTGTCTTATAAATCAAAACATGTGGACCCGGGGAGTAGTCGGGAATAAAATGAACATCTGAAGATGAAATCTTATGAGTTGTTTTACACCCGGTAAAAATAAAGCAGGAGAAGGTAAAGATCAGAAAGCAAAGCCTCATTGGCCTATCATGATTTTTTTAGAAATGGTTCCCTGGTCCGTATGCAGTTGAAGAATGTATATCCCTTCTGACAGATTATGTAAAGGGATACGCATGTTTCCATTGATATTTTTTTCAGGTAGCGTAAATAATTCAAGTCCTTGGATGTTCATCAGGCTGATCTTATTTAATTGTCCCTTAAAACCATTCATATCAATATTGACAAAATCCTTTGCGGGGTTAGGATAGGTAATGACCTGGTTCTGCGTAACATTTTCTTCGATCCCTGCTGTGGTTGAGATCCTGGCAATGTTCATCTGTAAAAGATAGGTTCCTATACCGCCTGCAAATGGTGAAATTAAGAAATAAACTGTTCCGCCATTTGATATATAGATACTGTCAGGTACACCGTTATGATAAATATTTGACCAGGTATTTCCTGCGTCCGTCGAATAGGAGAAGGCAGCATCAAGCGTATAAGCCTGCCCGTTTGAAGCATTCGCCGTATCATAAAGGGAAGGAATAATGGTATAATTATAATGTGTAGGGAAAGAGATATTGTAATAATCTTTATCCGTGTTGACGTGACAATTTGAGCCTTGTGTATTTACCGTGATGTGATTATTTACAAAATTTGCACTTAAACGGTAAGCTGACATAGGAGTATTATTTAATTCATACATATCCGGTTGTAATGGAAGCATCACACTTACAGAAACCGGGTTATTATAAGGAGTTACTGAATTAATCAATGCCAAAGCACCACCTGTTTTCTGGCTTTTCAAGACAAGAAAATAATTGCCCCCGGCAAGATCTAAGGATGCGTTGCTAAAAACAAGGGCGCCTGAACTGCTACCCGCATCAATGTTTACATTCAGCTGCTGAATGGCAAAAGCAAATGTTCCGTCTGTATTATACAAGGAGGCATCTATTAATCCGCTAAATGTTGCCGATCCATTATTGATGACATTCGCATTAACAGAAATGGCCGCAGATTTTACAAAAATGGCAGGGGTAAAATTGATCAGGGCATTCAGTGCGATCTCATTTGTATTGACGACATTTATCTCGATCATATTGGCATAGCTGCCACTGTTTGAAACATTGGTCCAGGGAAAATTTGGTGAGGCGCGGTATAAGATCCCAACATGATATTTTCCAGGGAATATATTCAACATGCCCGTATTTGAAAAGGTAATATTGCTGTTAAAGTGGTTGCCGGCGGCTAAAGACTGGCCGGTCAACATACCAGCATATCCAACCAAGCTATTGCTGTTATCGTAAACGGCAGCACAATAATCACCGGTAAAACTGTTGACATCATTATTCAAAATATTTGTGGATACGCTGAATGCATCGCCGTAATTGATCACATTGGCTGAAGGAGTAACATAATTGTACAGGCGCATATCAAAAACGGGAGTTGGCATCGGCTGGATGCCTATCAGCACCTGCTGACCATCGTTAAAGGTATCACCCCCTGGGTTTAGGTTATTCAATGAAAAATATGCGTTATCCTGTCCCGACCATCCCCAGTTAAAATGGAAGAAATTATTTTTGTCGTAACCGTCGCAGACAAAACAATGTCCGCCCACAGAGCCAAATCCCGTATGAATAATAGGGCGGCCCGCATTGATCTCAGATTGCAGCGTCGCGATCCATTCGTCATCTGAACTGGAACTTGCACGTTCAATACCTTTTAAAGTGCTGCTGTTATATCCAAAATAAGTTTTTAAAGCATACTCCGTGCAATTTTGTGTACCCGAAGCAGAGAGAACCCAGGCACCACTGCCGCCTTGTGAAGCAACATTATAACCCATGTCCACGCTCACCCCACAATGATACATGAGCGTAGCAATTGCGTTGTTGGCGCTGGAAATACTCTTAGGCATGTCATTCCACTGGTAAGTGGTGCTTCCAAAATCTGCGGATAAAGTGCCATATTTTTGATGCGTATAAGAATGATTGCCTGCACCAATGATCGGAAAATTCCAGTATTTCATCACCTGTGCCATCGCAGTGGCCACACAACCTGTAACAGCCTTGTCTTTATACTGTGCATCATAAGGGCATAGTGCATTGTAGTTTGGAGATTGATCCCATAGTGTTTGTACAAGCGGGCTCACACTGCCACCTGCCTTACTTAAATTTACTGCTTTGCCAACAAGAAGATTTTTCCATGTATTGGAGATCTCTAATGTTGCCTGGATATTTTTTTCAATCACATAACTGATTTGGTGGGTATAACCATCAAGCCATTGAGCAACATTTGCAGGAATATTTGAAGCATCAAAAGAGCTTTCATCGGAATAAGCCAATACAGGGTTGACATTATCATCAGCCGAAACAATTACAAAACCGCGGGTAGCACTTAAGTTAAAGACATAAAAACAAGTAACAGCCTGCGCAGAAGTACTCATATTGGAATTAGTTTTATACGCCATTACAAGGTCTGATGCATTTACCTGCAAGTGGCTATTACTGCTTAAAAAATGCTGTCCAACTGTTTTTGCCGTGGCCTCATCAATTTGTTTCCCATAAGCAATTCCGGTAAAAATGATGAGAATAAAGGCTAATAATTGTTTCATTTATTTGAAATTATGTTAATTTATTTTTGAAAGACACCTGCAGCATGGTTTTAGTTGCGCATAGTCCTGTAATTAAGTACAATAATAAGATATTTTAAGCAAAAACCTAAATCTTTTTATGCTCCCAAAAGGAGGTTTTATTTGAAAGGATCATGAAGTAAAGGTAAGTGTAGTGATCTTCTCTGCCGCCCTATCACTCGCCCCTTCTTTTCCTAATATTCTTTTAAGCTCGTTATAATCGCTTATTAACTGCGTGTGACGAGCTCCATGAGGAAGGATCTGTTCAAATTCCTCTTGAAGTTTTGTTAAATTAAAATCTTTCTGAATAAGTTCGGTGATGGAGGGTTTATCAAGAATGAGGTTTACCAGAGAAATGTATTTCACTTTCACAAAAGGCCTGCCTATGGCATATGTGATGGCGTTTGCCACGTAGCCGCAAACCTGGGGAACATTGAATAGGGCGGCTTCAAGTGTGGCTGTTCCGCTGCAAACAATAGCCGCTGTTGAACGGCTCAAGAGGTCGTAGGTTTGAGTGAATACAATTTTACTATTATGTTCTAAAAACTGTTTGTAAAAATCAGCTTCAATGGAAGGGGCTCCCGCCACTACGAATTGATATTCCTTATAGCTGGCGGCAATCTGCATCATCAGGGGTAATATTTTTTCAATTTCCTGTTTACGGCTTCCGGGCAATAAAGCGATAATGGGTTTGGCAGATAATTGATTTTTACTGATAAAATGTTCGTCGCTTTTGAACTGGTGTATTTCATCAAGCAGTGGATTACCAACGTAGGTAGCATTCACTTTCCATTTTTTAAAATAATCCGTTTCAAAAGGAAATATCAGCAAAAGCTCATCCACAAACTGTTCTAGTTTTTTAGCGCGGTTCTCTTTCCAGGCCCATACTTTGGGGGCAATATAATAAGCGACTTTTATTTGATTCTTTTTACAAAATTCAGCAATACGGAGATTAAAGCCCGGGTAATCGATCAGCACTACCACATCCGGTTTAAATACTAAGATTTGTTCCTTACATTTCTTGATATTGGAAAGAATGGTACGCAGTTTCATAAGCACTTCCACCAGGCCCATGATACTGGTGTTTTTATAATGTACGGCCAAACCGGGAGCTTGTGCAGCCATTAGGTCACCGCCCCAAAACTGAAAAAGAGCAGCAGCGTCTTTTTGCTTAATGGCTTTGATCAGGTTGGCTCCGTGCAGGTCGCCGCTTGCCTCTCCGGCTATCAGAAAATATTTCATCTTAAGGATGCGAAAATAAGTAAATGAAGGAATGAACAATGAGCATATCATGAACATAAAGTTCCCCGTATTAAAATAAGTGAAGAAATAGATTTTGTTAGTTAATAAATTAGTTTCTACCTTGCACCTGTTAAATATATACTGTTATGGATGAAGAAAAAACTAATAATAAAGGCGGCTTATTGCTTTTGTTACTCCTGCTTTTAGGTTCAGTGGGCTTTAATGTTTACCAGTGGAGGAATCATACCACTACTGTCATACAATATAATAGTGAAGTGGATAGCCTCATTAATGTCCGTATTGAAGTGGAGCGTGAACTGGTTTCAACCACCCTGGAACTTGACAAATACCGTGGTATTGCCGGAAACCTGGATAGTTTATTGACGGATGCGAATGATAAGATCTCTGTGCAGGAGAAAAAGATCCGCTCATTGCTTGCAAAAGAAAAAGATGTGAATAAACTGAATAAGAGTCTGAAAGAGGAAATAGCGCAGCTGAAAGAACTAAAGGATACTTACCTGGAAAAAATTGATGCTTTGATGACAGAGAATGCGGCATTGAAAACACTAAATGCGGATCTGAACAATACGGTCACCAATTTAAATGAGCAAAAAAAATAATCTTGAACAAAAGGTTACTACTGCAAGTCAGCTGAAAGCGGAGTATGTAAAAGTGACTTCTTTCAAAAAGAAAAGCAGCGGGAAATTTGTCGAATCCGTTTTAGCTAAAAGAACCAATAAAATAGAGGCCTGTTTTACCGTTATGGATAACAAGGTTGCTCCTTCAGGCGATAGACTCGTTTACCTGCGCATCACGGCGCCGAATGGGAAGATTTTAATGGGTTTGTCAAAAGGTTTGTTTGTTTCAGGCACTGCTAAAGACACGGTTTACGCTACTTCCAATATTAAAATAAATTATACGGGCGAAAAGCAAAATGTTTGCCTCGCTTATGAAAATGATGAACGCATATTGGAAAACGGGACTTATACGATAGAATTATATTTAGATAATAATCTTATTCATTCAAGCACCTATGTGCTGAGATAAAAAAACTTTAGGGGCAGAAGATCTTCTGCCCCTAAAGTTTTTTT
>Ga0207118_1180_pt1 | contig 11747 bp, 14 predicted proteins | sample Alteio_BWMinHeat_42_FD_153507 | JGI IMG/M metagenome (GOLD analysis project Ga0207118, IMG submission 153507) | Enriched cells from forest soil in Barre Woods Harvard Forest LTER site, Petersham, Massachusetts, United States -... | ecosystem: Environmental > Terrestrial > Soil > Temperate forest >...
GCTGCTCCGGCCTTCTCCGCTCCTCAAAGCCAGGATCCCCCGCCTCCGAGCCAGGATCCCGCCAAGACGCAGCCGCCTGCCGCGCAACCGCAGCAGACGCAGCAGCAGCAAAAGGACACTGCCTCCCAGCCCGTCCAGCAGCAGGAGACCGTAAATCCCAAGAATTCCAAGGAAGACGTCGAAGCCATCGGAAACCGCAATGTCGGCAAAGGCGTGAATCTCTTTTCCCTCGAGCGGGAGATTGGCCTGGGCAAGCAGTTGGCCCAGGAAGTGGAGCGTTCTTCCAAGCTGATCGATGATCCCGTCGTCACCGAATACGTCAATCGCGTCGGCCAGAACCTCGTGCGCAACTCCGATGCCCGCGTCCCCTTCACCATCAAGGTGGTGATCCATGCTGGTGAATAGACGTGGAGAGGTGGTGGAATGCGTTGCCCGGATGGCGGGTTTGTACCTCTCCAATTGGGGGGAGTTGACACTCCTGGTGGGGCACTCTAGAGTCAAGGACAGGCTATGAGCGTCTCGAAACTTCAGATCGGCCAGTTGTGGAAGAAAGACGGCACCAAGGACATTTACCTGGTTACGCGGCTGTATTCCGAGGCGATGAATACCATGGTAATCCTGCGAAAATCGGGTTCCGAGGGTGAGGGGCAAATCCGGGTGCGCGTGGAGCGCGCTGGCGACGGACAGACCATACCGGGATTTTCCCCCGCGCAGGAAGAAGAGAAGTTCTAGCCGTCAGACTGAACGCACCTCCAGCTTCACCACGTCATCCACCTTCATTAATTCCTTTTGCAGGAAGGGCTCGCCGTATTTGACGCCGATTTTTTGGCCGTAGTGACGAGCGAGCTGATTCATTTCGTCTTCCAGGCGGTCAATCGCCAGGTGGACTTTGGGTTTCGGCTGCGATTTGGTGGGGCGGAACTGCGAGCCGTAAGCGAGGATGGCTTTGTGGCGCTGGGCGTATTGGGCTGTGATGTCGACGACGAACGTAGGGCGCACGTCGGCGTAGGAGATGGAATAGAGAATCTTGAAGGGGCGGAAGGGCTCGCCTTCGAGGGGTAACTGCTTCAGGCCAGCGAGAAAGCAGCCTTCGTAGCCGAGGGTGGAGGCATGGTAGTGGTCTGGATGGCGCGCTTCCCAGTAAGGAAGGATGACGGTATGCGGGCGAAGCTCGCGAATTACGGCGGCGAGGCGAAGCTTATGCTGGCGTGTGGGTTGGACGTCGGAGTCTGGAACGCCGAGGGTGCCGCGCCACTTGACGCGAAGGAGTTTCGCGGCCTTCGCGGCTTCCTTGGCGCGAGTTTCAGGTGTGCCGCGGGTGCCCATTTCGCCGGCGGTCAGATCCAGAATTCCGGTTTTGTAGCCATGCTGAGCCGACTTGAGGAGTGTGCCACCGCAAGTCAGCTCGACGTCGTCAGGATGGGCAGCGATTGCCAATAAATCAAGATTCATGGAGCCTCCAGGTTTAAGGGATTGTAGGGTAGGACAGACGTGTGTGTCTGTCTTTTGTAAAGTGGGGCGAGCGACAAGAGCACGTTCAGGAATGCCCGCGCTGCGGGAATGTGCTAGGGTCTGAGATTCGAAAGCAATGGAAAATGGCACCAAGGCGAGGGAGTCGTTGCAAGGGCGCGTGGCGCTTGTGACCGGCGCGGCGAAACGGCTGGGGCGGGCGGTGGCGGTGCGCCTGGCGGAAGAAGGCGCGGACGTGGTGGTTCACCATCGATCGTCGGGCGCAGAAGCGGCCAGCGCGGTTGTGGAAATCCAAAAGCTTGGGCGGCGTGCAGTGGCCATCGCGGCGGATCTGGGCAACGTTGCTGAGATCAAGCGGCTGTTTGACGAGACGGCAAAATACTTTGGGCGGCTAGATATTTTGGTAAACAGCGCTGCGAATTTTTTGCCGGCTAGCATTGTATCGACCACCGAACAAGTTTGGGATTCTTCGCTAAACACGAATTTGAAGGCGCCATTTTTCTGCGCGCAGGCGGCTGGACCGCTTCTGCGACGAACGCGCGGGACCATCATCAATTTTGCGGATGTCGGTGGAATTCTGGGCTGGCCGGGATACGTTCCCCATTGCGTCTCGAAAGCGGGCGTCATTATGCTGACGCGCGTGCTGGCCAAGGAGCTTGCCCCGGAAGTGCGGGTGAACGCCATTGCACCTGGCACCATCACCATGCCGGGAGATCCCCCGGAGTGGGAAGAAGACTACATCAAGCGCGCGCCGCTCAAACGTTCGGGCAGGCCTTCCGACATTACCGACACCGTATTGTTCCTCGTGCGTTCGGAATTCATTACCGGACAGGTTCTGATTGTCGACGGCGGGCGTTCCCTGTGAGGGCCGGCTGACTGTCAGGCGATTTCAGCCCTTCCTCAACATTCATGAAAAAAGCCATTCCCCAGCCGTGCAGAGAATTGCGGCGAGGTGTATTCTATGGTGTCAAAAGGCCGCACAAATCTGCCGCGCGGGCTGCGCGATGACGCAGAAAATCGAAAGAAAAGGAACCGACCGAAGTTATGGATAACGAATTATCGACCCAGCCGCATGGCATGGAAGACTTAGAGATTCAGGAATGGCTTGAGTCGCTCGACTCCGTGCTGGAATCGAGCGGGCCGGAAGTAGCCGCGGAGATTCTGGAGCGGCTGCGGGCACACGCCACGGTCAACGGAATCGACCTGCCCTTCAGCGCGAACACGCCGTATGCCAATACGATCCCGGCTCGACTCGAACCACTTTTCCCCGGCGACCAGGAACTGGAGCGGCGCATCAAGAGCTTGATTCGCTGGAACGCTCTGGCGATGGTGGTCCGTGCGAATCGCGTGGAACACAATATTGGCGGGCACATTTCGACGTACGCTTCCGCGGCGACGCTCTATGAAGTGGGTTTCAATCATTTTTTTCGCGCGCGCAGCGAAGAGTTTGAAGGCGACACGGTTTATTTTCAGGGGCACGCTTCGCCCGGAATGTATGCCCGGGCTTTTCTGGAAGGGCGCCTCAGCGCGCAAAAGCTGGAAAATTTCCGGCGTGAGCTGAAACCGGGCGGCGGGCTTTCTTCCTACCCGCATCCGTGGCTGATGCCGGATTTCTGGGAGTTCCCAACCGTTTCGATGGGGCTCAGCCCGCTGATGGCGATTTATCAGGCGCGGTTCAATCGCTACCTCGAGGATCGCGGGATGAAGCCGACGACGGACGCCAAGGTCTGGGCCTTCCTCGGCGACGGCGAGACCGACAAGCCGGAATCGCTCGGTGCGATTACCCTGGCTTCTCGCGAGAAGCTGGACAACCTGATTTTTGTCGTGAACTGCAATTTGCAGCGGCTGGACGGGCCGGTGCGGGGCAACGGACAAATTATTCAGGAGCTGGAATCGGCCTTCCGCGGCGCCCGCTGGAACGTGATCAAAGTTTTGTGGGGCAGCGAGTGGGACCCGATCTTTGAGCGAGACACGGAAGGCCTGCTAGTCAAGCGCATGGGCGAACTGGTCGATGGCGAATACCAGAAGCTGGTTGTCTCCTCGGGCGCATACGTTCGCGAGCATTTTTTTGGGAGCGATCCGCGGCTATTGCAGCTTGTCGAGCCGATGTCGGATGAGAGCTTGCGCCGTCTGAGGCTAGGCGGGCACGACCCGCGTAAAGTGTACGCCGCTTACAAAGCGGCCGTCGAGCATAAGGGCTCGCCGACGGTGATTTTGGCGCGGACGATCAAAGGCTACGGGCTTGGCGAGGCGGGAGAAGGGAAGAACGTCACGCACCAGCAGAAGAAGCTGAACGAGGACGAGCTGAGGGAATTTCGTTCGCGCTTCGGGATTCCACTGAACGATGAAGATTGCATCGAAGTCCCTTTCTACCGCCCGGCGGAAGACAGCGTCGAGATTCAGTATCTGCGGGCGCGGCGGGAAGCGCTCGGTGGATATGTTCCGACGCGCAGTACGCGTTCGAAACCGCTGGTCGCGGACCACGACGAGCTCTTCAAGGAATTTCATGAAGGCAGCGAAGGCAGGGAAGTGTCCACGACGATGGCTTTCGTGGGCATGCTTCGGAAAATGCTGAAGGATGCGGAGATCGGCAAGCTGATTGTGCCGATTGTTCCCGATGAAGCGCGCACCTTCGGCATGGAGTCGCTCTTCCGCACGGTGGGAATTTATTCGAGCGTGGGCCAGAAGTATGAACCCGTCGATGTCAACACCTTGCTTTATTACAAAGAAGCGAAGGACGGCCAAATCCTCGAAGAGGGCATCACTGAAGCCGGTTCGATGGCGTCGTTTATCGCCGCGGGCTCCGCGTATGCGACACACGGGATCAACACTATTCCGTTTTTCATTTACTACTCGATGTTCGGCTTCCAGCGCATCGCGGATTTCATCTGGGCCGCGGCGGACATGCGCGTGCGTGGGTTCCTGCTGGGAGGCACCGCGGGACGTACGACACTTTCCGGAGAAGGACTGCAGCACCAGGACGGCAACAGCCAAGTGCTGGCGTTGCCGGTCCCGAACATCAAGGCTTACGACCCCGCGTTTGCGTATGAAATCGCGGTGATCATTCAAGATGGCATCCGCCGCATGTACAAGGATGGCGAAAGCGTCTTCTACTACATCACGGTGATGAACGAGCCTTACGCCATGCCGGCCATGCCAGGCGATGTGAAGGAAGGGATTCTGAAAGGGATGTACCGCTTCCGGCGGGCGTCCGATCCGAAAGCGAAGCTGCGCGCGCAACTGTTCGGCAGCGGCGCGATTCTGAATGAAGCGCTGCGGGCGCAGGAAATTCTGGAAACCAAGTACGGCGTCTCTGCGGACGTTTGGAGCGTGACAAGCTACAAGGAACTTTACACAGATGGCGTTGAGGCGGAACGCTGGAACCGTCTGCATGCGGGCGAAAAGCAGCGCGCGCCGTACGTTTCGAAATGTTTGGCGGATGCGCCGGGAGTGCTCGTGGCGGCTTCCGATTACTTGAAAACGCTGCCCAACATGATCAGCAAGTGGATGCCGCGACGGCTGGCATCCCTGGGGACGGATGGTTTCGGCCGCAGCGAGGGCCGCACTTCTCTGCGCGACTTTTTCGAGGTGGATTCCCGCTTCATCACGCTAGCTACACTGCACGAGCTCTTCGTGGACGGCAAACTCGAACGCTCCGTCCTCGACAAAGCCATCAAAGACCTGGGAATCAATGCCGACAAGCCAAATCCGGTGACGTCGTAGTCGCAATCGAATAACTGATTCGGTGGACGACTTTTCGTGACAAACGGCACATCAACCAGCGGCCCTGGCTTTCTTCCAGCGTGGGCTCGCCGTTTCGGCTGGTTCTTTCTCATCGGTCAAACAATATTCATAGGCCGGATCGTATATGAATCAACCGTCTTGACGTGCGTCAATGGTCCGCAGATGGTCGGCTTCTCGATGGCTCACGGAGGGCACAGCTTCTTTCTCCTCGGACTGCTTTTCCTTCCATTCGGCGCGCTTTTCTTTCTCGTAGTGTTGGTTTTCGGCGTGGTGAGAAAGCTTCGATTCGGCCTGCGCGAGTGGGTGCTCATGGCAGCGCTCTTGGTCAGTTTTTCGTTTCTATTTGTCCCTTACCGCGTATGGGAGCATTTAGATATGACTGTTTGCAGCTCCGGTCCTCTTGGGGATGCACTCCTTCTCGAAGCGGCTCGCCTTGGTGACCTTGGCCAAGTTACAAGACTAGTTGCAGAAGGTCATAGCGTTAATCGCGATTCGGGATCGGACGATACTCCTCTTTCTAGTGCTATAAAGGGGAGAAGAGTAGACGTTGTCGCTTTTCTTCTATCCAAAGGTGCGAATGTCAATGCGCACAACAGTCTGACCGGGGAGACTCCTTTGATGAAAGCGGCGTACTCGGAAGACACGCAAATGCTCGAACTTCTAATTGCTCAAGGGGCTGATCCTTGTGCAATAAACAATAAATGGGATCAGGAAAATGCCCAACGAATCGCGGAGAAGAAACACAATCCGGCCGCTGCCGAGTATTTAACTGCGCATTCTCATTGTTCATTGCCGCCACGCTTGCCTGCGTCTTGCGCCAACGAGAGTGCCGCGACGTGTGTGGAAGTACATTAGAGGTGTGCCGAAGATGTGTCGCGCAGCCTGTGTTATATTTCCCAAATTGACTCCAACTCCGCAAGACAAATCAGGTTTTCTCCTAGGAAGAATGCCTTAATGTTCGGCTGGAGCAGAAGTCAGTTAGTAGTCGTTGTCGGCGCTGCCGTAGCAGCACTGACCGCTCCAGCGTGGCTGGCCCTCGCGCAATCGAATTCGAGTTTGGAAACCCGGCGCCGCGAATTCGCGCAGCGTCTGGTGGCCGCCGCCATTGAGCGCACCCACCACGTTGTCCGGTACGATCCCGCGTACGTCCGCATTCCCTATCCCGGCGGTGACGTCCCGGCGGATACGGGTGTTTGCACGGACGAGATTATTCGCTCCTATCGAAGCGTCGGTGTCGACCTTCAGAAGGAAGTCCACGAAGACATGGCACAGAACTTCGATCTCTATCCGCGGAGGTGGAGATGGCTTAACAGCCATCCGGATTCGAACATTGATCACCGCCGCGTGCCGAATTTGATGGTGTTCTTTGCGCGCAAGGGTGAGTCTCTCCCGCTATCCACTCGCGCGGAAGACTACTCGCCGGGCGACATTGTGACGTGGGATCTTGGCGGCGGCGTCCCCCATGTGGGTCTGGTGGTGGGCCAGAAGTCAGCGCAGAACGGCCGGTACATGATCGTCCACAACATCGGCCAGGGGCCACGCATGGAAGATGTTTTGTTCAACTGGAGGATTACCGGCCACTACCGCTACTTTGGTCCCGTGCTGTAGGCGGAGCGGCGCTGCCGGCGGATTCCAGAAGCTCTCCCGGCTTAATGCGGCCGGTGGCAAGCTGGGCCACCAGTTGCGCATTGGCCGCCAAAAAATCGTAACCACCCAATTCCTTTGGGAGGACCCATACAAGCTGTTCGAACGCGCGCGGGGCGAGTTCCGATTCGAGAATTTCCACCGCGTAGAAGAGGATTTCCAGCTCCTCGGGGGTTGAAGCATATTTGTGGACGACGCGTCCGATGGGCACGCTCTTCCGCAAGGTTGCGGCAAGTTCCTCGCGCAGTTCGCGTGCGAGGGCTTGCTCGGGAGTTTCGCCCGGTTCGACTTTTCCTCCGGGAAATTCCCATTTTAGCGGAGAGGTGTCATTGCGTTTGCGTTGGCCGATGAGCAGGCGCCGGTCCGCTCGTTCAATCACTGCTGCCACTACAATCCGCATTTTTGGTTCCCCTGGCCTCTTTGGACTCTACGTTGTCTATGCTGACTTCCGGGATTTGAGGTTTATTCCACGCAATATCTTGGCGAGTTCCATAGCTCCGGCCATCAGCGGCGGTCCGGGTGTGTTCAACAATTCGTCGCTGATCACATGAACTTGCCTATTGCGGATGGCTGGCACGTTTTTCCACGCGGCCAAACCGTACGTCCGCCTGGGGTCCGCTTTTTCCCCCGTCGCGGCCCAGGCCAGCACAATTACCTCGGGCGCGGCATCGGCAATCTGTTCGTCGCTCAGCTTTTTGCCCGCGGGAACCACCATCTCACCGCCCGCAATTTTCACAATTTCTGCCACCCAGGGTGGGGACGCAATGCGGGGATTCGGCCACGCTTCGGAATAAACGCGCACTGGCCATTTCTTTTTTCGTGAGTTCTTTCGAATAGTGTCAAAGGTCATCCTCATTTTGTGCTGCAGTCTCTCAGCTGCTGTCGCGCGCCCGGCAATCCTTCCCAAAATTCCGATGTCGCTCTCAATGTCGGCGAGAGTTCGCGGATTCATAGCAAGAAAATTCAGCGGCTGTTCCAAAAGTTTTGCCACCGTTTCCGGCTTGTAGGGGACCGAACCGATCACCAGCGTGGGCGCAAGGCGCAGGATCGCGTCCACGGATTTCATGTGCCAGCAATCGCCAAGCTGGGGCAATTCTCCAACGGGAGCGACGTCGCCGCACCATTTCGTGACGCCCACAAGCTGCCACTTCGCCCCGATGGCACACAATATCGAAGTAGCGCTCGGCGCCAGCGAAACAATGCGCATCGGAACTCGACGGTTAGCTTTCATCGGGTCCCGAAAAGGATAGCAGAGGTCCAGTATTGGAGAAGTGCCAGAGCCGATTGACTCTGCTCCATGAGTGTGATGCACTTCGTTTTCTCACTTTGGAGGACTTTCGTGCGATTTCTGTCTGTTGCACTGCTTCTCGCTTTGCCCGTTCCAATCACCACTCATGCCCAATCCACGCCAGTGAAGCCGGATGTTGTTCAGTATCACGCCACCATCGACGTCGTGAAGTATGTGTACGGCGTTGCCATGCCCGTTGCACGGCTGCGAGCCGGGAATGTCCTCGATTCGAATTCGCTGGACTGTTTCGGCAACAGTATTAAGAAACCCGGCGACACGCTGGCGATGTCCAAGGGCGACAATCCGCTTACCGGGCCGTTCTTTGTAGAAGATGCCGAGCCCGGTGACACGCTTGTGGTGCACATCCTCGATTTGCAGGTTGACGGCAACCAGGGACTGGGTGCGTTTGCGCCGGGATTCGGAGCCCTGAATGAAACGAACTACACGCCGATGCTCCATGCCCCACTGCCGGAGAAAATCTGGTTTTATCCCATCGACCACGCCAGCAATACCGCCACCTTCCAGGCGCTCGATTCGAATTACAAGGTGAAGATTCCGCTGCATCCGTTTCTTGGTTGCATCGGCGTTGCACCCGGGGGTGGCGAATCGCGCAGTTCCATCGTTCCCGCGGAGTTTGGCGGCAACATGGATGCCCCGGAAGCATCCGTGGGGAACACGCTCTACTTGCCGGTGAATGTTTCCGGCGCTCTCCTTTATTTTGGAGACGGGCACGCAGCCATGGGCGACGGAGAAATTGCCGGGACGGCCATCGAGGTGCCGCTGAAGGTGAGGATGCAGGTCGACTTAGTGAAAGGGAAGCATTCGAATTGGCCGCGCTTCGAAAACGAAAAAGAAATCATGGCCGCGGGCATCTATCGCCCTGTCGACGACGCGCTGCGCATCGCCTTCACCGAGCTGGTGGCGTGGATTCACGCGGATTACGGGCTTTCCGAACTAGACGCCTATGAGCTGCTCTCGCAGGTGGGCAAGGTGCATCTCACCGAGATGGTGGATCCGAATTATGTGGTAGTTGCCTCCATCGAGAAAAAATACTTACCAGCGAAGAAGTAAGCACGGAAAAATCGACACCAAAATAGCTGGCTCGCCCATCGTCGGGCCGCATTGAAGATTTCGCCCCTCATTGCCATACTTTCACATATGTTCAGCGAAGCGGTTCTAGAGCATTTTCGCAATCCGCGCAATGTCGGCGAACTGCCCGGCGCTACGGCAGTCGTCGAAGTGAGCAATCCCGTTTGCGGCGACGTTCTCAAGCTCTCCGCGCAGGTTGTCGATGGACGGTTCGCGAAAGTCCGCTTCCTATGCCGTGGCTGCACCACTTCGATCGCTTGCGCTTCACTGCTGACGGAACAGATCGGCGGGCACACCGTTGCAGAAACGAGAAAACTGACGCCGGAGAGTCTTTCCGAGGCAATTGGTGGCTTGCCGCCAGCGACGTTTCACGGGGCGCAACTGGCTATCGACGGGTTGAGGGCGCTGCTCGAGAAATCCCGCTAGGGTTTTCTCCCCTCGGACGCACGTTATCTCCCAAGAGAGTGGAAGCGTCAATCGCCACTCTGTTCAAGCTCCACCGAGCGCTTTCTGTATGGTGTCCGGATCATTTAAATTCAGCACGCAACCCTCTTCATTGGTCCGCACTTCTTCGACTTCCGCGGCATGGGCCCACACCACGGCGCGTGCTCCTGTTTCGAGAGGAGCGCGAAGCAGTTCGTCGTATAAGCTGGCGGAGAAAATCAGCGGATGTCCACGGCGCCCCTGGTATAGCGGCAGAACGATGGGTTTGCCGGCTTTGTAGAAGCGTTCAATCAATTCTTGAACGAGATCGGCGCTGATCAGCGGATGATCGATCAGGCAAAGCAAGATGCCATCTGTGCCGGAGGGAAGGCTTCGCAGCGCTGCGTGGATAGAGGTCAGCTGTCCCTTGTCCCAATCCTCGTTGACTACAATTTCATCCGCCTTCAGTTGCACAGCCTTGGCGATGGGCTCCGCATGAGCGCCTAGCACCACGCGGCGCACGCCGATTTGCCGGTGCGCAGTTACTTCCAGAAGATGTTCCAGAAAGGGCCGCCCCTGATAAGCCAGCAATGCCTTCGGCGAGCCCATTCGGCTCGAAGCCCCGCCCGAGAGGATGACGGCGGCCAGCATGTGCTTCCTTTCAGCGCTCGCTTACGGACACGCGCGTCTCGTATTTCATTTTTTTGTGCGCCGCGCTTTGGGTGTTGCGGCGCACGGCGATTAATTCCGCCACGATGCTGACGGCAATCTCTTCCGGCGAAAGCGCGCCAATCTCCAACCCCATCGGGGCATAGACGCGTTCGAACTCTTCCGGCTTGTACCCTTCGTTTTCCAGCGCCTTGTACACAGACATCACTTTCCGCTTGCTGCCGATCATGCCGATATACCGCGCCTCGGTTCGAACGGCCCACGCCAGCACGCGCATGTCTTCCTTGTGGCCGCGCGTCACGATGAGCAGGTAACTCGCGGCATTCGGCTGAATCTTCGCGAAAGCGTCCTCGTAACTGGCGTGAATTTCCAGCGCCATGGGAAAGCGCTCCGCATTCGCAAAAGTCTCGCGGTCGTCGACGACTCCCACGCAGAATCCCGCTGCGTTTGCCGCCTTTGCAACCGCCATCGACACGTGCCCGCCGCCAAACAAATACAGCATCGGCTGCGGCAAAATCGGCTCGACAAAAACTTCCAGTGTCCCGCCGCAAATCAATCCGTTGTCGTAGGTCGCTTCGTTGTTCAGATTGAAAACCATCTTGCGCGGCGCTTCGTTTTGCATCACTTCCTTCGCCGCCGCCCACACTTCCGCCTCAACGCACCCGCCGCCAATTGTCCCCGCAATTGAGCCGTCTTCACGCACCAGCATTCGCGAGCTCTCGTAGCTGGGGATCGACCCATTGGTGTGCACAATCGTAGCTAGCGCCGCCCGCCGCCCGGCCCGCCTCATTCTCACGATTTCTTCAAACAGGTCCACGCGGTGCCTCAGAGTTCAGCGTACGGCGCATACTCCACCGTGTCAATCTGCTGAAATCGAATAGACGTGCCATCATCTCGATGTTACTTTTCATTCGGGTGGTAAGGGGGGGCTGTGCTAAAAATGCTCGGCGGACGCGGCTTAAGATGGAGAGTCAAACCCCCGCTTTACTGGAGCGTCCTTGCTTATGTTGGGTTGTCGAACTTTGTTGCCTTTTTTATTCTGCTCTTCACTATTCCGTGGTGGGGGCAGACCAGGCCTGATAGTGCGCACCACGTTGAATTGCGCGTTAAAGGTCAGCACACTTACTACATCGGACCGGTTCTTGGTTGGCTTGCGACCTACACTTTCTGGATTGCCTTTGGTCTTTTCGGGCTTTGTTGGTTGATCATGTGGTTCAGTTGGGACGAGCTTGAGCAAAGCGACAAAGATCGGCCTACTTTCTTGAAATTGTTCTAGACCAAACGGACGCGTTTGATTCGACTTTCGTTTCCACCATAGCTTGGGAGATTTATTTGAAAGCAATCGTTTTTGATACGCACGGCGGACCCGAAGTATTGAAGTACACCGACGCGCCCGTCCCGGTCATCCGCGCCGGAGAAG
>Ga0207118_1181_pt1 | contig 11575 bp, 9 predicted proteins | sample Alteio_BWMinHeat_42_FD_153507 | JGI IMG/M metagenome (GOLD analysis project Ga0207118, IMG submission 153507) | Enriched cells from forest soil in Barre Woods Harvard Forest LTER site, Petersham, Massachusetts, United States -... | ecosystem: Environmental > Terrestrial > Soil > Temperate forest >...
CGTCGTAACCGAAATCCATCCTAAATCGGGCAAAGAACTCGGCGTGTTCCATGCTGTTGGTTACCTGCGCGACGACGGAAAACTTGCCCCGCACGAAGAAGAACAGCACGACGAAATCAGGAAATGGTTCAACGCACACTTAAAGGAGCCGACGAAGTTCACGGCTTCAAAGCCGCCGTTTTACCGAAAGCAAAGCAAGGCAATTTCCAGGTTCAAAGACACCGCACATGAACATATAGACCGCATCAGGCTGCTCGTCGAGATTCTTAGGAATCACGGGATTTCCGTTCAGATGTTGAAGACCGAGCGTGTCGGCTACGTTGTTTATGAGGATGAGTACCAAATCGTTGCGGAGGCGTTTACGGGAGAGGGCCCTTAGCCGCTAGGGAGCCAGTTTCCGATAATCCCTGCCAGTTCAACTGGTCAGTGCAACACCATCTGAGCTAAAAGCTCTTCATCACAGTGGTGTTTATGATCGAAAGAAAACGTACACCGCTTTCTGCGACGCAAAGAGTTGAGGTATGGCGCCGTTGGAAGGCGGGAGAATCGTTGCATGCCATTGGCCGAGCCCTCGGCAAGGACCATGTGGTCGTTCACCTTTTGTTGAAGCGTCACGGCGGGATTGCGCCACCCCCACGTCGGCGTTCACCGAGGATGCTCACCCTGGCCGAGCGCGAAGACATCTCCCGCGGAATCGCCACCGGCTGCTCGATGCGGGCCATTGCCCAAGGTCTGCGTCGCGCTTGCTCCACGGTAAGCCGAGAGGTAGCCATCACCACCAACGCTCATGTTTTCCCGCAGACTACATGAGTCCGCCAGCAGGGATCGGACTTTGCCGCTCTCAAATTTATCTTATTCCCAGATCACGGGTATTACGGAAGTAAACCCATGAGATCGCCGACCAAAACCAAGCCATTTTCGAGTGCGGATGGAACTTTGCGTCGGCGCATCCTTCACGTCGGCAATTTAGATTTGGTTTCGACATACTTTCGCGGCTCATTTTGGTGGGTCTATCCGCAGACGTGCTAGATCGATGACCCGAAGCGTGCGGGAGTTAAAATTGGGCACGAAGAGAGTCCGGCCATCTTTAGTCACACTAGCGTCACGAGGACCGCTGCCCACAGGAATCGTTCCGATAATTGCTGCAGCGCCGGAAGTCACCTTTGCCGCGTCGATCACTGTCAGCGATTGCGGCTCGTCGGCTGTTCCGATATTCGTGACGATCACCTTCTTTCCGTCATCCATGAGACTGACTCCAGTGGGCGATTTCCCCACGGGCACGGTCGTGATTTTCGCATGGTCTGGATCCGTAAGAAATTTAGTGGCATCGAGCACGACCAGCGCATCGTCGGCGCGCGCGGTCACGTAAACTCGATCACCCTTCGGCGAAACCTCCAAGCGCGTGGCCACGCACCCTGCCTTTATCTTCGCAACAATCGAATTCGCCGGATCGGTCTCTGCTCGTTTCACGTCGATGACACTGAGGACGCCCTCGACCGGCTTTTTGACCGGTGGATTTTGCGGACATGCTGCGGACCAAGTCGTATCGGCGCCTGCTTGCTCGGCAACGATGTAAACGTAACGTTGATCTCGAGAAAACGTGATGGCCAGAACTTCCCGCCCTACATGAATGGCGCCAACTTTGAAGTCTCCTTTGAAGCCGGCAGCGCGCGCCTTATCGAGGCGATATACAGAAGCTGTTTCTTTGGGGATGGCGTGATCGGAGACAAAGAGGAAACGGTCGTCGGGAGTCACATTCACATTATCTTCTTTAGAGCCAGGGCCACCGTAGATTCGACCGAGCTTGGGGTTTCCCTGGCCTGACTTCAACCGCTCTACATCCAGGAAATCGACGTAGTCGCCGTTCGTAACCATAAGTAGCCTGCCATCATGCGAAAGGGCCATCCCCACGGAGTCGTCCAGCGGAACTGTGTGCGCCAAGGTCACCTTGCCGTGCGTCCTCTGGACCACAGCAACTCCGGGCTGCAGCGGAGGACGACCCTGTTGCATGGATGCGAAGATCCAGCAACCGTCCGGCGTGGCAAGCGCCATGAACGGATGCCCGGGCAAGTTGACATCGACTACAGGCTCGGCTGTCGGCTGGTTACATGCGCCCGCTTCCGTAGATTGTTGTCCGAAAGCCAACTGAGGAAGAACGAGAAAGGCACAAACCAGAAAAGTGACACTAACAACGCCTCCGAAACTGTCGCGCATATAGACCTCCATCGCTCATGAGAAAGAAATTCCTTCATTTCAAGCCAGTGTTGGCCAGGCACAAAGCCGACTCAGAACATCCTATACGATAGCGTAAGTTGCCACGGTACCCTACCGCGTATCGTGATATACAGTTGACCGCATATTCGGGGAGGTCGCTGGCCTCGTGCCCGGCTTTCGCTAGCTAGCACAACGTCCTAATTTCGAACCGGCGACCGTGCGTTCAAGCGAGGCAGTGCAACATTGGAAAAGAGGAAGAGAGAAGGTCCTCATGTCAGAATCTCTCGAGCACGTCGGTTGGGTTACAAAGACACCGCGAGTCCCAAACCTCGGTGCTTTGCCGGAAGTACTGTTATGGCTCCGTGTGATTACGGTTGCCGTAAAAACTCCCGAGCTCGAATATCGAAATAAAGCCTTAAGGAGGAGTGATGAAGCGAAATCTGCTCCTGGGTTTAATGGTGTGTGTCTCTTGTTTGATTCTTTGGCCGCAGAGTCACCTCGTTCCCACGCCGCCCCTTACCACCCAGGATGCCGAACGCGGCGATCTGCTGCGTGCTAAGTCAGATGAGATTCGGGCCGAGATCAACAAGATGGGGCCTACGGAGCCGCTGCCCTTCAGGATTACGGACAACCTGTATTCTGTCGGCTTCCTAAACGCCAAGGCGTACTTGCTGACTTCTCCTCAGGGACACATTTTGCTTGGCGCGGGTTATCCAAACACCGGAGAAATCATTGAAAACAATATGCAGGGTTTTGGCTTCAAATTGAGCGATGTCAAAGCAATCTTGATTTCTCATTACCACAATGATGCAGCTGGTTCGGCGGCCTATTTGAAAGAAAGAAGTGGTGCGCAAGTGATGGCCAGTTTTCCGGAAATCGCATATTTGGAGCACGGGGGTGTTCCCCCCACTCCCAGGTTCGGTCGGGGCGGAGGGGAGGATCAGGGAGCACAGGCGCAGCAGACTCTCTATCCGTCGGTTAAAGTCGATCGGGCACTCTTCGATGGCGATGTCATCCAAATCGGCCCATTGAAGGTCACCGCTTACGTAATGCCAGGCCATACTCCGGGCTCCACGAGCTATGTATTTACAACTCGCGAGGGAAATCGCGGATACAAGGTCCTCTTATTCTGCTGCTGGGAATATCCTCAAGATCTTGCACAAAATGTTAACATTTCAGAAGCCGCCACACGTCACACGTTGGAAACCTTCCACAAACTTCTTCCAGTGGATATTTACTTGAGTGGCGGGGCCTTTGAGACTTCTGGAATATTGAATCAGCCGGCCAACGTAACGGTACCGGATCGTATAGCGCGAATCAAATCTGATAGTAAGGTATGGATCGATCGCCAAATCTTCACGGGTCTAGCTGCGTCGCGCGAGGTCGAATTTGATCGAAAGATCGACAAATTAAAAACGACGAACCCGATCTACAAATGATCGATTCGCTCTATTCCTCGTTGCGCGGTGCGAAGCCCTCAGCTTGGTTACCGAATCGAACCGAGCCCCTCGCAATCAGCCATCACACCATGATCGCATAGGCACGATTTTCGACCCTGCGTCGGCTTATCGGAATATGGGAATCTTACGGGCATCTATGGTCGAGTGTCATAAAAGTGTCATAGTGCCATGCATTGTCCCCTGCTGTGATCGTCCTTATGTCCTCAAGGCGGGACCACGCAAATTAGGTTCTGGGTTCACCGTTCTGCAAATACCGAAAGACGATGCCAAAAAGCCTAAGAAGAAATTAAGGAGCCGCCTGGCAGTTCTGTGAATCTTCCTCACCGCTGAGTGCCTGAATCCCTTTGGCTGGCTTTACCCCGCTCTGTCACGTAGTACCACAGCTCCTCCAGGCGACTAGGCTCGTATGCAACTTTAACCGCGTATGGCTGCCGAGTAGAAAGCGAATAGGCGTCCACAAAACCTTCAGTAATGACCGTTGCGAGAGCAGCAGCCACTTCAGCTTCGCTTGCCTCCATGCCCTTCGCATCCATCAGGGGCTTGATGTCCTTCATAATGATTTCGAAACTCTCATAATCGTCCGAAACGATGGTTATGATGCAATCCTTGATAAAGTCATCTGCGATTGAGTTCATTGCCGCAGCGGCACGTCGGGACCTACGAAAATTGGGGTGGGCGCCCACGGCTGGACGGGCGCCCGACGGAGGGAGGTCTCACCCGCGCTCAGCTCTTCTTCGACATTTCCTTATAGATCTCTTCGGTCAAGGTCGGGAAAGGCGGCGCGCCATTTGGGTTGGCCGGAGGAGCGGCAGTAGGCTCGCCAAGGGAAGTTTTGATTTCGTCGAGCGATTTTCCCTCCGCAACCATGGTTTCGATCTTGTTGTACTTGTCCTGAATGAGACCAAGCTTTTTTTGCACCTCAGCTTTGGTCATCATATTGCCGTGCCCCGTCAAGTAGGTATCGGCTTCGAGCCCAAGCATGCCCTTGACATTTTCGATCCAGCCTGCCGTCGAGCCATGTTTTTCCAAGTGAATTAGAGTCTCGGCGCGGTCGGGGGCGCCGGCCAGAAGGTCGCCGCCGAAGACGATTTTTTCGTCGGGCAGATAAACGATCGTATCGCCGCTAGTGTGCCCATTCGCCCAGTGGTAGAGGCGAATATGCACGCCGTCAGCAGTCAGCTTATCCGTCTTGGAGTAGGTCTTGGTGGGAAGACGATCTTGCGGCGCCGGATTGCGGCCGCCGGCCGAAGCCTCCATCTCCTTTTTGCAGTTTTCCTGCGCGATGATGGTCAAGCCCGCAGGAAACGCGGCGAGCCCGTTCACGTGGTCGCCGTCGCTATGGGTGATGATGACTGTGTTTACGGCTTTCGGAGTGACTTTGGCGATCTCGGCGATCACTCCCTTTTCTGAATCCACGGTGGTCTTCGTATCCACAAGCACGACGCTGGTGGTGCCGACAATGAATCCATCATTCGAACCCACGCCGCCCTGGACCCAGTAAACGTTGTCCTTCACCTTCGTCACCTTGAGCGGCTGAGGCTGCTGTTGCGCCCTCGCCCGCGTGCCAAACGAGACCAGCGCCGCAACCCCCGCCATCCCCAGAACCAGTTTCCTCATCTTGTTCATACTTCCTTCCTCCTGATTCCTTCTTCCGGGCAAAACCCTATTCCTCTCGCCCTCTCCTGTCAACCTCAGCCAGCCAGGAAGCTCAATGTGGCTCGTACCCGATTTCCTGTTTCCGAGAATCCCGTTTCTCGGGACCTGGCGTTTATACCCGCGCGTTTTGATGAACCAAAAACGCTTCCGTTTCCGCTTTATGGAGTGAAGCCACGATGTTCTGATTCAAATGTTTTCCATTGAACGCCGTAGGAAGTCGTTGTGGCTTGCTCATCAATTAATGAAAATCACTAGACGTGATAGACTCTGCTCACTGGTTAGGCCTGGGTTATCCCGCTGGATACACGGGGAGGGAAAACGTGAGCCGGATCGCGTATTCCTCGTTATTGGGCATCCTTCTGCTGATCGTTTGGCCCTCATGGGCTCAGCGATCAGGGGCACCGGCGTCGCCCCAGCCGTCATCTCAACCCGCAGGCTCAGCACTGGGACAGCCGGTGGGTCCGAATCAACCATCCAACATGGGAGCTCCGCGCTACGTGGACGGACGAATCCTCCTGGACACTGGCCAGCCTGTCCGCGAACCCGTTTCTGTGGGGCTCAACTGCGGGCCGAATTCGTTGCAGGTGATCCGCACCGACTCGAAAGGATATTTCCGATTCACCCTGGGAGAAGGTCCTCACAGCAATATGACCTTGAACGCCGCCGACGACACTCCCACCGCAGCAGGCGCGAATGGCATGAATTCTCCCGGAGCTTATAGTGCGGCCGGCAATTTCAGCCGCGGTTTGATAGGCTGCGAACTGCGAGTCTCCGCCCCCGGCTACCGGCCACTAACCGATACCATCAATGACCCTTACCCTGATTCCTTGGGGACGATCGACGTCGGGACGCTGCAACTCAAGCGCATTGCCGGAATGCAAGGGTCCGCCATCGGCGTCTCCTCTTTGCTGATTCCGAGCGGCGCGCGCAAGGAATTCGATAAGGGAGCCGAGGACGCGCGCAGCAACCGCCCAGACTCCGCAGCACAACACCTGGAAAAGGCCGTCGCCAAATACGACAAGTATGCGGCTGCCTGGAATGAGTTAGGCAAGATTTACTTGATGGATCACGAGACGGATAAAGCCCATCACGCTTTTGAAAAAGCGATCATGGCCGACCCGCAATACATCCCTTCCTATCTGAGTCTCGCGAGCCTGGCCATACAAAACAAGGAATATGAGGCCGCAGTCGAAACGGCAGGAAAAGCCTTGGAAGTGGACCCCGCCCTGGAAGCTGCCAGCTTCCTTCAGGCTGTCGGGAATTTCAATCTGAACCGGCTGGATGCGGCTGAGAAAAGCGTGCGCGAGGCGGAAAAGGGGCCGCATCAGAACATCCCGCAATTACACGCACTACTTGCCGACATCCTTCTGCAGAAGCAGGATTATTCGCAAGCAGCACTAGAGATGCGGACCTACCTCAAGGAATCTCCCGGAGGACGATTCGCCGGCGACATGCAGAAGAAGCTGGAAGAGATCGAGAAGGCAGCGGCCAACGCCGAGAGCAAATCCGACCCGTTGCCGGTACAGCCGCAAACAGCGACATCGTCAGAACGATGGCAAGCGCAGGAGGCTTTGGTAGAAACGCCCGCCGCTAAGGTCTTAGCATCGCCATCGGGTAAGCGGAGTAAGACCGATCTCTGGTTTTCCCCACATGTTGACCGCGTCATCCCCGCAGCCTCGCAAGCGACGACCTGTCCGTTGCCTGAGGTATTGTCTAAGGCCGGAAAGAGGATCGAAGAGTTCGTGCGCAACGTCGACAAGTTCACCGCGACCGAGGTTGTAGAGCATCAAAGGGTGGATCGCGCGGGCCGCTTGGGCGCTCCCCAGATCCGCAAGTTCAACTACGTCGTTTCGATCGCGCCCGCGCCGAGCGGGTACCTGAACGTTCAGGAGTATCGGAATGGCGGTGAATTCCCGGATAGTATCGCCACAATGGGGACACCCAGCCTTGTTCTGATTTTTCATCCGCAACACGTCAAGGACTTCCAAGTGACGTGCGAAGGTTTAGCTGAGTGGAGAGGTCAGCCGGCTTGGCAGGTCCACTTCGAAGAACGCCGCGACCACCGCCATTCCATGAGTGAAGTGCAGATTGGCGACGACACCTTTACCCTTAGGCTGCGCGGCAGAGCCTGGATTCTCGCCGACTCCTACCAGGTAGCGCATCTGGAAAGCGATGTTGCGGAAGAGGTACCAAAGATCCGCCTGCGTCTGCAGCACCAGGATATTGATTATCGCCCGGTCGCTTCTGCAGGGAGCAAAGCTGAGATCTGGTTGCCTTCGAGCACTGAGCTTTATATGGATTTCTTGGGCCATCGCTTTTACCGCCGACACAGCTTTACGGACATCAAGTTTTTCTCTGTGAAAGTGCATCAAACAATTGCCGATCCGAAGGAATGAGAGGACGGTCAGAAGCCCATCTCCCACAGTCTAAAGTCGGTCCACTTTAGAAGTTAGCGTAACTCCACGTGACAGCGCTCCTCTCGCGCACGGCCAAGTCCCGAGAAGTCGGTTTTTCGGAAACTGGCGCTGATATCGGAAACCGGAAATCGAACTCAGATTCGGTATGCCAGAAATCGAGATTGCCAAACATATCAGTCACTTATGTCATTGCGGTAAGGGAAACGAACCCGATTCGGAACAATAAGGAGAGCAGTCGGGTCAAAAACGGAATTCGTAGCGTTCCTTGTGCCGCTTCTCATCAACGTGATCCCTTGCAAGCCACTGTTCCAGTTGTTCCTTCAACTGCTGCATCGGTCTTATCGCAGCGATGGCGTTTTGGATGCCAAATTGTTCGCCACATTCCTTACACGAAACGATTTCCGTATTCGGTCGTTGGGCCACATCGCTCTGGCTTAGCTTCACAGCCACTGGCCACAGATTCTCGCCGGGATTGAACGTTTTCTTGTATTCGAGCGGCATTTCTTCAATCACTCTCGCTGCGGTTAAGTGCTACCGGTTACGTCTGGCGCTTCCTAAGTTCCCCCAACGCACACCCTCATTGTAACAACGCCACCGATTACGATGGCACAAGGCAATGAAGATCGCGCACAGATGTCCTTTTTGACGTGGAGTTCTAAGCATCCCCCGGCATGGGCAGAGCCAACTCTCGAAAAGTCGTCCTTTCGGAAAGTGTGCTTAAGGTTTATTTAATCTGTTCGGAGCCAAAGTGTCCGGAATTGAGACCCTGGTAAGTCAACCCCGTTCGGCCCCTGTGCCGGACGGGGTTTTTCTTTTCGGGCCAGTTTCCGGAAATCCCGTTTCTCAGGACTTGGCACTACAATACTCAAGGTGCGCATCATGACTTCGGAGTTTTTTTGGAAGAATCTGCGTTACGCCATTTTGGTCATTGCGATTGTGGTGGCTATCGTAACGCCAGTGAACGACAAAACCGTGCTGATCTTCGCTGCTTCCGCGCTCTTGGTCATTGCGACCGTCTTGGTGGTCATGAAGCCGGACGAGAATGACATGACGACGGTGGTATTCGGCGTTTCCGTGCGGGCGTTGTTTCTTCTGAGCATCTTCGTGGTGGCGTTCAAATAGCGGCGTAGGGTAGTAGTCCTCCAGTGTCCGATAATCCCGTTTTTCGAGAGTTGGCTATCTCTGGGCAACGGGACGGCACTTAATAGCCACTCTCAAGGTTGAAATCAGAGGTCCACAGTCGTATAAGAATCGCCGTGCGAAGCTGGGTGCTTGGCAATCTGATGCGCTTACGATCTGTCACAAAGGCCGTCGTAGCTTTTCTCTTGTCGATTCTTATGCCAGGTCTCGGGCAAATCTACAACGGACAATTGACGAAGGGTGCTCTGTGTTTGGCGGGACTCGTAGGTTTTTTCCTGGTGAGCACTATAGCGGGATTGGCTCACCATTTCGCTGGTTTCATTCTTCACTCTACACTGGTTTATTCGCTCTATCTATTCACGATTGCTGAAGCAGTACTTACAGCAGTTCGACAAGTTCGTGCGGATCGGCGCCCGGTTCACACATGGCGATCTTACATCCTTGGAATTTCACTTCTCGCGACATGGCTTTTCGTAGCCGAGAATATCCCGGACAAGATACCAGGAGTCCGCACTCGACACAAAAAATCACTCAGCAGAAGTCATTCGTGTCAAAGCATGTATGGTTAGATTGAGCCTATTTCTCAACAGCGGGATCGGCAATATCTTTGTTATATGCGTCCGTCTCCATCGGCGCGCATTCCATCTCATGAATATCGAAACTGGGTTTCTGCAACCGCTCTCGCAACCTGAGCGCTACCCAAGGTTTGGTATACATCTTCGGATCATCGATCGTGACCGTAATTTCCAAGTGATCGCGGTCGGTCCGACGGTATTGTTCGGTGACACGCAAAAGGTTGCTGTGCGGCCGGCCGACGTTGTCTAGCCAGGTTCGATCGTCGAATCCGTTGGACTCCGCAACAAACGTGTAGTCATCAACCCATTTGCCCACTGAATACCCCCACCACCTGGATTCGGGCGGATCCGGCGGGCCCCAGGTCGGATTTTGAGGGTCTTTGGGCAGTTGACGCCCATCGGTCCAGATCACACGCCACTTCTTATTGAACTCGTACAGGACCAACACATTTTCGGGTGTCTGCACGATGCGGCTGGTCCTGAAATTATGCAGCAGGATGCGCGGGAATCCCTGCGGATTACAACCAGGCACGGGATCATTTGTAAGTGCCGCTTCAACTTGCGTTACGCCGAAGGTCGGCTTATTGGCCAGGAAGGCTTTTCGCCCTTCCGCGGTGTAAGGCAGCTCATGCTCCGCCTTGCCGTCGGAGGGCATTTCCTTTGCCCCCGTTGCGGCAACTCCGTCATTGTACCCTGCGGCCGGTTCCCAAATCCCTGAGATATCGCGCTTGGGAGCGGGAGTTGGCTTCTCACCCTTTTTGTCGAAGTCATACACGGCTCCCGGCAGGCGCATACCGCTTTGTTGCGCCCTCACGAAAGATGCGAAAACAACTACAAAAACCAAAAGAACCATCGAAGCCACAAACCGCTTTAACATCGCAGCGTTCCTTCCCTCGTTGAAGCTAAATTTGCCTTACATTACACCTTCAGAGACTTTCGACTAAATAATCGTTCATGATCCATCACAGAAATGAAAGTGCCGCTAAAGTCCCGAAAACGTTTAGCATTTCTTCCCGTCAGAATCTAATCAATTCAATATTCGAGCCTAAAACCATTGCCCCAAAACTTCCTCCCCCCCGCGAGTTTCGGCCCACAAATCATAGTCCCTACTAAATGATCCACCCGAATGGCCATTCACTGCTTAGGAGCATCGGACGATCGCGGCGCCGGGCTGTTCAGTGATGGATTCCTGACACCGCCCTCGTTAGTCAAGGTCCTTCCATCGGCAAGTGTAACCTCCCGTACACGCCCGACCGGATGGCCATTCTTGACAGTGAGCATGACAACGGTGAGCTGATCGCCAGGCTTCAGGATGTTCTTGGACCAGCCATGACCGATCATGTCCGGCGGGTTACTGGTCTCCGCAGTCCAATGCACGACATTGCCGCTATCATCCTTCACGTCGAACTTAAGGAAACAATGGGGATTGGCCCAGATCCATTCCGTCACCGTTGCCCTGACGGTGACCAGTTTCGCCTCGTTATAAGCGGCGTTGCCATGGTGTGCTATCAGTGGTGTGGAAATGCAAACCAAACTGAGAACGGTCAAAAACAAATCAAAACGCTTCGACATTCTAAACCTCCTCCGCAGCTTGACTGTACATTTCCGCGCCCCAGATTTTGTTTTCCACTGCGGGATGTCAAGTTTTTCAAATCAGTGTGCTTAGCACGTGATCGTCAGCACGGGAAATGGTTGGCGCTATTAAAACACAAACTTTCGGCTCTAGACCAGCGCGCCATCATAATGCTCACTGCCAAGAAGAAGGCCTTAACTCGGAATGGCGACGATGCCAGTGCTTCTCTGTCTACAGGCACATCATAGTCTGTCCCGAATTATCCTCTTGACACTTGATTCGGACTTGGTAGACGATCCTGCGGGAAAATTCACTTCTCATACTGGGCAATTACACTCGCAACGGGGCAGTGCGGTGAGATTTACAAACATCAGCCACTGCAGAATAAAAATCCTATCATCGAAGCCGCGAGTGATGTTCCTCATTTCGATCATGTTTTTGGTCGGGGCAGCAGGGGCGGCAGGGTTTGCCTACAGTCAGGAGGCTCGGAACCGCGGCCCCCAGAACGCCACTCCTGGCACTGCACGGCAAGATCGGAAC
>Ga0207118_1182_pt1 | contig 11559 bp, 15 predicted proteins | sample Alteio_BWMinHeat_42_FD_153507 | JGI IMG/M metagenome (GOLD analysis project Ga0207118, IMG submission 153507) | Enriched cells from forest soil in Barre Woods Harvard Forest LTER site, Petersham, Massachusetts, United States -... | ecosystem: Environmental > Terrestrial > Soil > Temperate forest >...
CAAAAAACGGATGCAAGATCGGTTGTTGTTACAAGAAATGTTGGGAGTTGTGAAAGATGCAGTAGGAATTTGTGGGCAACTTAATGCGAAGCTGGATGAGCAGGCTGAAAGAATTAAATCGCTTGAGCAACAGAAGAAAGGGTAAATAGAGCATAAATCTGGAAATTAATTTTACAAAAATAGGCGAAACAAAACAATAATAAAATGATCAAGAAAGTAGATAAACATATGAAATTTTTAAAAGCAACGCTGGTAGTATCAGTTATTTTTCAAGTAAGTTCAGTGTTGGCAATTCGATCATCGGTGGGAAAGGTAACTCTTGCGACTCTTGCTGCAGGGTCGGTGTGGAATGTGTGTCGCACATATGAAAATAATAGTTACTCGTGGAGGCCATGTTACGATGAAACTAAGAAGTGGTATGAGCGAGAGCCTTATAAAGAATATGGTGAAGGGTATATGCACGGTGATGATCGTGCAAGGAGGTTTCGTCGAACCGGTGCTGCAGTAGCGCTGGGTGTAGGGCTAACTGGTTTTGCGATAGCGCATGTACACCCATGTTTGCCGAAAAGTAGGTATAGAGAAGCATTGCGGATGTATAATCAGGTTGATAGTCAGATCAAGAAATATCCATTTTTGCAAGGGTGTAAAACGTCACAAGAGGTAACAAGGGGCCTGGAAAGTTTTTATGCTAATGCTCTTTACCCTTTTGGACATTCGGCGGCTATGTGTATTGCTCAAAACCAGCAAAGAGCTTTGATTGATGGTATGAGAATAGTTAAGCATGCGCAGGAAGATTTTAATAGTGATTTTAATAAGGGTGGGGTATTGGATTGTATGAAATTGGATGAAGAGATATATGAAATGGTTAAGTCACTTGAGAAGACACAGCGATTGATTGTTGAAAGTGGTAGAGAACAATATAGTTTAGGAAAATTTGGTAAACAGTAAAAATGATCAAGAAAGTAGATAAACATATGAAATTTTTAAAAGCAACGTTGGCAGTGTCGGTTATTTTTCAAGTAACTTCAGTATTTGCAATTGGGCCAACTCAGATGAAATTGACTGTTGGTGGATTGGGCGCATTGGCAGCAGCAAACGCGGGTCGCGTTTACAAAAAGCATACTGAGGAGAATATGTGGGCTTATAATTATACGCAGAGAAATAAATGGACTGGTGCTGCGGTGGCATTGGGCGCTGGGGCAACTGCGGCTACAGCGTGTTTATTGCATAGACGTTTGCCAATAAGTAGATTAGTACAAGGACGACAGACTCTCGGTCAGCTTAAATCATATCCGTTAGCACAAAATTTTAAGACCCCGCAAGATTTATTTAATCGGGTAGAAAGTTGGTATCTGTATCAGAAATATCCCTATGTGCATGCTTTCAATGTCTTGCGTGAGAAGCGTGGAAGTTTGTCTGATGTGAGAGAATCACTTGCTCGTGCAAAAAAAGATTTTGAATTTGATGGTGACACGGGTGGCGCAGCGGATTGTGAGAAAGTGATTGATGAGACAAATGAACTTGAAGAATTGATTAACAGCTCGGTACGATATATTAAACAGAGGTCGGATTTTGGTGAAAGAGCAGAGCGTTATGATCGGGTGCAGGCAGCTAAGCAGCAGGCAAAAGCAGCAGAAGACACAGCAAGTAACACAGGGCTGATTGCGGCGGGAGTTATTTTAAATGCGGGTGTTAATGCAAGCAAGCATGGATAGTAAGAATAAGTTAATAGATGTAACAAAATAAGTGAGTAAAAATAATCATGAAAATTTTTAAATTAATATTGAGCGCGTTTGTTTTTTTATATTCTTGTTCTGGATCAGCGATGTTTTCAGGTAAAGCAAAGTGGTTTGTAGGGACTACCGGAGTTGGCATCTTAACGAGTACGAATGCATATCATTCTTACATAAAACGAACGAAGGCGATCGAAAAAGAGAGAGCGAAAAGGAGTGAGCCGACTTCTGAGTTGTTGAAGCCTATGTATCGTGATAGGCGGTCTAAGACTGGTGCTGCCGTGGGACTAGCAGTTGTAGCAACAGTTGGGACAGCAATACTATTGCATGAACCTGTGCCAGCAGTAGTGCCATGGAGCAGAGCGCTACAGACTTGTATGCATGTGCAAACACATCCATTATTACAACCTGGTCAAAATTCAAAACAGTTGAGTGAAATAGTGAAAAAAATGGGTGATTTGCATAATGAAAGACGTGATTTGGGTAATGCTCTTGCATTAATAGAAGGGCAGCTTACAAGCGTTGATGGTGCACAGGAGCGGGTGCCTTGTGTTGTAGCGAGAGACCAGATTTTGCAAACTCAGTGGCAGATTGGCGCTTGCTTGCGTGATGTAGAGCGACATCGTTCTTTGGGTGGCCTGAGTTATTTGAGTCCAGTAATACCTGAGTTGGCGGAGAAAAAATAATCATGAAATTGTTAAACGTGATGGTGAGTGTGTGTGTTATGTTGCATGCATCGTCGTTGTTTGCAGTTTGGTCACGGGCGACTAAAGTTGGCGTTGGTGGCGTAGCGTTGTGTGGGTTGGCGATGCCAATTGTGCATGGGTCTGATATAAAACTTCCGGTGGTAGATAAAAAAACGGGTATAGGCGTTGCGCTTTTGGTGGCGGGAGCAACAACGGGAGCGATGGTGCGGCATCGACGATTGCCGGAAAATTTATTGCAGCGAGCGACGAAGCTTTGTGAGCAAGCGAGGCCAGATCCATTTCACTATTATTTAAGTCGCCCATCGTATCGTCAGGTAATGTATGAATTGCGCGTAAGAAGAGGTGAGTTATATAAAGCTGGTGAATTAGCAGGTGCAGCGCAAGAAGGTTTTGCGCGTGTTAAAAATGCAAATGGAGCAGCACAATGTGAAGAACTAAAAGACGTGATAAAAAAAACTGATACAGAGATTGGACTGTGGCTTGGGTGGCCGAAGTAAGATAATAGTTGATTAAAATTATAGGAAAAAAAATAATCATGAAATTTTTGAAAGCAACGTTAGTACTATCTATTATGACAAGTGTATGTCCAGTATTTGCGATGTTGCGTCCGGGACTGCTGGGAGCAGCAAATATTGCACGATCGGTTAAGCGTGCGTCGGTATTGAGAGCGCAGGTGATTGGTAGAAGAGTGCCAATGAGTAACCCATCGATAGTACCAGTCTGCTTACCGGTAAGTCAGGCTCCTCATATTCAGGCTGCTACTCAGGAGATACGTGCAGTAGCGGTGGTTGTAGAGCAGCAAGAGAATTTTATCAAACGTATGCGTGATGCGCGAGATGAGGAATGTGTAGCAGCGTATAACGCTTTGCAGATTAATGCGCGTAAATTGGACGAAGCGTTTGGTGTGATGTTGCGGCGTGAAACGGGAATAACAACGAGAGATGATGTAAGGTCGACTGGTGCGTTGCATGGACAATTAATCGATCTTGGTTCTCGTATAAATAAGATGAGTGATGCCATAGAGTTTGAGTTGAGATTGCGGTTAGATGCAAAAGCGGCGCTAGATCGAGCAAAGGAAATTGTAAGGCTTAAGTCTCATATAACACAACTGGATTATGATATACAGCATCAGTTATTTTTAAGGAAAGAAGAAGAAGCGAGGGATGATCAATGGGAAGAAGATTTGATATTTAAGTATCAACTGATGAGCACGCTCTCTTGGCGGTTGCGTAGCATAGATCCTTCAGGATCAAATGAGAGTAAAGATCAGGGAAAAGAGAAAGATAATCAAGAGGAACAAAAATAATCATGAAATTTTTAAAAGCAACGTTGGTAGTGTTTGTTATGGTAAGTTCGTGTTCTGTTTTTGCGATGTCTCGTCCAATGTTATTAAGGGGTGCACGATTGGGTTATAGTGCGCCATTGTTGAGAGCGCCGGTGAGGGTTGCACGAGTGCCGTTGGGAGCGCCAAGATTAGTGAGATCAGTTGGATTTTCAACAAGCAATCAGCAGTCGCCTCGTATTCAGGAGGCGTGGAAGCTGATTTACGGAGTGCAAGAGCGCTTGGGGCGGCATGAAAATTTTACGCGTACTGGTATTGGTGGTTTGTCATATGGCGAGTGTAGGGAAATTTATAGCGCTTTGAAAAATGATGCTCTTATATTGAATGATGCTTTCGGTGTTGTTCTTGCAAATGAACCTGATATGAAATTAGGTTGTGATTTGCATCAGCAACTTGCTGTGCTTAATTTTCGCATGAGTCAGATTGTGTTTTCATTGAGATTAAAGGAGCAAAAATAATTATGAAATTTTCAAAAATAATGTTTGTACTGTTGCATGTGGCAAGTGCATGCCCATTATTTTCTATGAGGTTGTTGGGAGTCGCGAGATCACTTAATCGTGCGTTAGTGTTGAGAGCGCATGTGATTGGTAGAAGAGTGCCGCTGGGTGCTTTAAGATCTGTAAGATTGGTTGGATCTTTAACCAGCGGTGGACAGTCATTTTCTGTTGAGCAAGCAATTGAGTTGATTCAACAAGTAGAAGATCGCATAGGGAATTGTGAAAAAGATATATCACGTGCGCATGGTTTGTCGAGTAATGAGCGCATTGCTCTTGATGCTGCTTTGCAGATAGATGCTTGTACATTGCAAAAAGCTTATACTGTCTTGTTGGAATATGAAGATGATGGGAAATCAAGAGCTGCTACAAGGCTATGTTGGGACAGGCTTGATTCTCGTCTTCATAATAATAGAGAGATGTTGAAAGAAATATTGCAGAAAAAATCGGTCCCGGAATCGAACTAAGATAGACAAAGGATAAGAAAAATCATGAAATTTTTAAAAATAATGTTTGTGCTGTTGGGTGTTCAAAGTCTAAGCCCCGTTTTTTCAATGTTTTGTCGTCCGGTGGTGTTGGGAATTGTGCAAAAATCATGGCGTCCGCAAGAGATGCTCTTAAGATCGATGAGTGATGATCGGTCATTGCAGGCAGTTTTGAATGCAAGAGATCTGATGAGCAGAGTCGATGGATCTATAAGTAATTGCTCTGCGTTTAAGAAACGCGCGATAATAAAAGCATTGAAGATAGAGCAAAAGAGATTGACGGAAGCTGAACGTTTGCTTGATGAGGCGGTGATGCTGGCAACGACGGAATCAAGGAAAAATGAGTGTGCAGGATATCAGTATTTAGGCAAGCAGCTTCGTAGTCGGTTGTTGCAGCTGGAAGACGTGTTGGGAAAGAAGGAATCAGTGCAGAAAGAGGAAGTTGTAACGAAGTATGAGTGGTTGAGTCCGCTTTATTCTCGTTTACGCAAGGTAAGCAGTGTTGAGCTAAATGAGATTAGAGATTTGGGAAAAACGAAAGATCATTAAGATAGGTAGATTACAAACATAGCGAAAAGGACAAAAAACAATCATGAAATTGTTAAAAATAATGTTTGTAGTTTTGAGTGCGGTAAGTTCATGTTCTGTTTTTGCGATGTTTCGTTTAGCATTGGGAGCAGGGCGAAATCTTGTGGTGAGATCTGGTAATCATGCACCAATGAGGATGCCGGCAGTTGGCATGTGTTCGTTACGGGGCAATGCAGTATCTCGTGTGTTGCATGCAGACTCTTATTCATTGGATCTAGCTTCTGAGTTGATAATGCAAGAAAAAGCGACCGCACCAGATGATTTAAAATTACATAAGGATTTGCAGGGGCAAATAATCAGACTTTATTCTCGTTTAATTGATCTGCGTGATCTAAATGATCAAAGTGTGAATGGTGAAACGCGTTGCATGGGGTCTGTTGATTTACCGGCAAACAAGAATTTGTCACCTACTATGGGGAAAGCTTACAAATTGATTTGTCAGGTAGATGAGCGGACAAAAACTCGTGCTGCTTTTTTTAATCGTGTAGTTGCTCTTGCAATGTACGATCAGGAGAAGGACAAACCGAGCGGGCAGAGAGAAGAAGTTGAGCAAAAAAAATGATCTGAGTAAGCGTTAATTTTTATATCTTTAATTATTTAAAAAGGGAGTAGTAGGATGCCAAAGTTAAAAAAAAATGCACCGAAAGAGAAGAAGTTAAAGCGGGTAAAAGAGGAAATGGGGAAATTTTCTGAGGGCGAGTTGCATTCGGGGAGTAAAAAAGGGCCGGTGGTAAAAAGTCGTAAGCAGGCGGTTGCAATAGCATTATCTGAAGCGGGGATGTCAAAAAAGAAGGCGAAAACGAAGAAGAGAGTGAAAACGAAAGCGAAAACGAAGATGAAACAGGATTAAGAAGATTATGAGATGCTTCAAAAAAATATTCATGATATTGGTGATGTGTAATGCATGTTCATTGGTTGCGATGCAACGAGCGATGCCGAGGTTATCCCAATCTGGTTTAGAGAAATTGAGGCGGGCAAATGGTATGCTAGAAAAATTGGCGGACAAGGCACATCGGTCTTATCAAGTTCAACAAGCCGTACAGCATACAGAGCTTGGGGGCAAAGTTGGTCAAGATAATATGCAAACTATCGTGGTCATTTTGAAGATACCCAGGGGAGATAAGCCGACGGTGTTGGGTAGTATGGCAGGATTGTTGCGGGAGGCTGCAAAAGATGCCAAGCGGAGGTATGAAGCCGCACGATTATTAGTGCAAGCTAAGCATAATTTTAAAATTGTTGGTGATTCAGAAGGAGAAGAGCGAGCGGGAATACGATTATCTAAGCTTGAATATGATGATGTGTTGCATGAGCGTCAAAAAGCAACTGATACATGTGCACCTACTTATCGGATAGAATATACGCCATATAAATTATCACGTCATACACGATATCTTCCAGATTGTAGTACGATTGATTATTGATGAGTAAGATGTCAGTAAATATTTACTTCTATTGTATGGTGTAGACGTCACCACTTTTGATGTTACTGCTTTCCCATCGCATTTCACCTGTTCCAAGCCATGTATCTGTTTCTCTAAATATTTGGTATTGAAGAGTATTGGGTAGTCCCGGCAATAAAGGCAGCTTTCGAGTTTCATTGAATTGTAGAGCAGGGATGTCTTTACCTTGTAGTTTTACTGGTACTGCAGATCCATATTGATTTTTATTGATCAATGTTACGTAAGGGATTTGCGCAGCCGCTTGTTGTATTGCGTTTGCGAATGCTTGCAGATTGATTTGCGCAGTTCCTAATCCTGTCAATAAGATAATTGATAATAACTTCTTCATCTCTTTCTCCTTTAATTTTTAGCTTACGATATGTTATAGGTACAATCGCTCGTTATGTTAAATGGTCCATATTGTGTGGAAATCGCTGGGTCCCATGATGTGCAACAAGCAGGATAATGATCAATATCGCAGCTGGCTGGACAGTGACCTGCGGGTAGATTGGGATGTAGTGAGTATCTAAGAGTGCCTGAAGAAGCTTTTAAATCTATAACTTGTGTCTCATTCGGATTTAAAGTTATTTGCTTTTCGGAGGAGCCTGTTGCATGGATAAATCCTCCACTTACTAATGTTATGGGTACCCATTGTCCTGCTGTTTTATTGACCAATGTTATTGTGACTGCATTGGTTTGTGCAGTGCCTAATCCTGCCAATAATATAATTGCTAGTAACTTCTTCATCACTTTCTCCTTTATTAAAATATATTAAATAAAATAACTCTCTATAAAACAGCATATAGCAATAGAAAGGCAAAAATCAATAGTTTGATTCAATTTGTCAAAAACATTCTTGAATGTGGCTGTGGGTCGGGGTTTGAGAAAAAGTGTAAATTAAATAAAGCGTTGACTTTTGTGTTCCTCGTGTAGGATCTTTGTGTCAGGGACAAGGGTTTTAGGGGGGTACTATGAAGCACGAGGGCCAGTCAGGCGAATCGGTTTTTCTTGAATTGTTGTCTGATAAGTATATCTTGGATTATTTGTCGGCGTTTTCTTGTACCGTACAAGAGATGGTAAGGGTTGCTGATATTGGTTCAGAATATTGTTATTTGCAAGAGCGCTTGGTCAAACAACAAGACAAAAAAACGGTTTTTTATTGTGTCTTTGATGGGCTGGATAAAAACTGTATTGGGGCGATTGAGATTCGGGATGGCATTGAGCATGCAGGGCAGTTGTATTGTTGGTTGAATGAACATTATTGGGGTACTGGATTATTTACGCGGGCGATGTGTCTTGCGTCGCATAGTTATTTTGTACAAAGTGGTGCGCCGTTTTTTACTGCGCATGTCGATAAAAACAATAAGCGTAGTTATTATGCGTTGAAAAAATGTGGCTTTGCGGACCAGGGGATTGTGAAGGGCCCCCGTGGGGCCCAGTATCAACTTGTCTTACGGAGAAAATTGTACTGATATTATTTATTCTGTTTGACTTGATGCTGAATCGAGACAAAAACCAAATGAGCTATTTGGTGATGTCCCGCATTGTTCTATACCAACTGGTCCTACTAATTCTCTTTCTTTTGCTCTTGTTTTTTTGAGTCTTTCGGCCCTTATTTCGTCAGTTAGGGGCGTTGGAACTGTTTCTTTTCTTGCTACCGTTCTTGCGATTGATGCTTGTTTGTCTGCTTCCAGTGCCCTTTCTTGTGCCAGTGCAGCGGCCCTTATCTTTTGCTCTACCAAATCTCGTGCCTGCGCAATTTCAATGGCATTTACTGCTTCCCATGCGGCGTTTGATGCATTCTTTGCTGCTTGCGATGCTCGTGTTGATGCTGTCGCTGCTTCAGTCGCTGTTTCTAGTTCTCTTATTGCTTTTAATTTTTTTGCTTCTGGAGTCGTTGCTAATTTTTCTTCTGCTTCTTCTTTTGCCACAAGCACTACTGCTTCTCTTTTACGCGCGTTGTCTACCATTTTTCCTGTGCTGTTCATCATTGTTACTGCGTTGTCTATTTCTTTGGTGTTCATTAATTGAGACGCTACCTGATTTGCTTCTGACGCGCTTCTTTCTACTTGTGATGCAGCAATACGAAATTCTTCTGCTTGTTTTGGATTATTAGCAAAAAATTCTGGGTTTGTTTGTTTTATACGTGTTAGATAAGCTGCAGCTTGCATCCCATAAGCTGCTTGAGCTGCTGCATTGCCTAATCGTATTAGTAGCGTGTTTTTTATTCTGTTGGAGTCTCTACCGATCAGCGCTTCTTTTTGCGCGGCTATTTTTGCTGCATTAGATATGGTGTGCCATTCTTGAGATGTTTGATCATCTGCTTTTTTTTCGACCACTGTGGCAACATGAGCGTTCAATACAGCGCCAGAGAGTCTAACGGGATTTTCTGCCAAGGTTTCTTCTTCTGCTGTTGCTACCTCTGGTATTGTCATTACAATATTATTAATCCCGATTATTACTAGCGCTGAAAATAAACCAGTTATTTTTTTTACGTGTATCTTTTTCATGTGACCTCCAATTTTAAATAAAGTGAACAAAAAATAATATAACTATCTATAATTATATTATCAAATTGAAACATTAAAAAACAAGAAAAAATAAAAATATTTCTTTATTTTGATTTGTAGCCGCATTTTTTGTCGTGGCAAAAGAGTGTTACAGAGCCATCTTTGGCCACTTTTTTTACCAAAAATGGGAGTTTGCATTGCGGGCAGGGAGTTTCTTCAATCTCACCAAATACCGCAAATTTGCATTTTGGATAGTTGCTGCAGCCCCAGAATCGGCCACCGCGCCAGCGGCGTTCAACGATATCGCTGCCGCAATCGGGGCAGGGGAAGCTCGTTTTATTCTGCTTGATATATTTGCATTCAGGGTATCCTGAGCATGAGATAAAGGGGCCAAACTTGCCGATGAGTTTTCGTAATGGTTTGCCGCATTGTGGACATTTTTCATCCAGTTCTTCCGGGCCTGCTTGCTCAACAAGCTCTATTTCGCCTGATTCGTTGCGTTTAAAATTTGAGGTAAAAGTGCATTCTGGGTATCCCATGCAGCCTAAAAATTCCCCTGCTTTGCCAAAGCGAATCGAGAGCTTATGTTTTTTGCAGGTTGGGCATGTCAGGTCAGTTTCGATGGCCTGTTTTTTCTTGGTGCCATCTTTACCGATAAATTTTTGCAGATCTTTCTGGAACGTCTTATAAAATGAGTGTAACAATTTGTCTCGATCAAGATCCCCGTTGGCGATTTTATCAAGATCCTGCTCCATATGGGCGGTAAATTTGATATCCATGATATCGGGTAAATTTGCTACTAACATATTGGTAACTGCGGTGCCAAGTTCAGTAGGGGTAAAGCGTTTCTTGGTATCAAGTGTCACATATTTTCGTTCTTGAATAGTGGCGAGTGTAGCTGAGTAGGTACTTGGTCGTCCGATACCCTCTTTTTCCATCTCTTTAACGAGTGAACCTTCAGAATATTTTGGTGGTGGCTGGGTGAAATGTTGCTTTGGATCCACTTTAGTTAAATCGACCGGCTCTTTTTCAACTAATGTTTTTGGCAGTACGATTTTATCTTCTTGCTCGTCTGCATCGATGCCATATACTTTTAAAAATCCGTCAAAAATGAGCGTAGAGCCAGTGACTTTGAAGATAAATTGATCGGCGTTAATGGTAACTTGTCGTTGAGCATATTGTGCTGGTTGCATTTGGCAGGCAACAAACCGTTGCCAAATCAGTTCATATAAGCGGGCAGCGTCTTTTGAAATATATTTAGCTACCATTTCTGGAGAAATGTTGACATCAACTGGTCGCACTGCTTCGTGTGCATCTTGTGCCTGATTTTTTGATTTTGCGCTCGCTTTTCCGTACGTTTGCTCTTTTGCGGGTAAATATTCTTTTGTAAAATGCTTTTTTATATAATCGCGTACTTGGGTGATTGCTGTTTCAGAAATACGTTGCGAGTCGGTACGCATATAGGTGATCAGCGCAACCGGGGTTGAAGGATCTTCTAGCGGGATACCTTCGTATAACTTTTGGGCAACTTGCATCGTTTTTTTGACGGTGAAACCAAGACGATTAAAAGCAGCTTGTTGTAACGTACTGGTCATAAAAGGGGCCAGTGGATTTTTAATTCTCTTTTTATCGGTAATAGAATCGATAACTGAGTTCGTGTTTTTCAAATCGTTAACGATTTTATCCGCTTCTTCTTTGTTTTTGATTTCAGCTTTCTTTTTGCCAATATGGGTCAGCGCAGCTTCAAATGATGATCGTTTATGTTTAAACAGCCCAGTAATGCTCCAGTACTCTTCCGGCTTAAAGCTTCTTATCGCCTCTTCACGCTCACAAACCAATCGCAATGCGACTGATTGTACGCGGCCTGCTGATGTGCCCTGAGCTAATTTTTTCCACAATATCGGCGATACCTCATAGCCGACCCAGCGGTCCAGAATACGGCGAGCTTGTTGTGCTGCTACTTTATCTTCATCAATATGCCCCGGATGCTCGACTGATTGGGTGATGGCTGGTTTGGTGATTTCGTTAAATGATATGCGATGGATCTTATTTTTGTCTTTGACTACTTTGGCGATCTCATTACCAATGTGCCAGGCTATAATCTCCCCTTCACGGTCAGGATCGGGAGCCAGATAGATATCATCTGCTTTTGAAGCTTGTTTGCAGATATCGCTAATCACTTTTTCTTTATCTTTTATGGTCGTATATTCAAGCTCAATCGTATTTTTGGCATCATTCATGACGATCCCCAGTTTTTTGGG
>Ga0207118_1183_pt1 | contig 11468 bp, 9 predicted proteins | sample Alteio_BWMinHeat_42_FD_153507 | JGI IMG/M metagenome (GOLD analysis project Ga0207118, IMG submission 153507) | Enriched cells from forest soil in Barre Woods Harvard Forest LTER site, Petersham, Massachusetts, United States -... | ecosystem: Environmental > Terrestrial > Soil > Temperate forest >...
TAAGCAGGGAGCGGATCGTCTTCCGAGCCACCTGATAATCGTCCACGACCAAGATGCGAAGAGCCATTTGCGCTTCCCTAAACACCGGGCGACAACGGTCGGGCCTTGCTAGCGAAGGGCCGGGCGGTCTGCAGAGGCGGCGTTCGTCGTCGTTCAGGAGAACATGGCCAAGCGTAAGTGACAATACATGGAATCCCCTTAAATTTCCGGATAGCTCCATGCAAGTCGCGACGCGAGGGCCGTTCGTGGTGCAAAACTGCACGAGGCGAGAATAGTTTGACTCAGGGTTAGGGTGTATCGGCGCGCAGGTGAATCCCGTAGGGACGGTGATCGAAGTTTTGAGTTTGCGCGCAACCTTCCCGCTTTCAGGCGTTGGCAGAGGCGTCAAGATTTATGGCTTATTTGGCACCGCCATTGCTTGTGGTTCAAAGCAGGATTTGCACCGCGCTCAGCTGCGGGGAAAAGGAGACGACGGTGGCACCTTCGGAGTCCGCCATCTGTGCTTACTGGATCGCGATAGACGAGGCCAGCAAATACGCTTGTTATTCAGGGGAGAATATGACTCTGGGCTACGACATTTTCCGTGAGTCAAGCGACGGCAGCCCGCTGTGGGTTGCGCAAGCGGCTACCCTCAACGAAGCGAAGGACAAACTCGAGATGCTGGCAGGCAGTGTACCCGCCCAATATTTCATCCGCGATGCGGCCAGCACGAAGATCGTCGGACGCGCGGGTCCGAATAAATCCGAGGAGATCAAGCCTTGAAGTTGGATCCGACGGTGCGAATTTGATCGGAGGTACCGAAAATGTTTGCTTACCTCTGCAGGAAATGCGGTTCGTGTAGTTCCGAATTCATACTGGAACAAATGGAGGATCCGGGGAGCGGACAGAGCGGTTCTCCCGACAACACCCTTGTGAGTAATACGTGTCCTAACTGCCGGTCGGATTTCGTGCCGGAAAGCTATTTCGTGTTACAAAGCGCTGAGCCATTGATACAACGAATGCAGAGCGCCTTTCAGATCTAACGTTGTTCCGCCGATCGAGATGTGTATTCTCCGAAGCTGCTAGTGACTGTACGAGCCACTCCTGCCACGGAGAGCCTTAACGAATCCAAGTACAAAACCAAAATCGTAGTGTCTCGCCGACCAAGTTGGTTACACTCCCTCGATGTAGGTTTATTGACAGGGGGAATCTCGGGTAATAGACTCCGCCCAGGATACTCTGCAGAGATTCTCGCGTGGTCACGCGGGAGGAGGGGATCGTGAAGATGGGTTGGAGACCGACGAAGGCCTGGGCCAAGGTGGCCGGGATTTCGCTATTGGCTTTTTGCGCCGTACTTTTGGGCGCGGGACTTTTTCGCGGGCTGCGAGGAGCGCCGGCGACGGAAACGGCGCCAAAGTTCAAGTTTGATCCGGATTGGCCCAAGCCGCTGCCGAACAAGTGGAAAATCGGCGGCATTACGGGATTGGCCGTGGACAAGGACGACAACGTATGGGCGCTTGATCGCCCCAACGACCTGACCGACATTGAGCTCGAGGCCGAGCTGACTCCGCCGATTGCGGACTGCTGCAAGCGGCCTCCGTCGATGATCCATTTCGACAAGGAAGGCAACGTAATCGGCTCGTTCGACCCGCCGCAGGGGCACGGGATGGCGGTGGACAGCAAAGGATTCGCATACATTGGCAATGTCGATCACGGGATCGGCAACGTCCGCAAATATGATGAGAAGACCGGCAAACTCATCGCCGAACTGCCTCACACACCGGAAATGCCGCCGGGCGGTGGCGGAGGTGATGGAGGCGCCCTGACTTCAGATCACGTGGCGGGTCACGGCAGCGCTGGACCAGTGGCGGGATTCATTCGGCCCGCCGGTGCTCGGCAACCACCCTCGCCTGAGGTTCAGGCGGCGCGGCAGGCGGCGATCAAGGCGTTCCGCGAGAAATATCCTCCGACGACGCCGATGATCGTGGGCGGGATCGAGGAAGTTCGGCTCGACGAACCGAATCACGAGCTCTACGCCGCGGACAATTACCTGGGCGGGCGTGTCATGGTGTTTGACTTGGAGACATTTGCGTTCAAGCGCGGCTGGGGAGCGTATGGACACAAGCTATCGGAAATTACTACCGACGATAAAGACCGCGAATATAAACCCAATGGTCCGATGCCCAAGGAGTTCCGCGGCCATCTGACGCTGAACGTCTCTCACGACGGGCTGGTCTACGCCGCCGATCGCATGGCGAACCGCATCCACGTCTTCACGAGGGATGGCAAATTCGTCAAGGAATTCAAGATGGCGGAGTGGACGGCCATCGGCGGCTCCACGGGTGGCGTGATGTTCTCGCCGGATAAAGAGCAGCGGTTGCTGTACATTTCCGACCTGACCAACAACCACATCTGGTTCCTAAACCGCGAAGACGGCAAGATCCTGGGCCAGATGGGTCAGATGGGCCAAAACGGCGGCGAGTTCTTCGGGCTGCATATGGAAGCGGTAGACTCGAAGGGCATCATATATACAGGCGAGGTGTTTGCCGGGGAACGCGTGCAGAGGTTCCTGCCGGTCAAGTAACTCACAGCGGCATCGCGTCTTCAGTATCGTCCCTCGGGCTGCTTTGCGGCCCGAGGGATTTTTTCTAACACTGCAGACGGTAGACCGGCCTCGGGGATAAGAATCGGTTTCAGGCGATCGCCGGCGGCGCGACATCTTCCGCTGGCGAAGAACTCGCGAAGAACCAGTCGTAGAGGACGGGCAACAAAAACAATGTAAGCAGGGTGGAACTGAACAGCCCGCCAATGACGACGGTGGCGAGCGGACGTTGTACCTCTGCGCCGGTGGAAGTCGCTAGCGCCATGGGTATGAAACCAAAGCTCGCAACACACGCCGTCATAAGAACTGGACGAAGCCTGCGCGTCGCGCCTGCGAGCACAGCATACCGAACGGGCTCTCCGGCGCGGCGCAATTGATTAATCGAGCTCATCAGCACGACGCCATTCAGCATCGCCACTCCGAACAGGGCAATGAAACCGACCGAAGCCGACAAATTCAGATTCATAGCCCGAATCCAGAGCGCCGCGATCCCTCCAACCAGCGCGAACGGTATATTGCCGACGACCAGCAAGGCCTGTGTGACGGATGCAAAAGTAACGTAGAGAAGAATGAAAATTAACGCGATCACGATGGGCACGATGAGCATGAGACGGCGAGTTGCACGCTGCTGATTCTCGAACTGGCCGCCATATTCGATGAAATAGCCGGGCGGCAAGGCGATCTCGCGCGCGATGAGCGAGCGGACCTCGGCAACAAAGCTGCCCAAGTCGCGACCGCGCACATTGGACATGACCACGATGCGCCGCTGGCCCTCTTCACGTTCGATTTTTTCCGGTCCTCTTTTTACTTGCACCTGTGCCACCTGGCTGAGGGTAACCTGTTCGCCTCCCGAAGCACGCAGCAGAATCGCTCGCAGCGCGCCGGGATCATCGCGATAGCGGTCCGGCAAACGAAGAGCGACGGTATAGCGTTTCTGGCCGTCGATCACTTCAGAGATGAGGTCGCCGGAGCCGGCGGCGCCGACTCCTTCTTCTACATCAGTGACATTCAAGCCGTAGCGCGCGAGGGCAGCCCGATCTACGCGAACCGACAATTCGGCGACGCCGGAGGTGACTTCAAGCTGGGGATTAGCGGCTCCGCGAACCCTGGAGACCGCACGCAACACCTGCTGGCCGAGCCGGTCCAGCATGTTGAAATCATCGCCGAATACTTTGATGGCGAGATCGGCTTTCACGCCGGAGACGGTTTCGTCGATGCGCATGGCCATAGGTTGAGTGAAGTCGTAGGCAATGCCGGGAATGGTTGAGAGCTCCTTATCCAAAGCGCTGATGAGTTCTTCTTTGGTGTGAAAGCGCTTCCACGCGCTCATCGGGCGCAAGATCAGGTAGGTGTCGCCTTCGTTGATTCCCATGGCTTCGGTGGCAAAGTCGGGCCGACCGATCTTGATGACTACATCGGCTATTTCGGGGAAGCTGCGCAGCCTTTGTTCAATGCGCTTGCTGATTTCGACCGAGTCGGTGAGAGAAACGCCCGGCAACTTGCGCGTTTCAACGAGAATCGAGCCCTCGTCGAGCCGCGGCATGAACTCCGTGCCTATGAAAAACAGAGAACCGAGGGCGATCGCCAAGAGAACGATTGCGGAACCGACGGTCAATGCACGGTGCTCGATGGCCCAATCCAGCAGGCGCGTATAGTCTCCGTTTAGACGCTTCAGCCAATTGCGCTCTTCTCGACGCACGGTTTTTGCCGGCATGCCTTTGCGAAAGCTGAAGGAGACGAGCGCCGGAATCAAGGTGAGCGCGAGAACGAGGGAACCGAATAGTGCCGCGCAAACCGTGATGGCCATGGGGCGGAACATGCGTCCTTCGAGTCCCTGCAGGAACAGAATCGGGAGATAAACCGCGATGATGATGGCTACAGCAAAGGTCATGGGCCGCACAACTTCATAGGCGGCCAGCCGCACGGATTCCAGCGGCGGCTCCCGCAATTGATTTTTTTCAAGCCGATAAATGGAGTTTTCGGTCATCACAACGGCGCCGTCGACGATCATGCCGAAATCGATAGCGCCGAGGCTCATCAAGTTTGCGCTGATTCCGAATAAGCGCATTCCCAGAAAGCTGATGAGCATGGAAAAGGGAATGATGGAGGCCGTGATGATCGCCGCGCGCAGGTTGCCAAGGAACAGCAGAAGCACAACGGTGACGAAGACGAAGCCTTCGAAAAGATTTGTTTCGACGGTGTGAATGGTGCCGTCGATGACCAAAGATTGATCGTAAAAGGGAACCATCCGGACGCCCGGAGGCAGGTGAAGGCCGGCGATTCTTTCTTTGACGCTTTCGATCAACTTTTTGCCATTTTCACCCTTGAGCATGATGACCATGCCGGAGACGGTCTCGCCATCGCGCAAGGTGGCACCTTGAGGAGGCGCGGGTCCGATGCGGACGGCAGCGACGTCGCGGAGGAGCACAGGTGTGCCGCTCTCCGCGGTGAGCACGATATTGCCAAAATCCTCGGGGGTGACAGCACGCCCGGTGCCGATCAATATATATTGTTCGGAGGCGTGCTCGATGTAACCGCCGCCGAAATTCGTGTTGTTCTCCTCGATCCGGCTAGCGACGTTGTGAAGAGTAAGACCGTATTGGGCGAGCAGGGCCGGATCGACGATGACCTGGAACTGTTTGGTCTGCCCGCCCCAGGCATTGATTTCACTGACGCCGGGAAGCGTGCGGAGCTGGGGCTTGATGACCCATTCGTGCAGGTCCTTGAGGTCCATGGTGCTCATGGGTCCGGCGAGCGTGTATTGGTAGAGCTCGCCAAAGGCGGTCGCCGGAAGGCCCAAGGTGGGTTGAATGCCGTTTGGCAAGAGGGAAGAAATCTGCTGGAGCCGCTCGCTGACGAGCTGGCGAGCGAAATACATGGGCACGGAATCGTCGAAGACCACGGTCACCATCGATAAGCCGAGCTTCGAAAGCGACCGTACTTCTTGCTTATTTGGCAATCCAAGCATGGAACGCTCAATCGGATAGGTCACCAACTGCTCGACTTCGCTGGGAGGCAGCGACGGCGCTTCAGTAACGACGACGACCTGATTATTGGTTAAATCAGGGAACGCTTCGACGGGAATGGTGTAGAGCGCGAAACCACCAGCGCCCAAAAGAGCCAGGATGCCAACGAGCACGAGCCACCGAAATTCCAGCGCGAAGTCGATGATGCGGTTCAGCACGCGGCTACTCGCCCTCGATAGTCGATTTCAGAAGCTGCGATTTCAGGAGAAAACTTCCCTTGACGACAACTTGCTCCCCGGGCTTCAACCCTTCGAGGATTGGGATTTGGCCGTGAACCGTTTCTCCGATCTGCACGCTGCGAACGGCGAAACGATCCGACGCAGTTTGAACGAAGACAACGTCCTGGCCGCCGACCTGTTGCAAGGCGTCGTTTGGGACAAAGAGAGTGGATTTGAGCGAGCCGACGGGAATGTCAGCCGTTGCGAGCATTTCTGGCTTGAGCCGATTTTGGCTGTTGTTCAGGACGATGCGGACCTGCATCGCCCGAGTGGTCGGATCGAGTTCCTGACCGAGGTTGGCGATTCGGCCGGAAAAGCGCTGGTCCGGACGGCCGGCAAGGGTAACAGTTACAGGCTGGCCCAGACGCAACTCTGCCAGATTTTCCTGCCGGACTGAGGCCAGCATCCAGACCTCAGAAAGATCGCCGATGACGAAAAGGTCCATGGAAGGCTCGGCGGTTGCGCCCGGGCTCACATTCTTCTTCAACACAAAGCCGCTTCCGGGAGCGCGGACCGGCACCAGATCGACTTCTTCGCTGTGGTGCTCGTCCGGCAGGTCGGCGGGAATGCCGAGATTATCCTCGAGGTGGGTGCGATCGCGCCCGAGTTCGATCTGGCCGTTCTTAAGCGCTGCTTGGGCGCTCACTAGTTCCTGGCGTGCCTGGTCGGTTTGCTGAATCGAAGCAGCCTTGAGAGAGAGCAGCGTCTGCAGGCGATCGTAATTGCGCTGAGCAAGGTTCGCCGCGGCCTGCAGCCGGGTCAAATCCGAGAGCGCGGTCTCATACTGGGCTCGCGCGTCGTGCACTTCATGGCTATGCATTCGTGCGAGGACCTGGCCTTTGTGGACAAAATCACCCAAACCCGCGTAGACAGCTTCGATGCGGCCATCCACGAGGACACCGACGCGCCACGTGCGATCGTCGGCCAAGGCGATGCGACCCGTAACGGACATGGTGTCGCGCTCATCGGCCGGACGAACCGCCTGGGTTGCGATCATTTCCGAGAGTGGTTCCGCTGCGGAAAGGACGACCTCGTCCTGGCTGGCGCGGCGTTCCGAGGAGTGGAGAGGGAGGCTGATCGCCGCGGAGGAATTTGTACCATTGCAGCCAATTGCCAGGAGAGACAGGCCGGTGATGAACAAAAGAATCAAATGTTTGGTCATTGGAGGACTCCTTCGGCGGCTTGCAGGTTGGCGATGCTTTGCTGGTATTCGACCATCCCGCGGACATAGGCAAGCTCTGCATCGAGCCGAGCACGTTCTGCATCGAGCAATCGGAGGAGATCTGTGCCGCCTTGCGTGTAAGCAGCCTGGGCGATCGCCGAGATATTCGTGGCGTGCTCGCGAAGCGGCCGCAGAGTTTCGATTACTTCATTGCGTCTCAATTGGTAATCGTGCAGGGCGCCGTAAAAGTCCGCGCGAACGCCAGCTTCGGTGGCGGCCAGCAATTGCTCTTGCACGCGAACTTCGGCAACTGCCTCCGCACGGTTCCCCTGATTTCTATCGGTGACGGGTATCGTCAATCGGACGCCAGCCATCGCGGTGTTCACGCCAGAGGTGGCATCGACCAATTGAGTTCGCTTGAAGCCGTAAATAATGTCAAGATCGGGCCGGGCCGAGACATCTTGGAGCCTGGATTTGGCCCGCGCCTCATCCAGCGCCGCACGCGCGATTCTTATTTCGGAACGTTGTGCGAGCACCTGCTGCAGATCCATCAGGTCGGTCTGGGCGCTGCTGGCGTTCAGGGGCTCGGTAAGGATTATTTCGGGAAATTCGGTTTCACCCATCTGGCGGAGCAACTCGACGCGTGTCCTTGTAAGGTCGATAGCGGCCAAATGGGCGGTTATCTGGAGGCGTTCGCCTTCCAATTGGACGCGAAGGAGGTCTTGCTCGGAGATGGCGCCGGCACTCAACTGTGCGGAGTTATAGTCGATGATGCGCTGGAAGTTTGCGACGGTGGCATTCAACAAATCCTGATTTTCTTGCGCGCCGCGCGCCGACCAGTAGGCGAGCTTCACGTTTTGTACGACCTGCCTGCTGGCCAGTTCGTACTCTGCTTGCGTCCGGCTGACTGCGCGTTCGGCGACATCGATTCGTCCCTTTCGCTTTCCGAGGACGTCGAGGGGCTGGGTGAAAAAGGCGTAGGTATCGACGTCACGGGTATAGGTTTGGCCGGGACGAAGATTCTCGTTCTCAAACTGGAAGAGGGGATTCGCGATGAGGTGTGTCTGCCTTTCAAGTCCCTCGGCAGCGGAAATTCGCTCCGCCTCGGCCTTCAGAGATGCACGTGAATCGAGGGCCTTTTTGACCGCATCCTGCAGGCCGAGCTTGGTTTGAGCGGCGGAGGGCGCGGGCAAGCCGAGGAGGATCAGGGACGAGACGAGCATCCACAGCCGCGAGGCTGAAATTTTGACCATCGTTTTCACGAATCTCCTCTCGAGGCAAGGAAGCAGCCGAATGCGGCTGCACCGCGACTAAGCCAGCTAGCGGGAACCTAAAGGCGTTCTAAGGCAGGGTTATGCCGGAGGGGCGCGGGGAACCGAGCAGTCCAGAGGGGGTGGATCGTGTCCTTGTTCATCGACAACTTCGAGCGTGGTGAATGAGGCGTCTGTCTGTGCAGCAATGGCTGTCGACTGCGGCACGACAAATAGCAGGATCGCACCATGAAGAAGCAGCGAAGAGCTGTTCAGCCACCACGCTGCGTGTTCGTCAGAAGATTCTTCCACGCGGGCGCCGTCATTCGTACCGTGCCGCAATGAGAAGAGATCGGCGTGCACATGCGAAAACAAGAAGGGGTGGGCGTGTACGACGGTGGAATTCTCGAAAAAACCTCCGCTACCGCGCCCGTCGCATTGGCCTGAATGGACATGCTGATAGGGCGCCAAGAAGAGGGCGAGAAGCAGCGCCAAACATCCCTGCAGGGCTAGAAAGCGACGCACGATGGGCTGAGTATGTACCAGGTGGCCGGAACAATTCAACAGGAGACAGCCAAAACCGGCCTTCGACCCATCGGCAGCAGACACCTAGCGTTAAGGTCTCGTCCCAGCAAAACAGCCGCAAAGCGCAATCGCAAACGCCTTGCGGCTGAGCAGTGTCAGTCAAAGCACCGCGTTAGCGGCGACCGCCTCCCCGCGCCCCACCGAATCCACCACGAGGAAAGCCTCCGGCCCCATGGAAACCACCGACAGGGCCGCGGAATCCGCCGTGCGGTTCGATTCCATGCCCATAGGGATAATGGACGTCGCCGAACTGATGCGGGCGACCCCAGTAGCCTCCGTAAAAGAACGGGGTTCGGTAGACCTCAAATGGAGAGTAGAAGGCCCATCCAAACGGACTGTAAAAAACGCCCGCGCCAGGAACGAAGGTGTAGCAACTGAACCAGGGGTCCCAATACCAGCCAGGGCCGAACCAGCCAGGGCCACCGTTTACGTAGATACGCGCCTGGTCGACGCTCGCTTCCGAGAGATATCCGGAGCGCAGCGCGGACCACCGGAAGAAATCATCCTCGAAGTTGCGCGCGTCGAAATCCTGAGTCTTGGGTTTGGCGCCGGGGTTCAGCAGAAGCTCTCTTTCTTTGCCTAAATCAATCTTCTTGTCGTTTACGACGGCCTCTGCCTTGCCCTTAAAGACACGGATCGTGTTTTGATTGGAATCGAAAGCGTACAAGCCGTTCTTCAGGATTTTCGTTGTCACGCCACCTTCATCGACACGGATGTTGTTATCCTTGCTGACATCGGTGGCCTCTAGCATGGCGCGGCCCTTGTCAATTTCGACTTCCGTATCCGCGAGACCGGGGTTGACCATTTTTATCGAGCTGTTGTCATCAACCCGAAGGAAGACACCCGGAGTAAGCAGAACTTCTACTTTGCCGGACTGCGTTTCCAGTGTCTGGCCCGCCTGTAACTGGGTGGAACTTACAGAATTGGAGGTAAGGGGTTGGTTATCGACCGAGGCCTGACCTTCAAGGTAATTGATAGTGCCCGGTTGGGCAGGGCGTGAATTCTGATTCTGACTCTGCGCCGAGCCGATCCCAGGCACAAACGCCGCCAACAAAATCGCGCTAGCAATTGGTAGTAATTTCGAGAATCTCATTTTCGCGCTCCCAATCATTAGATGCTCAGCGAGGTGGCTTCGAATTTTAGTGTGTCACTACACTCCTTTGCCGGTACCCCTCGGATGCCACTGTAAACACGATGTTTGCGGACCTGCACGGCGACCGAGGAGTCTTTTGGCTAACCTGCCGATGAAAGGGCGGTTGATGCAGCGGATTTTCGGGGCGGCGACGGTACCGGGCTACCAAGCCCACGGACACTGGCGCAAAGAATCTGAGCGCACCGCACCTTGCATCCAGCGATCACTTTGTGCAGGGCCTTCCAGCCTTTAGAATGCATGGAAACGACTACAAGAGCTTATCTTGTGGAGTCGAGCGTAAATTAGCTGACGAGAGGAGGGCGTTTGCGCGCAGTCATCACCGGAGGTGCGGGGTTTTTGGGTTCTCATCTTTGCGATTATTTGATTGAGCGCGGCTGGGATGTGCTTTGCATCGACAACCTGGTGACCGGAAACGAAGGAAATGTCGGGCATTTGATCAAGCACCCTCGCTTTCGGACGGTGCGCCACGACGTTTCTAAATACATCGATGTGCCCGGGCCGGTAGACTACGTTCTAAACCTAGCGTCTCCGGCAAGTCCGGTCGACTATTTGAAGCTTCCCATTCAAACGCTAAAAGTCGGTGCACTGGGGACCCACAACTCTCTCGGCCTGGCGATGGCAAAAAAAGCCAAGTACCTGCTGGCTTCGACCTCTGAGTGCTATGGCGATCCTCAGGTTAGTCCGCAGCCGGAGAGCTATTGGGGACACGTGAACCCCATCGGTCCGCGAGGCGTCTATGATGAAGCCAAGCGATTTGCGGAAGCTATGGTCATGGCCTATCACCGTTTCCACGGTGTAGACACTCACATTGTTCGCATCTTCAATACTTATGGACCGCGGATGCGCCTCAACGACGGCCGCGCGCTGCCTAATTTCGTGCATCAGGCGCTAACGGGCCAGCCCATAACGGTGTATGGCGACGGGCGGCAAACACGCAGCTTTTGTTATGTCTCGGACCTCATCGAAGGGATCTATCGGCTCATGAATTGCGACGAGCACGAGCCCGTGAATATCGGCAATCCGCAGGAAATCACGATTCTGGAATTCGCCGAACGCATCCGCAAACTTCTGGGATCGGAAGTGCCCATCATTTTCAGGCCGCTTCCGCAGGATGATCCGAAACAGCGTTGTCCTGATATCAGCAAGGCTCAGCGCCTGCTTGGATGGCAACCGAAGGTGAATCTGGAGGAAGGGCTGCGACTGACCTTGGAGTTCTTCCGGCAGCAGGTCGCCGCCGGGGAATCGGCAGGATAAGTTTTCAGGAGGAAACGAGCACGGGGTTGGCGCTCAAGTCCGGCCGACCAAAGCTGTGATACTCAAAACCCAGCTCCTTCATTTTGGCTGGAGCCAGCATATTGCGCGCATCCAGCACCAGAGGGCGGCTCATCTCCTTGTGGATGCGCTTCCAATCGAGTTCACGATATTCCCGCCATTCGGTGAGCAAGAGCAAAGCATCAGCGCCGCGAGCCACTTCGTAAGGATCCTCCACGAAC
>Ga0207118_1184_pt1 | contig 11460 bp, 9 predicted proteins | sample Alteio_BWMinHeat_42_FD_153507 | JGI IMG/M metagenome (GOLD analysis project Ga0207118, IMG submission 153507) | Enriched cells from forest soil in Barre Woods Harvard Forest LTER site, Petersham, Massachusetts, United States -... | ecosystem: Environmental > Terrestrial > Soil > Temperate forest >...
GGCGAATGCCAAGGACACCATGAAAAAAGCAGGTGTTCCCGTTATTCCGGGCTCCGATGGTTTGATAGAAGGACCTGATGAAGGAAAGCGTTTGGCCAAAGACATAGGGTATCCTGTTATTATTAAAGCTACTGCCGGTGGCGGTGGACGCGGTATGCGCATTATATGGGAAGACAGCGAATTTGAACATCACTGGGACAGTGCCAGGCAGGAAGCTAAAGCATCTTTTGGAAATGATGGTATCTACATGGAAAAATACGTGGAAGATCCGCGCCATATTGAGATCCAGTTAGCAGGTGACCAGTACGGAAAAGTTTGTCATTTGTCTGAACGTGATTGTTCGATTCAGCGCAGGCACCAAAAACTTCTTGAAGAATCTCCATCTCCTTTCATGACCCCGGAACTGCGTGAAAAAATGGGGGATGCTGCTATTAAAGGCGCTTCAGCCATTGGCTACGAAGGCTTGGGTACGATTGAGTTTTTGGTTGATAAGCACCGCAATTTCTATTTTATGGAAATGAATACCCGCATCCAGGTGGAGCATCCTGTGACAGAAGAAGTCATTAATTATGATCTGGTCAAAGAACAAATATTGATCGCATCGGGCGTGCCAATCAGCGGGAAAAATTATTTTCCCCAGAAACATGCCATTGAAGTCAGGATCAATGCGGAGGACCCTTATAATAATTTCAGACCCACACCGGGAAAAATTGAATCCCTTCATAAGCCGGGTGGGCATGGCGTTCGTGTGGATACACATATTTACGCAGGTTACACTATTCCTTCAAACTACGATTCCATGATCGCCAAAATGATCGTATGTGCGCAAACCCGCGAAGAAGCGATTATTAAAATGGAGCGTGCATTGGGTGAATTTATTATTGAAGGACCGGGTCTGAAAACCACTATTCCCCTTCACCTGAAACTGATGCAGAATGAAGATTTCAAAAAAGGAAATTTCACTACTTCCTTTATGAATACGTTTGATATTAATAAATAAATAACATACTGCTTCATATCTTATAAACTTACCTTCGCGGCAGTATGAAAGACATTAAAGCACTTATTATTTTCTTCTTTTCTTCCTTTTCAGTTTTCGGGCAAAACCTGCCAGATACCACAAAGCTTCCCTTTGCCATAGCAGATGAGAAGAAGATTCCTGATGAAGATTTAATAAATAAAAAAGAAGGATATTATGTTACCGGAGTTCCTGACATCAGTTCTGACCCGGTGAACGGTTTTGGTGTCGGCATAGAAGGATCATTGTTTTTTAATGGAAAGAGAAGCGATCCTTTTTTTCAATATACTCCCTACCGAAGCAAGTTGGATATTGCTTTATTTTACACCACAAAACAGCAACGGGAACTAAAGGTTGCTTACGATGTCCCTTATATTTTTAACACCAAATGGCGTTTAAGAATGGAAGCAGCTTATGAGGTAAATCCCAATTTGCTTTATTTTGGTAAAGATGAAACCTCACTCAATGAGTTGCAACACGGCGGAAAAAGTTACAACAATTTTGATGCTTATGATGCCGCCTTAAGTAACAGGCGCCCCGGAGCTTCAGCCGGTGAAGCAGCGGTTGTTACCGATAAATTCTATAATACTTATCAAAAGGAAGAAGCCATATTTAATATGAGTGCCGAACATTCTTATCTGGACAGCAAATTACGTTTGCTTTCGGGGTACGAAATAGCCTGGGTTAATATCAGCACATTTGAGAATAAATTATCGGATGCAAATGATCTGGGCGGGAGTTCAGTCTCCACTCCTAACGGGTTAAGTAAATTAAAAGACGATAATAACCAGAATAAGATCTCAGGTTATGGAGCAAATCTTATCAGCATGTTTCAGTTAGGGATTGTTTATGATACCCGCGATCTTGAAACGGATCCGTCAAAAGGTGTTTTTGGGGAAGTCACCAATGAATATTCAAACGCTGCGATCGGATCTACTTTTAACTTCAATAAAACATTTATACATGGGAAGTTCTACACACAATTATTTCCTTCTATTTTTAAAAGGTTGATTTTTGCCTCCCGCTTAGGAGTAGGATATACAGCCGGTGATGCTCCTTTTTATGAATACCAGGATGAATGGAGCTCAGAAGGAAGTATTGAGGGTCTTGGGGGGGGCGCACACGATAAGGGGCTACAAACAAGCCCGTTTCCTTGGACGTGCAATGGATTTCGCCAATATAGAATTGCGCTGGCGCTTCGCACAAACGGATCTGTTCAAACAACATTTAGCCTTTAGTGCGGTACCTTTTATTGATGCAGGAGGAGTATGGGATGACCTTGGCAGGATGGGAAAATTTGAGAATTACCGTTATGCTCCCGGATTAGGAGCACGTATTGCCTGGAATGTCAATACCATCCTTCGCTTTGATTATGCCGTATCGAATGAAGATGCACAGTTTTTCTTTAATATCGGGCATACATTCTGATAGTAAGTTGTAAGGCCTAAGTGATAAGTCTTAAGTAAGTCAACTGCTAAAAATCATGTGCAACCGTATTGTTCCTTTTTATATTTTTGTCATATAGATAGCGCTTATGGAATTACTTCCTTTTCTTTTGTTTTATCCTCCTGTTACGGGTTATTATGCCAGTACCAAAGGTTATAAATTCTGGACATGGTATTTCATAGGTTTGTTCCTGCCGCTTATTTCGTCAGTTATTCTTATGTTTTTAAAGGATAAACCAATTATACAAACAGAAGCACCCATTGTATATGAACACGGAGATAAAGTGCTATTCAGTAAATAAACCTGTGATTATCAAAAAATATTCATAAAAAAAGCGAAGCAATTATTGATTCGCTTTTTTTATGAATAGGATTTTTTAGCAAAAATCTTCAAATGCTGCTTTCAGGTTTTCAGCGATCATATCTGCGGAGCGACCCTCAATCTGGTGGCGTTCGATAAAATGTACCAGTTCCCCGTTTTTATAAAGGGCAATTGATGGGGAAGAAGGTGGAAAAGGTGCAGTAAACTCGCGTGCTTTTGCCACAGCTTCCATTTCCTGGCCGGCAAAGACGGTGATCAAATGAGCAGGCAATTTTCCGGATTCTTTCACTGCTTTGATGATACCGGGGCGCGCCGTTCCTGCCGCGCAACCGCAAACAGAATTGAACACCAATAATTTCGTTCCATTGTTATCAGTCAATTCTTTATTTACGTCATCGGCTGTCATCAAAGATTTAAAGCCTATTTCTTCTAATTGTTGCCTCATGGGTGCAACCAGCATTTCAGGATACATATTTATTTAAATTAAGGTTATTTAGTAATTGATTGCAAATGTACGACCATTATCAATAAAATGCCTTCTATATTGGAGAAACCCTTTATGGTATCAAAAAGTTTTAAAACATGCACATATAATGAGCGAAAGAACGTTATACCCTAATTGAGGGCTTATGATATTTCTCAATTTTATTACCAGGCGAAAAAACTTTACGTTAAATAAAGACGTTTAAGCTATTAATCATTACCTTTGCAGGCTATTTTATAAAAAACATTGAATAAAAAAGATATGTCAGAAACAACATCAAGATTACCTTACAAGGTAAAAGACATCAGCCTGGCTGAATGGGGACGCAAAGAGATCAAACTTGCCGAGGCTGAAATGCCTGGTTTAATGTCCATACGCAAAGAATATGGTCCGCAACAACCTTTAAAAGGCGCCCGTGTTGCCGGCTGTTTGCACATGACCATCCAGACAGCAGTATTAATTGAGACTTTAAAGCATTTGGGCGCGGAAGTGACTTGGAGCTCATGTAATATTTTCTCTACACAGGACCATGCTGCTGCTGCTATTGCTGCTGCCGGTATTCCCGTGTTTGCCTGGAAAGGCCAGAATGAGCAGGAATTTGACTGGTGCATTGAGCAGACGCTTCATGCTTTTGAAGGATCCAAGCCTTTAAATATGATCTTGGATGATGGTGGCGATCTGACCAATATGGTCCTGGACCGTTTCCCTGACCTGGTGAAAGAGATCAAGGGTTTATCAGAAGAAACCACTACAGGTGTGCATCGCTTGTATGAGCGTATGAAGAAAGGTACTTTACCTCTTCCGGCCATCAATGTGAATGATTCGGTGACCAAATCAAAATTTGACAATAAATACGGATGTAAAGAATCCCTGGTTGATGCTATACGAAGGGCAACTGATATCATGATGGCTGGTAAAGTGGCTGTTGTGGCCGGTTACGGCGATGTAGGTAAAGGTTCAGCTGAATCATTACGTGGATCTGGCTGCCGTGTGTTGGTTACTGAAATTGACCCTATCTGTGCATTGCAGGCCGCTATGGACGGTTTTGAAGTGGTTACCATGGAAGATGCAGTAAAACGTGCAAATATTTTTGTTACAGCTACCGGTAACGTAAATATCATCCAGGACAAGCATTTCAAAGGCATGCGCGATAAGGCCATTGTATGTAATATCGGACACTTTGATAATGAAATTGATATGGCATGGCTGAATAAAAACTATGGCAATACCAAATTTACTGTTAAACCGCAGGTGGATGTATATAATGTTGATGGCCATGAGGTGATTTTATTAGCTGAAGGACGTTTGGTTAACCTAGGATGTGCAATGGGACATCCAAGTTTTGTGATGAGTAATTCATTCTCCAACCAGACGCTTGCACAAATTGAATTGTGGACCAACAGCGATAAATATGAAAATAAGGTTTATGTATTGCCTAAGCACCTTGATGAAAAGGTTGCTGCCTTGCACTTAGATCATATTGGTGCAAAACTGACCAAGCTTAGCAAGGAACAGGCTGATTATATTGGCGTGACCGTTAATGGTCCTTTCAAATCTGAGATGTATCGTTATTAATATTTTTTGAAAAATTTATGGAAGAAGCTGTCTCGAAGGACGGCTTCTTTTTTTGTTTCACAGGTCCCAAAAAATCATCTTTGTTTTTTTTAATTATGAATACTTTAAAATTTCTTTATACTTGGCCAAATGGACAAGGATCAGGAAAACGAGTTATTCAATCTGGCTGCGGATGCAGTTAATTTTACTTCCTGTAATTTATTTTTAACCGGCAAGGCGGGCACAGGTAAGACCACTTTTTTAAAATTCATCAAAGAATATACGCATAAAAATGCGGTAGTGGTAGCGCCAACAGGTGTTGCGGCCATTAACGCCGGAGGTGTTACCATGCACTCTTTTTTCCAGTTACCCTTTCTTCCTTATTTACCGAATCAAAATAAATTGTTTGGAAACATCAATGCAGTTGACAGGCATTCCTTAATAAGAAACATCCGTTTCAACCTCGATAAAATTGAGCTGCTGGAGGAACTCGAATTATTGATCATTGATGAAGTGAGCATGTTACGTGCAGATATGCTGGACGCCATTGATGAAATTTTGCGGCATTTCCGGCGAAATAAGAGGCAGGCTTTCGGGGGAGTTCAGGTATTATTTATCGGCGACCTTTTCCAGCTTCCTCCTGTGGTGAATGATGAAGAATGGATGATGATGAAAGAACATTATGAAAGTCCGTTTTTTTTCAGCGCTAAGGTAATGGATCAAAATCCTCCCTTGTTTATCGAACTGAAAAAAATTTACAGGCAGAGTGAAGAACGTTTTATAAGCCTGCTCAATAAGTTACGCAATAATGAAATGGAGGAGGAAGATTTTGCCATACTGGAAGAACGTTATAGCCCTGATGCCATGGATGTTTTTGAAAACAGCATTACCCTCAGTACACATAACCACACGGCTGATGCTATAAACAGGAGGGAGTTGAATAAATTAGAGGAGAAGCTTTATAGTTTTAAGGGAGAGATCACGGGTAATTTTAATGAGAAAGCCTTGCCTGCAGATATGCAACTTGATCTGAAGCCGGGCGCGCAGATCATGTTCATTAAAAATGATACTGACCCTGAGAAGAGATATTATAACGGGAAATTAGCTGTCATCAAAAGCATTAATGAGTCAGAAATAAAGGTAACACTTGAAGCCAGCGGTACTGAACTATTATTGGTAAAAGAAACCTGGGAGAATATCCAGTACATCTTGAATGCAGAAACCCATAAAGTGGAGGAAGAAGTATTGGGAAGTTTTACGCAATATCCTGTCAGGCTGGCCTGGGCCATTACCATCCATAAAAGCCAGGGATTGACCTTTGACAGGGCGGTCATTGATGCGGGCAGGTCATTTGCTGCCGGGCAGGTGTATGTGGCGTTGAGCCGCTGCCGGACGCTTGAGGGACTGATGCTGTTGTCGCGCATATATCCGAAGAGCGTGCTCAATGACGAACGGATCATTGCTTTCGCCTCGCGTGAAAACAGTATAGCTGAAATAAGAAAAATACTGGCAGACGAAAAACCAAGGTATGCCGCGCAATTGTTGGTAAGGACGTTTGACTGGCAAAAAATAGTCATTGCTTTGGAGGAGTTTGACGAATTGACAAAAACTAAAAAGATACCAGATAAAGAATTATTTGAAAACACTATCAGGCTGATGCTGGAAAAAGCAAAAGAACAGCAGGAAGTATCAGAGAAGTTCATTATACAATTGGAAAAGAAATTTACTGAAGAACAAATAGACCAAAACTGGTTGAATACCAAAGTGACCAACGCAAAGAAATATTTTGCCCAACGTATTCATGATGAACTTGTAGAACCTGTAAACGGATTGCAGCTTTATTTAAAAGGGAAGACCAAGGTGCGTAAATACAGTTTACAGGTGAATGAGCTGGAAACATTTTTATGGAAAAAGATAAGTGATATTCAGCGCGCTACTTTTGGCGATCTGACTTTTGAAGTGGATGCTATAGAAAGAAAACAGGTGGCAGCCCTTCCGGCAAAAGCAAAAGTTGAAAAAGGCAGCAGCAGGTTGGAAACACTTGAATTTTACAGGCAGGGAATGAAGACTGCTGAAATCGCTAAACAGCGTGGCATGGCCGAATCAACCATCGAATCACATTTAGCTGATTGGGTGCAAACAGGGGATGTGAATGTATTTGATTTTGTCACTGAACAGGAAATACAAATCGTTAAAACGACTGCAGAGAAATCAGGAAATGATACGCTTACAGCTGTCAAACGTGTTGTCGGGGATACGATGAGTTACGGCAGGATAAAATTGGTGCTGAATTATTTGAAAAAGGAAAAATCGGTGATCGGTAATCAGTGATGGGTAATCGGTGTTCGGTAAAAGGTTTTTGGCTGTTAGCCCTTAGCTATTCCGTGGGATAATTAGCCCCTTAAACTATTAAACACACTAACTCTTAATCCCCTAATCTCTCAATATCTTCATCACATTCACTAAGAACTCTTCACCTGGTTGTCGGTGTATTTGCTGGGACATTTTAGTAATATTTTAGAGGCTTCAAAATTCTCCCCCTGTATTTTTCCTACGATCACAATTTTTTCCGAACGTTCAAAATCGGCAGGTTCGGGATTGTGGTAGATCACCTTTCTTTCCTGTCCCTTTTCATCCACCATATAAAAGCTGAAAAAATTGGCGTCTTTTTTAGGGTCGTAGTATTTTTCTTTGTTGTGGTCCAGTTTGCCGACCACGTGAAACTCCCGGCCTTCATGTTCTGCCGCTACGCTGAAGTCTTCATAGGTACTTGCATCGCCATACATGCTCATGATCGCCCCTATGGCCAATGCTATGATGACAATGATGATGATATGTATTCTTTTCATATTTTTATTTTTTCTCCTGTTTGCGTAAACGCCTGTCAATACTGATGAGATAAATAACAAGTACTGTAAACACGATGGCAATAACGGTAACCACCACCTCGATTTTTCCTGATGATACCGCATCGGGCATTTCGCTGCTGTGTTGAATCTGGTTGAGTAACATTTTCATTTTTTATTTTATTTCTAATTTTTTTAGCCGGATGCTTAGATCGGCTATCCAAAAACCTAAAAGTGTCCAGCCAATAACAGCGGGATAAAAAACCATCCGTAAACGACTGTCGAGGTCATAACTGTTGAAACCCGGGTTTCCGCCATTACCGGGATGTAATGAATCTGTTAGTCTCGGTAGAATGAAGATCAATGTTAAGTAAACCGGGAAACAAAAAATATTATAAACAGCGGACACTCGGGCACGTTTTTCCTCATCCTCGATACTTCTGCGCAAAACAAAATAGGCGGCATACATCAGCATGCCAATGGCAGCGCTGTTTAGCTTAGGGTCATTCGGCCAATAGTCGCCCCAGGTATGTCTTGCCCAGATCATTCCTGTACATAAGCCTGCAATGCCGAATGCCATTCCCACGCGCGCAAAATTTTCTGATTGCAGGTCAAACAGCGTTCTTTTATTTAAAACACCATCAGACCCGGATATTTCATTTTGTTTATGGCCTAGGGTTTGTATGGCTTTTATCGTTGAAGCTGAAAGCAAAGCGATCATTCCAAACCACATGGGAACATGGTAATACAGGTTGCGTATGGATTGTTCCAATATAGCCAGATTGGGCACAGGCAGCAGCAGGCCACCTACCAGTGCATAAAGCACCAATAAAACACCAAGTATTTTCCACCATTGTATCATTGTGCGAATGTAGGAATTTGATTGATTTTAATAAATGTTTAAATGAAGCTTGATAAAAATCAGGACCAGGTCTTTATAAAGGCGATTTGACTCTCTAACTTGAGGTGCAAAATTAGCTCCTCAAGTTTTCCTATACATTAGCCGTTAATTCAAACATAAAGTCATCGGGAAGTATCTTTGATTGACGATTGAAGAACAATTGATTTTTGATGTAAGAAGGGAATGCAGATCCTTCGCTGCGCTCAGGATGACAGCCCAAAAGAACTTGATAATTATGAGGTCTAAATGGCTAACAATTGGAAGCCACCAAAATTTTCGAGGCATTAACGTATAACCAATAACATATAACGTTTAACTTTTATTAATCATTTCAAAATAACCCCATCCGTTAATTCAATAATTCTATCCGTTTTTGAAGCGAAGTCTTTATCATGGGTTACCGTGATAACTGTTTGCCTGAAGTTGGTGGTAAGTTCTTTGAAAAGATCAAATACAATATTTGAGTTGACAGAATCCAGGTTTCCTGTCGGTTCATCACCCATGATAATTGTAGGGTCATTTATTAAGGCACGTGCGATGGCTACACGTTGTTGCTGACCACCGGAAAGCTTGCTCGCCAGCTTATGTGATTGTTCAGCAACGCCAAGCCATTTTAATTTTTCCATGGCGCGCTGTTCTATTTGTTCTTTGCTGTATTTGGCCAGTTTCAATGCAGGAAGCATCACATTTTGAAGAACAGAAAATTCAGGCAATAAAAAATGAAACTGGAAAACAAAACCTATATGTTCATTACGAAATACCGAGAGTTCATCCTTGCTTTTTCCGGTGATCAGTTCCTCATTCACGGTCAATTTGCCTTCATAATCCGTATCCATTGTAGAAAGTACATATAACAATGTTGATTTACCACTTCCCGATTTTCCGACCAATGCAAGAAACTCGCCTTTTTCAACACCGAAGCTTATATTATTTAATGCCTGAAATTTTTCAGGAGCGTAAAAATATTTATTGATGTTTTCTGCCTGGAGAACGTGCATTGTTGGTTATTCGTTAATGGTTATTAGGTTATTCGTTATTGCATGATCATCCTCGAATAATTTCAACCGGATCAATTCTGCCTGCTTTGCGCGAGGGCATCAGGCCGGCGATAAAAGTGGTAAGCATTCCAAAGGTAATTCCATAAATATAAAACTTCAGTTCAAAATTAACCGGCATGTGATCTATGTTCAGTATCCCACCTGTATCAAAAGGAATTCTTTCAATGCCGAGTGACATAAGCAATCCAAAAAATAAACCCAGAACCCCACCGATAAACCCAATAAACAAGGCCTGGGTGATAAAGATCATCGTCACGTCTCTGGCCCTGAACCCAATAGCTTTCAAAATGGCAATGTCCTTCATTTTTTCATAAATGGTCATGTTCATGATATTGTAAATTCCAAAGCCGGCCACTAGTAAAATGGTTATAACAGTTGCGCCTGTAATTACATTTCTTAAAGTGAAACTGACCAAAACCGTAGCATTCGCAGTTTCCCAATCTTCAGATTTGTAGCCGAATTTTTCGGCATATTCCTTTGCAATTGATTTGGATTGATAGAGGTCTTTCAATTTTAAATGTACATCGGTGATGTAACTTTTGTCTTTTTGCAACATGCGCTGCACCGTACTGATGTTGGCATAACTCTTCACATCATCGATCTGCCCGATACCCATCTGAAAGATCCCTACGATATTTAATGAAAAAACTTCACCAGCCGGAGTGGTCACGTTTAAGCGGTCGCCTTTGTGGACATTGAGTTTTTTAGCCAAGCCTGAACCCATGATTATACCATTGCTGCTCATCATCAGGTCTTCAATTTCACCATCTTTCATCTTTGATTTCAGGTCGAATAACCTGTCTTCATCCATAATGTTCACGCCTGAGACCATTCCACTTAATTGTAAAGGTCCGTAATTATAAAAAACCTGAGAGTTAAGATAAGCGGATACGCCCGCTACCCTTGGGTCCTTTGCAATAAGTCCGGCTATCTGCAAACCGTTCTTTATATCCTTTCTTTCCTGTTTCGGCCTTTGGTGCTGGATGATGATAGAGGAACGGGTTCCGAAAAATTCTTCGAGCAATGAGGGCCTTTGTGTTTTGATATCGTTGTAAATATGAATATGCGGACTGGCGCTCAGCATAGTTTCTTCCAGCAGTTTGTTTACCCCGGTCATGAAACTTGTCATGGCGATAAACATGGCAATACCAAATGTAACACCCAAAGCAGCTACACTACTTTGCTTCTTACGGCTCAGCAGATGTGTTTTGGCAATTGAGGTCGTTAGTTTGAAATTCAATTTTAGTTTATAGTTTCCAGTTTAAAGTTTTCAGTTTAGGTGTCCCAAAGCATATATGATATATTACTTTTTAATGATCTCGACATTTTCATCAATACCGATCACTTCAACAAAATCGAAATTTTTGATGCCTGTGCTTACTTTGATTTTTTGTTCCTTTCCTTCACGTTTGATCCAAACCGAATCATTACCTGCCAGGTAACTTTTAGGGATCACCAGCGCTTTTTCTTTTTGATAAATAATAATATTGGCCTCCGCATTCATGCCCGGCATGATCTCCGCCTGCTGCATTTCAAACTCTGCATCTACCCTGAATGTCTGGTCCTGCCTGCGTTCCATAGGGTAAATTTTAGTGATATGCGCTTTCAACAATTTGTCCGGCATGGCATCCAGTTTTACTTCCAGCATTTGCCCGTTTTTTATTTTATAAATATCTTCTTCATCAACAGTCAGATTCAGGTACATTTTACCTTTATCACCGATCAATGCAATGGCTTCACCTCTTCGAACAAGTTCTCCCCGTTCCTTATATACTTCATACAAACGTCCGTTTATTAAACTGCGTATGCTATAATTCTCATTATCCTTACGG
>Ga0207118_1186_pt1 | contig 11422 bp, 8 predicted proteins | sample Alteio_BWMinHeat_42_FD_153507 | JGI IMG/M metagenome (GOLD analysis project Ga0207118, IMG submission 153507) | Enriched cells from forest soil in Barre Woods Harvard Forest LTER site, Petersham, Massachusetts, United States -... | ecosystem: Environmental > Terrestrial > Soil > Temperate forest >...
TCCCCCCGATTGAAGGCTTCGATCCGGATGCAAATATCCTCAGGCCCCGCTTTTGCATATTCGATGAAAATATCGAAGTAGCGGTTGTCGTCGAAAATCCCCGTATCTATGAGTTCGAATTCGGGATCGTTGCCCGACCGTTTTTTGGTTTTCGGTTACGAGCCACTCGTAGGGATATTCTTGCTGGGGATACTTATAGAGATATTTGAGGTAGCTATGATTCGGAGTGCCGTCGAGATAGTAGTAGAGCTCTTTTACGTCTTCGCCATGATTGCCTTCCCAGCCATTCAGCCCAAAGAGGCGCTCTTTTAAGATGGGGTCGGATCCGTTCCAAAAAGCGGGCGCAAAGAGAAGCACCTGGAATCTGTCTGAAAAGCCGGCAATGCCGTCTTCGCAGCGGCGATAAGCGCGCATGCGGGCCTGATCGTGGGTAAAGTAGTTCCAGGCATCCCCATCGGCGCTGTAATCTTCTCGGACGGTCCCCCATCCCCTTTCAGAAACATAGGGACCCCATTTTTCCGAAGGAGGCACTGTCATAGGATAATCTTGTTTTTTTTTCATTTAAGTTTAATCACCTGACCGTCCGCTACGCACTTCACAGGAATGTCGGTTTGACGCTTTGCCAATTGCTCAAGGCGCATCAAATCTTTATCGGTATGATTTGGATCATGGTGAGTGATTAACCATTTTTTAGGAGCTGTGCTTTTAACAAAATCTGAAGCGGCACGGATGGAGGAGTGGCCCCAATCTCTTCTTCTTTCATATTCTTCGGAAAAGTATTGCGCCTCATGGATCAGCAGGTCGCAACCTTTGTAAAACGGAACCAGATCATGAGTTGGCAACTCGTCATCAGTGGCGTAGCCGATGGTTTGATAAGGGGTTTTGATTTTGGAGCAGTAAGTTAGACTGGGGTGATTGGCCCTATGAAAATCGATGCTGATGTGGCCAAATTTTAGCGGTCTATGTTCATAAATCGAACGAAATTTGAGTCGCGCTTTCACATTTTGAAGATCGACAGGAAAAAATTCTTGGGAAAGGAGCACATGGAATATCTCGCGGCAACTGCGGTCGGAACCTTTTGGCGACCAAATGGTGATCTCCACATCTTTGTGATGTAACGGATCAAAAAAAGGAAAGCCAATGAGGTGATCCCAGTGAGTATGACTTAGGATAAGATTGATTTTTTTTACTTTTTCTCGGATTAATTTTTTGCCAAGCGGACGGATACCTGTCCCAGCATCAAAAATGATGCGGGTATCTCCATATAAAAGTTCTAAACAGCAAGTATTCCCACCAAAACGCTTATATTCGTGCCCACTCACTGGGCATGATCCGCGCGTTCCCCAAAATTTTAGCCACTTTTTCATCATAAATTTCACATAGCACAAGCGAAAACTAATTGCAAGACTTGCAACCATCAGCTTCTTTTGGTATGAGAAAGCTTTGGAGACCCATCATGCGACAAGACCCCAATTTTGAAGACTTTTGCAAGCACACCGCCCTTTTTAGAGATTTTAATCATAACGAGTTAAAGGCCCTTTACGAGATCAGCAAAGAAAAGACATTGGAAAAGGGAGAATACCTCATGGAAGAGGGGGACCCTGGCAATGAGTTTTTCTTCGTCATGGAAGGAGATTTGGAAGTGGTCAAACATGACTTGTCCAATAAACAAGACTTTGTCATTGGGACAATTCATCCGGGAGACACAGTCGGAGAGATGGCTCTCTTTGATTCCGCTCCTCGCTCTGCGTCGATTCGGGCAACCACTCACGCCAAGCTTCGGGGCATCGCCTTTGCGGATCTGCGCAAATTGGCCAATGAAAATAAAGAAATTTCGAGCATCTACTCCCATCTATCCAAAAATCTTAGCCAAAGGGTGCGCACGACAAGCGATATAGCCTTCAATGCCATGAAAAAAGAGATGGAAGAATACAAAATCCGCACGAATATAGGGCAATTTTTCGTCCATGTGCTCGTCGCCTTTTCCTTAATTATTTATAGTTTAGGAATCGTTAAGTACTTATTAAAAATCGTGCCAAATTCCACCTACATTACCATCCCGATGATTCTTTTTCTGGGCATTTTTACTTATTTCATCATTCGGAGCTCCCATTTTCCTCTTTCTGTGTTTGGAATCACCACAAACAAATGGAAACAAGCCCTCTTTGAAGGCATAGTATGGACAATTCCCGTTGCAGGGCTTGTGGTGGTCGTAAAATTGCTATGTATTCGTTACTTACCAGACTACCAAGGGCACTCGGTTTTTGAGCCGTTCATTCTCATGTCTCAATCCGATAAGACTCTTAAATATTGGATCTATTTGAATCTCGCCTATTGGCTCTTTGTACCGGCTCAAGAACTCATGGCAAGAGGCACACTGCAAAGTCTATTGGAAAAGTTTTTAATCTCCAAACACAGTGTTCTTTCGGCGGTGATCGTCTCTAATTTACTGTTTGGCATCGCCCATTTTTTCATGTCCGAACAAGTCGGAATCATGATCTTTATGGTGGGGCTCTACATGGGATTCCTCTACGCCAACACACATAATCTCCTAGGACCCATCGTCGCTCACTGCCTCATTGGCACCTGGAGTCTTTCCGTGGTCGGCTTCGTCATTGGTTAAATGTGAGGCCGCAATGGCCCCACCGACATCTTAAGCGGCGCCGCGATGTTTGGAGGAGCCTCCAGACGTCATAGCACGGCCTGCAAAGTAATGGTAAGCTGTTCCAGCTAGCATCCCAAACAGTCCGAATAAAACAAAAGGAAGCACAATACCGACTACGATATGGATAGCTCCCCACACGATCTGCATCGTATTTCCTTGTTTTGCAGCAAGGCCATAAAACCATTTCATCCCTTTCTCAATGGGAGTTGAAAGGAAGATCCCTAGAATAGATCCAATTGTAAAGAACCATATTGTAAGAGAGGGTCCTGACCAATAATGCATCCAAGTAGAAAAAGCACCCGCGATCAACGCAATCGCGATGAGTAATTCTGTAAGATGCTTGCGAGAAAACTGTGTAATTTGATTTTTATCCATATAAAACACCATAATTAAATAAATCTTTCTTCAATTATTATTTAATACTTCAGATTAATTATGTTCAATAACGTTTTTTGAATAAAAACACAGTATGTTTAGTGTGAGTTATTTGCATCTCAAGATTATTTCGGGTGTATCGATTAATTTAACACCGAGAAGTTAAGTTCCTCGGCGATTCTCAGTGCGCTCGGTGTTTAATTTCACCTTTTTACCGCTCGGGTTAATAACGCGGAGGTCGCAGAGAAAAAAATCAAGTTCTTTTTCATGCAATTTCCCTGCATGCAAACCAGATTATTTCTTCTTTTGGAATATTTTGAATTTCTTGCGCCAATGGACTAGTTTCTTCTGGGCCCACTTTTTGTTGATGAGATATAGGCCCGGGATAAACATGGAGAGTGACCCGGGAATGGGGGTCAGGAGCCAAATCGTGCCGATGAGGACCATCAAACACCCCAAAGCAATGCGGAAAATCGCCTTGTATTTTTCCCAAAATGATTTCATCTTATACCTAAAATGTTTCAAAATTTGGCCGCTAGGTGGGTTGAAAGCTGCCGAAAATCGACGATCGCAAATGGGTTAGTATAAGGACATACAAAGCCCATTTGCGATCGTCGATTTGCGGCGCTTTCGCACCCCTTCCGGCGAAGCGCCGTTGGGGACCCCGCTTGAACCCCCACCCCTTCCGATGATGCATCGGTGGGGACCCCGGTCCGCCTAGCGGCCAAATTTTGAATCATTTTAGGTATGCCTCAATTGACATTAATGTAGCCCTTTGCCAGAGTCCGGCTATATGCGCATTTGCACCCTTCTGTCTCTATTGTGCCTGATTTTTGCATCTTGTAGCAAGGACAAGGAAAAGGCTGTTGAAGTGACAACCATCACGGTTGAGCCCCATGACCTTCCGATTACTTTGCAATTTGTGGGGGTGGCCCAAAGCTCTCATCCTGTAGAGATTTGGTCCCGCGTTGAAGGATATCTGAAAAACATCGATTTTGTAGAAGGGTCTTTCGTAAACGAAGGCGATCTCTTGTTTGAGCTCGACCCTAGCCAATTTGAAGCCGCGATCAAAGAAGCTCAGGCAAATTTAGATCGGGAAAAGGCAAATCTCTCCTCTGCTCAAAAAGCAGTTGACCGGTACAAACCTCTCTATGAACAAAAAGCGGCCAGCCGCAAAGACTTGGATGATGCGACAGCGCAACTCTTAGCCGAGCAAGCTGCTGTTGCTATGTATTCAGCCAAATTAGATGAAGCGCTGCTTAATTTGAGCTATACGCGAATCACTTCGCCGATTTCAGGTTATACGAGTAATGCGAAATATCGAGAAGGAACTCTCATTACGCCGAGTACTAATGGACTGCTCACAACTGTCGCTGTTCTAGATCCGATCTGGATCAACTTGAATATTTCTGATTATTACTTCTTAGTCAGTTCCCAAGAAGTGGCTCGCAAAGAATTGACCGTCCCGCCAAACAACAATTATGATGTCACCCTCACATTGGCTGATGGCTCGAATTATCCTTATCATGGAGTTGTAAGCTTTGTATCCCCTCTTCTCGATCCAAATACAGGGACCTTGAATGTCCGTGCAGTATTTCCCAATCCCAACCTCCTTCTAAAACCGGGACAATTCGTCCGCGCAGCGGCCACTGGAGCCGTCCGCCCCAATGCCATCGTCGTCCCGCAAAGAGCCATCCAGCAAGGCGAAAAAGGGAGATACGTCTACGTCGTCAAGCACCACAGAGCCCAAATGCAGCCGATCGAGACGGGCAATTGGGATAACGGGAATTGGGTCGTGCTGTCGGGTCTCTCTAAGGGCGATGTCGTCATTGTCGACGGAGTAAACAAAGTAAAAACAGGCACGAAAGTAAAAATAATCAAAGATGATCCATGATTTCAAAATTTTTTTTAAAAAGACCAGTTTTTGCTATTGTGGCCTCGATCTTCATTACCCTTTCAGGTTTGATCTGCCTAAAATCTCTCCCGATTGAACAATATCCGAGCATGACACCTCCCATGATTTTGGTCACTACGAGATTCCCGGGGGCGACTGCTCAGACGCTCGCAAATACCGTAGCCGCTCCATTAGAGCAGGCGATCAACGGTACAGAACATATGATTTATATGTACTCTCAGTCTGCGGCACCAGGAAATTTAAGTTTGCGTGTTTTTTTTGATATAGGTACTGATCCTGATGTGGCTTTAACCCATACGCAAAACAGAGTCAATCGGGCCCTTTCTTCACTTCCTCAAGAAGTGCAGCAAGAAGGAGTCACTGTCACAAAACAATTCCCCAGCTTCTTGCTTTTCATAGCAATCGAAGCAAAAGGTGGAGTTTATGATGACATTTTTGTGGCTAATTATGCCAATATCCATATTGCGGACGAGCTGGAGAGGATCAAAGGCGTAAGCAGGGCAACGGTTATGAATGCCCGCGACTATTCTATGCGGATTTGGTTAAAACCAGATCGAATGGCGCAGCTCGGTCTAACGACCTCGGATGTGATTCAAGCCATTCAAACGCAAAGCGCTGACCGGAGCATTGGAGAAATTGGACAAGAACCCACTTCTTCTCCATTAGAACTAACCATTCCCGTCAATTCCTCTGGACAATTCAAAGAACCGAGTCAATTTGAGAATGTGATCTTGCGCGCAAACGCAGATGGATCGATGATTCTTCTCAAGGATATCGGATCTGTGGACCTAGGATCAAAGAGTTATGACCTCGTAGGAAAGTTGAACGGCAAAGCGGGAGCTATGATTGCCATCAACCAAGACTCTGGCGCCAATGCACTGGATGTAGCAGCAAGAATCAGAAACAAGATGCAAGAATTGATGCCATTTTTTCCACCCGGATTGGAATATTCTATTCCTTATGATACGACCAATTATATCAAACTTTCGATTCACGAAGTAATCACTACTCTTTTCATCGCAGCTGTTCTTGTCTCGCTAGTCATTCTCCTTTTTTTGCATAGCTTCAAAGCAACTTTAGTACCCGTTGTAGCCATGTTAGTATCTATCATGGGAACTTTTTGCGGAATGTATTTTCTTGGATTCTCTCTAAATACACTCTCCTTATTTGGAATGGTATTGGCCATTGGGATTGTGGTCGATGATGCCATCGTCGTGGTTGAGAACATTGAACGGAATATCAAAGCTGGCCTTTCTCCTTTTGAAGCAGCCACTAAAACAATGAATGAAGTCACAGGACCTGTGATTGCCATTGTCCTTGTTTTATGCGCTGTCTTTATTCCTGTCGCATTTATCGGAGGAATTCCAGGAATATTTTATAAGCAATTTGCGATGACAATTGCAGTATCAGTAGTCATCTCTGGCTTTGTCGCTTTGACACTCAGCCCAGTTCTTTCAGTCATTTTGCTGAAGCATTCCCATGAACCTTCTCAATTTGGAGTACGATTTAATCACTATTTCGAAATCGTGAATCAGTCTTATCTTCGATATTTAAAATGGCTTCTTCCTAAAAAACATTTTGCCTTAGGAATTTGCAGCCTCTTAATCTTTCTCTTGGTTTTGTTATTCCGTTCCACACCGCTCGGTTTTGTGCCTGTCGAAGATCAAGGGGTTCTAATGATCTCTGCAGCACTTCCCGATGGATCCAGTTTATCCAGAGTGGAAGCCGTGACAAATCAAATAGAAAAAATCGTAAAAAAAACAGATGGCGTCCAAGATGTTCTTACATTTTCAGGATATAGTCTGCTCGATTCGATTCAACGAACTCCTATGGGCACCTATTTTTTAAGTCTTGAGGATTGGAGTCAAAGAAAATCTAAAAAGCTATCAGCTGCCGGAATCTTGAATACTCTCCAAAGCGAACTCGAATCGATTCCTGAAGCGCAAGTGAAGATTTTTAATCCGCCGGATATTCCCGGAATTGGAGTCGTGGGAGGATTTGATTTTTGGATTCTCAATCAAGGCGATGCCAGCATGAACGAATTAAATAACATCGTCGATAAAATCGTCAGCAAGGCAAAAGAAAACTCTCTCTACAAATTTTTCATCACTTCCATTCAAGCGAATTGTTTAGAACTCTTCCTTGATTTAGATGTAATAAAAGCTCGTTCTCTGGGGGTGAGTGTAGCAGATGTCTATCAAAGTTTACAGGTCCTCCTGGGCTCCGTTTTTGTGAACAACTTTACTAAATTCGGACGCGTCTTTCAAGTCGTATGTCAAGCAGAATCCAGTTATCGAGACGATGTAACAGACATAGGAGACATCTACGTCCGATCCCAAACAACGAATCAGATGGTTCCCTTAAAATCGATCCTCATTCCGCGATTTACTTCGAGCCCCACACTCGTCACCCGTTACAACGACAACCCCGCAGCTCTCATCAGCGTCGTCCCTGCAACGATTAATGCAAATGCAGTCATGTCGACCATGGAGGATATCGCAAAAGAATTTCTTCCTCCAGGCATGTCTTATTCGTGGGGAGGCTTAGCCTATCAAGTAAAAACCTCCGGCGGCCCATCTCCACTTCCTCTTCTTGGCGGTTTTCTCATGGTTTTTTTAATTTTGGCCGCTCTTTATGAACGTTGGTCTCTTCCTCTCGTCATTCTCTTGGCTGTCCCTTTCGGTATTTTCGGGGCCATTCTATCTATTTGGCTCCGGGGCATGAGCAATGATATTTATTTTCAGGTCGGCCTGGTGACCCTGATCGGCCTTGCAGCAAAAAATGCGATCCTGATCGTCGAATTTGCAAGAGCCAAGAGAGATGCGGGCATGGGTGTTACCGAGGCCGCCCTCGAAGCGGCAAACTTGCGCTTTAGAGCGATTCTCATGACCTCGCTCACCTTCATCTTCGGCGTCCTTCCACTCGTCATGAGCTCTGGAGCCGGCGCAGCCAGCAGGCATTCCGTCGGAACCGGCGTGCTCGGCGGAATGTTCATAGCCACTCTCTGTGGAGTATTTTTCATCCCGTTCTTCTATCAGTTGTTGGAGACATTCTTAGAAAACAGGAGGAAATAATTGCGAATACGCTTTTTTTATCTTCTTCTTCTTTCTGCCTGCAACCTCCGCACGACCTATGAACGGCCGCCGGTGGATATTTCGCGCAATTGGCGATTCGAACAACAACCCTTCGAAGCCTATGCGAACGTGGCTTGGTGGGAGCAATTCCAAGATCCTATTCTCAATGATTTGATCTCTATTGCACTGCAAAACAACCAAAATTTGCAAGTGGCAATTGCACGCGTATTGCAATATTATGATCAATATCGCGTTGTCGCTGGGAATCTGTATCCCCAAATCAGCGCAGAAGGAAGCATCGACCGCCTAAAACTGTCCGAAGACGTCGCTTACCAACCCCTGACCCCAGCAATTCCTCCTACCCCTCTTCTTCCTGGATTTCCTGGCTCTCCTGCGACTCCTAGATTCAACTGGCTCTATCAACTCTATCTAAAATTTTCCTATGAAATTGACTTTTGGGGAAAGGTGCGCAATCAAACCGCGGCTGCCTGGGCCGATTACCAAGCTCAAGTCGATGCAGAGCGCAATGTTGTGGTCGCTTTGGTCAGCAATGTGGCTAGCTCCTATATCCGATTGAAACAGTTGGATAATCAATTGCTTATCTCAAAATTAACTCTGGAATCAAGAAATAATTCCTGGGACATCGCTAACAAACGCTTTGATGCCGGCCTTATTTCTCAGTTAGATGTCAAACAAGCCGAATCCGATGCAGAAGCCGCAGCTGTTCAAGTGACCAATTATGAAAGGCTGATTCCCCAACAAGAAGACCTCATCAGCGTCCTTCTGGGAAGGCCATCTGGTCCCATCCCTCGCGGAGTTTTGTTATCAGATATGAAGCTTCCTCCTGCTATTCCCGCAGGGCTCCCTTCCGACCTTCTGGAAAATCGCCCTGACATCCTACAAGCAGAACAAAATATGATCTCTGCAAATGCCCAGATAGGCGTAGCCAGAGCCGCCTTTTTTCCAGCCTTCAATCTGACGGGCTTCGGTGGAAAAAAAAGCACCTCGACGGATAATTTTTTCAACCAATCTGCCAGTATCTGGGACTACAACCTCGATGCCCTGCAACCTCTTTTTAGAGGAGGAGCCCTCATCTACCAATTGAAAGAAGATGAAGCCATTTTGCGAGAAGCCATCCATAATTATCAACAAACCATCCTCACCGCCCTGCAAGAAGTGAACGACGCTCTTATCGGCCACCAAAAAGCACAGGAAAAACTAGAAATCCAGACTAGACAAGTAGCAGCCCTTCAGGAATACCTAAAACTTGCCTCCTTGCGATATTTCAATGGACAAAATGACTATCTTACAGTATTGAATGCAGAAAACACTTTATTTCAAGCCCAGTTAGAAGAAGCAAACACGGAAGCAGATGTATTCACCACTTTAGTAGATCTATATAAAGCTCTAGGACAAGGATGGCAGGTAGGCTCCGGTTATTGCATTCCTTGCTCTGAAGATATGAACACATGCAATTTAGAGACTGTCCACAAACCAGAGGATATGAACCCATGCAACTGAAAAATACTCTCTTTTACGACGAAAACAAACAGCAGGACAAAGCTCCCTGGTATTTATTACTTCTCATTATGGTCACCGGAACGATTTTCTATTTTCTCTCTCAGAGCGCTATCGGAGGATTTGTCCCATCTCCTTGCCTCATTGGAGATAAACTGCAAAATTGGACCGCGGGGATCAATCACTATTTAGGATCTCACGATCGTGTCGCCGATGCTGCCATCATCTTCTACTCCGCAATCGGAGACATCTATGTTCTCTTTTTCTTCATTTACGCATTCTGGAAAAGAAGCATCCGGATTGTCCTTCCCCTCTTTATTTTTCTCATCTTGCGACAAATCTTACAGTCACTTGTGACCTTTCCGATCGCTCCAGGTCTCATTTGGCATTATCCTGGATTTCCAGCTCTCTTTGCCTCCTACAACATCAGCAGCGACTTTTACTTTTCCGCCTATGTGGGGATCAACCTCTTGGTCACATTGGAACTGCTCCGATTTAAAATCAGATGGCTCACCGTCCTTGGTTTTTGCATCGTCTTTTTGGAAGCCTTCATCGATATCATCCTTAGATCTCACTACACTCCCGATATCTACACCTCCATCATCACTGCCATTTTCGCCTTCCTTTTCGCCACTCCTTTTGCCGATGCAATCGATGGCTACTTGAAAAATAAATTCGGCAGCTACACGCGCTTTTTCCTCATCTCTCTCATTATTGTGGGCGTCATTCTTTTTTACACAGTCCAATACTACATTGGCAAAAAGCCTCTTTCCACTTGTGGAATCGTGGATGCGCTCCACCAATTGACCTTGCCGCTCAATCAATACATCACTTCTCACGTCTCTGTAGGCAACGCGCTTCTCATCACAATGAATAGCATCCTTGACACACTGACCCTTTTCATTCTAGCTCTTAGCCTCATTACGCGAAACATCCGCCCTTTCCTCATCTTGACCTTCTTTTTCATGCTCAGACAATCGCTCCAAATATTGGTTTCCCTTCCTCTTCCCCCTTTTACTTTTTGGCATTATCCAGGCTTTCCGTCCCTTTTACAAACCTACGGTATCGCCAATGACCTCTATTTCTCTGGGCACACGGGAGTCAGCTTCATTGCAGCCCTCGAACTAGCCCGCTTTAAAAAACCGTGGCTCACAACCTTGGGCTTTTCCATTTTCATCTATGAAGTCATCTCCGTGATCGTCATGCAAGTCCATTACACCATGGACGTCTTCACCGCCATGATGACCGTCCTCTGCCTAACTGACCTCTGTTCCCACATCGCCCAGCCCATCAACCGCTGGCTCACAAAATTAGTCCACCGCTGAGGAAAAAAAAGCGGGGGCTTCACCCGACTGCCTTTCGTAAACGTGCCCGTGTGCGTGCCCATGCCCGATTTTTCTCAATGGAGCTTATCCAAAACTCAGGTTAATAGACCAGAGGATCGTTGGGGAAATATTTGCAGTGCTCAGCATTTGCAAAGACTCTCCAATTGTCAGGAACAACGAGTCCCCGTGAAGCAAAATAATAGTGGATAAAGATGGGTATGTTGTCCCCCGGAATAAACTTTTCTACGGATTGAGAATCAAGCTCGTTTGGTGGGGTGCTTGGTTCAGTGCTCACTGGAGTGTTTGGTTCGGTGCTTTGGGGAATTTCGAGTTTTTTAGGGGGTAGGAATCCATTTAGGACTTTCTCTGTTGCCACGAGATCGGTATCAGTGCAATAGGCACGAATAATCATCCATACTTGATAAACGCGAAAAGCCAATCTGCCAAAAAACGAATCCCTCGTCTGATCGAGGACGATCTGACAAAATTTTGCATTGATCCCATCTCTCCTAGTCTCTCTGTCGGTATGGGTGTATGTTTTTCCATACTC
>Ga0207118_1176_pt1 | contig 11398 bp, 11 predicted proteins | sample Alteio_BWMinHeat_42_FD_153507 | JGI IMG/M metagenome (GOLD analysis project Ga0207118, IMG submission 153507) | Enriched cells from forest soil in Barre Woods Harvard Forest LTER site, Petersham, Massachusetts, United States -... | ecosystem: Environmental > Terrestrial > Soil > Temperate forest >...
GATTCGCTGCGAACACGCGGGAACAAAAAGAAACCGTAAATACCGCCCAACAACCCGGCGAAAAACAGCGTGAAGTAAATCGATCCTATGTCGTGGATAAGGGCAGGAGATAAGAACAGAATCACCCGGCCGGAGCAGCACAGGGAAATCAGGGCCAGCACGAGGCGCTGAATGAGCGTTCCGGATGATGTTTTGGCGAGAAGCAATGCGGAGACGTACAAAAGCGCGGCGACGAAAACCCAACTCAGAATCTGCGGGACGACGAAACCCCACATCAGGACACGCGGCACGTATACCAAGAGCGCGTAGTAGTACATGCAACCAGTAACAAAGGCGGCGCGGAAGCCGGGATGGACAAATTCGGGGTTGAAAGACCAGAGGATTCCCAGGCCGCGGGCAAACATCACCAGAACCGCCGTTCCGCCCATTACGAAGGCGACATATTCCAGAACAGTTCGAAGGCCGCCAAATAATCGAGTCCGAATCATGTACACCTCAGAGCCGGCGCCGAAACAGAGCTCTCTTTTATTTGTCTCATGGGCCCCGAAAATAAATAGCGTAACCTCAAACGTCTGTTTCCTGATGCGCAAGAGCTGATCCTCGATAAGGAAAGGCTTGTTCTGACATCTCTCCGATCCCGCGCTATAGACGGATGACTTTCTGTCAGCCTGGGGCACCCGGCGCCCGGCTGGCGGCGTGAGGACAGCGGCGTAAAGCCGCTGCTACACGTAATCAGAGTTTTGTCGGTACTTTCTAGGTGGCCTGTTTGAGGGATACCTGGGTGGCGGAGACAATGGCGATCTCCACCCGGCGATTGGCGGCTCGCGCTTGGAACTCGGGGACAGACGGAACGTTTTCTCATGTTGTTTGAAAAGGCTAGTTTTGCTGATAATGATTGGAGATTTTCAGAATGGGGGAACTTCCCGTCTGTCCCCACGTTTGGTTGTATTGAAAGGCATAAATCCCGATTAGTCGTGCGGAGATGTAAAGAAAAACTTCACCTGTACGATTAGCGCGTTAATCAGGAGTTGACCGCAGAACCAGTTCGTCAGATCGTAGGATGCATGTTTGTGGCGATCAGTGAACGCTCATCTGTAATCGCAGGGGCGGCGACCTTAGTGCTAGTGACGGCGATTGCCTCGCACACGGCAATTCAGATCCAAGCCGCGCCCTCGGTCCCATCCCGGGCAACTGCCAACCTCGAACACGTGGTCATCGCTGTCCGTGACTTGGCCGTCGCGACGACTTCCTATGAACGCCTGGGCTTCACAGTGACGCCAGGGGGCCGTCATCCTTCCGGAGGAACCACCGGCAACGGTATCTTTTTCTCCAATGGCACCTATCTAGAACTCCTGACGTTCTATGATCGCGAAAAGGCTGCGGATTTGGCCAAGTTCTTGAAGGAGCAGGAAGGTCCCCGCAGTATGGCGCTCGAGGTATCCTCCGCGGTTGCAATCCGCGATTCACTCCATGCGGCTGGTATCGAAGGCACTGAACCTACGAAAGGCAAATGGGAGTCCTCCTCTCCTGTGACTAAAGAGTGGCTCACCATTGATCCGAAGCCAGCTCTGCCGGGCAACATTTTCTTCATCGATTATCTGAAAGCAAGCCAATCACATCCCAACACGGCAACTGGAATCAGGTCCGTGTGGGTGATGGTGAAAACTCTGGAGGAAGCAACGCACACTTTCGAACGGCTAGGATTTTCAGTTGGTGAGCAGATCGAGGCACCACGATTTGGAACTGTCGTCCAGGAGGTGACATTGGGAAAGGCGTCGTTGATGCTCATGATGGCTAAGGAGAAACGGACAGGGAGCCACGCTGACGAGGATACAGCCGGTAGCGGTATCGTCTGCTTGAGCATCATGGTGCAGGATTTGGAGGCGGCTCGGGCGGTCATCAAGGCGCGCAGCGGTCGAACCCTAGAGGTCTACAAGGGCATTTACGGGAACAGCGTCTCAATTCCAGCTAACCTTACACATGGTATCGCAATTGAATTTGTGCAGAGTGCCCGTTAGTCGCCAAACTGGACAAGTGTTTTTGGTCAATTCCACTTTTCCGGTAACCGCGTTAATCGGGAGTTGGCTTGAAGTTGGACACAAGGCCAACCGCTTCGATGTCCACGAAATGTAAGTTGCGGCAGGGCGAAGCACGAAGTCCTCAGTCCAGTGTTGCCCTACGCACCGCAGGACATCGAAAATCAATGGACCAATCGGCCGCCAAGCCGCATTGATTATCTGATATTGATTCCAGCCTATCTGCAAGCGTACCGGGTAGGCTGGCCAACTTGATGTTAAATCGGGTTCTGTCTGCATAGAGACAAACCATGACCGGCGAAAACAAAGTTGATAAACACGATGGCGAGCCATTGAACGGTCTGTCACGGCGTGAGTTCGTTGCGTTGTCCATGGCCGGCCTTGCGGCTGCCGCCAGCTCGGCGTCGGGCACCGACCTGCCGGTGATCGAGACCGATGTTGACTTCAAGACCTCGGACGGTACCTGCGATGCAGTCTTCATTCATCCGACCAAGGGCTCCCATCCAGGAGTACTCGTGTGGCACGATTCGCCGGGCCTTCGTCCCGTAATTCGCGCCCTCGGCAAACGTATCGCTGGTGAGGGATATTCGACGCTCGTACCGAATCTCTTCTACCGGGCGGCGAGGGCTCCCGTGTTTGACGCCTCCTTCGACTATGCCAACAATCCAGCCGACAGAGAGAAGTATCGACGAACGGTGGCGTCGTTCCTCGCGCCTGGTGCCGCGGAGCGAGACGCTGCTGCTTACGTTGCCTTCCTGGATGCGCAGCGGCAGGTCGACAAGAAAAGGAAGATCGGGACACATGGCTACTGCTTGGGTGGGCCGTACATTTTGAGGACCGCCGCGGCATCGCCAGACCGCGTGGGTGCCGGGGCTTCGTTTCACGGCGGCTTTCTCGTTACCGACAAGCCGGACAGCCCACACCTGCTCGCGCCGAGGATCAGGGCGCGTCTGTATTTTGCGATCGCTTCGGATGACGACCAGCGTGAGCCCGAGGTGAAAAACAAGCTCAAGGAAGCGTTTGCAGCAGCAAATGTTCGTGCGGAGATCGAGGTATATCCGAACGCGCTGCACGGCTGGTGCGTGCCCGACAGCTCGGCGGCCGACAACAAGGCAGACGCGGAGCGCGCCTGGGGCAAGCTCGTAGCTCTTTACAAGCTAGAGTTGTAAGGCCAGGTTTGGCGCCGATTCGGGCTGAGCTGTTGATCTCATTGTTCCAGGGGCCTATTCGGAACTTATCGTCGGACCAGGCTGCCAAGTCCTGGTTAGTCGGATTACCGGACAAGTGGATTTACCGAAGCAAACCAGGCCGATCCTATTGAACGCAGGTTCTCCGAACCGTTGTTCATTTCCATCCCGCTGTTACCGCGCGGCTTGAAATATCGATTGCACGCAAATTGCACACTCAGGCGTGCTGGCGAGCGCTGTACCGGTGAAGCGCTGGCGCACTGCCCTAAATGCGGTGGCTCGTTCTGCGATGCTCATGCAGAGGATGAGCAGTGGGGAGAAAACGAAAGCCCCAGGTAGAAAAGCGCAACCTGGGGCACCCGGCATGGGTGGAAGAGTGGAGGGGAAAAGTCAAAATCCCCACACGCAAACCCCGCGTATGGGGCACCCGGCTGGTTCTGCGATGCTCATGCAGAGGATGAGCGATGGGGAGAAAACGAAAGTCCCAGGTAGAAAAGCGCAACCTGGGGCACCCGGCCCAGCCCTGACGGGCTGGGCTAAAGTGTGGCGCGCCTCCGGCGCTCGTGTAGATGAGGGAAGAGAAATTCACGGGTCTGAAGACCCGCCACTACAGCAAGGTATTTACGTAACCGTAGAACTCGAGACTTTCGTTTGCGGCGTAAAACACAGCGGCGTGAGGACAGCGGCGTAAACGCAGCGGCGTAAAGCTGCTGCTACACACCGCATATGAGTTCTTATATCCTGAGGAACCGATTGCGAATAATAGGAGGAGGAATGGCGCAAGTTTGGTTAGTGACGGGCAGTTCTCGCGGTCTGGGTCGCGCGATTGTCGAAGCGGGCCTTGCGGCGGGTAATAAAGTGTTGGCGACAGCTAGGGACATCGATTCTCTACAGGACCTATCGGAGCGCCACGGTGACCAGATCAAGCTCTTCGAGCTGGACGTGACCGACGAGTCCGCGGCAGCGAGCGCAGTGAAGACGGCGATCGGTGTCTTTGGCTCGCTGGAGGTGGTTATCAACAACGCAGGATACGGCAATCTCTCGTCCGTCGAAGACACGCCGATGCCGGATTTTCGCGCACAAATCGAAACGAATCTCTTAGGGACGATCATCGTGACGAAGGCCGCTCTTCCGTACTTTCGCCAAAGGAAAGCCGGTCATTTTATTCAGTTTTCGTCGATGGGCGGAAGGATCGGGCCTCCAGGGCGTGGGCCCTATTCGGCTGCGAAGTGGGGTGTCGAGGGTTTCTCAGAAGTGTTGTCGCGCGAAGTGGCGCCGCTAGGCATCAAGGTCACCATCGTTGAGCCGGGTGGCTTCCGCACGGACTTCGCCGGCAGTTCCACCAAACTGAGCGAAGGAAATCCCGACTACGACTCGACTGTTGGAGCAACCGCCAGGTTTCAACGCGACTACAACGGTAAGCAGCCCGGTGATCCGAAAAAGGCGGCTCAAGCGATCGTGCGACTGACGCAGGAACAGAAACCTCCATTGCGACTGTTGCTCGGCAGCGATGCGTACAACGGGGCGGAGAAAAACGACCTCGCACGCCTAGAAGAAGCAAGGTCCTGGAAAGAACTGAGCCTGTCCACTGATTTCGAGTCGAAGCCCCCACACCCGGAGCGACCAAAGTGAACCTAGCTGTATCTCGCGCAGGACGATCGTCAAAACTTCAACTTCTTATTTCGCCTGCGCCAGCCCCGCAACAACTGCGGCAACTTTGTCGAGTATCTGATTCCAGCCCTCGAGTTGCCCACTGTTTTTCGCGTTCTCCATGGTTTCATTTCCAATGAAGGTGAGTTTCGTCTGGCCGTTTCCAAAATCCTCAAAAATAACCACGTCGTGCGCATTGTCTATGGCCTCATGTTCTATTCCATAATGCGCAGGCTCAACCTTGTTTCCCTTCGAGTCGGAAAAGTACATGGAGGAAACGATCTTCTCGTGCAGAACAATCTCGTGGTATTCCCCAGCATTCCAGAACTCCTGCCCATCCGGCGTTCTCATGCAGCAGAGAAATTTTCCTCCTACGCGAAAATCCATCTTGCAAAAAGGCGCAGTAAAACCCTTCGGCCCCCACCACTGCATCACATATTTCGGGTCTGTCCACGCCTTCCAAACCAATGCGCGTGGGGCATCAAAAACTCTAGTGACAACCAACCGCTCTTTCTCGTTAACCGTGTTTTTTGTCATCTCTGACCTCCCCTTTTTTCATTTGATTCACAACCACATCCAGCTTGTCGAAACTCTCCTCCCAGAATCGTCGATAGCTAATCGCCCAGTCGCTGACTGTCTTTATCGCCTGTGGCCTAAGCCTGCACACGCTCTCTCTTCCACGCTTCGTCTTGATCACAATCCGCGCCCGCACCAGGTAGGCAATATGTTTTGAAATCATCTGCTGCGAGAGTGCAAACGGTTCCGTCAATCCACGCACAGAGGCAGGCCCATGGGAGAGTCGTTCGATCATCGCCCGGCGGGTTGGATCAGACAGAGCCGTAAATGTTGTATCCAACTTATCCACAACCATATGGTAGTGGATTATCTGTGGATGTCAAGTGTGAATTTTGGAGTTCCCGATTTGTGTTTCCTGATCTCTGAACCCTGACACCTGCGCTAATTGATGCTTCCCCATGCTCCGCGTATCGCAGCTGGGGGAGTCCGGGGACAGACGGAACGTTTTCTCGTATCGTTTAAAAAGACTCGTTTTGCTGATAATGACTGGAGATTTTTAGAATGGGGGGAACTTCCCGTCTGTGCCCAGTTTTCCCCCTGGCTTCGGACATTGAGTTTTGGGTCGATTTCACATGTCCGGTAACGGCGTTAATCAGGAGTTGACAGAGCGCGGGATGACTCGCAGAATCGGCCAGAGAAAAATATCCCCATAAACAGCAGAATGAGGCCGATTTGACTAGGCAGTACTTCGACTGTAGCACCCCAAGGACCAGGTGATGATGGACCAGAACAATGCACTCAGAGAGCGCTATTTGGTTCTCAGTGATGACGAACTCCAGAACATCGTCATCACCGGCGGCCTCACCGAGGAGGCCTCCGAATTACTCTGGCAAGAATTGCGCCGCCGCGGGATCGAAGACGTAGCTGAGTATAAAGAATATCTTCAGCGCGTCGATCAACAGCAACTGGAGAAGAAACAGCAAGCGCTACAACGCAGAGAAACGTCCATCCGGCTTTACAGCCGAATAGGCTATGGGATCGCCCTCGCCGGGATGTTGACTGGTCTATTTGTTCTTTATATTCAAAGAGACGAACGAAACGGCGTTGGCATGATCATTGCAAGCGCCATCTCGTTGCCATTGGTGTGGGTCATCGCGTTTGTTCGCCGGCTTATCTGGCGCTTGTTGCTGCGACCATGATTGGGGACTAGCGGTATTGGTTCAGCGGCTTGGAAGGCAACTCTGGAACGTCTTTGTGCGTTCGCCCGGCGGAGCACCATTCTAATCGACAATCTGTCCGTGTAGTGCTTTTTTGGGCGGGCCAAAAGTCCGGTTCTCGTAAATTGCGGCGCGCTAACTCCTGGTTAGTCGGCTTACCGGACAAGTGGATTTACCGAGGCCAACCAGGCCGATCTTGTTGAACGCAGGTTCTCCGAACCGTTGCTCATTTCCATCTCGCTGTTACCGCGCGGCTTGAAATATCGATTGCACGCAAATTGCACACTCAGACGTTTTGGCGAGCGCTGTACCGGTGAAGCGCCGGCGCACCGCCCTAAATGCGGGGCTCGTTCTGCGATGCTCATGCAGAGGATGAGCAGTGGGGAGAAAACGAAAGCCCCAGGTAGAAAAGCGCAACCTGGGGCACCCGGCTGGCGGCGTGAAGACAGCGGCGTGAAGACAGCGGCCTAAAGCCGCTGCTACACACCGCATATCGTAATCATTGTTTTGTCGCAACTTTCGACGTCGCCTGCTTGATGGATACCTGGGTGGCGGAGACAATGCCGATCTCCACTCGGCGATTGGCCGCTCGGGCTTTGGCATTGCTATCGCGAACAAGCAGCTTGGATTTGCCAAAACCCTTTGTACTGATAAGGCTTGGATCGACTCCCGCCTTAACCAGCGCAGCCCGAACAGCGCGGGCGCGGCTGGCGGAGAGTTCCAGGTTGTGCTCCTTTGTCCCGCTGTCATCCGTATATCCGTATACGTAAATAGAATATCCCTTGAGCGGCGTGAGGACACCTGCAACGCGGTTCAAGATGGCTCGATATTGAGGCGCAATGGCCGACTTGCCGGAGTCGAACCGAAGCGACTTCTCTCCGAGCGTCATCACCACTCCATCCGCAGTGCGGCGCGTTTCGGCTATTTCTCCGAGGGACTGTTTCAACTTCTGAAGCTCGTCGGCGTGCTGCGTGCGATTTTCTTCTGTTTTGTGCGCGGCCTGAGTGGGCGGTTGCGCGGCTGCCTCCGGCTCAAGGGGCGACTGCGCTTGCGCCGCCGATGTCGCTTCCGGCTGTTTCACCGGATCGGGGAGTTGCTCGGGGCGAGTAGTGGCGGCTTGGGCAGCGGCTGCTTGGGCAGCGGCGGCTTGGGAAGCTCTCTGATCGAGACTCTTGACGTGCTGCTCGGCGCCCTGCACGCGCTGGTTGAGCTGCTCTGTCTGACGGTTGAGGTGGGCCACTTCCCGGTTCAATCGCCTGACCGATCTGACAAGCCACAGACCGAAAATGGAAGCAAGAACCAGGACAAGCCCTATCGCGGCCGCTCCAAGAACCAACGACGGCCGTGACGTGCTTTGCCTCTTGCCCAAACCGTTGTAAACGTGTTGTGCCACTGGGTTGGACGGCCCGTCGGCCAGCTCATTTTCGTGAATCCGCTCCTCGACTTCCGATGTGTTCATGGATTCACTCCTTCCTAGTCAAACCTTGGGGCGGGTTAGATCCATTTTATAAGAGGGGCTCGACAGAGAGTCGGGTGGCGAAGGGCAATGGCTCAAGAATTATCTGTCCGCAAGTACAGGCCGACTGTCACGGTCGGACCAATCCCAAATTCGCCCGGCGCACGTACGCGGAACCGTATCTAAGCTAGAATCTCCCCCATGCGAAGGCGATTCTTCGTTGAACAATTTGCAGGCGGGAGCGCCGTTATGGAAGGCGAAGCGGCGCATCATTTGGGGCGCGTGCTGCGCGCGCAAATCGGCCAACGCTATGAACTGAGCGATGGGGAGCGTGTGTGGCTCGGCGAGATTGCAAGCGTCGGGCGGGATCGCGTGCAATTCACCCTGGTCGAGGAATTGCCCGCCCACCAGCCAACACTGGACATAACTCTTCTGCTCTCCGTCGTGAAGTTCGACATGTTCGAATGGGCCATCGAAAAAGCTACTGAACTTGGAGCCACGACCATCGTTCCGCTGTCCTCCGCGCGCAGCGAAAAAGCCTTAGTCACTTCATCCGTAAAACGCGCGGAACGCTGGATGAAAATTCTGCTCGAATCCTCGCAACAGTCGCGCCGCGTCCGCGTCCCCTTGCTCGAAGAACTCGCCGCGCCTGAGAACGCTTTTGCCTCACACAAGGACGGCTTGCTCATCCTGCTCTCGGAGCGTCCCGACTCGCCGTCGATTCGCAGAGTCCTCGAAGGTCTGCGCCAAACAAAAGCAACTCTCGCCATCGGCCCCGAAGGTGGCTGGACCGACGCCGAATTCGACGCCGCCCGCCGCAGCGGCTTTCAGGAAGCCTCTCTCGGGAAACTGATTCTGCGCACAGAAACCGCCGTCATCGCCGCCCTCTCCTCGATCAACTATGCGCTTGCCGCCGAGTGACTTGCGATTCAGCGAGCAACGCGCTCTGAAGGTTTGTGAATCTTACCAAGCGTAGGAGATCCGCTCGGCCATCACGCTGTCTGTACAAATCCACAAATCGCATCTGGCGCAGCCCGTAACGGACATGCTATAAATACTAGGCAGCGAAAAATGGACAGCACCGACGAGAAACATCTCGCGCCCCCCGCATCACCGGAATCCACCGCTCCGGCGTCCTCTCCCGTTTCGAATTCAGATCCATCCGCGCCCAGAGCCACCTCCACTTCGTCCCATTCTCTCCGCAACGAAATTCGCGTCTGGACCCGCGACCTGCTCATCGCCATCGGCCTCGCGCTGGTCATCATTGTCTTCCTCTACCAGCCCGTAAAAGTCGAAGGCACCAGCATGGCGCCGCTGCTCTCCGACCAGGAACGCATCTTCATCAATAAATTCGTGTATCGTTTCGAACCCATTCAACGCGGGGATGTGGTGGTCTTCTGGTATCCGCTGGACCGTACGAAGTCATTCATAAAGCGTGTGATCGGTTTGCCCGGTGAAACCGTCGAAATCCGCCGTGGCGTCGTTTACGTCAACGAAAAAGTTATCCCCGAGCCTTACGTTCCACCGCAGTACGAAGACCTCAGCGATTTCGGCCCGGTGCGCGTTCCGAAGGACAATTATTTCGTAATGGGTGATCACCGCATCAGCTCCAACGATTCGCGCGTCTTCGGCCCGGTCGCGAATCGCTTCATTTACGGGCGCGCCGTGTTTGCCTATTGGCCGGTGGACCATTTCGGCTCGCTTTCCGGCACGGAAGCAGACACCAAGTGACGCGGCAAATTTTGATGATCTCTACTACAGGAGGACACACTGACCGAAGTACCGCACCGACCCGCCATCCTCGCGCTGGAAGACGGGCGCGTTTTTAGCGGCCGCGCGGCCGGCGCCATCACGCGCCGCGGCGGCGAAGTCGTTTTCAATACCAGCCTCACCGGTTATCAGGAAGTTTTCACCGACCCCAGCTATGCCGGCCAAATCGTTTGCCTGACGTATCCGCACATCGGCAACGTCGGCGCCAATCTCGACGACGAGGAATCCGCTCGGCCCTATATCGAATCGCTCATCGTCCGCGAGTTCTCGCAAATCTCCTCGAACTGGCGTTCCGCGGAAACCACTCAGCTCTATCTCAATCGCCACAAAATCCCCGTCATCTGGGACATCGATACCCGAGCGCTAGTCCGCCACCTGCGCAACGTCGGCGCTTTGCGCGGAGTCGTCTCCACCGATGGCACACCGCCCGAGCAATTGATCTTCGAATCGAAACAACTTCCTGGAATGGCCGGCCAGGAATTGGCCAGCCGTGTCACCTGCGGAAAATCCTACGGCTGGGACAAAGGCTCCGTCGAAGTCGCCATTTCGCCCTGGTCCGAACAGATGGGCGAATCCGACGCGCACCCCGAATCGCGCAAACACCGCGTCGTTGCTTACGACTACGGCATCAAGCAAAACATTCTCCGGCTGCTTATCGATCACCAGTGTGAAGTTTACGTCGTTCCAGCGAAGACCTCCGCCGAAGACGTTCTCGAGATGAAGCCTGACGGCGTTTTTCTTTCGAACGGCCCCGGGGATCCCGAGCCCATTGGCTATGCTGTCGAGAACATTCGCAAGCTCATCGGCCACGTCCCCGTCTTCGGCATTTGCCTGGGACACCAGTTGTGCGGGCTCGCGCTCGGCGGGAAAACCTTCAAACTGAAATTCGGCCATCACGGTTCGAATCATCCCGTGAAGAACCTGCTCACCGAGCAAGTAGAAATCACCGCCCAGAATCACGGTTTCTGCGTCGACCCGGAATCGCTGCCCTCCAGCAAAGTCGAAATCACGCACATCAACTTGAACGATCACACCAACGAAGGCATGCGCCACAAATCGCTGCCGCTCTTCAGCGTGCAGTATCATCCGGAGGCTTCGCCCGGCCCGCACGACTCGCATTACTTGTTCGCGCAGTTCACGGATTTGATGAAGGAATTCGCCCAGCCGGGGAGTTCGCGGCGCTAAAGAGTTGCACGGGAGACTATGCCGAAGCGCAAAGACATTAAGAAAATCCTGATCATCGGCTCCGGCCCGATCATCATCGGCCAGGCGTGCGAGTTTGACTATTCCGGCGCGCAGGCGTGCAAAGCGCTCCGTGCCGAGGGCTACAAGGTCATTCTCGTGAACTCCAATCCCGCCACAATCATGACCGATCCTGAACTGGCCACGCGCACCTACATCGAGCCGCTGACGAAGGAGTATCTCGAAGAAATCATAGCGAAGGAAAAACCAGATGCGTTGTTGCCAACAGTTGGCGGCCAAACCGCCCTGAATCTCGCGGTCGAGCTTTCCGAGAGCGGCGTCCTCGAAAAATACAAAGTGGAAATGATCGGCGCTTCTCTCCGC
>Ga0207118_1141_pt1 | contig 11397 bp, 8 predicted proteins | sample Alteio_BWMinHeat_42_FD_153507 | JGI IMG/M metagenome (GOLD analysis project Ga0207118, IMG submission 153507) | Enriched cells from forest soil in Barre Woods Harvard Forest LTER site, Petersham, Massachusetts, United States -... | ecosystem: Environmental > Terrestrial > Soil > Temperate forest >...
CATTTGGCGGAGCTTTTTTGCGAGGAGCATTTCTCATGATGAGCGCAACGGAAGTAATCGCGAAACTCTCCGCCGTGGAACGAGAGATACTCCGAGCACACTTACAATCTCGCGCGGAAACTCTGCAAGCAAATCCTGAGCTTCGCAGTACGTTTCCGCACGCCTTGCAAGACTAGTGGCCTGTACCAACTGATTGTGTACTGATATGGCGCGATGGATCGGCATATTTCCACTTCACGGTACGGGGCGATTTGTTGTACTGACGGATGTATCGCATGAGCTTTCTCTTCAGATCAGAAACGGAAGTGAATACACCTCGCGCGATGACATCGCGCTCGATCTTGCTGAACCACAGCTCGACTTGATTTAGCCACGAAGAGTAGGTCGGAGTGAAGTGCAAGTGAACTTTGGGATGCACTGCCAGGAAGTCCTTAACCGGTTTGCTCTTGTGAGCAGAGAGGTTGTCGGCGATCACATGAATCTCCTTGCCGCGAGGTTGATCGATCACAATGTCGGTGAGGAACGCGACGAATTCGGCCGAGGTGTGCCGCGCAGCGGTTTTGCCGAGCACTTCGCCGGTCTTGGTGTTGAAGGCCGCGTACAGCGACAAGGTGCCGTGACGAAAGTACTCAAAACCGTGCCGTTCTGCGCGTCCCGGGGACAGCGGCAGAACTGGATCTTTGCGATCCAGGGCCTGGATGGCGGTCTTTTCATCCACGCTGAACACTGCGGCATGAGCCGGCGGGTTCAGATACAACCCAATAATGTCGGCCGCTTTGGTCTCAAAATCCGGATCGTTCGAGGCCATGTAGCGCTCCATGCGATGCGGCTGGAGTCCGTGCTTACGCCACACTCGTGCCACCATCATGTGGCTGACGTCCAGATGCGCTCCCAGTTTGCGCGTGCTCCAGTGGGTTGCTCCCCCGGTCGGCACATGCCGTGTCGCCTCCAGAATCCGTGCTTCCAGTTTCGGGGTGAGCACGGTGGCGACTTGCCCCAAATGCCGGCTGTAAAGTCCCGCGATGCGTTGCTCGGTAAATCGTCTGCTCCAACTGGCTACAAAACCGCGGCTGCAATCGATGCGCTCGGACACTTCATCCCAGGTATGGCCCTCGGCCAGCAGCAAGATCAGCCGCGCCCGTCGGGCATCTTCCGCCCGATCCGTCCGGCTATTGGCTCGCCGCGTGAGTTCCGTAAATTCCGAATTCGTCAACATGATCGCGTCTCTCATAGACGCAATTATAGTCTACAAATGGTTGTTACAGTCAACTAGCTACGGATATACGTCCAATGCCTCCTGCGAAATCGCAGGTAACCAGAGACCGCTATATCCGGGCTTCGAACTTCCAAGCAAAATCCCTGATGCTGTCCGTATTGTCCACAAAAATTAAGGGGAAGTCGCGGTCGAGGACGCAGCGTACCGCATTGATTTTAAAGAGTGATCGAGGGGAATAGATTTGAACCATCGACCGCCTGGCCGTGCACTAGGCGCCCTTTGAACTTTCCAGCTTTGTAAGCTGATTGGTCGGGGCGAAAGGATTTGAACCTTCGACCTCCTGGTCCCGAACCAGGCGCGCTAGCCAGGCTGCGCTACGCCCCGAATCTGATTCCATGCTTACCAACAGTTTACGCGGGATTGCGCACCTCCGCAACCACTACGCTCGGAGAACAGCGGTTCCGCATCGAGCTCCGGAAGAAGATGAGAATAGGTAGGTTGGTGAAGGTTTTAAGCATTTTTGGGCATGTGACAGAAGTGACGGCTAATTCGCACGGCTTTTTCGAGGACGGAACTGAGTTAGCAACGCCATTCGAAGGTTCCACAAGCAGGAAGATCGCGATGAAGATCCCCGGGGCGAGCAGAAGTATCGGACGAGGAGAGCGAAAAACCTCAGGGCGACATGCCGGCGGGGAGCACCTCACTGTAGAGTTCGGCAGCGATGAGCCTGGCCCAGAAGATTTCGGCCTTGCCCTGGCGCACGGCTGGCTTCACATTGCGCGCCAGGAAGACATGAAAAATGTTGTAAGCCAGGAAGGCCACGAGCAAGAAACATTCGATAGCGCCTGGATCATGCTTGAAGATGTGATCGGAGTGCCATTCGTTAGCCAACTCGTTGAAGCCATAATTCTCGATATCCCATCGCTGGTGCCCTAAATGGACGATGCGATCGACGGGAAATTGGGCAAGCGATAGCGTGGTCACCCAGATCCAGTCACTTTGTTGAAGATCGTCCTGCTTGTCGAGTTGCCGACGAACCGTATAAGTCTCCAAGGAACGCACCACGCGCACCGGGACCCGCACCTGGGGCCAGGTGAGTAAGTCTGGAAAGTCCCACCAGTGGCACTGGCGGGATCGATAGCTACCCGGTTCAGGCGCCACATGGTCGAATAATCCAGCCGCGTCCTGATAGAGGTTGCGCCGTTCATCCTTGAGCACCACCAGGGCGTGTTTGCCGTGAGCGAGCAAAAAGTTGAAAAATGGCGCCTCCGCGTAAAGCGCGTCGGCGAGCACCAAATCGAAGGCCCGCGGGTAGGCGGGGATCACGCGCGCCAACAAGCGCAGGGCCGTTTCCACTTCCTCCTCGCCGGGCCGCTGCGGCTCATGATCAAGGAGCAAGCGCACGGTCTCCCGTCCTGACAGCGCACCAGTCAGCAACATCAACGTGACCTGCCGATGATAAAACTGGATGCGATCGCCTCCTGCAGTGTGGATGGTTCGCTGCAAACAGCCCGAGCAATGACGTAGGTAACTGGCGTGGCTCTCATGACCGTCGAGAACGACGACTCCCAGGCCGTAAATATCCGGCAAGGCTTTGTTCCGTTTCAGGCGCTCGTAAACGTCGTGAAGCCCTTGCCGCAACCCTTTGGCGTCGAGCAGCGCATGGACTCGTCCCAGGGTGTCCGCACTGAAGGTCGGCTCTTCGAGCCAGCACTTCCAAAAGCGGGCCCGCCCGACCTGTTCCCAAGAGTTGATGCTGCCCAACCTGGCCCAGAACAGCACCAGCGACGATTTCACCACCGCCGCTGTAGAAATGCGTGGCTTCTCTCTACGGTCGGAAACCTGAATGACGATATCTTTGGAAAGCTTAAAGATTTTTTCCGAATAAGCGATCAGGCGGCGAAGAACCGTTATCGTTTCTTTTCCTGAAGTCGTTTCCATTCCAGCTCGGAAACTTCCTCAATCAGTTTCTGCATCAGGCGATAGTCATTGACGGCTTGGCGCACGCGTTGCTGCCAGGCTTTCGGAACACAAATCTGGCGAAGCTTCCCCGCTTGGCTCTGCACCAGGTACAAAGACTTGTGCAGTTCCCCACGGGCACAACGGCAATTCGGCTTGCCACAGGTGCCGGAACGTTCCGAGAGAGTGCCGCGAAGAAACCATTGACCAGAAGAGAGCTGCGAAATCCGAGAGCGGAAGTTGCGCTCCGTGGCGGAGAGTTTGCTGCGATTCAGGGGGTCGTTCATGTCTTATATCTATAATATGTACAAGACTAAATGGAAAGTCAAGAGCAAATAGACAATGCGAATTTGCTCCTAAGACAGCATAGGCTAAAACTTGAATGGAATCAGATGGTTTGGTCGGTTAACAATCTTCGTTGCGGAACCGCTGCTCGGAGAACTCGGAGAACTCGGAGAACTGAACTCGGAGGGAAGGTCTCGAAGCTCTAAGCAAAAGCCGCTGGAGAGCCTTCGCCCCCCAGCGGCGATGAAGAGAAAGTATTCTAAAGAGTCGCTGCAACCAATCAGAATTCATACCGCAATGCGAACTGCATGGAGCGCGGATTGGTTAGCAACCCAGTGTAGTTGCCAAAATTACTGTTATTGGTGAGCGAAAGATTCAAGCTCTGTACATCGAAGCGGGTAAGGTTCAGAGCGTTGAAAACTTCCCAGCGCAACTGGAGGCTGTGAGACTCCTTCCAGGGCAGATGCCACCGTTTGCTAAGGCCGAGATCCAAACCGGCGAATCCATCGCCGCGAAGATCATTGCGGTTGCCCACCTGACCCGGAAGATCAGGAGCAAAAGAAGCAAGCGCGGCGGCTGCCGCACTGGCGTTCCCAAAGATATTGACGGTACCATCAGGATTCTTGGACGCCCCCACTGTCTTTACGGGAGCGATTTGCGTCGCAAATCCCGAAAGCTGCCAGTTGGTTGGCCACTGCGCCCCATTTCCCACGCCAATCGGGAAGCCGCTAGTCCAGCGTGCCAGACCTGAAAGTTGCCAGCCTCCGATGATTGCTTCGAGGGGTCCGTGCGCGTCCCTACCAATCCATTTGCCCTTGCCAAAAGGAAGTTCAGCAATCCAGTCAGCATTGATCTGATGGTGCAGGTCAAAATCAGACACTTCCCGGAGTGCCTTCGGACGCCAGGGATTGATCACTTGTCCACCTAGACCGCCCTCGGCAGTGATGCGATAGGCGTCCGATGACAGGTCGAAGGACTTCGAATACGTATAGTTCAAGTCAAACTGCAGGCCATTGCTAACGTGCTTGCGGACATTCACCTGGAGCGCGTTGTAAGCCGCAGCCCCGATCGAGCGCCAGGCGTACAGCGCCGCGAACTGCGGATCCACGAATGTATATGGACCGGTAACGGGATAGTATGGGATCGGATTTTGATTGGCATCGGTGTTGCTAAAATCCCGAAACCCGAAACCCTGGTCAATGCCCTGCACACCGGTCGTCTCGTTGTTTGCAAAACCGCAGAACAGATCGTAGGCGGCTATAGCCGGATCAGTGCTCGCAAAGGGGCCAGTTGCTTTGCTTGCGCATCGGCTGATACGGAAGCCTTGGGGAGCGTTGTTGACACCGGGCAAGAAGTTTGTGGAGCCCATCAAATCCTTCCAATAGGAAGCGGTAGGCCCGATCATTGCATCGGTGACGCCGTTCGATCTGACACCGGTGCGGTAAATCTTGGCGAGCGCTTGGACTGCGGTGTAGTAATCAGTCCCTGTTTTAGGATCCACCAGGTCAAGGGGCGCGGCCACATCGGCCTGCGTCAACAGTCGGTGAGACAGACGCCCCACGTAGGAAACTTCCACCGAGAAGTTATGACCAAGTTCGCGTCCAACCGACAGGTCCAGAGTGTAGGAATACGGTGTCTTGATGTTGTTGTCCATTCCCCAATACACAGCGTAGGCCCCCGTCTGGTTGTCCAAGCCGCTGGGAAACGTTTGTGGGAATTTCCCTCCCGGGTTGCTCGCAAAAATCTGCGCGCCCGTTAGATCCGTAGTCGGTATGTTGCTGAGTCCGCTTAATCCTATAAGTCGCGGAGCCGTCGCTGGGGTTTGGACACCACCCCCGTTTGTCAGTCCGGTGGCAAGACCGAACGAGCCGTTTGCATCAAACGTAGCTAGCAGGGCAGGCCCAAGGCGGTCATACACGATACCGGCCCCTGCGCGAATCGTGGTCTGGCCAGGGCCTCCGAAGACGCTCTTGAATAGGCCGTCCCGGGCGCTGGGTGACCAAGCCACAGCGAAGCGAGGGCCAAAGTCCTTCTTGTCCCAGTTGTAGAAACCTGGCTTCCCGTTGGCGGGGCCGCCCAAATCGAAACTCAGACGCGGAGCCGCGCTGGATGGCGTGCCCTGCAGCATACCGGTTCCTCTCCCGTTGAACCAATCGCTCAGGCTCACATTAGGAGTAACTTGCAGCCCGTTTGTTTCCCACGGGGGAGAAAAAAGCGAGTAGCGAAGTCCGAACGTCACGGTCAAGTTCGGCCTTGCCTTCCAGGAGTCCTGCGCATAAAGCTCCCAGGTGTCCGCCGCAAAACGCCGCGAGACGGGCGCTCCGTCGCTAAGCGCGCTACCGGATTTTGTAAAATTATATTGAGCATTCACTTGAGCGACCATGCCGATAAGTGCGCCCATTGGGTAGTCGTAGTTGTTGCCGAACCCGCTGTCCACCGCGGGGAATCCCTCAAAACCAGGATCGAAGTGACCCGCCGCACCGCTGTTCGCCATAGCAGCGGTATCTAGCCACGAGGGATTGTCAGATGCCGACGAGAAAGAGTTCGTATTGTTCGCTTGCGGATTACGCAAGAAACTGAGGTTTCCGCCGAACTGCAAGGTGTGTCTTCCCTTGATCCAGGAGATGTCATCCACGATATTGTGAACAGGGACCTGGAAGTTAGTGTTGTTCGTGTATACCAAACTGGAGTTGTTCGACGTGCTGTTATCGTTGAGTCCGCGAAAGAAAATGATATCCTGCGTCTGGTTCCCAATCTCACCAAAGCTCTGCCGCGTATAGCCGTAGCGCAGATTATTCACCAGATTCGGCCGCAGGACGGCGGAGTATCCCACCGAATAGCCCTTGCTGTAGTCCACCTGGGTGCGCTCGGGAGCCCCGCCCGGCAGATAGGGCACTCCGCCGTTGGTGTCGTTTCGCAAGGCACCACGCCAGAAGATGCTGTGGTTGCCGCTGCTGGTGATCTTGTAATCGGCGCGCGCGATATACCAATTGGTGTTGATCGCCACCGGTCCGCTGAATCGGTAACCCACGAAATTCACCCCGTCTCCCACGGAGTTGTCGTTGGGAACGAATTTCGCAAAGGACTGCAGATAAGTCAGCATAATCGGGTTGACCCCTACTGACCCGGTATAGCCCATTGGTGGGTTCGAATTCAGCGGGTCCATGGCCTTGATCTGAGCCGGCCCTAGACCATAAAAGCCGGCAGCAATTTGGTGCGTGGTTTTCTGCCCCTGCGCCACCATGCCAGGGCACTGTGTCGCATCCTGGCACTGGTAGGTGATCACGCCATCCTGCATCGCTGCGCTCGGCACGATGCGCACTACGCTCTGCGCTTCTCGCTGGCGGTGGCCTTCATAATTTACGAAGAAGAACAGCCGATCCTTCTTGATCGGCCCGCCGAGGGCGCCTCCGAAATTGTTTCGCAGCAGCTTGGGCGGCGTGTTGGACTTGCCGCCTTGTAATTCGGCAAGTTTGATGAAGTAATCGTTGGCGCTCGTGAGGGTGTTTCGATGCGACTCGAAAAGCGAGCCGTGGAAGAGGTTTGTGCCGCTTTTCGTTACCAAGGACACCTGGGCCCCGGAAGACCGCCCCTCGTCCGCGTTATAGTTCGTCGTGGTCACCCGGAATTCCTGCACGGAATCTTGCGTTATCGGCAGCACGGACTGGAATGCATATCCTTTGGTGTCGGCGTTGACGTCCACACCATCCAGCGTGATGTTGCTTTGGTCGCTGTGCGCGCCGTTTACAGCGCCGTTCCGGGTATCCGTGTCCTTATTTATGTCGGAGCGGTTTCCGGTATACGTGACACCCGCTTGCAAGGAAAGCAATTCAGGAACGTTGCCCGCCTCCAGTGGAAGCTGCTTTACCTGGTTCTCGCTAAAAGCGCTGCCCAGGGAGGCATCCGTCGTGTTGAGGGTCTCGGCCACGCCCGAGACTTCAATCGTCTCCATCGTGGTGCCGACTTCCATGATGACATTCAGCGTTACCGGGGTGTTCACCAACAATTCCAGGTTTTTCTGTTCCGATTTTCGAAATCCTCTGGTCTCTACCGTCAGGGAATAGCTACCCGGAGGCAGTGCCAGAAACTCATACTCGCCGCTCGCGCCTGTCTTTATCTGATGACGCAGTCCCTGAGCATTGCTCTCCAAGGTCACGATTGCACCGACCATGGCCGCCCCGGTTTTGTCCAAAACCGTTCCACGCAGCGAAGTCGTTCCGGTCTGCGCCCCCGCAGATGTCACCACCAGAAGAAATACACCAAGGAAAACGAAGAAATTGCGCATAGCCAAATCCCGCCTCATGGACTGCTCCTTTCTCGCACCCCTGACTAGTCTTTTTTTGTACTTTGGCGGGCAGCACCAGGCCGCCACGAAATAATGCGGACCAGTTGCCGGGTCTCCACCTGGAAGAAGAATGCGAAATTGGGCAACCTTCCCCACCACCCCACCACTCAAGCAACCATTAACCTAGCTTTTAGGCCAAATCACATCTCGGTGTCAAGGAAAGTTCTACTAATTTATTGCGATTTCGTGACTTGGATTTTGATTATATGGATTTTAGATTTTTGAGGAGGAGACTGTCGAATCGGAAGTTCTGGCATTCATAGTCAGAAAGCCTCATTCTGTCCGCAAGGGATATGATTTCATCCCAATTTTAGTAGTCTGGCCACCGTAATCGCCGGAATCCCGCGGATCGCTCCGAGGATAGAGTCTGAAACATCGCCATCCAACCGCACCAGCGACACGGCCTCGGCTCCCTTACTTGCCTCGCGGCGCCCCAGCGCAAATGTTGCGATATTTACTCCCAGATTTCCCAAAGTCGACCCCACCTGCCCGATCACTCCGGGCTCGTCCCGGTTTCGCAGATAAAGCATCGTTCCAGCCAGCTCCGCCTCCAGTGGAATGCCGTCAATCTGCAATACGCGCGGTGAGCCATCGTGCAAAACCGTGCCCTCGGCCGAAAAACCCTTCGCTGAGCCCGTCTTTTCTGGTAGGGCCGCCACTTCCAACGTGTTGGGGAAACCGCGCTCCCGCCGTCGCGTCTCTTCCTCGACGGAAAGCCCTCTCGCCGCGGCCACTGCAGGCGCATTCACCACATTCACCTTTTCGTCCAGCACGGCGTTCAGCATTCCCGCCAGCACCGCGCTGCGCAACAGGTGCGTCCCCACCTCAGCCACCTCGCCCGCATAGCGAATCCGTATCCGCGCCGGCCTCACCGCCACTGCCTGCGACACCAGGGACCCCAACCGTTCCGCCAGCGCCAGGTAGGGGCGCACGCGTCGGTACTGATCCGCGGACAGCGTCGGCAAGTTCACAGCGTTGCGAATCAGTCCCTCCGCCAGGTAGTCCTTCACTTGCACAGCCACCTGCGTCCCTACCTCTTCCTGCGCTTCGGCGGTGGAACCCGCCACGTGCGGTGTGGCAATGACGCTGGCCATCCCCAGGAGCGGTGAATCCTTCGGGGGTTCGTGCACAAAAACATCCAGCGCCGCCCCAGCCAGATGCCCGCTTTTCAACGCGTCTGCCAGTGCGGCCTCATCAATCAGTTCCCCTCGAGCCGCATTCACGATCCGCGCGCCCTTCTTCATCTTCGCCAGAGTCTCCGCATTGATCAGATTCTGCGTTGCAGGGCTCAGCGCTGTGTGTAGCGAAACGAAATCGCTCTCCGCCAACAGCTTATCGAGCGGCACAAGCTCAACCTGCACCTCACGCGCGGCCGCCTCGCTGATGTATGGGTCATACCCCAGTACGCGCATATCAAAAGCGTCCGCGCGGATCGCCACTTCGCTTCCGATGCGCCCAAGTCCAATCAATCCAAGCGTTTTGCCGCGCACTTCGGTCCCCGCCGCGGACGATTTCTCCCACTTTCCCTCATGCATTGCCTTGTCCAGCCTCGGCACCTGCCGGGCCAACCCAAGGAGCAAGGCAAACGTATGCTCCGCCACGCTGATGGCATTTCCACCCGGAGTGCTCATCACCAACACGCCGCGGGTGGTGGCGGCATCCAAATCGATATTGTCTACACCCACGCCAGCGCGTCCCACGGCCCTCAAGCGGGGCGCTTTATCCAACAATTCGGCGGTAACCTTGGTCGCGCTCCTCACGATCAAGGCGTCCGCGTCCGCAATCTCGGCGTCGAGCGTGTCCTTGGTCGTCAAAACGATGTTCCATCCTGCTTTCTGCAGCAGCTCCACGCCTCGTTCGCTAATCTTGTCTGCGACAATGACTTTCATCAGGCCTCATCCCGTTTGGTTTGACTTGCTCGGCGCACAGGCGGCTGAACCCGCCGAAACTAAAATACTAACGGTAGCGAGCGACCGCCGCCCTGTCAATTACTCCTTCCTTTCTGTGAACTGCATGCCCGCGGCGAACTCCCTGTAAATCCTTTTTCTTTCTTTTTCTTCTGCTATATTGAACCGCATGACTTTGGCCGAAAAAATCCAAAAAGACCTCACCGACGCCATGCGCTCCAGGGACGAGCTCCGCCTCAGTGTCCTCCGAGGCGTCAAGTCCGCCATCAAATACAAAGAAACCGATAAAATCCGCACGCTGGACGAAGCCGAAACCATCCAAGTCCTGCAAACCCTGGTCAAACAACGCAAAGAGTCCATCGACCAATTCGGCAAAGGCAACCGTCAGGACCTGGTCGACAAAGAGACCAAAGAACTCGCCATTCTGGAGTCCTATCTTCCGGCCAGCGCCAGCGACGCCGAAATGGACTCGGCCATAACCACGGCCATCGCCGAAACCGGCGCCACCTCCATGAAACAGATGGGCGCCGTAGTCAAAGCCGCCAAAGCCCACCTCGAAGGAAAGGTCGTCGACGGCAAGGCCCTAAGCGACCTCGTCCGTGGCCGCCTTTCCTGATCACCACCGCCGGAGGGCACCATGCCCGAACCGCTGGCTTCCGCTGATCCGAACCCTTACCTTAACTCTCGCGCCTTGGCGGTGCTCCGTATCGGCGTTGGCATCTTTTTCCTGATTTTTGGCGAATACAAAGTCTTCGGAACACAGTTCACGCTTCACGGCGGCTTTCAATTCTGGATCAACCGCTTTCTCGAACAAGGCGGCGCCTACCCCTTCATGGCCCCCATCCTCCGCGGCTTTGTCCTCCCCCACGCCACGCCCATAGCCTTCCTCGTCGCCTACGGCGAATTCGCCATCGGTCTGGCCCTGACCTTCGGAATCCTGGTACGCCCAGCGAGCGCCGGGGGCCTGATGTTCATGCTCACGATGCTTTTTTCGTCCGACTACCCCGGCGCCTCCGCCCCCGTCTGGCAATACTTCGGCGCAAGCCTGAGCCATTCTGTTTTCGCTCTTTGTTTTCTGGTTTTTCTTCTAGGACGAAGCGCGCAACTATGGTCGGTCTCCGCCGCGCGCGCGCAACACCGCAAATACTAGCAGTCGCGGGGCTGCCCGGCCTGACTTGGCCGGCCTTCAGCCCTTCCGCTTTCTCAATGCACCGCCGGCTTAAAAACCGCCGTATTCCTCTCGTCACCTGCGATGATTCGATAAAGCTTTTTCAAATCCTCGACCTTGCTCAAAGGCACGCTCGTTTCCTTCACTTCAAACGTTCGGGTATACCGCAGCACGTTTCCGCTCGCCTCGGTCTTGCTCTCATAGCTCGCAAAGCTGTATTCCGCATGGATAGGCGGGGGCAGATCATCCACTTCATACCCCTGCGGCAACGTTATCTCAAAGGTATCGGTGTCCCGCGAAGGCCCCTCGAACTCCACCGGATATTTCCGTGGCTCTTTGGTTTCCAGCAGCCCGCTGGTTTTATTTCCGAGGACCCGCGGCCGTACCAGCAGCAAATTCCCCGCGGTCTTGGCGTAGTTCAGTGCGACCAGCGAATAGTCAAATATAAAGGGCTGGTCCATCTGGTTGAGATTGGTGACGAAGGATGCGGACAGGATCAAGTCCGTCGAATCGATGC
>Ga0207118_1192_pt1 | contig 11208 bp, 5 predicted proteins | sample Alteio_BWMinHeat_42_FD_153507 | JGI IMG/M metagenome (GOLD analysis project Ga0207118, IMG submission 153507) | Enriched cells from forest soil in Barre Woods Harvard Forest LTER site, Petersham, Massachusetts, United States -... | ecosystem: Environmental > Terrestrial > Soil > Temperate forest >...
GATTACAGGGGAGATCCTGAAGCCGAAATTGCCTACTCAAAAGTAAGCAGGAGATGGAACATGCCTGCACGGTATTATACAGTTGTTAAAAAAACAGAGGATGGTAAAAAAATACGCCTGGTGTTTATTGATTCCAATCCTTTCCTTAAAAAATATCATAAAGACAAGGCAGACTATGCTGATCTTGATCTCCAGGATACGACAAGACAGAAAGTATGGTTGGATAGTGTGTTAAGTGTTTCAAAAGAAGATTACAAATTTGTATTTGGTCACCACCCGGTTTATTCATCCGGTAAAAAACAAAATAGTATTCCTGAAATGGAATCAGCTTTGAAACCAATATTTGAAAAACATAAAATAACTGCTTATATCTCAGGGCACGACCATAACATGCAACATCAACAGCCTGCAGGGGGTATAGATTATTTTATTTCAGGAGCAGGGTCAGAGGCCGAAGTAAAAGAGCACGCGGCCAGTGGGAAGGATTACACTAAATTTTTCATGGCAACCCTTGGTTTTGCATGGGTTTCCATAAAAGGAAATATGATGAAATTCTATTTTATTGATAAAAACTGCAATGTTGTTTATTCTTATCAAAGGAAGATTGACTAATAGCAGGCCTGCAGAAATAATAGCTTTTTAAAGTGTTCAATTTATTCTTTAATAAATTTCATATTGATGATATGTGCTGATGTAATGAATGATACGAAATAAATTCCCTGTTGAAGATAAGAAACGTCAATATCTTCAAGGTCAAGCTCTCTTCCCGTTTTTGTAAAAAGTAAACGGCCACTCATGTCCGTAATTCTTATTTCAGATTCACTATAAAAAGAACCCTGTGAAAAAGTAAAATGCAGGATTTCTTTTACGGGATTGGTTAAAGAAAGTTCAAATGAATTATCCCTTTCAATTTCTGTCAATCCACTTGCAATGCTGTCTGAAAGATTTGCAGGCTTCCTGCTCAAATCAACAAGTAACTTTAAAGAAATAGGATAATGATTCGACATCCGGAACACAGCATCAATGACATCTGCAGGAGCTGAAGTGTTTAAAGGCGGATCATTAACGGAGATCCCCTGGCGGTTTCCATCCTGCCCTGTTACGGTAAAAGATCCGTTGATATATTTTACATTTCCTGTTTCCTTCATGATGTATTCAGAACAATAGGCATGGTCGTACCAGCCCTTACTGCCTTTATCGGTTGAACAATTTTGTAATGATAAGGCAGCTGCAGATGAGGTTGTTGAAACAGTCAGGTAACCCGTAAACGAAGATGGATCTCCTGTGTAATCGCCTAATAAACCTGTTGATTCATAAAACCTGGTGCGTGGATTAGCCGGATTAAGCAGGTTCTGAATTCCTTGTTCAATGGATGAACGGATATTACAATCTCCAATAATGATATAATTTGACAAGCGCCCGACATGAGTATTAAGATAATTCATGATTCCTGCTGTTTGCGATGCACGTTGAGCATCTGCTGAACTGCCTGAAACAAGGTGAACCGGGAGAATATTAAGAAAAGTCGTATCGGGTGATTGAATTGAGTCGTGGCGTATATAAAACAATTTGTGCCAATTTACATCCTCAGATGTACCGTCCCTGTAAACAGTAGCAGTCGAAATAAAACCAAATTTTTCTTTCCTGTAAAATAACATGGCTGCTTTGGAAGCGGAATACAAATTGCTGTAGAAACAGGTATCATAGCAATTTGCACAGGTTTTGTTTAAAACAGAATCGCGGATGTATAACATAAATGTTCGGGAAGGATTCATTTCAACAAGACTTACAATGTCCGGTTTATTATAATTTACAATGGTTCTTAGCCACGCATCCTTCTTTTTAAAATCATTGTTGCCGGGGCAATCTGTCTGAAATAGATCATAGTTCATGCAATTGTATGACATGATCCTGATTGTGTCTGTTTGTGCAGCAGCCCGGTTATGAAACATTGTTAAAAAAAGAAAAACAAGAAAGCATATTACACTTAATTTCATCCCGTGTCTTTCAGTAAAATATTCGTTCATGTTAACTGATAATAGAAATTTTTAAAATGTATTTTAATGGAAAAAATAACTAAAAGAGAGCCTTCAAACAACTGTGTCCGAAGGCTCTTCGCGGCTTTTGTTAATTTTATTGTTTAATTATTTTCTTCACAACAACCTGTTGTTCGCCTTGCACCCGCACAAAATAAATTCCTTCTTTTAGATCAGCAGTATTGATTTTTAATTTGTTTACGAATGAGGAAACAAGCATTATTTTTCCTGTTACATCTGTTATTTCAACACCGGCGATACCATTAGCAGGTAAGCTGATGTTTAATTCATCGTTCACTGGATTTGGACTAATAAGAACTTCCCCTGTAATTTTATTTTTGACATTATTCAGACAGATTACATCCGAATAGTTTACGTTGCCGTCAAAATCCTTTTGTACCAAGCGATAACAAATTTCTTCTTCAGGTGCATTGGCATCAGTAAATGAATAATTTTGTAAACTATTGCTGTTTCCATTACCCCTGATACTGCCAATGGATTTAAAGTTGTTGCCAGATGCACTGCGTTCAATATCAAAATGATCATTATTTATTTCGGAGGCCGTTTGCCAGCTTAGCAAAACATTTTTATCATTCTGGGCAATTGCATTGAAGCTAAGCAAATTTACCGGCAATGACGAAGTGATCTGGGTATCGCCTTCCACAGTAAAATTATCAAACCTGTTGTTACCAGAAGTTCCTGTATCAGTGATGGCAAATTTTATCCTGAATACCAGCTTGCTGTTATTGTTTGCCAACGTATCAGCCGATATATTGGTTGTTATTGGTGCAAGCGGCCAGGGTGGTGTGCCCCCGGAATAATATAGCACCTGGGAGTAAACTGAGGACAAACCGGATGTTTTCCATGTTGCTCCGCTGTCTAAGCTGTAAGAAAAAGAATCAATGCCGGCTCCGTTGCCCGCACTGGATTTCTGCACTTCATATTTTATGGTAATATTTTTATAATGGATACTGGGTATGTAAAACAATAATTGCATACTGTCAGATGGGTTACGTGTACGAAGATATTTTCCCGCAGTCTGGCCAAGTCTTATATTGACAGTATCACCGGTGGTGGCACCGTCCCAATAAGTGAGATAAGAGCTTGAAGTTCCCGGAATCGCCCGGTAATAAATTCTTGCTTTGGTAGTATCAAGTGATGAATAATCCGCATTTGCCACAGTTAATGTTGATGGATTAACCGGTACGGTTACCCCGGAATTAAAATTGTTAAAATGCCAGTAATGAATGAGTTTTTGTTGTGCCTTACTCTCAGGTAAAGCAGTAATTAAAATACAGAAACAGAAAAGTATCTTTTGTAAATTTTTTTTCATGATTTTTTGTTTAGCTTATTTGATGCATCCTAATCGCAAATTCAAGAATCAACCGGCAAGTTTATCTGCCGGTTGATCAGAATAGTCTCAATTTTTTACCAATTTCAGAACAGTGTATTTGCCATCTTTAGTTTCCACAACTCTTATGAAATAAATGGCATTGTTCAGATGATTGATATTAACACTTGTTTCCATGCCGCTGAATGCTGACTCATATAAAACCTGGCCTGTTATATTATAAATGGTCACAGTTTTGTGCCCTTCCGTTTGACTTGATATCGTGATTTCATCATTCGCCGGATTGGGATATAGGATAAAAGAATTCACATTTATGATTTCAGATATAGCAGTAAATACAGGAAGTGGTGGAACGGTTGTGGTATCTCCTTCCACGGCAAAATTATCAAAACGGTTGTTACCGCTTGCGCCTGAAGGCTGTCCCAAACCATTGTATTTGTTCCCGGAGAATTTTATCCTGAAAATAAGGTTCGGGTTGTTATAGGCCATAGTATCATTTGGAAAGGATATATATATAGGCGTATATATAGAGGTAATTGTATCAGGTGTTAAACCGAAAATGGAATCAAACGTTATATTTAAACCTGATGTTTTCCATGTAGTACCCGCATCAATACTATAATCATAATTCTGCTGGAACTGGCCTGCGTGATAACTTGATTTTTCGCAGGCATAGCTTATTTTGATATTTTTATAATGAGAAGTTGGGATATAGAAATATAATTGCATGCTGTCGCTTGGGTTCCTTGCCCTGAATGCATTACCTGCCGCTGTATTCATACGGGAGTTAACCGTATCTCCACCCACATTATCAAAAAATGTCATATAGGCATTTGAAGTACCATTAAACGTCCTGTAATAAATTTTGGCTTTGGCTGTATCAAGGGAAGAGTAATCGGCGGCGGTTCCCCAATTTTTGAATGTATTGGCAACAACCGGCCCACTTAATGCGCTGGGTAAATTATTAAAGTGCCAGTAATGAATAAGTTTTACAAGCGGAGGAGGGGGCAATGGCGAACCGCTTCCAATGGTAGATGCAGTAGCATACTTGGAATCTGCATCACGTACCACCCAGATCATTACATTGTATGTTTTCCCCTGGATAAGATTTGTTATGGTCACGGAATTGGTATCACTGTTAAATACACAGAAGGCGCCCGCATCATTTTGATAGGCAGTACCCGAACCGTAAACTGTATTTGCAGTATATGAGCTTACAGCATTACTTGGTGTTCCGGAAGTAATTGCATTATCAGCTTTCACAAATACCAAAGTTGAATGTGCAGCATTATCATAAATGGCTGGCTTGGTCCAGCTGATCTTAGCTGAAGTGGGAGTGACACCGCTGACACTTAAACCAGTGACCGGAGCAGGATTATTGTTCGTTGTTGTTTTATTAGCCGTTGAAGCTGCCGAATAAGCGGAATCATTATTCCTGACAACATAAACCAGTGCATAATATGTGTTCGCTTGATTTAAACCCGTTACCATAATTGAATTGTTATCGGAGTTCATCACGCATTTTGCTAGTGCATCATTCTGATAAGAAGTTCCGCTTGCGGTAAAGTCGGCATTAGCTGTATAAGCTGTTGCATTTTTATTGGGATTTCCTGTCGTGATTACACTGCCCTGTTTGATAAAAACAAGAGTGGTCATATTCGCATCGACATAGGTTGAAGGTTTTGTCCAGCTGAAACTGAGTGAAGTTAAATTTGCCGTTGCACTTAGTGAAATAATGGCATCAGGGGGAGCTAAACCGGAAAGAATATCTGCATTGTTCCTGGGAAGTATTTGATACCCGTTAAAAGCAAAAGGGGCGCTGCTGCTTGTGCTGAATTGTTGCAGCATACCTGTTGCATTAAATAAAGCTGCGGTTGGTAATGGGGTACCGGCCAATGCACTTGTCGCCAATACATTGATAATAACAGTGTCTGTCAAACCCTGTGTATGGCATAGAATATTTGCTGATACGGGCCAAACACTGCCCGACGGGGTGGTATAAAACATCAGGTTATTCATTTTGACCAGGTCATTTTCATTTGCCTCGGTCAATTGGGTTAAGGTTGTTGGTGCCTTTAACGTTTTACCGGAACCGGATTTAACAATGGTGTCAGGAATGAACTCTTCCAAACCCCTGGAAGTGGCGACAGTTCCTATTAACCAGAGACTGTCTCCTTCAGCAACGGTATAGCCGAAATTTTTTGAGGAATGAAATACGGTAATACCACCGGTATTGTCTCTGAGTAAAAATTCAACACCGGAACTCCTCTGGTTAAATCCGTAAACTGTCCCGCTTATTGTTGCCCTTACATTTAATGAATCAGGATTTCCTGAAACCGCATTGGTATGTGTTATCTGTGAAAGATTATAAAACGGAGGTCCCGGAGGCACTACAATGAAAGTATCACCTTCAAAAGTAATATTATCAAATCTTACATTACCCGAAGTACCAATATTAGTTGGTCCGGAAAACCTGATCCGGAAAACCAAACGACTGTTATTGTAAGCAAGAACATCATTGTTGATTGAGACGGTTGACATTCCTTTCCATTGAACAACGGTTGCTATGACAGCACCTTGTGTTGAATCTAAAGTCAATGACAAACCAGTATTTTTCCAGGTTACACCGCTGTCCACACTGTAATCATATAAAAGTGCAGGAGCCCCGTTACCTGTGCTTGATTTTTGTACTTCAAATTTGATAGATATATTCTGATAACCTGTCGTTGGAATATAAAACTGCAATTGCATGCTGTCGCTTGGGTTCCTTGGTCTGAAACCTAATCCTGCAGGCTGTCCCATTCGGGCATTGATGGTATCGCCGGGGTTAAGATTATCCCAATAAGTTTTAGCATTGCCAACAGTTCCGGCTAACGGTACATAAGCCATTCTAACCCTGCTGGTATCAAGTGTTGAATAGTCTGCCTTAATAGCCGGAAGCAAAGAAGGATTCACAGCAACTGTTGTGAAGTTTACCAGATTGTTAAAATGCCAGTAATGAATGAGTTTTTGCTGTGCTGTGCTTTGTGTTAAAGAGGCGAGCAAATTAAATACGCATATCCCTGCATATAGTAAATTCTTTTTCATAAAATTCTTTGTTTATTTTGGGGCAAAGAGATACTTCGTAAGTGAAGGATTTGTTAAGCTAAAGTTACCGCTGTTTGATTTTTTTGAAACGGAAATTCTTTAATATTCGTTTAATAGTATTGGCACTTAACTAAACACCCTTGCTTTGAATATAAGATTATCTAAATGTTAAATTTCATTGCTCCAAATCCTAACGATAAATTTTTTAAGGAAATCTGAAAGAAGGAAAAATAAAAGTATGATTGCAGCGATTGAAAAATATTATCAGATTAGTTTCAGGCGGATGAGAAAAAGTATTGCTTTTTTATTTATCTTAACAGGTGCAATGATTGTAAAAGGACAAAACACATTCAAAGCTGTTATTAAAGATTCAGAGACCAAAGAGCCTGTCATTGGTGCAACGGCCGTAGTAAGGAACACAAACAAAGGAGCAAGTGCTGATATTAGAGGCATGGTTGAGATCAAAAATATTTCAAATGGAAAACAACTTATTGATTTCCGAATGGTTGGATATAAAATCCTTACGGATACATTCAGCTTTCCTTTATCTCTAAAAGAACCAATTCTCATTTTATTGAAAACTAATGGGGAGGAGCTGGAGGATGTGGTGGTTTCATCCACCAGGAGCAGCCGCACCATATACGATATTCCAACGCGGATTGAAAGCATTTCAGGAAGTGACCTTGACGAGAATAAAACCATGCAACCGGGTAATATCAAAATGCTACTTACTGAAAGCACGGGTATTCAAACCCAGCAAACCTCAGCAACCTCGGGCAGTTCAAGTCTGCGTATTCAAGGTTTGGACGGAAAGTACACACAGTTATTACAAGACGGTTTCCCAATATATGCCGGTTTTGCATCGGGCTTAAGTATTTTACAAATTCCTCCCTTGAATTTAAAACGGGTGGAAATTATTAAAGGTTCGGCATCTACCTTATATGGTGGCGGAGCAATTGCCGGGTTGATTAATTTAATTACTAAAGAGCCGGGAGAAAAAAGAGAATTGTCATTTTTGGGAAATGTCAATCAAACTGGTGCATTGGATCTGAGCGCTTTCTACGGTAAAAAAACAGGAAAGTTTGGTTTTACCCTATATGCAGCAAGGAATACCCAGGTTGCTTTCGATAGAAACAATGATGGGTTTTCTGACATTCCCCAATATGAACGTTACACTTTCAACCCCAAAATATTTTATTACATCAATCCGTCTACAACTTTAAGCGTTGGCTTAAATACCGCTTTTGAAAACCGCATGGGTGGCGACATGCAGGTTATAAATGGGCATGCGGACAGCATCCATTCATACTTCGAAAAAAATAATTCAAACAGGTATTCTTCTCAATTAAAGTTTGATAAAAGGTTTGAGAATAAATCAATACTTACTTTAAAAAACAGTGCTGGATATTTTTACAGGAATATTGATTTGCCAAACTATAACTTTTCAGGTTACCAGGTTTCAACTTATACAGAGCTTAATTATTTGTTACCTAAAGAAAAAACAGAATGGATAACAGGTATCAATCTATGGACCGATCATTTCGCTCAACAGGGTATTTCACTTTTACCCTTAAACTACAACTTGATAACCATTGGGATATTTGCTCAAAACAACTGGAAACCTTTTGACAGGTTTGTTGTTGAAACCGGCCTGAGAACAGATTATAACAGTACAAATAATGTATTTGTTCTTCCGCGTATTTCCTTAATGTATAAGATAACAAATGATCTTACTTCGAGGATTGGAGGAGGATTAGGCTATAAACCGGCAAGCATATTTTCAGAAGAAGCAGAAACAAAAAGTTTTCGCAATATTCAGCCCCTTGATCCTAACAAAACAAAAGCGGAGAATTCAATCGGTGTAAATACTGATGTAAATTACAGGATTTCGCTGAATGATGAAACAAGCATATCAGTTAACCAGATGTTTTTTTATACCCAGGTTCAGGATCCCCTTCTCTTGTCTGATTATTTATTGCCAAATGGTAATTATGAGTTTTACAATGCAAATGGAACTTTGGTTTCCAAAGGCTTCGAGACCAGGTTTAAACTGAGAATTGATGAATTTTCTGCATTTGTGGGCTACACTTTTATTGATGCGCAAAGAAATTTCAATGGAGCCAGCGCGGTCAATCCTTTAACAGCTAAGCACCGGATCAACACCAATATTATGTATGAAATAGAAAATAAGTTCCGGATCGTATATGAAGTTTTTTATGTTGGTTCCCAATATTTATCAAGCGGGGAAAAAACGAGAGATTATTGGGTGATGGGTTTATCCATAGAAAAGAAATTCAAAAATTTCAGCCTGTTTATCAATACGGAAAATTTCCTGGACAGCCGTCAAACCAGGTTTGAAGCGATGTACACCGGAACGATCCAGAATCCCAACTTCAGAGAAATCTATAGTCCTGTGGACGGATTTATCTTAAATGGTGGTGTAAAAATCAGTTTATAGTGAAATATATTACATTTGAAATGACAACACTTATAAAAACTTAATCTTTAATAACCTTTAAAATCAAACAAGACATGAAAAAAATAATTTTTACCGGCATAGCGCTGGTATTGGGCTATGCAACAAGTTTCGCTCAAAGCAAAACACCACAGATCGTTGCTGCTAAGTTCAATGAAAAATTTCCCGGTGTAACAGATGCAAAGTGGGACAAAGAAAATGCTCATGAATATGAAGCGACATTTAATTGGAATGGTGCAAAATATTCGGCCAATTTCAGCGACAAGGGCGAGTGGTTAGAAACAGAAAGTGTATTTGCATTTGATCAGCTTCCTGACAAAGTGCAAAAAGCGTTTAATATTTCGCACGCAACAACAACTGTTAAATCGGTATCTAAAATTGAAACTTCAAAAGGAATGACCAAATATGAAATTGAGATCAAACAGGGTCATAAAACTGCCGAACTATTTTATACTTCAGATGGAGTTAAAACAAAAGAATAAATAAGCAGAGGAATATTAGCCACAGGTTTTCACGAATTTTTAAATGTGTTTTCCGTGCAATCTGTGATAATCTGTGGCTATGAAAAAATAGGATTGCCTTTAATTTCCCGGAACAGGAGGATTGGTAAGATTTATGTCTTCCATATTTTTTTCTTTTTTAAATTCCAGTTTTCCGAACTTATAAGTTATATTAATTCCGAACGAGCGGTAAGGAAACTGCCGTAAACCGGATAAGGTAAAGTTTTGTCCGGCAAGTTCCGTTTTCTGATTTACATATTCGTTAAAAGGATTGGTCGCTGTGAAAGCAAAGCTGACTTTTTTATTAAAGAACAGTTTACGCAAGGCAAAATTGTAGGTGGTGAAAGATGGCATGGTTCCTTGCACGCCAATCCTTGCTGAATTGAAATTGCCGAAGAGTTCAACAATAAGGTTGTCATTCACCTGGTAAGACCCGTTCAGATTGATGCGGTAATTAAACCCGTTGATATTACTCCCCGGCACAATACTGTTGATAATGTATCTTTCAAAACAGGAAATATTGCTTCGAAGATTTATCTTTTTAGTAAGCGGTGCGGATACAAAAATGCTCATACCGTAATTATTTTCAAGACCGATATTCTCGCGGGTGCTCACCGCCACATTGGTATAGGTTGAGTCACCGATCTTATAAGTAGGATAATAAACTGTATAAGGCTGTATGTCATAATTGGAAGCACGGGAAAAAACAGCCACATTAATATTTGCACCATTTTCAAAACTTCTGTTGTAACCCAATTCAATATTATTGGCTATTTCGGGACTGAGATTCGGATTACCTGCAGTGATATTTTTAGGGTCGCTGGCATTGACGAATGGATTAAGATCCCGGTAGTCCGGACGTTGGATCCTGTAGGTATAGCTAAGTTTCAGTGTTTGATTTTTTTTAAAGGTACGTGAAATAACAAAAGAAGGAACAACCGTGTTATAAGGATTAACATTCACCGTTCCCGAGTTTGAAAAATCTGCTTTTGTCTCCGTCACCTCATCCCTTATCCCGGCTTTAAGATCCAGGTATTTAAATTTGACCGTCGCGGAAAGATAACAGGCATATATGTTCCTGTTATAATGCAAAGCGTTGGATTGGGTTGTATTGAAATCATAATTACCCGAACCGGTATTTAATAAATATACATCTGATGCGCTGCTTATCTGGCTGAATATTGTTTTTGCACCCGTTTCAATTAACACGTTTTTATGCAGGGGATGGGTATAATTGATACTGATATTTGTTTGTTTATCCGTTCCCGGGTTATTGCCGTAGGAGCCATTGAATAAAGAATCTGGTGATATGAATTTTTGCGTTTGTATATAATAAGAATAATTATTCCCGCTGGAAGCGGTATATAGAATATCCAATTCCTGGTCTTCCTTTTTAAAAGTTTTTTTATAATTGATACTCCAATCCACATTTTGTAAATGAAAATTATTGCTTGCATTAATTAAATTAGTGACGTCAGATAAGGTATTGCCCCCGCCATCTTTAAGAACTGATTGCCTTTGGGTAATACCTGCATTATCATTCCCAAAATAATTATAACTCAAAGAGGCCGTAATATTGTCTTTTTCACTGATCCCCCAATCGAAATTAATTCCCGTTTGGTAACCTTTTCTCATAAAATCACTGCAATCCATTCCTGCCAGCCAGATCCAAAGTATAGAGATCATTACCAGTCCGGGCGCTAAATATGATGCGGAAGGAACCGGTGGAATTATTAATATTATACTAAAAAAGAGCTC
>Ga0207118_1168_pt2 | contig 11076 bp, 8 predicted proteins | sample Alteio_BWMinHeat_42_FD_153507 | JGI IMG/M metagenome (GOLD analysis project Ga0207118, IMG submission 153507) | Enriched cells from forest soil in Barre Woods Harvard Forest LTER site, Petersham, Massachusetts, United States -... | ecosystem: Environmental > Terrestrial > Soil > Temperate forest >...
TGGGTGTCCTTCCTGGATTTGCCGCCAGAAGGCTTCTTCGGAGGCTGGGGAGGGTTGCCGCCGGAACTGGCCGAACTAGAATTCGGCGAGGAAGCATCGCTGGAGGGGGTAGAAGAGGAGTTTGAAGAATCCGGCGAGGATTGGCTGGGCTGCGTGGATTGCGCGCCTGCCGAGCCGGAGGGCGAATCTGTGGTGCCGCCAGCAGTAGGTGCCTTGGGATCGGTTGTTGCAGACGACGGCGAGGTCGTGGCGTCGCTGGAGGTCGCTGGAACGGTGGTTGACGAATCGGCTTGTTGCGAAGGCTGGGTCGGGACGGCTGTCTTGCCAGCGCCGGCGAGAGTTTTTATGCGGCTGGGGAGATACAGGCCGGCGGCGAACAGGACCGCAACGACGATGAAAGCGCCCAGGGCGATGTACAAGCCGCGATGCCCGCCGCCGCTGACGGCGGGTGGAGGCGGCGCCTGTGGCGAGGCCGAAGGGCGTGCCTCTGGGGCAGCCGAAGGCGGAGTTGCCGCTGCTACACGCTCGGTAGGCTGGTAAGCAGGTGTGTCCACGACCGTTGTGGGAGAAAGGGACGCCGGAGTTTCCTGGAAGAGTGCGGTTGCGCTGCCTGCGCTGGCGGAGGGAGAGGGAGCATAGGTGCGCGGATCGGTTCCAGGCTCAGCCTTTCCACCTTGCGGGGCGACACTTTTGAGAGCGCCGCGGAAGGCGTCGGCGGATTGGAAACGCTGGCCGGGGTCCTTGGCGAGAGCCATGACGATAATCTGATTGAGCGCCTGGGGGATGCCGGGACGGAGAACGATGGGAGGTTTGGGGACCTCCTGGAGATGTGCGGCCATCATGGCGTAGTTGCTGTCGGCTTGAAAGGGGAGCTGGCCGGTCACCATTTCATAGAGGGAGACGCCGAGGGAGTACAGATCGGAGCGATTGTCGGCGGGATCGCCTTTGACCTGCTCGGGTGGCATGTAATTGAGGGAGCCCAGCGTGGTTCCGGTCATGGTGAGGCTGCGATCGGTCGCGGAGCGGGCGATGCCGAAATCCATGAGTTTTACGGAGCCATCGGGAGTGAGCATCATGTTGGCGGGCTTAATGTCGCGGTGGATGATGTTTTGTTTGTGGGCGTAGCTAAGGGCGTCGAGAACCTGGTCTATATACTTGACTGCCAGGGCTGGGGGAATGGCGCCTTGGTGGAGGCGAGAGGAGAGCGTGACGCCGTCAACGAACTCCATGATCATGACGAGTTGATTGTCGAGGGTGAGGGCGGTGCGCAGCGCGGCGATATTGGGGTGATTGAGGCTGGCAAGGACTTTTATTTCACGGAGAAAACGGTCGGCGAGATCTTTTTGGCCGGCGAGGTCGGGGAGGAGAATTTTCATGGCCTCGACACGGTCAGAGATGGTGTTGCGGACCTTGTAGACTTTCCCCATGCCTCCGGCACCGAGGATGCCGAGGATTTCGTAGTCGCCGAGGCGCTGTCCGACTGTGTAGTCCGGGCTCATGGTAAGGCTCCCTTCCAATGAGAAAAAAGGCGAGGAAGTTTCAACAGGCTGCCTCGCCCATTCCAATCAAGCACCGAGAGTATCAAAAAAGAGCATGTATGCGCCGCCACTGCGGCGGTCGATCGAGTTATGGAGTGCTCGCCGTGCTGGCGGCGACGTCACCGACTTTGGGCGGAGTTGCACCGGAATAGGTGGCGGTGGCGGAGTCTGCGTCAACGTCGGTCACCGTTGCACTGCCGAGCTTGTTGGTGACGGTCTTGAGAACTTTACCCGTGGTGGGGTCTTTGACGGTGCGGATGGCGCGGCTGATATCGATGGTGTCACCGACGCGCACGCCAACCTTGTTGCCAATGTTGATGATGAGCGTATTTCCGCTGACGTCGGCAACTACGCCGGAATAGGTGGCTTTAATAATGGGCAGAGTTCCGGCGGCGTTGTCGAGTTGCGTGGCGCAATCGGCCACAGCTTTGTTTACGGCTTCACCGAGGATGGTTTGGGAAAAGTTACTGCTGCTCATGTCAAAGGCGCCGCCGCCACCGCTGTACCCGGTGCCTCCGCCGCCGCCGAGGAACAACCCGCCGCGGGAGGATTCGCCGTTGCCGGTTACGGAGGCGAGGATTTCGCCGGTAGTGGTATTTACGAGGCGAGCCGTGATGGCAACCACAGCCTTTGACTCCTTTTTGCCCACACCGGCAAGGGCGCCGGTCCAACCGCTGTGGCCGCCGCCCACGCCACCGATTTGTTTGTCGTCACGACCGAACTTGGTGATGGAGCCAAGGATGATGGTGTCGACGCCGAGAATGCGGCCGATCTTGGAAGCGCTGGTGGGATCGGCACGGTCGCTATTGTTGAAGTTTTGTTCGGCGATGATCTTGTCGAGAGCGGCGCGCTCGATGACCCGATACTTGCCGTCCTGGACGAGTTTTTGGACCATGAGGTCGGTGATGCCCTTGCCAACGTCTTGGTCGGTGCCAAAGATGGAGGCAACAACCGTTCTGACGGTGCCGTAGTCAAAGTTCATAACGGCGACAAGCCTTTTGGGCCCTTGCGGCTGCGGTGCTGCAGCTGGAGCTGCACCTGGCGCAGCCGCCGGAGTGGCCGGCTGCTGTGCCGCGCAAGGGGCCATCACTAGGAATGAAACACAAAGAAAGCGAAAAAGTCGTGACATAAATAAGTGCTCCTCACACCCAAGGGATTTGTGAGCGAAAGATGCAAACCGTTTCATTGTGACCAAAACCTCTTCGCGACCGATGACCGGGAGTCGCACAGAGTCGAGAGACCCGCTTAGGGGCGTATCCTACACCGTGGGGGCGGGGGAGGCAACGGTGGTGTGTCGGAAGTGTCGCTACGAGAGGCTCGGGGGGCGAGGGAGGGCCGTCGAGGAGCGAGCCGGGCGAAGACTTGGGAGAGCCAAAACTGGTAGGATTTGTCGAGATGTCCGGGACTTCGGTGTCCGTCGAGTCCGAAAAGGGAGCGAAGATAATGTCAGAACCGAGTAAGGAAGAATTGCTGGCGCGGATCGCGGAATTGGAAAAGCAGGCGGGATCGAAGAGGAAAGGGAGTTTGGAATTCCGAGTGGGAGAAAGGGGGGGGGTGAGCGTGTATGGACTTGGACGCTTTCCAGTCACGCTTTATTACGAGCAGTGGATACGCCTGCTGGATGTTGCGGATGGATTGCGGGCGTTTCTCGAAGAGAACAAGGGCAAGCTGAAGCTCAAAAACCAGGAATAGAGTACGAAACAAAGGCGGTAGTGCCTCTGCCTAAACAATCACCAGGTTCCTAACTAGAAAGGATTTGCCGAAGCGCGCTGAGCTAGTCCATGTGGTGGTGCATGGCGAAGATCTTGTCCAGGGCTTGCTCATACGGATAGACGTGGACCATCCAACCGAAGATGACGGGGTGGAAGCGGCCGCCGGCGTCGGAGCAGGCATCCGCGTTGATGATGGACCCGTGGAGGCCAAACTTCGTCCAGTCCGCGCTGCGGATTTGGTCGCGCGGGGGCATGCACAGATTGGTGTGCAGGTGCCACATGGCGACGCTCAGAGGAACGCGAGCGTTGAGCTGGTCTTCGGTAGCGTGCTTGGGCATGGTGTACATAGCGCCCAGAAGTTCGTAGCCGGTGGCGGTTTTTTTGTAGAGCAGGGAAGTGGGACGCGCGGGATCGAACGTGAAAGCTTCGAGAAAGCCGTTGCGGTAGCTGGTGAAGTGATATTCGGGTTGCGGGATATTGGGCAAAAAGACTTTGAAGCCGTCGTCTAGCGCGGCGTGGTAGTCCTTGTATTTATCGATGCCGGCGCGAAGTTGCGCGACGATTTCGTTGGCGCGCTCGAGATCTTGGGGAGTTTCGGTGCGCATGCTGGTCATGAACATGTGGTGTGTGTGGGCGTCGTCGTGGCCGGGTGTCATGTCCTGCACGGCGGCGCGTTCGTTGGTTTTTTCGTCGCCCATATCCATTCCGGGCATGGATCTGGACGGCGGTGTGGCGGCTTCCTGCGCAGCGGGGCTTTCGGCGACCGGGGCGTGGTGGCCGGGCATGGCGGCCAGCAAGACCGTGAGTACAAAGATGGCGGCGAAAACCATAGCGGTTTTGGCGGCGAGATGAAGCAACGTTCTGCGCGCTGACATTACGATTCTCCCTCACTTAATGATACGCAGGGAATTGGATGAACATTTCAGCGAAGGCGTTGCTGGGTTCCAGCGGAAAGACTGTACGGAGGGACAGGGAAAAACCGTGTGCGAGAAGCAGAGCGCGATCGGGACTCGCCCGGAGAAGGGTTTTGGACTGGCAGGGCGGCCTTGGCCGGCGTGATAAACTGCTTGCGTGAAAAAGCAAACGGTCGAACCCGCAAGATATTTAGCGGGCGGCGTGCAGCCGCCGGGAGACAAATCGATTTCGCACCGCTACGCCATGCTGGCGGGTTTGGCGGAAGGGACCAGCGCGCTGCGGAATTTTTCTGCCGCGGCGGATTGCCATAGCACGCTCGCGTGTATGAGCGCGCTGGGTGCGGAGGTGAAGGTCGAGAAAGAGCTGGTGCGGGTCAACGGGCGCGGGCCGCGCGGGTTAAAGAGCAGCTGGCGGGCGCTGGATGCGGGAAATTCCGGGACGACCATGCGGTTGCTCGCGGGGATTTTGGCGGGGCAGGAATTCAGCACCAAACTGACGGGCGACGGGTCGCTGCAGAAGAGGCCGATGAAGAGGGTTGTCGGGCCGCTGCGGGAGATGGGCGCGGATATTCGCGCGAAGGATGATAATTTTGCGCCGCTGGAGATAAAAGGCGCGCGCTTGCACGCGATTGACTATCAAATGCCGATGGCTAGCGCGCAAGTGAAATCCGCGGTTTTGCTTGCCGGGATGTTTGCTGAAGGTGTGACTAGCGTAACCGAGCCGGCCCGGACGCGCGACCACACGGAACTTGCGCTGGAGGAGTTCGGAGCGGCTGTCGAACGGCATGGGCGGACTACCAAGATTCACGGGCTTTTCGGGAAGAATGGGGCGGGGAAGTTGGTGGCGAAGTCTTTGGATGTGCCGGGCGATATTTCCTCCGCGGTGTTTTTTCTGGCGGCGGCATCGTTGCTGGAGGATTCGAACATCGCCATTCACAACGTGGGGCTGAATCCGACGCGGACGGCGATATTGGATTTGTTTCTGGGAATGGGGGCTTCGATTCAGATGCTTTCGTTGCAGAGTTCGCACGGGGAGATTATCGGGGACCTGGCTGTGAAAGGTGCGGTTTTAAGAGGCGGAGTGATCGAGGGCGAGCAGATTCCGCTGGTCATCGATGAGCTGCCGATGCTCGCGGCACTGGGGCCGTACACCGAACAAGGGATTGAGATTCGGAATGCCGGGGAACTGCGCGTGAAAGAGAGCGATCGCATCGCTGCGCTCGCGGAGAATTTGCGGCGAATGGGGGCGGCGGTCGAAGAGCGGCCTGATGGATTGAAAGTCGAGGGGCGGAGCGCCGGAAAGCTGCATGGAGCGGAGATTGAGCCGCATGGGGATCATCGGATTGCTATGGCCTTTGCGGTGGCGGGGCTGGCCGCCGAAGGTGAGACGGTGATTCGCGATGCGGAGTGCGCCGGGGTATCCTACCCCGCGTTTTTTGAGGACTTGAACCGGCTCGCCGTGCGATAGACGAAAATATCACCCATGATTCCCGTCGCGTAGTAACGACAAAGAGACACCTCGAGCGGGAATCCCCCAAAGCCCTCTTCTAATTTCCGAAAATGGCAGCACCCGTGGCGATTGCGCGGCCGACCCCTTTTGGAATTCTCCGCGGAGGGCTATGAATTCTGCGCCGGTTCTGCTGTTGCTGGTGTTCGACGCCGCTCTCCTCGTAGCCTCCAGTGTGTTGAGCGACCGGGAAAAAAGGTCCCGGGATTCCGTTCTACTTAACGTGTTGTTTTTCTGTTCGGGAATGCCGGCGCTGATTTATCAAGTGGTGTGGCAGCGCGCGCTGTTTGCTATCTATGGTGTGAATGCGCAGTCGGTGGCGGTGGTGGTCACTGCGTTCATGCTGGGTTTGGGAATCGGGAGCCTGGTTGGCGGTCGTCTTTCGGCGCGGTTCCCGAGAAGCGGGATTCTGATTTTTGGACTGGCCGAACTTGGCGTTGCGGCGTTTGGCCTGGCTTCGCTGCGCATTTTTCACTGGGTTGCAACCTATACCGCGGGAGCGAATTTATTTTCTGTCATGTTGTTCAGCGTAGTGCTTTTGCTGATTCCCACTGTGCTGATGGGCGCCACCCTGCCGCTTCTCGTCGAGCATCTGGTGTTACGGACAAAGCGCGTGGGTTTTTCCGTTTCCACTCTGTATTTCGTGAATACTTTCGGGTCCGCGGTCGCTTGCTATCTCTCGGCGACATTTTTGTTGCGCGACTTTGGGCAGTCCGGCGCCGTAACGCTGGCCGCTTGTTTGAACGCGTTGGTCGGCGCATTCGCCTACGTCTATGGGAGGCGAAAAGGGCCGCAGTCCGGTCCAGTCACGCCGACGACCGAGCAGCCGGAACCGGGCTCGACGGGAATGTCCCTGGGCACGGCGATGGTTCTGGCCGGGTTTTCGGGGCTCATCGCTTTGGGGTTTGAGATTACCTGGTTCCGGGTGTTTGCACTGGCTTCCTCGGATCGGGCGCCGGCCTTCGCGCTGTTGCTTTCCACGTTTCTTGCAGGCATTGCCGCCGGGAGCTTTTTGTCTGAGAAGCTCGCGGTGCGGTGCGGCCGGGCCGGGATTGTTCAGCTCCTGGGCGTCTTCCTGGTTTTTGCGGGGGCGTTGTCGGCGTATCTCCCTCCGCTTGTGGCCCTGTTGATGACTCACGGCATCTCTTTTTTGTGGAGCGCGCCAGCCTTCTTTGTGGTGGCGGCGCTGGCCGGAGCTGTTCTGCCGCTTCTGTGCAACGTGGCAATTTCGCCCGACCAGCGAGCGGGACGCCGAGTGAGTTTCGTCTATGTTTCGAACATCCTCGGTTCGGCGACGGGCAGCCTGGGAATTGGCTTCGTGTTGATGCAGCACGTCAGGTTCTTTCCCCTGGCGATAGGGCTGGCGTTCGCCGCAGTGCTGGCGGGAACGGCCCTTCTCATCTTCAGCAAGCGACCAGCCGGCTTGCCTCCGCGGTGGGCTCTGGCGCTGATTGCGGCGGCGTTCGTTGCCGTCCCCGCATCCAGAGGAGTCTACAGGCTGTTGTTCGAAAGGCTGATCTTCGGGACACGAGCAGAGGCCGCCAAGCCCTTCGAGCGCATTGTGGAAAACCGGAACGGGGTCATCGCCGTTACGGCGGACGGAGCTGTGTTTGGCGGAGGCGTCTACGATGGCTATTTCAACATCGACCCCATGGACGACAAGAATCTGGTCGCTAGGGCCTATGCACTCAGCGCTTTTTGTCCGTCTCCAAAACGCATTCTCGTCATCGGATTGGCTACTGGATCATGGGCCCAGATTTTTGCAAATCAACCGCAGCTCGAGAGTCTCGATGCCGTGGAGATCAACCCTGGCTACCTGAATCTGATTCCGCAATATCCGATGGTGCGATCCTTTCTCGAAAATCCCAAGGTGCACGTATATGCCGATGATGGAAGGCGATGGCTTGTGGCGCACCGCGAGGCGCGCTACGACGCCATCATCGCCAATAGCACCTTCAACTGGCGAGACCACAGCACCGGCCTGCTGTCTGTCGAATACCTAGAACAAATCCGGGAGCATTTGAATGCCGGCGGCGTTTACTATTTCAATTCCACAGAGTCCGACGAAACCATCGCCACGGCGCTCCAGGTGTTCCCATATGGGCTGAGGGTCATCAACTTTGCCGCAGTAAGCGATTCGCCGATAGTGATCGACAGGATTCGCTGGATGAACATCCTGCGCCGATACAAAATCGACGGCAAAACGGTGTTCGAGCCGGCAAATCCGGCAGCAGAAAGGGTGCTCGCCGCTTATGTGGCGCTGGTGGACACCGTGAACGCACCGCCACGCTTCCTCGGCATGGAATCAGGAGATTCGCTGCGCAAGCGGCTGAAAGGCAGGCGCATCATTACGGACGACAATATGGGCGAGGAGTGGCGCAGCGGGTTCGCCATCCCCTGGCACTAGCTTCCGGCGGTTCGCGTATGCGAGCGGCCGGCTAGCTGGTTTTGTGGATGGAGATCGCGCCGTAGCTGGTCTTGAGGCTGATTTTGGGCCCGCGGGCAGCGCCGTATTTCCCTTCCAGGTGAGAATCGCCGGATTCTACCGAAGTTTTCTTCAGGGTGTCGGCGGAAAATTCCGATTCGATATCGCAGGAGTGGCAGTCGGAAAGAATGTTGAAGCTCGCGGACTCGGGAAGAGTTAGCGAAATACTGGCGTTGGTGTTGGTGACTTCGATGTCGGCTTTGGGCGCGGACGAGAAGCGGAGTTCGACGTCACCATCGCGGTTGTCCACTTTTACTTTGCCGGTGGCATTTTCGACGGTTACGGAATAGCGGTTGGTTCGCAGCGTGATGTCCCCGGGGGCATCGACGATTTCCAGATTGCCGGAGCTGGCTTCCATGTGGCCGGTGAGCGAAGTGAGCGTGAGATCGGTGCGTTGCGAGATGAAGCGCAGGCCTTTGGCAACTTTGTCGGCGCGGATGGGGCCGTAGAATTCTCCGTCGAGAGTGAAGCTGCCGGTGGCTGAGCTGACGTCGACCTGCCCGCCCTTCCCGGAGATCTTGATATCGCCTTTTGTGTCGGAGACTTTTACGTCGCCCTTGTGCATTTCGATGGTGACGTCGCTCGATGTGTCGCGAACCTCGACGTCGCCGTTCGTGCTGGTTACGGATACGGGCGTGGTCATGTCGGAGACGGTGATGGCGCCCTTTTCGTTTCGGACGGTGACCAAGGCTTTCATGGGGACTTGGATGTCCATGTCTATGTTGACGCGAGAGTCACCTGCCCCCGCGCCAGTGGGATGGATTTCATAGCCGTCGCCGTTCTGGACAATTTCGACGGAAACTGGGCCGGCGCGGCGCTGCGCGTCGTTTTCGTTCCAGGCGTGAACGTTTTTCTTTCCGGCAACGCGGATCTCGAGAGTATCCGCGGCGCGCACAGTAATGTCGCCGCGTCCGCCGCGAACGGTGATGCGCGCATTGGCAGGTACATTTTTCGGTGCGACATCCAAGTCGAAAGGATAGGCGTCGCCCGACATGGCGATCGGAAAGTCCCGGCTGCCGACCTTGCCCTTGATGTACTCGTAGCCGACGACACAGCTCAGCAGCGTGATTACGCCTACGACGAGCAGAACTTCGCCCCCGGTGATACGCGCAGAACCGGGATCGTCGGAACGGCTGGCGACGGTCCTTTCATAGAGCTTGATGACGCCCAAGAAAATGAGTGCCAGGGGCCACCAGTGCAGCACCTCGGTCAGTTCCAAGCCGCGGTAGTTATGGAGCAGAAGAAGAGAGCCGACGGTTACGAGAACTAGACCTGTGAAGATTCCGCTGGTTCGTTGGCGGCTCCGGGCCATATCGAATTATCGCCCTTGTCCGAGATAGGGGGTGGGCGCTGCTCCCGTGGGCGGCGGTGGCACGCCCTGCGTCGGGGGAATCGCCGGCGGAACAGGGGGAGAGGAAGAAACATGGCCCTCGTCGGAAGCCATCGCGGAGGCGAGGCTGATGAGACCGATTACGATGAGAATGACGGGATAGGTGTTGCCGAAGTCGAAATAGCCGCCGCGCATCTCCTGCAGCAGAAAAAGCACGCCGACGGTGACAACAATGACGGGCCCCATAAGGCCGCGGATGCTGCAACGCTGGCAGGTGCAACGAATACGATCGCTCATCTGTGATCAACCTCCCGAAGGAGCTCCTAGGGCTGGCGGTTCACCCGGTTGCGAAACATGAGGATGCCTACGGCAATCAGAATCAGGGGCCAAAATTGCGAGACTCTATACCACGGAAACCAATCAAAGTTGTTGAGCAAAAGCAGCAGGCCCGCGCCAATCAGAAGGATCGGACCGATGGGACGCTGCTTGGTGAGGTTGTCCAGCGGGTCAGACAAAGGCTGGCCGGCGCGTTTTGCCTGCGCGGTGCGCAGCGCATCGATCGGCATATAGATCCAAAGGCCTGCTATGCAGATCCACAGAGCGGCTTCTGCGCCGCCGCTCATCGCGCCATTGACACCGGCGATGAAAAGGACCAGGAAAATGGCGAGGTGAATCATGCCTTTGCCGTACTGCTCGTTGTAAAAAGCTCCGAGGCCGGGCAGAAATCCCAGGAAGAAAGCCAAGACGGGGTTTGGCCCAATTACCGAAGCGGCCGCCGGAGGAAGTGCTGCCATGGGTGGTTGCGGCGGAACTTCGCTTGGCGGCGCCTGAGCAGGCGACGTCGCGGGATGGCCCAGGATCGTGGCCAAGCAATCCTCGCAATAGAGAACGTCGCGGACGGGCCGGATACAGGCTGGGCACATGGGCTTGCCGCAATTGCGACAGTAGCCGGTTGCGTCCACTTCAGAATGGACGGCACACTTCATGGAATTCTCCTTCCGAGCAATTGGCCGCACCATTGACCGCTGACCACGGGAACTTCGGTGGCAAGAATCTCAAGTTCTCTGCCGAGGCCATTGGCGCGGTTCTGCTGCCGGGGAGTCGTCGGGCGAGTGCCGTCGGTGCTGCCGGGTGATTTTCCCGGAGCCGATTGCGGAACGGTGCTCTCTGGCGTCGTAGGCAGTTCGTTGTCTTTATTCAGGCGGGACTGGATTTCGTAGACGACGCGCAGATCGCTGACAAACTTCACGCTATGCGCATAGTAGAGATGGGCTTTGCTGTTCACGCCGTGGTAAAGGCTGACGGGAGAAAGTTCCGCGAGCTTGGGCTTGCGCCACGAGAAGCCAGCCGCCGTGAGAAGAATCAGCAAAGTGGCGGCCACCGAAACAGAGTAATAGGCGAAGCGGGCCGAAGCCAAGCCGTGCAACCAGCCGAAGGAAGACTGCCAACCTTTTTTGGCTTCGCGGGGGCCAAGGGTTTGATTCAGGATCGCGTGGACCAGCCGCGGCGGCGTTGCGATTTGCTCGATCGAGTGTAGGCCGCCCACCAGACGAGAAACGCTGGCGACCATTTGCGTGCAGTGTTCGCAAG